>ENA-OUQW01000086-OUQW01000086.1-human-gut-metagenome-genome-assembly--contig:-NODE-86-length-111381-cov-6.809236_pt1 | contig 111381 bp, 77 predicted proteins | sample MGYA00248464_ERZ548849 | MGnify/ENA primary metagenome ERZ548849 (study PRJEB26491, sample SAMN04978193) | human gut metagenome | host: Homo sapiens | study: EMG produced TPA metagenomics assembly of... | reverse complement strand
TGCTTTAAACCAATCATTATCACATTTCTTGCAATGGAAAAAGTAATTCTGCTATATCACTAAAACGAGGTTCGCCGCAATTGGTTCAATATCGTCGTAATTTTAACATCGCTTAACAAAGTCATCCCATGTCTATACACAGAAAAGAGTGTCCGTGGCGGACACTCTTTTCTGCTTAGAAAAATATTTCAAGATTGATATGCTTCGGGGAAATACCCCTCTGCGGTTTTTTTCATGCGTCCGACTCACGTCGCACACAATCTTCTACCTTAAATCATGAGGTCAATAAAATTGACTAAATTGAAAAGCTGACTCACGTCGCCCTATTCGTTTGTTTCAACCGATAATCTCACGACACATTCGGCTGGTGTTGTAAAACCTTGATTTATATTATAACTTTAACCTGATTTGTTAAAAGCAATCGAGATTATGGAACACTTATCTCGAAATTTTCATTGCATGAAATGCGTTTTGCGGATTAATATTTTTACAGAGGCAAAATTACATCCTGACGTATTTAATTCATATCAATTTTGTGTCATTTTTTTGCCAATCTATTCCGAGATTTTCTTTTTGTGTCTATATGGCGAATTTGTTCTATTTTTTTGACGCAAAATTTGCATCACCGCATGATATAAATTTCTTTATGGTACAAAATCCCCATGATTACTGTCAAAACAATATTTTGTAAAACTCTGCTTCCCGCCCCGGAAATTCCGTTAAAATATACGCGACACAATCCATAAGAAAAAGAAAGAGGCCGCCTCACGGAAGCCTCAATGCTTTAAACCAATCATTATCACATTTCTTGCAATGGAAAAAGTAATTCTGCTATGTACATGTAAAACGTACAGCAGTAAGAATGGTTCATCGACTCAGATATTTTAACTTATCTTAACGGTTATCCTACGATATATTTTCCGAACGGCAGTCGGGAAATCACCGTGGTGATGGCGTAGCACACTATGTATGTCGTCACCGCCGTCGCTATAATCACCCCGTATACAGGCATCGTACCGGCATACATCGTAAACACTGCGGGCAGCAGCATCATGTGCATCAGATATATGCCGTAGCTCATCGCCGATATATGGCGGACGGCACTGTACACGGGCCCCGATGATATCCTGATAAGACGTATCAGCAGAAACGCACCGAAACTCATCACAACAGGCGCGAACGACGACGGCTGCCAGCTCAGTTCAAGCACTCGTACCTCCTCGGCCACCCCCGACTGATGGTAGAACCACCCCACGCAGAACGCATACCCTGCCACGAGGCACGGCACGCCGACCATAAGCGTTTTCTTCACGCCCCAGTCGACATATTTCCTTATATAATGCGCCAGCAGCACGAGACCGAACGAGCCCGACACGTAATAGAACGTCGGATAGGGATTCCACCAGCACTCGCCGGCGACATCGCCCACATATTCGTGCAGATGCCACGAGAACGTCGTCAGGAACCATATACCGAGATAGAATTCCTCCTGACGGCGCGACACGTTTTTGAGCCACGGGGAGATTATCGGGGCTATCAGATAGATACCTAAGAGCATATAGATGAACCACAGATGCGACCCGCGCGGATTGAAGTTAATCCATACGGTCGACAGATTGTCGAGCGACTGCGACCAGCTCCATTCGCCCCACGCGGCAGGAAGCACGGCATACAGCACGAGCCATACCGCAAACGGAATAGCCACCCTCGTGAACCTGCGACGGAAGAATGTCGACACGTCACCCTTAAGCGGCAGAAGCAGAAACGACGACGCCATCAGAAACAACGGCACCGCCGGACGCATAAGCCCGCTGATAAGGGCCACGCTCCACAGGCTCGTGGAGTCGGCGAAACTGAATGAATAGTCATTGGAATATACACACTCGCACGCGTGCACCATTATCACCATAAGGCATGCTATGGCGCGCAGCCAGTCAAGCCATGTTATGCGCGCGGCACTCATGCTCCGTGTCAATGGGGTGGCAATCCCAATGCCCCTTCCCGTTGCAATCTGATTTTCCATGGTAATTTCACTTAATTGTACAATACAAAATTAGCAAATCTTACTATTTTTACATATCATCAATAAATCGAAAAATAGCACATTCGCTCACATACGCCACAAAAAATAACCCGAATACGTCAAAAACATGAAAGGAGCGGGGGCGAGACGCCCCCGCCCCATTTTTTAACCATCCGGGATTATTCCGCGGGCGACATTGACATCTGCACGCGGTTGGCCGGGATGATGATTTCCTTTGCGAATGCGGCTACGTCGGCGGGGGTGAGATTTTCCACCAGTTCGGTATAGCCGTTGTGCATGTCGCGGCCGAACTTGTCATACATGTGGAGCACGGTGAGCCAGTAGCTGTTGTTCTCCATATTCTGCGAGTATGATTTGAGCATGTACTGCTTGATTTTGAGCAGGTCGTCGTCGGAGATATTGGCAGGGTCGGCAAGCATTTCGGCTGTACGGGCCACGATGTCGAATGTCGAGTCGGCATTCTCGGGAGCCACACGGATATACACCGGCATGATGAAGTTTGACGGGTCATTGCCGTTCATGCCCGCACCGACACCGCCGTGAGCCTTGATTGAATAGGTCCAGCCGCGGTCCTCGCGCAGATCTTTCAGGAGTGCCGACTGCACCAGTGAGCCTAACGCATGTCCTTTCACCACGTTGGGAAGGTTGTAGTCGCAGGGATAGTTGTAGAATGTATATGCGATTGTCTGCGGGGTCTCCATCGGAGTGGTGAAGTTCATGCGCTCGCGACCCTTGATATAGTGATAGCCTATGTCGGCCGGCTGCTCGCGGCGTCCGGCAGCGGGGAGCGAAGCTATGTAGCGCTCGGTGAGCATGCGGAGTGTGTCGGTATCGAAATCGCCGAGGATATAGAAATCGAAATCGGTCATGTCGCCGAAGCGGTCGCGGTGCATCCCGATGATACGGTCGTAGCTCACCTTGTCGAGGTCATCCTTGCTGAGCTTCGCGCCGAGCGGATGGCGGTCGTAGACATAATAGTGGATTGAGTCGGCCATGGTGAACGTCGGGTTGCTGTTCTGCGACGACAGCTTCATGCGGTGGTTCTCGATGATGGAGGTGAATGCCTGGTCGTCGCGCGTGGGTAGCGTCGCCTTGAGATACATCAGCTGCAATGCCGTTTCCAGATCGGAAGTGGCGGACGAAGCGAGCAGACGTTCCTCCATGTTGTCGACAGCCACGTCGACACGCACATCCTTTCCGGCGGTCATGCGGCGCAGGTCGGTCGCGGTGTGGCCGCCGTATGCTCCGGCAGCAAGCACGTCGTTGACAAGATGGTATTCCGGAGCGAGGGCGGGATTATATCCGGCCGAGAAGCCGCCGGGCGAATATCCGGCAATAACGACATGGTCGGGATTGTAGTCGGTCTTTTTCAGATGCACGCGTATGCCGTTTGACAGTGTCCACACGGTCGAGCCGAAGAGGCTGTCGGCCTTCTCCGACACAATTTTGCCGGCGACAGGCATCTCGGCGAGCAGCGGTTTGTCAAGGTCGTGCACCACGTATGGAGCAAGCGCAGCCTCGTCGACCGAAGCGTATGCGTTGGCAAGGGCGGCATCGGTCAGCGCGATGTCATTGTTGCCCGGCAGATATGCCACCAGTACTACATTACGGCAGTCGGGGCTTACAACCGAACGCACGTAGTCGTTGACCTGCTCAAGGCCGACCTGTCCGAGCACCCCTTTCATCATCTTATAATACTGCTCCTGCGAGGGAAGCGCGCCGCCGTCAAGGTAGTGGCGCACGTATGTGCGGGCATATTCCGTATTTGTCGTCTTGGTTCGGGCGGTGAACTGACGGTCGAGTCTGGCGCGCTCGTCGAGCTTTGCGCGCTGCAGTTCCACGTCGGTAAATCCGTGGCGCGCCGCACGGCGCAGTTCGGCGGCGATTGCGTTGACGCATTCCGCCTCACGGCCAGGCGACGTGCCGGCTCGTACCATAAGCGCGTCGCGCGTACGCGACAGCAGGAACTGACGGTCGCCGATACCGACGTTCGACATCAGCGTGCCGGTCGATGTCTCGAGGTCGGTAAGACGCTCGGCGAGCATGTCCACCACGAGGTCGCGGGCAAGTTCGCGGCGCAGCTCGTTGATTGTGTTGACATCGCTGTCGGGAAGATTGTCATGCTTGAGATAGATCTGCACGAACGGCGTCACCTGCTCGGGGTCGGACTGCACGGTAGCTATGATTCGGTCGTTGTCGGGCACCTCGACCTTTGCGGGGGTCACATTGAATGCCGGACGCTCCACGTCGGCCCATAGTTCCTTGATTTTGGCCTCTATGACATCGGGATTGACATTGCCCACCACAATCACGCACTGGTTTTCGGGATAGTACCAGCGCTTGTAGTAATCGCGGAGCGCGTCGTAGGGAAAATTCTCCACCACCGACATCAGGCCGATGGGCATACGCTGTCCGTAGAGCGAATTGCCGTAGATTACGGGAGCGGCCTTCTCGAGCATGCGGTTGGCGGCAGTGCCCTGACGCTGACGCCACTCACCCTTGATGACACCGCGCTCGGCGTCGATGTCGGCGTCGGCAAGCGTAAGGTCATGGCTCCAGTCGCGCAGTATCAGAAGGCATGAGTCGAGGCTCGACTGACGCGTGGTCGGCACGTCGCAGATGTTGTAGACAGTCTCGTCGGTTGAAGTGTAGGCATTGAGATTTGCGCCGAATTTCACGCCGATTGACTCCAGGTATTCAATCAGGGAGTTGCCGGGGAAATGCTTTGTGCCGTTGAAGCATAGATGCTCGAGGAAGTGGGCAAGTCCGCGCTGGTTTTCCTCCTCATTGACCGAACCGACACGCTGCGCGATGAAGAAATCGGCGCAGTTGGCCGGAGTCGCGTTGGCACGTATGTAATAGGTCAGTCCGTTGGGGAGAGTGCCGATGCGCACATCGGCGTCGACCGGCAGTTTATTGAGTTTTGAAGCGCCCGCTGCAAGAAATATCAGGGCAAAGAGCGCAAGAAATGTAGTCAGTCTTTTCATTTTTTGTCCTTGTCGAAGAAAATTAAAAAATAAACGAAACGGCGATGTCGGCCAGGTCGGAATGTATGCCGGCCGTATAGCTGCGCCGTGAATATGAGGCCGTGAGGCCGAAGGCATAACGGTCGTTGACCGCGCGTGTCAGATTGAGGCGCACGCCGGCCAGCGAGTTTGATTTCGAGAGTATGTCGTAGCGGTCGGTGTCGACAGCCTGCATCCCCGCGGGAATACTGTTGTTGACAGGCAGCTCGCAGATATTGTCGACAGGTATCGCGCAGGCGAATGTCGCCGAAAGCGACACGTGCCACGATGAGCCGAAGGTGCGCGCTCCCCTGACCGTGACGGAAGGCGTGACCGACGACAGCAGCAGCCTGCGGCGAGGGTCGGCATACGTCTCGTCGCTGCGGTCCCACTCCACGCCGGGATTGACCGCCAGGAGTGTCTGCCGCGACGCATGCCACTGCCACAGCATGTTGAGCCGGGCTTCGGTAAGCGTGTGGCGGTACAGTTCGAGCGCACCTATCTGGGGATAGACGCTCCCGGCCGGGTCGCCGAAGATATTCTCCGTACCCGTACGTTTGCCGTAAGATAATTCGCCCATAGCCGCGAAATCGTGCACGGCACTCGGCGCGAGCCACCCCGCCGTAGCCGACAGCCGGTTGTCGGTCGCCGACTCGAGCGGCAGCTTGTTCAGGCCCGTCAGTATATGGTCGAAGCTGAACGAAGTGAACTCCACCGACGCAACCGCACCGCGCAGCGTCGAGGGAAACAGGTTGGCTGTAGCGCCCCATCGGTGACCGTTGTAGTAATGGCTGTAGCCGTTGCCGGCAAAACGCTCGTAGTGCGTGCCCAGACCGGTCAGATGCCAGATGCTGTTGTCGCTTAGTTCGTTGACAAACTCGATGTCGCACGACTGCTTGTATTTGCGGAAATTGGCCGAAACGCCGGCATGATAGTCGGAAGTACCGATGCGCACCGCCCCTCCGGCCGATATGTCAAGTCGCCCGGTGGTGTTGCGCGGACGCGGGTCGACATTGCGGTAATAAAGGCCTGCATTGTAGCTCAGCGTAGCGCCCCACGCCCATCGGTCGGTGTGGTCGGCATATCCTCCTGCAAAGCTGTAGGTCTCCGTATGCATGTCGCCCCCGATGGAGTCGGCGGTGAAATAGGGATAAATAAGCGCGGCGTCCGAACTCTCGTTCCAGCGTATGTCGCGCAGCATGCCGTTGCGGTAGGAAGCGCTTCCCCACAGTGTCGACGACTTGTGCTTGATATAGCTGTCGGCTGAGAGTCCCCACGTCGATTCGTCGGTGCCAGACTGCACGTCGATGGCACGGCTGTCGGCCTCGCGACGGTAGCCGGTGGAGAGCGAACTGTAGCCGTAGGGCTGCTCCCACTGCTTCAGGGCCGGATTGGCATACGACTGCGCCGGCATGCTCCGCATCATCTCCTCATGCAGGGCAATCCGCTCCGTCACTGTCGTGCCGACAGCGGCAGTGTCCGCCTCCAGCCCGTAGGCCGGGGCGGCAGCTGCTGACGCTATAAATAATATGACAGGAAATCTCGTCATTTCACCGGTATGACGCCATCGTATGTGCGGGTGGTGCATAGTGTGCCGGCAGCATCGATGGCTGTGCCCTGCAGCTCGATTTCCGAGGGGGTCACGCGGGGATTGAAGTCCTCGGTAGAGTTGTTGGTATCCTTGAACACGGGATTGCCTGCCTCATTGAGGTAGAGCATCTTGCGACGCATGCCCTTGAAGAAGCGGGTCTTGTCGGAAGAGTTGAACGCCACATAGCTCCAGCCGCAGTCGAGTGCGGGCGAGGTGACGTTCCATGCATAGTTGTCCTGGGGCGACACGTTCACTACATCGAGCACCCACTCGTTGGGCACCATGTAGCAGCCGTCCTTCGTGCGGTCGAATGTACCGGCGGCGGTGACAAGCTGGTAGGTTGCGGTGTAGGCGTAGTCCTCGAGGAACTTGTCGGCGGGTACCTGCAGACGGGCTATGCCGAACGCACGCTGCGACTGGTCGAGGATGGTGATGGAGCGGCTGTAGCTGAACACCTTGTCCATGTTGGGTACGTCGGGGTTGTCGGTATCCTGCTGCGAGGCCACCTGCGACTCGTCGTACCACTCGACGTCGGCGTGGGTGAGGTCAAACGAATTTTCCGACGCCCGGTTGGCACGGTCGCACATCAGGAAATACTCGCCCGGCTGCACGGGGAAACGGGTGCCGTCGCCCGGCACGGTGAAAAGCGTGCGCACTACCACGTGCGTAGGCATCACATCGGGATTGTATTCAAATTTCTGTACGGTCGAGAAGTCGGATTCAAACATCGTGATACCGTCGGCATAGATTACCTTGTCGGTATTGTTGTAGAGCTTGATGTAGGAGTCGCGGTTCTGTCCGCCGGTAGAGTTGGTGGTTCCGCTGTTGAACACCTCGACGATGATGAGGTCATCGGCGTCGATGGTATTGTAGGCGGTCAGGTCGATGGTGTTCTCGCCGGCCGTGATTCTGACACTCTGCTGCATGGCGCGCATGGTTGTGGCTACGCCGTTGGGCATTGTCACGTGAGCTGTATATGTCACGTCGTAAAGTCCTTCGGTAAGCTCGATTTCGGTTGCCGACGTGAATGTCTTGACCTCGTTGGTCGATACGTTTTTAAACTGGTACTCCTCGCTGTTGATGGTTGCCGAAGCTATCTCCTCGGGAAGATTGACGGTAACGCTCACGGGATAGTATGCCACGGGGTTGTCATCGTCGGAACATGATGTCAGCTGCACTGACATTCCGCCGAGCAGTGCGGCGGCAAGGATAAATTTTGCAATTTTCATCTGTCGGTTATTTATTGGTTTATATTTATTGTTCTGTTTCCTTCAATTGTAATAATGTCGCCTTGCGCTATATCGTCACCGTCGCCTCCATGCCGAAGTAGGCCTCCGATGTGCGGCGCACTTTAAGTCCGCTGTTGGTGTAGTAGTCGGGCAGGTAGTCTATGATGCGGTTGACGAACGCCGAAATCCTCAGCCAGCGGCCTATCTGCTTTGTGGCCTTTAGATTGACATACATGGCCATCGGCACACGCTGTGTCTCGAACACTCCCGGGCTGTACGTATTGACGAGATGCTGAAGCATCGGGTCGCGGGTATCGGCATCGGTGAACGGATGCAGCAGGCCGTCGGCGGCCGAAAGGTAGCTTACAGGCATCGGATTCTCTTCGAGGCGGCGCTGTTTTGTCCACCATGTTGTCTGAATCGTAGTGGTGAAAATAAGGCCCCACCGCGGTATCTGAGTATCGAACATGAAACCGGTCGAGAACCTGTCGTTGGCGCGGCCGTCGGTCGTGTCGTAAAGTCCGACATAAAGGTCGCTCACCGCAGTGTTGCCGATGACGGTGTTGACCGGCTTGTACAGCATCTGCGAGTTGGAATACAGCGTGTGGAACCATGCGCCGGTCACTGTCAGCGCCGTGCGCAGCGGTTGCCAGCGGGCGGTGGTCAGCTGCAGCTCGATGCCCTGCTTGTTGATGCGCGTTCCGTTGGTCACGCGGCTGTAGCCGTCGAGGATGGTGCGGTCGGTGTAAGGCAGGTCGTCAAGCGACGGAGGCCCCGTCAGCGTCGACGGATTGATGGCCGAGGCGTCATAACTGCGGTAGGTGTAGGTGTCGTAGACCGTAGAGTATCGGAATCCCGAGCTCAGGCGCTCGTCGAAATATGTCACCGACAGGCGGTTGCTCCCCCAGGTCATCCCCAGGCGTATCTCCCACTTGCGGTTGCGCGCCGCACGGAGCTCATAGTTCGTGGGGTCGGTGATGTATGTGCGCAGATTCACTCTGGAATATTCCTCGGGGTGGCGCACGTCGTAGTATCCCAACTGCACGAAATCGGAGTAATGCACCTGTGGAAAGAGATAGTCGATTGTCGGCATACGTGTGGTCATGCCGTATCCGCCCCCTATCGACACTGTCATCGGCAGCTGTCCGACAGAGAACGACGGAAATGTCCATTCGGCATTTACGCGGGGGTCGATATACGGGCGTCCCGACAGATAATAGCGGCTGTCGAGCCCGGTCAGCGCTATCAGTCGCGCTCCGAGCTGTGCCTCCAGTTTGCCGGCTCCCGCAAGCACGGTGATGCCGTCCTCGACGTAGGCCGACACGGTGTTGAGCGCGGGAATGTCGCTGAATGCGCGCGGACGCGTGGTCCATCCCCCCGAGAGGGGACGCAGCAGGTCGTATATCTGTCCTTTGCCATAGTTTTTGACAAATGTATATTCGGCGCCCGCTTTGTATTTATGGAGCCATACGCCCATGGCCGCGGAGCCTGCGGCACGGAGCCGCGCCGTGATGTCGACCGGGCGTCCGTCACTCATGAAGTCAGCCAGGTAGGGCGACAGCAGGTAGCGGCCGTCGTGTACCCCCTCCTCCATCGATGTCGGGGCAAGCGGCGTGCCGTTGGGTGTCACCTGCTTTTGGCGCGTAAGCCTGTCGGAAGTGTAGCTGGCCGACACGCTCAGGCCTGCTGACTCTATCCATGCGGCGCGCGGAAACGTGACATTGAGGTCTGACGCCACGCCGAAACGGTTATACCGGCTTTTGTACAGGTCGATTTTGCGCTGGTTGAGGTCGGGGTCGGCCTTGGCGTTGTCAAACGAACCGGTGTAGTCAGCTGAAAGATTCCAGTGGTACACGGCTGAAGGCCGCTCCCAACGCAGGCGAGCACGCACCGACGCGTTGACGCGCTTATAGTTCTCAAGATTGTCGCGCGGGTCGATTTTGGAGTCGAGGTACCCTAAGTCCACGTTGATTACATTGCCCGCTCCGCCCACGGCGAAACCTTTGCCGAGCGAGAACAGTTTGCTGTATTCGTCGGCTTTGAAACGCGCCGTCCAGGGCGTCGCACGGCGTATGCGGCGTATGTTGACCACGCCCGACGTCAGGTTGCCGTACTCGGCTGAAGGTATGCCGCGCATCACCTCCACGCTCTCTATATTGTCGGTCGGGATGGTACGCATGTCGACACCGCGGTTCACGGTATTGCGCACGTATGCGGCATCGCCCGACGATGCACCCGGCACCTCGGTCAGCGACGCGTCGGTATTGATGGCGACGCCGTCGACCAAAAACGATGTCCCGAGCGCCGATATGGCATAGTCGGCCGATGCAGTCGTCGAACCCGAGGGCGACGAGAAGCCAGTTTCGCGGAGCGCAATCGAGTTGACCTGTCCCATCGACGGCGTCTTGCTTATATTGCCGGGAAGCAGCTCGAGCAGGTCGGTGAAGCTTGTGGGCTGGAGATGTGCCATGGCGTCGCGGTCAATACGCGAGCCCGATGTGAGCGATCTGTTCTCGCTCGCGGTCACCACGACCTCGCCGAGCGAATTTCCCCCCGCTGAAAGTGCCGTATTCAATGTCCTGTCGGAATTCAGGTCGATTTTTTCCTTCACGTCGGCATAGCCTATGTAACTTATTGTGACCGTATATCTTCCCTCGGGAAGCCTGATTGCCCAGCGGCCGTCGCCGCCGGCATGCGTACCCTCCTTTCCGTCTCCCACCTTAACCGTGGCAAACGGCAACGGCTCGCCGTCACCCTTGTCGGTGACAGTGCCTGAAAGCACAAAATCATCTCCGGCCGCATCTGCCGCCACAGAAATAATCACGAGTATAGTCAGAAAAATTTTACTCATCGGTCACAGAAATGTATCTTCTTGGATACTGCAAAATTACCCCATAACCGATATTCGGGAAATACCCGAAATTGAGTAAATTCACCCTCCTAATCACCCCTCAACTACCTAAATTTAGTTATCCCGCGCCTTTGGAGGATAGGCCCGATAAGCTCAATAGGCTTTAGGCCCAATAAGCCCGATAAGCCCTATTGGGCCTATTGGCCCTATTCCTCCTATCCATCCAATCGCCCATAAAAAAAGCCCCTCGGCTATATGCTTCGGGGCTTTCCCTATCATGAGAAAAAATTATTGTTATTTCACTACGAATTTGGTCACTTTGTTGCCCTGCACGCGGAAATAGACGCCGGTTGCGGTCGGATTTTCCACGCGTACACCCTGCAGGTTGTAGTAGACCGTCTCGCTATTCTCCATGTCGGCGAGCACGTCCTCTACTCCGGTCACTATGGCGTCGTTTTTATCCATGTATGTGGCACCTTTCACCGCGATATAACCGTTGTAGCCCGTAGTCTCGTCGGCCTTGCTCAGGTCAAGCACTTTGCCATCAGGCGCTTCCCAGTAATTGGGCATATTTCCGGCGCCGTTGAGGGCAAATTCCTTATCCGTTATCTTATTCGGCACGCTGGCGGGAGCATTGGCCGCTCTTGTCGTCACTGTCTCGTTATCGTTGACTTTGAGCGATACTATCTCAAGATCGTCGAAGTCGGTAGATGTGGCGCCGGTAATCGGGCGTTCGAATATGTAGATTGCGGTGGCATATATCTTAGGCGTGGTCTCATAGTTGAAATCCTGAGCGATATATGTGCCAATCAGCGGGTCGGTGTCGTTGGTGATGAGGCCATGATGGTCGGTGTCGAACGTATCACCCGTATGGTGACCTTCGACGTGGGGTACAAGATACGGGTATGTGGCCTGGTCGCCCATTCCGTTATTCAGTTCGATGAGGTAGTATACAGGCTTGATGGGAGTGTAATTTGCACTGTTCGGATCGTAGGTCGACGGGTCTTCATACTCATTGTCATCGTGCTTCTCCAGCGTCGGGTTATGGTCCTTGAAGTCCTCGTGGCCTTTGTACATCCAGTCCCATTTGCCGTCCTCGCGTTGGATGTAGCCGAGATGTGCGTTCGTGATTCCATCGTTGTTGTGGGTCTGCATAGTGCGCTCCGCCTTGATGGTAAGCATCTTGCCGAAGTTGCCGGTCTGCGGTTTGTATTGAGTGCCGGCATCAGTATTAGGCACATATTCGGTCTTCACGAATTCCACTGTGGGATAGACATCGTTGCGCGGGTGCATTCCCTTGAACTCCATGCGGTAGCGGTTGGGCGTATCTTTGTCGGTGTCTGCTATGTCCTCATCGTGGAGCACGGCCTCGACTTTCAATGGCACCTGAATCTTTTTGTCAATTTCCGTATCGGTATTGGTCATGTTGACATAATACTTTATGTCGTAATAACTGTATATTTCCTTGTCGACATTAGGCCGGTAGAAATCTACCTGAAGCGTGAAGTTGCGGGTGTCAAGTTTGCCGTCGTCGAGGCGCACGTACACTTCCGCCATGTCGCCGGCCAGGATTGCATCGCCGGTCGAAGCGTGGCCGTTCCAGTTGTTCACGGGCACTTTGATTTTGCCCCACTTGTAATCTGTACCGAGGTCGTTGGTCTTACGGTCGTACACGTAGCGGTACAGGGGCCAGAACGGGCGAGGTGTCACCGGGTCGATTCCTGCTGCCGAGTGTGTCGTGACCGGTTGTTCGCCTCCTGCCACAGGGTGGTAGGTATAGTTGAGCGTCACGTCGAATATGGCATCGGCAAGGTTGCCGCCGCGTTTCACTATCGCCGAGTAGTATGTCTGCTGTTCGCTGAATTTAAACTCGCTCGCTGTGCCGTGTTCAATCTCCTTTATCGTCTCGCCGGCGTCTGACTTGATGGTTTCCTTTATCGTGAGAGTCGGCACGGGTATCGACTCGTCGGTTATCGTTCCGTTGTCTTTATAACCCTGAAGTATGGCGGCATATCTGTTGTAGTCGAGGCAGCGCACGTAGTAGTTTGATGTCCACCAGTATTTGTCGGGGTTGTTGTTGAGGAACTCACGCGCTATCTTCGAGTCGATGATTTCAACTCCGACCGGTATGTTCTTGCCGCCGTCAACGATATCTTCCATTATATAGAATTTGTCACCGTCGTTCACGCGGTAGGTCATATACTTCTTGCCCGATACGGTTGATTTGGGGGCGCCTGCGTCCATCAGCGCTTTCGCTGCGCTGTCATGCGGCAGACCGAACTTGTCGGTGTATCCGTCGCGAAGCTCCACAAGCTGCATCGGCACGATGTTGGGCGTCACGGTTTCGTCCTCGTAGATGGCTACGCGGTTGGATACCGCCTTCTTGCGGCCGCCATGCTCGTCGGTCACATAGATCTCATATTCGTAGAGACCCGGCGCGAAACCGTTCTCATCAAGGATACCCTTGTCAAGGAATCTCGTGACATCAAGATGATTGGCCGCCTCACCCTCATAGAGCATCCCTACGGTCATATTCTTGCCGGAGATGTCGACCTTTTGTCCCTGCGGGTAACCGGTAAACTGCGGCTTGCCGTCGACAATGCGGTAGCGGATTATCTCGTAGGATACCACTTTGGCGTCACTGCCTGTCTCGTTCTGAGCTTTGTTGAGGTACCAGTCGTATCTGATATGGTTCTTCTTGTCACCGTTCTGTACGGTCTGCGCGAAGATGGCGGGGCCGGCGGATTCCTGTATGAACTGTATGTAAGAATTGTTCACGCCGGCAGTATTGTTGAACCACAGTATCACGCGGTTGAAGTATGCGGGCTTGCCGTCCTCCGAAATCCGGTAGTCGGTGGCGCCTCTGCGTGCCACATTCTTGTAGAGCACCGCGTCGAGGCCGCCGGCATTGATGTCGAAGCCTTTCACCTGATATTTCCATCCTTCGTTTATGTCAGGGCCGCCGTTCGGGCCGTGCCATACGGCAAGGTGGTTGTAGCCGCCGTTGGTGGCGTCTTCGTTGCCGCCCCAGCCCGACCAGAACTTGATGTCGCCGCCGATCCACATGTCGCGTACCACATAGCAGTTCCAGCCGTCAGCAAGGGTAGTGGTGCGGTTGTCCTCAGTGTCAGTCTTGCACTCTACGTGCAGTCTGAAGTCATATCCGTCATCGAATATATGCTCTCCGTTGTCGCTGATTGTCGTGCGCTTACCGAATGACTCATAGTAACTCTTGTACGGGTCGCTGTCGAGGTTGGGCAGGTTGTTCCACTCCACAAACTTGATATTGTTTGACGTGTAGGCGAATTCGTTGCCGTCGGCAAGACGCAGATTGAACTGCACGGGGCTTGCCGCGAGATAGTCGGGCGTGAACGACGTGTGGTACAGGTATTCGCCGTTGCCGTCGACGTATGGTTTGTTCGTGGCCTGGTCGTATTGTATCCAGCTGTCAAACCAGCCGTCATATCCGCGGTTGTGCATCGTAGTGTTGCCGATGCCAGAGTCGTTGTTGAAGTTCTGGTTGATGATTTGGTTGCCCACGAGGGTGAACACGCGCTGCTTTGCAGCTTCTTCCGTCGAACCTTTGGTGAACGTTATCTCCGTAGGCAGCTTGTCGTTGTTGAGCGATACCTTGATTTCGCTCATGAATGTGCCGCGGCCGGTGAAATAGTCCCCGGTTTTGTCAAAATTTGCATAAAATACATCCGAGGGATTGAAACGTGTCGCGCCCTTTGCCTGGTCGTACACTCTTCCCTCGCCCGGTATGGCGATGGCGTTCGTTAAGTCGTCGGGTTCAAACGTCCGGTTATTGCAATAATATGTGAATTTATGATGTATATAGTCATTGTAATTGTCAACGACGCCTACTGCGAATGCCCCTATGTAGATGAACCGGTTGTTGAGCACAAGCTCGCCGTTCACCTCCTTGAATTCCCATTCGGGCTGCAGGTGCCATTCGCCCATGCGTTCGCCCACCAGGAAGTAGTGCTTCTTGCCGCCGGCAAAGTCGGTCGACGAAAGCGGCATGTGCACTGCCACTGTAAACGCCTTGAATGTCTTGTTCATCCAGTCTACCTCGATGCAGTATTTTCCTGCTTTCGTGGCGTACCATGCACCATCTTTGTTATAGCTGAATGACGTGGTCTCGTTCTGCTTGAGTTCCTTGTCATTGCCTGGAGTCCAGTTGTAGTCTCCGACATTGAATTTATCCATGTCTTTCTCCGACAATACGATATATTCATGCGCTTTCAGGTCGACGGTAAAGGTATATTTGCCATACGCCGTAGGCGTGGCCTTCCCTTTTTGTGAATGCCAGCTGTCTTCACTGCTGTATATATAGATATTGTTTACGGCGCTCAAAGTCCTGTTGCTCCAGTCCACCGTTATGGTATATCTTCCGGTATTGGGCACATACCATGAGCCTGTATTATTGCCTGCGGTGAATCCGGTATCCTTTGCGGGGAGCGTAATGTCGATGCCGTCGGGATTGAAACGTCCGTAGTCAGCCTGCATTTCATCCCATGTGGTGGCTCCGGAATTTCTTGAAACGAAGAGATGTGTCTCCCGCTCCAGATCCATATTGAAGGTGAATATGCCGTTGTCGTTGGTAGCCTCACCCAGCATCCTGACATCCTTGCCTTCCCCGGCATCTTTGTTGGTGTAAAGATACAGATTGTCGGGCAACTGCTCTATGATGCGGTATCTGAAGTGGTCGTCATCATTGCTGCCGTCTTCTTTGACATTTCCGGTGATTTCAATCTGGTATCTCGCCCCTGCTTTCAATCCCGATAAGTTATACCTGCCGCCATCATCTTTTCCGGTTGTTTCGGCAAGTACCCAGTCGGCTCCGGGCGTCGCAGTGCAATTGCTGTTGCCAAAACTCCAGCGCGTATCGGAGTTTGTATCTTGAGTTCCGTAATAGACGCCTGTCTCAAACTGCAACGATGTACCTCCGGCGGTAAACACCGGCGTACTCCATATCCCGGTTGCACTGTCATAAGTCATCGACATCTCGGGCATTCCATCGACTATCAAATCTATTTTCCAAGGGTCTTCCCCTTTGCCGAAGGTCCATGCTTTCGCTTTGTCGGGAAGCGCGAAGGCTATCATTGACAAGGCTAAAAAAAGAGTAAACTTTCTCATGATTTTTATAATTATTATATTTTACTATGCTTTTTAGGAGAGAGTGTTGCAGGACAATGGAATCCTGCAACACTTGCTTTCGGTTACCAAATCTTTACGAAAAGATTTGTTCATGTAATGATTAAGGATTGGTTAGAGGAATTAGGATTGTTCTATGTGTTCCGATTAAAATTTGATATTTTGTTTTATTGCGTGAATACATTTGCAAATATATGCAACATATCCCGCGCAGCCAATGTGATATGTTGAAAAAGTAGTGGGTGGGGGTAGATAATTATCATATTTACAACATATTAACTATATTGTTATTCCCCAATAATGTAGTCGTTGTAAAGAACCTGTTTTTCTCAATATACCGTTTCCCGACGATAGCGGATGTCTATATATCCGGATATATCACCGCTCCACCCGACTTTTATAAGGCATTCTAATTATTTGGCAATCTTATGCTTATATCCCCATAAATTTAAGATATACATATCAACTACATTTTAATTATCGGGGTACGGAAAGATAAAAAATATAAAAACGCGACGACAGCGAAAAAAAAATATCGCAATCGTCGCGTTTTGAGTGGAGCGGGGGCGTCTCGCCCCCGTGGTATCTTACTTCCCGATAAATATATAATACTCGCCCGGAGCCAGTTTAGTGGGCAGTTTGGCCTTCGCTCCCTTCATGTAGTCGAAATTGTAGGTGCTTGCGGCCGGAGCCTCGCCGGTGTATACCACGTCGGCGGCTTTGTTGCCGATATTGGCCATTACAAGCACGTTCGACCCGTCGACCGAGCGCGAGAAGATGTAAAGGTCGGGCGAAGTGGTGGCGTAGCGGTGCATCTTGCCCCCCTTCACGCCTGCCTGCAGAGCCTTCTCGTTATGCTTGAGGGCGTTCAGCTTCTGATAGAATGTGAAATATTCGTTGCGCGGCTCGAAAGTGGGAGGCACGTCCTTCACGAAAAATTCAAACGCGCGGTCCATTCCCGTTTCCTGTCCCGTATATATCAGAGGCATGCCGGGAAGCGTGTATGACAGCACGGCGAATGCATTCGTAAGGTTGCCTAAGCGCTGGAACTCCGTGCCCTCCCATGAGTTGAGGTCATGGTTGGTAATCATGTTCATGAGATATGAATCCTGGGCGAACTCCTTATCCTGCTTGTCGAGCAGGCGGTCGATGGCGTCGGCATGCGCCGTGTTGAGCTTGTTGTCGTCGTATGTGCGCTGGCCGGCTGTGGCGGCGATGTCGTTGAACACATCCTTCATCGGCCAGTTGTAGGCCATGTTGAACGCATGCTCCACTAAGTCGGGCTCCGATGCCTCGGCGAGCATGAATATCCCCCCCTCCTTGGCGGCGTCGAGCTGCGGGCGCGCCTCGTTCCAGAAATCGGTAGGCACCTGCATGGCCACGTCGCAGCGGAATCCGTCGATGTCGGCTTCGGTCAGCCAGAATTTCATCGCGTCGATCATGCCTGCGCGCATTGCCGGGTTGGAGTAGTCGAATTTATACACGTCGGTCCAGTCAAACGGGCCGAACATCTTGCCGTTCTCGTCGAGCGCGTACCAGTCGGGATGCTCTTTCACCCAGGCGTTGTCACAGCCCGAATGGTTGGGCACCCAGTCGATTATCACCTTGAAGCCCTGCTTGTGAGCTTTCTTTACAAAGTCCTTGAACTGCTCAAGTGTGCCTAACTCGGGATTGACGGCCTTGTAGTCCTTCACTGCGTAATAGCTGCCTAATCCACCCTTGCGGTTAAGCTCCGATATCGGGTGTATCGGCATCAGCCACAGCACGTCCACGCCCAGATCCTTAAGTCGCGGCAGCTGGTCGGTAAGTTCCGGGAGCGTGCCTCCGGGTGTCATCTGGCGCCAGTTCACCTCATAGATGACGGCATTGCGGCTCCAGTCGGGTTGTTGCAGAGTGGTAGGCGCGGCGGCCTGAGTGGTGAACAGCGAGCCAAACAGTCCCGCTATCACCGAAAAAATCGAAAATCGTTTCATTTTGTTTCAAGTTCTATGATATAATTAGTTTCTTGTGGTATCTGTCCCAGATGCAAAGTCACCTTTCCGCCCTTGCGGTCGCCGGTGAATTTCACAGGTTCGCGGCTGTCGTAGACCACGGCTTTCTTTACTTTGCATGTCAGTGGAAGCTCGATGTCGGCGGTGTCGGCGGTCATGACATGCACATACAGTTTGTTGCCTTTGCGTGTCGATGTCCCCCATGCCTGAGCCGGAAAGTCGCCCGCTGTCGTGCCGTAGATGGTTTCCCCGTAGCGGTTCATCCACTCTCCGATGCCGGCGAGGCGGTCGAGTGCGGCGTCGGGAAGCGCCCCGCTCGGTTGCGGCCCGATGTTGAGCAGAAGGTTGGCGCCCATTCCCGATGCTTTTACTATGTAGCGCACCAGTTCGGTCACGCTCTTGTAGTCGGTGTCGATAGCTTTGTACCCCCAGTTGCCGTTGACGGTATTGCAGGTCTCGAGTGGCAGCGGGCTTATCTCCTGGCCGCCCGAAAATCCTGCCGTGTTCTCTCCCGGAAGGTCACGCTCGAATATCTGGAAATCCTCGCCCGGGTACGCAGCCTTGTGGTGGTTGTTTCCTATCAGGCAGGCGGGCTGGAGCGAGTGTATGAGCGCGTACTGCTCGCTGAGATTCCAGTCAAACTGCTCTTTGTCGGGGTCATGGTCCCACATACCGTCAAACCATATTGCCCCGATGGGGCCGTAGCCGGTCAGCAGTTCGGTCAGCTGGTCGTTCATGAATTTGTAGTATGTCGGCCAGTCGTATAGTTTGGGGTCGCGGCCGGTGCGCTCGCCTGTCCACCCGCGGGGATAGGCCGGGTGGCTCCAGTCGAGATGCGAATAGTAGAGATTGAGCGTGATGCCCTGGCGCCCGCATTCGTCGGCAAGCTCCTTGATGATGTCGCGGCCGAAGGGCGTCCCGTCCACAATGTTGAATTTCGATTGGTGAGTGCCCCACATCGCGAAACCGTCGTGGTGACGGCTCGTGATAGTTATATATTTTGCACCCGAATTCTTTATGGCGGTCACCCATTCGGCGGCATTGAAATCGGCCGGATAGAATCCGCGGGCGGCTTTGGCATATTCGGCCGAGGTGATACCGTCGTTGAGATACCATTCACCCTGACCGAACATGCTGTATATGCCCCAGTGTATGAATATGCCGAAACGGCTGTCGCTGAATTGCTTACGCGCCTCGATGTTTTCGGGCGACGGAGTGTACGCGTTTTCCGCTCCTGCGGTCAGCGACGCGCCGAGCATCAGTCCCGCCGCAATGGCTTTGATATATTTCTTCATGATATTATGTCTGTGTCAGTGTATTGTCGTTGGGCGTGCGTTGGCACTTTGTCATTTACGTTCCTTCACGAGGAAAATCTCGGTGGGGTAGTGGTCGGAGTATCCGTCGAGCCATACACCGGCCGAGAACGTGCGGCGGGGATAGCCCTGGCGCTGTCCCTCGGTGTCGCGCAGGAAATCGAAGTTGTTGACCTTCGCGTTGTTGTAGTACACCGTGGCGCCGTTGCGCTTGAGCAGCGTGCCGCTTACTATTATCTGGTCGAACAGGTTCCATTGACCTTTGTAGGCAAGCGTGCCTATGCCCTTGTCGAGTATCTTCCACCACGGATTGTAGAACCCGTGCGGAGCCACGTCGTCAATATCTTTCTTGGCGCCGAGTGCCACCGCGCACGATTTGTCCTGCGGGTCGTCGTTGAGGTCGCCCATCACGATGACACCCTGGTTGGGACGTATGCGCCACAGCGAGTCGGCAATCTCCTTAGAAAGCGCTCCGGCAGCCTCGCGCAGGTACGACGACTGTTCCTGGCCGCCCAGGCGTGAAGGCCAGTGGTTGACAATCACCGACACCGTGTCGCCCCCGAGTATTCCCGTCACGCACATCTGGTCGCGCGTGCGGAACGACTCATAGTTCGGTATGCGCAGCGTCGTGTTCGTCACGTCGAGCATGCGGAACTGGCGCGGATTGTACAGACAGCCGACGTCGACACCTCGGCGGTCGGGAGAGTCGTGGTGTACCACCTGCAGGTTCCATGTCTGGCGACCCTCGGCCTGCAGTTTCTCGTCGACAGCCTTCACCAGGTCGTCGAGCACCGATTTGTTCTCGATTTCCGAAACGCCTATGACAGCCGGGCCGTTGGGAGTGGTGGGCGATGTCATGTGCGTGATTACATCAGCGAGATTGTTGATTTTCGACCAATATTTCTTGCCGTCCCACTGGCGTGCGCCGGCAGGCGAAAATTCAAGGTCATACTTACCGTTGTTGTTGATGGTGTCAAACAGGTTTTCAAGGTTGTAGAAAGCCACACCATACACTTGTACCTGGCGTTTGCCCGAAGTCTTCTTCTCTTTTGCGCCCATTGTCACAAGACACAACAGAGCTATCACAGGAATTAAAAAAAGGCGTTTCATCATATTTTATTGTTATTGTTGGTTTCTCCGGATATTGAATTAAAAGTCATTAAGCAAAAAAATAATTAAATTGTAGGGACGCGATTCATCGCGTCCGCGCCATCTCCACCTCCATCTCCACCAACCGCGTCTACCATAGCTATGATAGCTACTATAGCTAAAATAGCTACCCCCATTTCGTAAAGATAGCAATACTTTTAATATCCCCCAAAAAATCCCCGCAAAAAAATATCCATGCCCCTCCATTCCCCATGCATTCCCCATGCATCCGCCCCTCCGGCCTCATGCTTTTTTATAAAAATCGACAATATGCATGCGGCAGTCTGAGGTAAGCGAAGCAATATTGTTTGCCATGTCGTTCATGGAATGAAATTCGGAGTAGCCTGCTGCGGTGCGGTGTCCAGTATTGTCGGGCCATGCGGCCAGAAGCAATAGCCTGCCCGATGAGCACAGAGTAAAATCACTGCCTTGTGGTTTGAATCGCGAGTCAAATCCTTCGTGGCGCAGATGTATTACGCTTGCGCCCATATCGAGCGCTTTTGCACGTATAGCTTTTTCGGCCGGGTGAATAAAAGGTGAGACGGCAATGGCGCCTTTTGCTATCTCCGACAGACACTCATCTTCGTATGCCTCAAATTCTCGTTTGCTCCAGCGGCGGTGTATGCGTACCGGCATGAGATAGTCATGACGCAGGAGAAAGATGTTTCCGTAAGCGGCATATTCTCTTCCTGCGATATTCAGATGCATGTATCGTTGGAAGAAATCAGGGTGTAGCCGTTTGATAAGTAACCGGCGCGGATTGTCACGGATATAATTGCGTACGCAGCCGATTTGACCGATTTTCGTCATGGCACGGTCGTGATAATTCTTTTCAAAGACCGATGCTTCGTCCGTAATTATTCCCGCTTCCCTCGCTCCGACGGTACACCCGCCCATGAATCCCCCGATTACTTTCCCTAAATGTCTCGGAAGCCGTACTGCTACCTCAAGAAGAATATGTATATGGTCGGGCATTACTACATATTCAATGACATTAAGTTGCGGCGTATATGACGGTATGGACTCTATTTTATCCCGTATGACAGCCCCCAGCCTGCTGTATGATACGATAGGCGCCTCCGGAGTACCGGATATGGCGGAAAAAGCAGGTATTCCGGGGGCTGAGGTTATAGTAATCATGAAAAAGCCCGGATCAAGATAATTACAAAAAGCCGCGCGGCGTGTGTTCCGGTGCTTCAGTTCTTTATTAAACGGATATTCCGGCTTTTCTATGGTCATACAGATATAAAATTAATTATGGCAATTTTTCATGCAATTTCTCTCTTTATTCCGCTTACGCGTCATCACGGAGCTATAATGCCATTTCTTCCGGTGTATCAACATTGGTAATTCAGCCAAGTGATGACGCGTAAGCGGAATAAACGCCCTCGTTCGCCTCACCCCCGGTACGTCTGGCCCCAGTTCGAGCGATCGAGGTTGCGGTAGCTTATCGCCTCCGCGATGTGCCGGCTCTTTACCTCGGTGCTCTTGTCGAGATCGGCTATGGTGCGCGCCACTTTCAGTATGCGGTCGTAGGCGCGGGCCGACATGTTGAATCTATCCATCGCCGTGCGCAGCATCTCGAGCCCCTCGCGGTCGGGGCGCCCGTATTCCGTAAGCATCTTCGACGTCATCTGCGCGTTGCAGAATACCCCCGGATGCCCTGCGTATCTCACTGACTGTATATGCCTTGCCTCGACCACGCGCCGGCGTATCGCCTCCGAGCTTTCCCCCTTCCGGAGTGACGACAGTTCGTCAAACGGAACCGGCATTATCTCCACCTGAATGTCTATGCGGTCGAGCAGCGGCCCCGATATGCGCCCTAAATACCGCTGCACGGCACCGGGGGCGCATGTGCATTCTTTGGTCGGGTGGTTGTAGTATCCGCACGGACACGGATTCATCGACGCAACAAGCATGAACCCCGCCGGATAGTCGATGGCATACCGTGCGCGGCTTATCGATATATGCCTGTCCTCAAGCGGCTGACGCATCACCTCAAGCACCGCCCGGCTGAACTCCGGAAATTCATCGAGAAACAGCACCCCGTTGTGTGCGAGCGAAATCTCTCCCGGCATCGGACTTGCCCCGCCACCTACCAGAGCAACCGGCGAGATAGTGTGGTGCGGCGCGCGGAACGGTCGCGACGTCATCAGCATCGACCCGCGCCCCAGTTTTCCGGCCACGGAGTGTATCTTCGTCGTCTCCAGTGCCTCGGCCAGCGTCAGCGGCGGCATGATTGACGGCAGCCGCTTCGCCATCATTGATTTTCCCGATCCCGGAGGGCCTACGAGCAGTATGTTGTGGCCCCCGGCGCATGCCACCTCAAACGCCCGCTTCACATTCTCCTGCCCCTTGACATCACTGAAATCGAGGTCGCTGATGTCGGAACCTTTGGCAAACTCCTCACGGGTGTTCACCACCGTAGGCTCTATGTTGAGTGTCCCGTTGAAGAAATCAACCACCTCCCTGAGGCTTTCCACGCCGTAGATGTCAATGTCGTTGACTACCGCCGCTTCCGTCTCGTTGGCCTTCGGCACTATCATCCCCTTGAACCCCGCCTTGCGAGCCATTATCGCCATCGGGAGCACCCCCTTCACCGGAAGCACCGTCCCGTCAAGCGACAGTTCGCCTATCATCACGAAATCGGATAGCTGCCCGGCTGGTATCTTCTCGTCGGCGGCAAGTATCCCGATAGCCATCGGCAGGTCGTATGCGGCACCCTCTTTGCGCACGTCGGCAGGGGAGAGGTTGACCACAGTGTGGCGCCGCGGCCATTCCTGTCCAGACTGCGACAGCGCCGTCTGTATGCGCTCGCCCGCCTCCTTGACAGCTGTGTCGGGCAGCCCGACGATGGTATAGCCTATACCCTTGTCCACGACCACTTCTACGGTCACTGTGATGGCATCTATACCCTGGAGGGCGGCGGCGTAAGTCTTGGCAAGCATGGTATGGGATTTGTACGGTTGATTGATATTTCGGAAGGAGGTCGGTTACTTGGAAATCGCCGGAAGCGTCGTGCCGCGGTATGTCAGGCGTGAGGTGGTGTCGGCGACAACGAAATAGGGCAGCCTCGGTATGTTGAGCACCCGAAGCACGGCATTGTTTACGCCCCCGAGCGCCCACAGATGTTCCACCTTCTTGGAGAAGCGGCGGCAATCATTGTGCCACCCGAACGAGTCAATCGACATCCTGACCGATGCCACCCGTATGTCGCGCGCAAGCGAGTCGGCGAAGTCCACAATCGAGTCGGGCATCCTGTGAGCGTCGGTGAAGATATAGAGCGTAGCGGTTTTCTTCGACGGCTCGAATCTCACCACAGTGTCGTTCCATGAATACAGTTCGAGCACCGGTACCGAATCGGGCGTTTCGGCCATACGTGCGGCTATCTCCGCTTTGGAGCGCAGCATGGCGTTTGACATTACCGCATTGTTGTCAATAAGCGACAGTATGGAGTCGGCACGCACGGCGTCTTCATTGATGTCATAGTAATATCCCGCTAAGAGTGCCGAGAGTTCGGCCGATGGAGCTGTAGCTATCTGACGCTCTATCGCGTCATTGAGTCCCTTGGCATTCTTTTTGAGAAATTCGCCGAGCGCCGCCGACAGTTCGTCGCCCGTCGCCTCCATGAAACAGCGGTCGGCAGCCTTGAATTTCACCTTTATCTCCTCGCCGTTCCTGGCCGCTACGCAGCCTATGCGTTGACGCTGGTTGTCATACAGCTCGATGATGACGGGCTGTTCCGAACTACCCTCGATGTGGAACGTCGAATTGACCGCGTTGGTAGTCATTGTCCTGAGCGACGTACCGTCATGGTATATGGCCGTGATGTTCTGTGTGCCCAGTCCCTCTACCGTACCGTCGATTCTGTAAGGTTTTTTCCCGCCGCAGCTTGTGGCGAGCGATGCGATGCATAGTGCCGTAAGTGGCACTATGATATTCAAATATATTGATTTGTATAGCTTCATGCCGCAAAATTAAGTAAAAAATTCTACTAAAAGGACACAAAATCATACAAAGTTGATTGGCTAAATATAAAATAGATATTTATCTTTGCAATGAATATGAAAAGGATAATCTGTAATCTGTTTATTGCAGTCATGGTCGCCATGTTGGCCTCACCGCAGGCAGGCGCTCAGATTGTGACTGTCGACGGACAGCGGCTCAACACCGACTCCGTGCGGCACGAATTTGACAAAGGCCCATATTTCGGGCTGTACAAAGACAATTATTTCATTTTCGGCCCCGCAATCGGCCAGAAAATCACCCGCGAGAACACAAACGCCAAGTTTCAGGTGTCAATCGCCCAGAAACTCACCAAAAGCACCCTCCCCTGGAACACATACCTCTACCTCTTCTACACACAGAAAGTATTCTGGAACGTCCTCGAGGAATCATTGCCGATGACCGACCTCAACTTCAACCCCGGTATCGGCCTTTGCAAACCGCTGTTCGTCAAAAACCGCTTCATCGGAAAACTCACATTTCAGATTGAGCACGAAAGCAACGGACGCGACAGCATCCAGTCGCGCTCGTGGAACCGTATCACCTTCGGAGCCAATATCATTGTCGACGCCAACCTCAGTGTCCACGGCAAAGTATGGATACCCATTATCGACGGCGAAAACAACAAGGACATCCTCGACTACTGCGGCATCTACCAGGTAGGCACATCCTACATCTCCAACAACAAGCGCTGGAACGCCTCCGTAGTCCTCGTCAAGCGCCGCGGCTGGAACCTCAACTACAACACCATCTTCGAGCTCGCCTGGAAACTAAGCAACAACCAGAACCAGTACCTCTTCCTCCAATACTACAACGGCTACGGCGAAGGCCTCCTCGACTACAACAAATTCCACTCCCAGCTCCGCGTAGGCATAGTAATCAAACCCACCCTCTTCTCCGACTACTGATTCCCCGCCGTAGCAACGCACGGTCTGTGCAATGCGGTTCAAATAGCGGAGGGCTTTCAGCCCTCTATATTCCCTATTTGAATCGCATTGCACCGTCTGTGCGTCCGTAAATACATTTATAGCCAAGTGATGACGCGTAAGCGGAATCCCACCAATCTCCACACAAAAAAGCCGCGGAAAAAACGATTTCCCGCGGCTTCCATATCTCTTGATTGTCTATCCTCACTTCACCTCCACCGGCTTCTTGCCGGCATCGGTCCTGACACCCTCCTTGCCGGTGGCAGTGATTGAATGGGCGCCGTCGATAATAGTGCGCTCGAAATCCGTGGGATTTGTCAGCGAATTGCCTATTTCTCCCGCCGGCTGCCGGCGCTCCTTGTCGAGTACCTCATACACCGAATGCTGGCTTCGGAATTCCGGCACAAGACGTTTCATTCGCCGCACAATCGACATGTTGTCCTCTCCAAGCGATGAATTGTACAGCTCGTCAAATACCGGGACAATCGAACTGTAGTCATATTCACGCACCTTGGCTATCATGATTTTCGGGTGAACCGTCGGAAGCGTTATCTCCTTCTCGTTGAGCACCTCCTCATAGAGTTTCTCGCCGTCGCGCAGTCCCGTGAACTTGATTTGCACGTCGGCACCGCTCAGCTTGATCATTCGTTTTGCCAGGTCAACTATCTTGACCGGTTCCCCCATGTCGAATACGAATATCTCGCCCCCTTGGCCTATCGTTCCCGCCTCAAGCACGAGCTTGCACGCCTCGGGTATAAGCATGAAATATCTGATAATGTCGGGATGTGTCACCGTAAGCGGGCCGCCACGTTTTATCTGCTCCTTGAAGATGGGTATCACCGAGCCGTTCGACCCGAGCACATTTCCGAAACGTGTCGTGACAAAACGCGTCTTGCTCTTGATTTTCCCCTCTTTGATGGCCTTGTCGAGCGCCTGCACGTATATCTCGCAGATGCGTTTCGAGCAGCCCATCACATTGGTCGGGTTCACGGCCTTGTCCGTGCTCACCATCACGAATTTCTCAGTGTTATATCTTACGGAAAGGTCGGCTATGATGCGCGTACCCTCCACGTTGTTCTGTATCGCCTCGGCCGGATTGTCCTCCATCATCGGCACATGCTTGTAGGCAGCCGCGTGGAACACATACTGGGGTCGGTACATGTCGAATATCTCCGTCATGCGGCTTTTGTGGGCAATGTCGGCCACTATGGTATGCGCTTCCAGTTCCGGGAACTCGCGGGCCATGAACAGACGCACGTCATGGAGCGGCGTCTCGGCCTGGTCTATAAGTATCAGCTTATCGGGAGCGTATATCGATACCTGACGCACGATTTCGCTGCCTATCGAGCCGGCAGCACCGGTGATGAGTATGCGTTTGCCCGAAAGCTGGCGGCACGTGGCGTCGATGTCTATGTCAATTTTTTCGCGCGGCAGCAGATCCTCGATTTCAATCTCGCGCAACTGCTGTGTACGTATGCCGCTCTTGCCGTCCCATTCCTGTACCTGGCTGTATATCAATATCTTTATGTTGGCCTCGATGAGGTCGTTGATCATGCGTTGGTTCTCGCGCAGTTTTTCCGTGAGAAAGGGCGATACGAGCAGCTTGCTCGCCTCCTTGCGCTTCATGTTGTCTGTGAGGTGGCTGTCATTGGCATAGACCGTTACCCCCATCAGCATTCGCCCGCACATGTCGGGCTCGTCCGAGATAAATCCCGACAGCGTGTATTTTACCGAATCCTGGTTTCCGAGGCTTTTTGCTATGGCTATGCCGCCGTCCCTCACTCCGTAGATGAACACTTTCTCGGCATTCTTGCTCGCAAACGAATAGTCATGCAGGAATTTGACAAACACGCGCATACTCCACATCAGCAGCAGCGACATCACCGACCATATCAATATGGCGCGTACACGTATATGCACGAAAAAGTCACTGTAATTCTGTAGCAATGTATGAAGCGCAAGTGCCAGTACCATGCCTAACAGCACGGCGCTCGACACCCGCTGCAGGTCGATGAACGATGAGTAGCGGAACACTCCCGAATATGTGCGGAATATCCTGAATCCGATTACATAGCAGCACATATAAAGCAGAAATGTCGCGCATAGTGGCCAGAACAGGGTAGCCGTCCGTATCAATCCGTTGTTGAGTGAATACACAAATATCATCGACATGAACACCAACATGCAGTCAAGAAGTGCTACAGCCCAGTATGGCAATGATTTTTTGGTAAAGTACCAGCTTGATATTTTTGAAAAATAACTCATTCTCTTTTGTATTAGGATTACTATAGGTTACAGAAATTATAGATTGTAATAGTGATATATAGGGAGTTCCCGCCTCCGTTTTACAGTACCTCGTCATCGGCGAGCGGCGCGTATGCACCGTCCTTTACCTCGATGATGACCGACGGCTCATGCACGTCGATGGTGTGCCAGCGGCCCGCCTCTATCTGCACTCCGCGGTTCGCGCCGTTGGCGTCAAGCTCGATGCGTTCGGTCTCGTTGCCGTTGTCGTCAAAATAGACCTCTGCAAGGCGTCCCTTAAGCAGTACCACCGTCTCCGACGTCGTGAGATGGCGGTGTACGGGCACCGACGTGCCGGGCATCAGCGCATTCAGCATGCGTTGCGACGTGTCCGACTCCGAGTTGCGTAAATCAAGATTCGTGCGTAGGCGTGCGTTTGAGGCGGCTTCGTTCAGTAGGTTGTCAAATATATTTTCGCCGATAATGAAGTTCATGATTTCTTGGCAAGTAGATATTGTTCGTGAAGATAATAAAAATTTTTCATAAACACCAAATATCCGATGGCAAGTGTTGCGATTATGCCGCAGAAATATATCCATTGGCCTGTGCCGTCACCGATTGCGATTAACCCGAATGATATGGCGAGCTGCAGTGCCATGTAGATGACAGATACTAATGTATGACGCATTTTAAGCTCGTTCGACATTATCTGGTAGGCATGTTTGCGGTGAGCCTCGCCAAGATTTTCCTTAAGCATGATGCGGTGTATTATAGTCAGCACGGTGTCGGCGCCGTAGACTGCCAGAAACAGCAGGTACACCGGATTGCCCGTAGCCATGATGAGCCGTCCGAGAGCGAACAGCACTATGAACGCTATGCTGACCGACCCTACGTCGCCCGCGAAACATTTCGCTTTCTTCCTGAAATTGAACACTAAGAATACCGCGGCACTCAGCGCTGTCACAGCCAGCAGACTCTCATCGATGAAATGCATCTCCCTGTTGAGGTAGAACAGCGGCGCTATCACAGCCAGCGAGTAGCATCCCGTGATACCGTTGATGCCGTCCATGAAGTTGTAGGCGTTGATGATGCCCACGCACACTATCAGCGCTGGCACTATAACCCACCAGGTCGATGATTCGTACAGATGCAGGTTGATGAACATCAGCATCATGGCCGTGAACTGAGCCACGAGCCGCAGCGCGTTCGGCGTCGAGTGCACATCGTCAACGAAACTGACAGCCCCGATAAGCGTCAGCCCGGTAAGGAACCAGATGTAGTGCACACCGAAAAATGCAGCCCATACCCACGCGCCGATAAGGAATATCACACCTCCTCCGCGGAGAGTTATCCTCGTATGCGAACTCCGTTCGTTGGGCTTGTCTATAATGTTGAAGCGGTCGGCAATCCTGAAATATACCAGTTCCGCCACAAGCAATATAACAGCAATAATTACATATTCCATATAAAATAAATCCGGATATATTATAGATTTAGAATTAACCGAGTAGTAGCCGCGGTTTTCAACCGCGGTCAGCTAAAATCGTGTTCTGCAACACCCTCCCCCACGCACGCACACACAAAAAAAATAATTATGAATTATGAATTATGAATTGTGAAACGACCTGATAGTGCGCCTTATCCCCTCGGCCGAGCTGACCGGCAGCTCCTTGATTCCGAGCGCACGTTTGATTTTGCCGTTGTCAACCACGTAATTCTCCGTCAGTTTACGCAGACGCTCCTTGTTGAGCGGCAGATGGAGCACCGTACCCGTCGAGGCCATGAAACGCACCATCCCGCGAGGCATTTTCCATATCCGCGGCTTCTTCCCCATTGTATCGCACATGAGCCGTATGAGCTCGTTGGTCGACAGCGGTTTGTCATCGCCGATATTGTAGATGCCGGTTGGAGCGTCGCTCTCGAGCAGCCGACCGATTATGTGAGTGAGGTTGTCAATCGATGTGAACGACCGCAGATTGTCAAAAGCCCCCAGCGGCCAGGGTATACCGTGGCGTATCACCGAGTGGAGCAGGTTGAGATTCCCTTTGTTGCCCGGTCCGTGTATCATGCATGGGCGGAATATGTAGGTTGCCTTTCCCGCGTTGTCCCACTTTGTCTGTATATATTCCTCAGCCTTGATTTTGCTCTCGCCGTAAGGCCCTACGGGCTTGGGCGTGATATTCTCGTCGAGAATGTCACCTTCCACACTGTCGGCAGCAGCTTTTACCGAACTGAAAAATATGAATTTACGTGCCGATGATTGCAGATAGTGGTCGTAAATCTTCCGGGTAAGACCCGTGTTGACCTTGAAATATACGTCGGCCTGCGCCTTGTTCTTGGTATCGTGGGCTTTGCCTGCGAGATGTATCACGGCATCCACCTCAGGCACCCGTCCCGCATCGAGATCGTCCCATGTATAGGTCCTCACCACCCCCTCTTTCACCGGAGTGACAATATCGAGTCCGTAAATCTCACAGCGTCCCTTCAACGCCCCCACAAGATTACTCCCCACAAATCCATGTATTCCCGTTATAAGTAATTTCATAAACAATATTTACATAGCTGGCTTCTGTGAGCCGGATTTATCGGGCAGAATAGTAGCCGCGGTTTTCAACCGCGGTCGTTATTTCCGTCCGGTTTATTTCCCCTTTTTGCAAAGATTTTCTACCAATTCAAGATACTGTCCGGTGACAATCTCCTTGGAGTATTCTTTCTCTATCACGTCGAGTCCGCGCGCGCCTGTCTCACGGAGCGTCTGTTTGGTCTGGCTCTTGAGCCATTCGTAAAGTTTCTCCACTTTGGCTGTCTGCTCCTTCTCGGTGTCGAGCAATGCGCATCCTTTCCCCGCAAGGAAGTTGACTATGGGCGTTCCTTTGCCCGAGCATACCATCAGCGGACGTGCGCACGCCATGATTGTATACACTTTCGACGGAAATCCCTGTCCCTCCATCTTAGGAGACATGAATATGAACTGCACGTCGGAGTAGGCCAAGAGCACCGGCATCAGTTCGCGTTTCTGATAGGGGAGTATGTGGATTTTGTCAAGTCCTTCGGCCTTTTTCTGCTCCTCGAGCCACGGCTTCATCACCCCCTCGCCGATTACGAAATACTCGATATTGTCCTCGCGGGTACGCTTGGCAAGGTCTACGAGTGTCTCCCAATCCTGAGCGAAACCTATGTTGCCCGCATACATCACCTTGACGGCGTCGGTCTGGGGAAACATTGTCCGGTCAAGCACCGATGTGTCGCAGTTGTCGGGATTGTACAGTTCGGTGTCAACGAAGTTGGGTATGATATGCAGTTTCGACGGGTCTTTGAAGCGTCCGGCGATTGTGTCGTAAAACACCTGGTCGATGGTAGTCACGGCATTCGACTTGTTGTAGACATACCGTTCCATCTTCTTGAGCATATTCACCACCGTACCCTCTTTCTTGGGCAATATGTCGGGATATATCTCCTGCACGTTGTACACCGTGCGGCATCCTTTCAGTTTCTTGAGCCAGTTGTTGATGACTCCGATTGTAAGAGGGGGCGACGGCGACAGTATCAAGTCGACTTTGCGTATCGACAGACCGATGATGAAGGCTATCACATGCCAGTAGGCAAATCCGAAAAGCCGCAGCAGCGTCGACTTGAATTTCTTCTGCGGTATGTGGTATACTTTTATGCCGTGGTAGTCGCTCTGCTTGCATATCCCGGGTATTTTCCACCGCATGGGTTGCTTCGCAAGCTCCTCGTCGACTATATTGTAGTGGGGCGTGGTCGACAGCACCACCACTTCGTGCCCCTCGTCGTGCAGACGGCGCGCTATGTCGGAATAGAGATAGGCGGTCGATACGCCGTCGGGCGAGAATATCAGTGAGTGTATCAGTATTTTCGCCATACCATCTTGTTTACTACTCCGGTATATGACTGTATGAGGCGCACCACCTTGTCGCTGACGTTCTCGTCGGTGTAGTCGGGCACGGGTATGCCGTAGCGGCCGTCGGCTATGAGGCCTACTGCGGTGTCGACAGCCTGCAGCAGGCTGTTCTCGTCGATGCCGGCAAGCACGAAGCATCCTTTGTCGAGTGCTTCGGGACGTTCGGTCGATGTGCGTATGCACACCGCCGGAAACGCATGTCCCACCGAGGTGAAAAACGATGACTCTTCGGGCAGCGTGCCGCTGTCGCTGACTACTGCGAATGCATTCATCTGTAAGCAGTTGTAGTCATGAAATCCGAGCGGCTCGTGGCGTATCACGCGGCTGTCAAGCTCAAAGCCCGATTGCTCCAGGCGCTTGCGGCTGCGCGGATGGCAGGAATAGAGTATGGGCATGTCGTATTTCTCGGCCATCTTGTTGATGGCGTTGAACAGCGACTTGAAATTCTTCTCCGTATCGATATTCTCCTCGCGGTGTGCCGAAAGGAGTATGTATTTCCCCTTTTCGAGTCCTAAACGGGCATGTATGTCGGAGGCTTCGATTTCATTCAGGTTATTGTGAAGCACCTCGGCCATCGGCGAACCGGTCACATACACACGTTCCTTGGGCAGTCCGCAGTCATGCAGATATTTGCGTGCATGCTCGCTGTAGGCCAGATTGACGTCTGAAATGATGTCGACTATGCGGCGGTTGGTCTCTTCGGGCAGACACTCGTCCTTGCAGCGGTTGCCCGCTTCCATGTGGAAGATAGGGATATGCAGGCGCTTGGCGCCGATGACCGACAGGCACGAGTTCGTATCGCCCAACACGAGCACCGCGTCGGGCTTGATCTGTGCCATCAGTTTGTAGGACAATGCTATGATATTGCCCATAGTCTCGCCCAAGTCGGCGCCTACGGCATCGAGATACACCTCCGGCTCCTTGAGCTTGAGGTCGCGGAAAAAGATGCCGTTAAGATTGTAGTCATAGTTTTGTCCCGTGTGTGCGAGAATTGTGTCGAAGTAACGGCGGCATGCGTTGATTACGGCTGCCAGACGGATTATCTCGGGACGTGTCCCGACTATAATCAGCAGCTTGAGCTTGCCGTTATTCTCGAATGATACATCTGAAAAATCCATTGTCTATATTAGTGATAACTTGTTCTGTTTAATTCAGTCGGACTCGTCCGGTCCGACCTGTCCGACTGGTCTGACACGTCCGACATAAGAGTGGGGGAGGATGTTGCAGAACTAAACTTTCCGCGGTTGAAAACCGCGGGTACTATGCGAAGCCTCCCGATAATCAGCTGTGTAGTAGCCGCGGTTTCTTTGCAGAGCAAAGCGCCAAAGGCGATAATCAACCGCGGTCAGCTAAAATCGAGTTTTACACTCCCCCGTGCTATTTTTGCCCTATGGCATTTTGAGCCCCCGAGCGATTACTGCCTCCTGATTCTGATCGGGACAGCAAACTCAGGCACCTTGTCGACTACGATAGCAAGATGTCCGCCGCCGCCGGCGCCGCACATCTTCCATGCCATCGCTCCGGCTGCCTTGCACCGTTCGATATACTCCTCGACCCCCGGCTGCATCATGGCAGGAAACATTGCCACCTGTGCGTTGAACGAGTCGGTGTACGCTTTGGCGAATGCGTCAAGATCGCGGGCAAGTATCGCGTCCCAGCACCGCTCGGCGGCGTCGGCAAGCGCTTTCACTTTGTCGCGCGTTATATCCTTGCCTTCGAGTATGTTCACATTTTCCTTGCGAGGGAACATCGGTACGAGGCATACATGGCTTTCAAGCCACGAGAGTATATCTTCGTCATGCACCGATTCGATTTTGTCGGGCCAGTAGCGGTTGTTGTAATAATGCCGCGTCAGACCTGACATGCAGATGCCGATGGCATCCTGCGCCCCCGATATATGGCCGTGGTTCTCGGGGTCGTTCTCGAAGCAGAACAGCAGGCGTGCGAGCATTTCCTCGTTGTAGTTGGGAAGCTCGTAGGGCCATATCTTGCGGGCGGCGTTGCGTGTCGAGGTCGATAGTCCGCCACGTTCCATGAATTCCTGTGTCGGCTCGATTGATATGGTGATGGCCCATCCCGGATAGTGTTCCGACACGTAGGGCTGGTCAATCCATGTGCCGGCGAGGTCTATGCGGTAGGGAATGTTTGATTTGACGTTGGTGCGGAGCGATGTTGTCGAACGGGCTTCAAGTCCGGCGTCGGGCACACGTTCCAGCTCGATGTATTCGATGCCGCGCTCTTCACACAGCCGTCGTTTCTCCTCGCTTCCGCCGTCGGTATTCACGACAAATACGTCAGGCTTGACGATATCGAGTGTGGGCACGAAATCCATGATGCCGCTACCGGCATTGATGTATGCGTCAGTGACGTACCGTATGGCCTTGACCATATACAGGCGTTCCTTCTCCGAGTAGACCGTCTTGCGGTTCTTATAGTGGAGTATTGTCTCGTCGGAACCGATGCCTACGTACAGGTCGCCATACTGTGCGGCCGATTTGAAAAATGCCACATGCCCGCTGTGGAGCATGTCGTAACAGCCGCTGACGAATACTTTCTTTGCCATGGTCGTGTTCTGATAAATGATGATTTGTCGAAATTTTGCTCAAAATTACTCAAATCATCGCAGATATGCAAAATTCATCCCTACCGTGCCATTCCCACACTTCGTTTTGTATCTTCCGGTTTGGGGAATTTGCTACTTTACCACCGGTTCGTGGAATGTGTCGGGATGCGCGGGGTCGAATGCCTCGTTGGCCCACATCAGCGTGACGAGCGGTTCCGTCTCCGACAGGTTGATGATATTGTGGGTATAGCCGGGAAGCATGTGCACCGCCTGAATCTTATCGCCCGATACCTCGAAGTCGAGCACCTCGTCCGAGCCGATGCGGCGCTGCTGTATCAGCGCACGGCCGCTCACTACGATGAAAAATTCCCACTTCGTATTGTGCCAGTGTTCCCCTTTCGTGATACCGGGATTTGATATATTGACCGAGAACTGTCCGCAGTCGATGGTGCGCAACAGTTCGGTGAACGATCCGCGGTTGTCGACATTCATCTTAAGGTCGAAGACAGCCTTATCTTTCGGCAGATAGCTCAGATAGGTCGAATAAAGTTTCTTCTTCAGCGAACCGGCGGGTATGGACGGCATTGTCAGCGTCGTGGGCTGAGCCTTGAACTCCTCAAGCATAGCCACGATATCGCCAAGTGTCGCTTTATGTGTAACCGGAACATGGCAGTATGTCCTAGCCTCGTCGGCCGGAGCCTCGACGGGTGTTACCCCTTCATAGCGGCAATGATGCTCATTGCCTGCCAATGCGGCAATCATCTCCTCCACGAGGTCGTCAATGTAGAGCAGTTCGAGCTCAACACTCGGGTCATTGACCTGAATTGGAAGGTCGTTGGCAATATTGTTGCAGAAAGTCGCCACCGCCGAATTGTAGTTCGGACGGCACCATTTGCCGAAAAGATTGGGGAAACGGTACACAAGCACCTTGGCGCCGGTCTCCTTGCCGTAACTGAAAAACAGCTCTTCGCCCGCTTTCTTGCTTTCGCCGTAGGGATGACCGGCATATCGGCCTGTAAGAGTGGCCTGTATCGAACTCGACAGCATCACCGGACACCTGTTGCCATGCTTCTTGAGCGTATCAAGCAGGGTAGAGGCAAAGCCGAAATTCCCTTTGAGGAAATCATCCGGATTTTCCGGACGGTTCACCCCCGCGAGATTGAACACAAAGTCAGCCTCGCGGCAATACCGGTCAAGCTCCTCGGCAGTGGAATCAATATCATATTCCATAACCTCCTCGACCTCAATGGTATAATTCCTTGCCTTCCCCTCCCTGATATTATTAAGCATAGCACAAAGGTTCCTCCCCACAAAACCCTTAGCCCCCGTAACCAATATCTTCATATCGAGTGTAATAATTAAAAAAACAAAAGCACAAAAGCCTCAGCAAGTGTACAAAATGAAAACAAAAGCCAAATTAAATTCAAAGAGCTCTTGTTTAGCTGTTAAAACTATATATCCTAAATTCTAAAAACACTATTGTGCCTTTGTTAGAGTTTTTGTTTTTTTGTTAAAATTACTGGACGAAATTGCCGTTGCCGTTCAATTCATTTTGGATATACTCCAGCGAAGCGATTTTTGCTTTCGTCTCCTCGACATTGAGCTGACGCGTATTGTTGGAGTTGAACTCCGAAAGCGTGTTGCGGGTCTCGTCACCCTCCTTGAAATACTTGTCATAGTTAAGTCCGCGGTTATCGGCCGGCACACGGTAGAAATTGCCCATGTCCTCAGCCTTGGCACACTCCTCGTTGGTGAGAAGCGTCTCATACATCTTCTCTCCGTGGCGTATACCGATAATCTTGATATCCTCACGGCGACCGCCGAACAGTTCGCATACCGCCTCGGCCTGCGTCATGATAGTGCACGCCGGCGCCTTCTGCACCAGTATATCACCGTTCTGACCATGCTCGAAAGCGAAAAGCACCAGATCGACAGCCTCGTCAAGACTCATGATAAAACGTGTCATCGACGGCTCGGTGATAGTGATAGGATTGCCCGAACGCATCTGCTCGATCCACAACGGAATTACCGAGCCACGCGAACACATCACATTGCCGTAGCGCGTGCAGCATATCTTCGTCTTGCCGGAATAACGGCTTTTGGCCACAGCCACCTTCTCCTCGATAGCCTTGGTGATACCCATCGCATTGATAGGGTAGGCCGCCTTGTCGGTCGACAGACAGATGACAGCCTCCACCCCCGCCTCGATTGCGGCGGTAAGCACATTGTCAGTACCGATGACATTGGTCTTGACAGCCTCCATAGGGAAAAACTCGCAGCTCGGCACCTGCTTCAGAGCCGCAGCATGGAAAATATAATCCACACCCGGCATAACATTCTTGCACGACTGCAAATCACGCACATCACCGATATAAAACTTGATTTTATGAGCAACCTCAGGATAACGCACCTGATACTCATGGCGCATATCATCCTGCTTCTTCTCATCACGCGAAAAAATACGTATCTCCCGTATATCGCTCCCCAAAAAACGCCTCAACACAGCATTCCCAAACGACCCGGTACCCCCCGTAATCAATAAAGTCTTATCTTTGAATATCGACATATTGTATCTTATATTATGATTAAATCAAACAATTATTTATCATCCTAAATTTCAGTTAAAAGCCAAGAAGCGCACATTGAGGTTGAGACATGAGTGACCTTAAAGACCTTAAAAGATACTTTAAAGGCTCTATTCTCATGCAAGCTCGATATTATATTTTTCTTTAAAATAAGACTTTACTTGTTCTTGACTTGGATTTTTACCCAACGCACGTTTCATTTCACTCATTTTCGCATCAATGAGGAAACGATACCAATAAGCCTGCAAAGTAGCCCATATCAGTCCGGCCTTACCGTCAATAAATCCGCCCAACAGAAAATATCTTACAGAAAAATAAACCCCTGCACGGAAAAACGCCGGCAACCGGTAATACATCCCTTTCTTCTGATTGCGTCCTTTAAGAGCATCATCCTCACTTCCAATGCCATACATCCGCATAGCCTCTACAGCGAGCTCGCGATTAGAATAATTATTATGCTTCTGCGTCCACCATGCCAGCGAATTAAGATTATGGTCGACAAAACGCCCTTTGAATGTAATAGCCGATCCCTCAGTCAGTACCATTCGCTCATCCATCCACCGTTGCTCCATATAAGCTTTTCCACGTCGCCAAATTCGCATAATCTTAGGCGCATGCAATCGGCCGTGCTTTACATTCTTACCCTGAAAAATCACATCTAAAGGCAGATAGACCCCGGTTACATCCTCCGACAACTCAGGTAGTCTTGTCTTAATTTCATCGACAAGCTTATCTGTAAGATACTCATCGGCATCCATGCGCATAACCCATTCCGTATCCAGTTCCAGATTGTTGATTGCCCACTGCATCTGCTGAGCCTGATTAACATAGTCATGCTCCACCACCGTAGCCCCCAGGCGCCGTGCAATCTCCTGAGTCCCATCAGTAGAATAGCTGTCAACGACATATATCTTATCCGATATTCTGTGGGCACTTTTGATACACCGTTCGATATGTAGTCTCTCGTTATAGGTCAATATGAGCACAGATATAGATATATTCATATAAATGTTATATTAATTGGGTGTGAGTTATTCAGAATTTAAACCATGGAGTAAAAATTCTGAAAAAATTACCAATGGTGATTTTAACCTTGCTTTTTAATGATTGTTGGTCTTTTGAAAAAGATGCAGCAACAGAATTACTCCCCTCGATTCCGCCAAAACGCGGCTCTCGCGAAAAACGTATGGATATTCCTTTTTCTTTACATTTACATCGTTTAAATCCATCTGTTACCTGGAATAGGTAGTTATATAATACAGATTCGACAAATCGGCCGTCATAGTCGTAGCATACGGTATATTTATCGCTGATATTCTTGACATAAAAATCGATTTTGCTACCCCATAATCTGGCTTCAAAACTATGACTATTCCAATTTAATCCAAGCAGACGGTAAAGATTGTGATTTTTAAGATCGCAGTAAAAATCATATCCATTGCTGAACGCTATGGAGGCCGCTTTATGGAATTGAAAGATATTATATATAGGATATCGTCCTGTGACTTTGAAGAAGGCTCCGGCTTGTTTGATGAATGTTGAATTTTTAATGGCAAGGTTTATGAGCAATAATTCATTGTATCCTTTTCCCTTTGAGATATCGAAATGTTTTGGAGAGAGTGAAATAAATTCTATTTGAGAATTTATTATATCTGGATTGAATGATTTTGTCAATTCATTATGAAATGTGGATAAATCCCAGCCTGAGTTATCAGCAAAGACTAATTTTACCCCCCCCCACATTGTTTATAACTGATTGATATATAATGTGTTAATGAATTGAGATACATCGCGTAACGTTCCTCGTCACTAAAACAGGCACCTTTCATTCCGTGCGTACTAACTGACGCCGTCATTAATATCGGCAAAAACTCCATAGTAATAAATGTATCTTAGTCAACAAAAATCCATTCTGGCTTTTTGACATAGTCGGGGTCAAGAAGCCATTCGTATGACTTGATTGTCTTACGGGCAATCTCCTCCCATGCAAAATCACGATTCATCCATTGTCGTCCGTTCTCACCCATGCGTGTCAGTTCATCTATTGAGCGTGACATCATATCTTCAAGTGCTTGCGTGAGATTTTTTACCGAAAGCTCAATCCACAATCCGCAATTATTGTCGACCAATCCGCTCCATGGAGCGCCGGTAGTGGTAATAACAGGTGTACCGCATGCCAATGCCTCTCCTACAGATATCCCAAAATTCTCAGTGTGGGTCGGCAGAACATAGATAGATGCTCGGGAAAGCAATTCATTTTTGACATCTCCTTTAACTTCGCCAGTAAATGACACAGACTTTAGGTCCGAGGCCTGTTGTTGTATTTCTTTAGCATAGTCTGATGCCGTCGGCCCTGCAATTATAAGATTCCAGTCCTTGAACTTTTCATTGCTTTCAATCGTCCTCCATGCCTTTAGAAGTATATCGACGCCCTTTACTTTATGTATACGGCCCAAAAATATTACCGTATTTTTCTTGTTGGTATTTTTCGGTTCAGGCAAGTATAGTCCGTTTGGAAGGACTGCTACCGGTTGTTTTAATCCGAATTTTCTTATATCCTCATATTCCTTCTTGCATGTGGCGATAAACATATCCGCATTCTTTAATGCTGTGCGTTGCCCCAATGCCATCACAAGTTTTTTCTTCTTTGAGGAAAGAGACAGTGCATATTCAGATAATGTCCCTCTCGGTACAATTACTGATTTCGCATTTGTTTTCCTTCTGCAATATTCATGGATATAGTTCGGAAATTGCCAAAGCGAATTTGTCTGTACAATCTGTGCGTCCTTACATTCTTTTTTTAAATGCTTATATAATTCGATAGAGAATGCGAGCTGACTATTGTATGGGAAACGATGGATATGGTATGTGTGGAAATCAATATCCTCATAACCTGAGAAATCTCCCTCCGCTGTATGGAATTGTACCTGATGGCCGAGTGCTTGCATGTGACGAGTCAAAGCCGAGGTTGAAAATGTCGGTCCTCCTAATGTAAATCCCGGAAGTATCTGTAATATTTTCATCGTTTAGAGTCGAGCGTCAATTATATCGCGGGGAAGGATTCCTTTAACATCGTAGATGACACCGTCTTCATTTATAAGACTCTTGAAATCCACTGATGCAAAATCATTGTGTGCCACTGCAAGTATGACTGCATCATATTTCTCTCCTTCAGGTAGCTTGGCTATTGTGTCGATGCCATACTCTTTCTTTACTCTCGCTGCATCGGCCCACGGGTCATAGACAGTGATATTGTCGGTATATTCCTGAAGTGTATGGTATATGTCAACCACTTTGGTGTTGCGTATGTCGGGACAATTCTCCTTGAATGTGATGCCAAGTATGAGTATTTTTGCATCCTTAACCTTGACTCCTTTGAGGTTCATGCACCTGATTACCTGGTTTGCAACGTATGCGCCCATTCCGTCGTTGAGTCGGCGAGCGGAATGCATGATGCGGGGAAGCACGCCATATACCTGAGCTTTCTGTATGAGGTAGTAGGGGTCGACCGAAATGCAGTGGCCGCCTACCAGACCCGGGCTCAGCTTTATGAAATTCCATTTCGATGCGGCAGCCTCTATCACATCATGAGTGTCGATACCCATTGCGTTGAATATCTTGGCAAGTTCGTTCATAAACGCGATATTGACATCACGCTGCGAATTTTCAATAATCTTGCTCGCTTCGGCCACACGGATGGTTGGTGCTTTATGGGTACCGTTGACAAGCACACTGTTGTACAGATTGTCGACTATGTCTGCAATCTCCGGGGTAGAGCCACTGGTCACTTTCTTGATTTTTTCTACGGTGTGCAGCTTGTCGCCGGGATTTATGCGTTCGGGAGAATATCCGGCGAAGAAGTCCTTGTTGAATTTCAATCCGCTCACTTTTTCAACAACCGGCAGGCACTCCTCTTCGGTCACACCCGGATAGACGGTTGACTCGTAAATCACTATATCTCCTTTCGAAATCACTTTGCCGACAGTTTCGCTCGCACCCCATAGAGGTTTGAGGTCAGGAGTGTTGTCATCATTGACAGGAGTCGGGACAGCGACTATGTAAATATTGCAGTCTTTTATGTCATCAAGACATGACGTGCACCTGAACCCGTTTTTATCAATAGCCTCCTGAAGGAGGTCATCGCTGACTTCAAGAGTAGAGTCATGGCCCTGCATCAGTGCAGCAACGCGGTTCTGGTTCAAATCAAATCCAATAGTGGGATACTTGGTAGAGAACAAGCGCGCCAAGGGAAGACCCACATAGCCTAAGCCAATAACACAAATTCTATAGTTGTCCATTGCTGTATATATAATGAATTGTTAAATTGTTTTATGCAATTGTACCGGATAGGCCGGTGATGCCGGAAGGGTGCTATCCAAAGGCATCGCTTCGCCATCAGAAAGTTTCATTTTTGCAAGAGATAAAAACTCTTTGGCAGCTCTTTCTGCATTCCATTCTCTAAGCATCGTCTCTCTGGCATCGCATCCCAGCTTACGGCGTTCTTTAGGATTGTCAATCAGAAATGTTACTTTCTTGTATAAATCTTCGAGATTGTCGGTATTGAATATCAGGCCGTTTTTATTATTGTTAATCAGGAATGGTGTCGCCCCTGCAGCCGATGAAGCAACCGGGCAACATTCCGATGCCATTGCTTCCCCTAATACGGCACCCCATCCTTCTCTTCGTGTTGACGTGAAGCAATATATGTCACTTCTCAACATTTCTGACAAAACTTCTTCGTTCGGAATATTTCCTTTAAGTTTTACCCGTTTCGATAGTTCACAGTCTTTAGTTACCTCCATTCTGATTTCATTAGCCATTATTCCGGCCCCGATCATTGTCATCTCGAAGTCATAATTATGCTTCATAAGCAGTCTGGCAAGACCAATCATCATATAAGGGCGTTTCCAATCAATAAATCGTGCAGTCCACAGTATTCTGACTTTTTCGTTGGCGTCCCTTAGCTCCTTTTCAGACTCAGAATATTTCGGGAAATATCCCCACTTGAACACTCGGTTTTTAAAAATACCCAGATTGCTCAGGTCATTGGCCAGATATCCGCTTGCCGCAAGCATATACCATTTTCGTTTACGACCTTTGCCAAGATATAGACCAAATTGTCGTAGAATATTTGGTGATATGATATTTTTCCAACCCTGCTTGAGCCAGCGCTCACTATAGGAAAAAGTCACACCATTGCTGTTGGCGATGCGCAGTTTCAGGTATTCAAATGACTCAGCGCCCATAATAGCCACGTCAGCGGATACGGCAAGTCTACGGGCCTTTTCGCATGCATCGGGGTTTCCGTCAGTGTGAATCGTATACTTACGGTCAAATTGCCTGAAGCCCATGTGCTGGCGAGATGCATCCAGATTTGCAGTCTCGACAAAATAAAAATCGCCGTTATTCTGTCGAAACAACTCATCACACAATGCCACCTGATGATGATTCAGCACATTGGAAAAAAATACGATTGTCATTGTCGGGCAATTTTATTCTTTTTGTGTGGTAACAATTTAAATGCGTAGGGGCAGTCGATGCATTGCCCAATAATTAGCCAATAAAGATATGCTAAAAATCCTCCGGCAGCAAAGATATACCCCTCAAACCATGCATGCACGAAGAATGCGATAAAACATGAAAAAACAAATCTGGAATGCAACGTGCGAACGGATCTTGTATTGGCATATGCCTTATACAGTATTGCAACATAAACAGCAAATCCCAATAATCCCAGCATGGACAGAACAGAAAGATGGGAAGTTCCGGGTTCTATACGTCCTGTTATTGGATCAGCATCACCTGATTCAGGATTAACAGAAGAAAACCCTATGCCTAATATTGGTGATGATTTGAATTCTTCTATTCTTGAGTCGAATTTTCCTTGACGGCTATTTAGACTTGTCGATTGTGCATTTCGATTTTCCTGTTTGTTGATTACACCTTTGAATGCAATGCCCGCAATCGGAATTGTCAGAATTGCAGAAAGTACAAGCAAGCCAATCATTCTTTTCCTGATTAGTGCGTTTACTTTTCCGAAAATCAGATTGTATATAATGGCTATTACAAGCCCAAGCAACGCGGCACGGCTTGCAGCAAAAACAGCACTCATGGCTGACATAAAAAAGAGAATAAGGAATATCTTGTCGGTTTTCTTCTGATAGATGAAATAAAAAGCCAGCGCCGAAATCATTGCTATAGGGCCAAGCATCATTGAATGTGAGGCAAGCCCCCCGAACCAGCCGCCGGTTGATGCATATTTTTCAAAATCGCTCATTATATCCGCACGCGATGCCATCAAGTTTATACCTGCAAAAAAACAGAAAAAAGAGCCTACAGCGATGATTCCCAATCCATAAATTGTGTATTGAAAAAGATATGCTCTGAACCGTACAGCGATATTGGTATTCATTGCCGATGTACACACTAAAGTAAGCAACATGAATATTACGACTCTTTGCATAGGTTTGAAATAAGGCGGAATATCAGATACTAAAATGTTCAGTATTATAACGAAATATAGCGCAATGAATGGTGGTGAAACTTTAAAGCCTCCTTTGTATAGCAAGAATACGAGGCATCCGGCTAGCATTCCGTAATATAATAAATCATCAGAGAACGGTATGCCTATTGAGGCCCCTAATAATGCTATGATAGCAAAAAAAAACGCCATTTTTTTTGTGTTTCGATCACATACGGGGGTATCAAAAATAGCTGAGCTGTCAGCGAAAAACCGTTGTAGTAACTTTTTCATTCGGGTTATTCCTTAAATTTTTTTATGACTCTTGCAGGCACTCCTGCCACGCGCGTAAAAGGCGGCACATCATGTGTTACCACACTTCCAGCCGCAACATGAGCCATCTCTCCGACTGTTTTTCCCGGAAGTACAATTACATTGGTTTCAATAGAGGCTCCTTTGCAGACACGTACATTAGCAAACGTTCCCTTGCCAGCTATGCTTGGAGTGTCAATGGTATATTCATGACTGCCTGTCACAATAGAGGCTCTTGTGCCAATTTTTGCATAATCCTCAATTATGATAGAGGACTCATTATGCCCGAAAATCATTGCGTCGTATCCTATAAAGACGCCATTTCCTATTATCAGTTCGAATCCACCGTAAAATTTTGCAGTAGACATTATTTCGACATTCTTCCCGATTTTGGCCCCGCACCATCTCAATAGTTTTGCCTTCAGGCCGTGGCAACGGCTGACAGGAATCAAAGGACATATCAGATGATAAAAATATAATTTTTTTGTACTAAGACGCATTTTTTGTAATCTAAAGTGTTTTTATGAAATATCCGGGAATCCGAGAGCTTTTTCGTAAGCTTTTACTACATTCTCGACCGTATATGGTTCCCATGCTTCTTTAGGCGCAGCCTGACGCGGATTGCGAATCTGCTCGACAATAGCATCTGCAAGTGCCTGTGGATTATTCACAGGGACAAGTGTGCCATATTTACCATCTTGCAGAAGCTCCGGAGGTCCATAGGGACAAGCTGTCGATATGACAGGGGTTCCTGCCGCTAATGCCTCTACAAGAACGACTGAGAAACTCTCAACGTTTGAAGAAACAATAAAAGCTGTAGCTCCTTTAATTTCAGCCGGAAGGTTAGAAGTGTGTCCTGCAAGCATTATCCTGTCATTCATACCATTTTCGTCAATCCATTTCTGATACCTGTCAGTTAATCTACCCTTGCCGAATAATACCAGTCTTACTGGACTCTTTTTATTTGCAAACTTTACTGCTTCGAATAAACATATATGATTCTTAAACTCAGAATGAGCCCCTGCAGCTACAATTGTCGGCATCGTTTTATTTATAATCCATGTATTTTTAGGCATAGATTGTACTTTCTTCCAATAATTATTATCTATTACAGGATTATATACCGGTATGACAGAATCTGTTTTTCTGCGCATTGAATATTCAATTGCGTGCGATGTGCCAAGTGAGACGCCCATTATTGTGTCAAAACAGTGGTTTAAAAGTTTAGATATTAACCATCCTTTGGAAAGTTTTGCAGGTCTCGACGGTTGCATTGTTGACATATCAAAACCTGCAAAACTAGAATGTTCAACGTAAGCAATTTTACATTTTTTTCTTATTTGTTTTGGTAGCCTTAAAGATGCGAATGCAAGAGCAAAATTATAGTTGGTACTCATTGCTACAATCGCATCAGGTGTATTTTTTAATAAGTATTTACGTATATCTTTTATATTGTTTTTTGCCTTACGGTCTGGAAGTATTATGACATTTGTTTTTTGGGGGACAGCAAATGGCTCTATATCACCCTGGTCAAGCAAATCCTGATGCACTTTCGATACAATTAGATCTACATCATAGCCTTTGGCTACAAATCCTCGTATCATAAGAGCGGTCACATATTGGGCTCCAAGTTGGAAAAGATCCTGAATTAAAAATGCTATCTTCATCTTTTTAGTTTGCTATATATTTTAATTGGCCACATTGCTGTGATTTTATAATAAATTCTTGAGTTAATTGCTGTTGCAATTTTAATCCATATTTTTAGGTAAATGGGCAATGATAGTAAATATTCAACATTTCTCAATAATGAACGCTGATTGTTTAGAAATTTTTGTTGTGTAGTTTTATTGAATTTCCAAACTTGAGGTTTATATTGAAGAAGTTGTGCTACCCATCGTTTTAACCATTTATTATCTATATCTTTTTTACATTTAACAAGATTTTGTAAAATGCCATTATAGGCGATTTCGTGCTCGTAGTGACGATGTTCTGTCCATATTAAATCTTGTTCCCGAGCTGAATTCCCTCTTGCTAAATAAAAATATAACTTAGCATCTATTGCAATATATTTGTTAGCTTTTAGTCCGATACCATTACAAAAAAGGACATCTTCTCCATTTTTTATTGGTTCAAACCTTAGATCTCCAAGAATTTCTCGACAAAAAGTTTCCGTCCAAACCATTTGATGATTTAGAGCACCAAAAGATGCTTTGGTGCTACAGTCATCGCTCAACTCGTTATATGTAATCTCTATATTTGGCTTTTTTAGATTATTTGGTATTATATTGGTAGTTTTGGAGTAACAATAACCGATCATGTCAGCATTTGGATTCCGTGAAATGCAGTCTCTTAAAATTTCCAAAGCATCCAAACGGAGTGCATCATCTCCGTCAACAAAAACAATCCATTTCCCACGAGCTTTGTCAAGTCCGAGATTTCTCGCTGCACTTACCCCCGAATTAGGCTGATGAAAAACCCTGACACGCGCATCTGTCGATGCAATAATGTCAAGTATGTCTCCACTTCCATCGGTCGAACCATCATCAATTGCTAAGATTTCAAAGTCACAAATTGTTTGCTCTAAAATTGAACCAATCGTTATCTCTATATATTCTTTGACATTATATACAGGTACAATGATTGAAAATAAAGGGACATTAGTGTCAATTATCATTATTAAATCAGTATTAAATTGTCGTTTAAGAAGCTAATTTGTTAGGGATGAATCGACTTTTTAACTTCTTCCATAAATATATCTGCACCTGAAGTATCATTTATTTTCTGCCTAATCAGAGCATTGCTGTATTGTGCTCTCAAATTCGGGTTGTCCACCAACTCTTTTATGGCAATAGACAATTGGTCAATGTCGCAATCAACGATTTTTCCACATATCCCTCCTTCCAATTGCTCGTTAGCTCCATCAAAACGTGTTGCAATAATCGGTCTGGCAAACACTCTTGCTTCTGCCACAGTCAAACAATATCCTTCGTAGCGGGATGGCTGTACATATATGTCACATGATGCAAAATAAGGATACGGATTTTCTTTTATTCCGCAGAATGTCACACAATCGTGAACGTTTAATTCTGTAAGTCGCTTTGATATGTCTTTAATCATAGGTCCATCGCCTATGATTAACCATTGAAAATTTATATTTGATTTCCGGAGGTTATGGGCAATATCTGGAATAAGATCAAATCCTTTCTGATGTTGTACACGTCCTACGCTTAATAGCTTAAAACCGTTCCCTTTCCATTCCGCCTCAAACTTTTCAGACCACTCCTTCATCATTCCGGTATTGAATATATGGGGAAAATGTTTTATCCGGTCATTGAAGTCAGGAAGTCTGTTTTTAAGAGATAGAGTCAAATCTTCTGATACACAATATAGTGTATCGAATTTGCTTAAAATTTCACAATATCTGTTTATATCTTTTGTCAATCCATCAAGTTCGGTATGGAAAAAAGCAATTTTCCGAGTCGCATTTATCTTGTCGCTGACTAAAATCATCTGCTCGATATTCGCATATGCTACGGCCAGATCATAATGTGAAGAAAGTATATTGTCATCAATAATTTCATTGTGATAACGTCTGTAACGGTGTATTAATCGGTCATCCTCCTGTTTTCGGTTCTCTTTGCGCAATGACAGGTATTGTTTCAGCGAATGAAATATTCTTAAATTGCGAATATTCTTTTTAAGCAATTGTTTGCGGCCTAATCTTTTTTCATCGGAAATATTTTTGCTGTATGCAATCTTATGGACATTTACCCATTCAGGTATAAGCTTCATGAACAGGCCTTTATCCTCGTTAAGGAGTAATGTGATATCAGCACTCGAATTATCCAATACATTCAATAGTGACAGCAGAGATTTCTCTATTCCACCACACATCATGGTGTCCATTGCAATCAATATTTTGGGCTTTGTATACATCTGTTTAGCCTTTTTCGTTAATTGGTATGCGGTTTTCTATCGTTGCGTAAACATTGAATTGATTTTCAATGTTTAACAAGCTGTAAGGTCAGAGTACTTTCTCGACATACATAGTATAGCCAGATCGGATATGTGGCAAATACGCTATAAATAAAAATTTTGAAATGGCGGTAAGCCTAAGAATGCGTTTATGGCTTAATGTTTTTACGTAGATAATCAGTCCCGATTTTGCAAAATTCATCAATCTTATGTTTGAACTCAGGTTTTTTATAATATGGAGACAAATCAAGATTGGCAGACAGGTCAGTCATGCGCCATTCCTCCGATGTCCCATTCAGAAGGTTTTCGATTCGGTTATTGCTTTTGACCTTATTTCCGTTGAATTTGACGAAAACAAAAGGCTTTTCGTAGATGAGGCTGAATACAACCGCATGGAATGAATTGGTAATGACAATTTCGGCATTAGCGATTGCGTCAACCCATTCGGCTACAGTTGTTACTTTATTCTTTGCTCCTTTGCAGTGAAACGACTGCAATTCTACATTGAGCGCGTCTTTTAGACAAATACCATTATTGTCCAGTATTTTTGTGAGCAGGGATTCATTTGCTTTATTTTTCGGCCCAAGCATATATATGACAGCCGAATACTTTCTGTGCTCTTCACCCGAGATTAATTCATCGTAGACATTCCGAGGGACAATCATGGTAGGATCCGGCATCTGTACAACATCCATAATACCCAATGAGGCGAGATAGTCTACGTCATCTTTTTCTCGGACGCTTATGGCGGAATATCTTTTTAAACGCTCAACAATCCATTCGGTATCTTCCTCTCGGAATTTTATGTTGCCTAAGCTTGGTGCATAGGATATACGCCTGATGCTGTCAGAACCGAAATTCAGAAAGTATGGTGCAAATAATTCTCTAGGTGCGGATGTGTTCCACGTCTGATCGCTTCCGGAAATCAAACAATCGCATTCGGGAGGATTGGCTATTATTCTGTCCCCATCGCAACCGTAGTATTCAGTCAGCGGCCACATCGCCCATATTGGAGAGAATTTTTTACGCAATGTGCGTTGTTTCCACATAGTTTTAATCTTTGACATCAAGATCCGAGGGGAACGACCCACGTAATTGCGCCAGTCGCGAGTGTCGAGTCCAAAACTCCAGGGATGATGGAAGTTTATCAACTGCACCTCATGCCCTATGCTTTCGAGCGCTTTTATCGTGGCATAGCTCTGTAGCATAGCTCCATAATTATAGCCAAGACAGTATGTGATAACAGCAGTCTTCATTTTTTGATATATGGCCGTACTTTGGCCTTAAAAATTCGTATATACTTGTTTATTATCTGTTTTGTCGTAGGTCTAAGCATCTTGATTATAGACTTCTCCTGAAATCCGTTTTTTGAAAAATCCTTAAAAAATCTGGAGCGTCGACGATGAGCCTTGGGTGACTCTACTAATGCACCGGTACTATCAACCGCAGCATCCCAATTTACAGCTACAGAGTCAGATAATTGGGGCTTGATTTCATTATATAGTCTTTGCCCTTTTTCAGTATTTATACATACAAGGGATACTCCCATATCATCATCAATTTGGGGGACATACTTTTGGATTTTCCAAAAATCGCCAAGTGTTATGTCTGCGCCACTCTTAAGATTGCGTACTGTACAATTATGACATGACGGTCGATTGATGAGCTCACACAGGAAACCTCGTAGATAAGGATCTGTATCGGCTCTTCTGTCACTTACGACATATTCCTTTTCCGTTCCATTGTGTTTGTCTACTACTACTACTACTACTACTACTACTCCGTTGCGCCACCCGCCCTCTTTGTGTAGTTTGTTGCGGAATGTGACCTCTTTTATTTGGTATTCGTGGTCAGGCGAGTTTTGTGGTAATAAAGTAGCGATATAATCGTTGAGCACCTTAGGACTTGGTACACCATGACATATCACTTCGCAACATGTTAGATTTGGATAATCTTTTTTAAGGAAATGCTTAAGCCCTGATATCTGGCACGGAGTACCGGAAAAGAGAACATTTTGTCCCTCGTTCAGTTGAGACTTTACTGTTTTATATATATTATTGACTTGTGACTGCACATATTTCGAACCACGGAATTCCTTAAGCCCTTGCATAGTGTTGGCATAGTCATGAATGGCTCGTGGTATGCGATTATTTCTGTCCCATCTCACTCCCCAGACAATTCCACCGTCTGATATTGTATTTGCTCCCAACAATGGGAAAATGCCACCTGATGATGCCGCAAATCTTATCGTGTCATTTTTTGCCCGGGCTGCATAAATTTCAATCGGGCGCCTATCGGGGTAAGGGGAAATCACGTGACATGCTTTTTCGCATAGTCCGCACTCTACACAAAGGCTGCTATTGATAATGGGGCGTTTAAAACCCTCGAAATCTTCAACCATGGAAATTGCCCCTTTGGGACAAGTGACTGAGCATGCACTACATCCCGAACACAATAAATTTTCAGCTAACGTGGGCATAGATAAATATAGAAATAAATTAGACCTTAAATAATTTTAGTAGAGTAGAATGGTATTTAAGCTTTCAGAATATAGTAATTAATTAAAATGTTACATAAATGTTGTTTTGATATCCTTTTAATTTAAGATATATTGAGAATAATATCATTTAGGTTCGAAAGATTTGGTCGTGTGGTAACTGATTCGGTTGTGCCTATCTATAAAAGCCCATAATTGTTTAGGATAGCGAAATGTCTTTACAAATTTAAAAAATGTTACTGTCTGAAAATACCTGTTCTCTGAGTAGAATTTTTTAGCACGCTCATATACTTTTTTATCTCTATGATATGCTGCAAAGAAAGCCCAATGGCGATAAAAGTTGAAATATGCTTTAACTTTAGCGTCATCATCAACATTATACTTATTAGTATAATAATCTAATACTAAAAGACGGGAATGCATCCATTTAATTCGTTGTGCGTCGTGTTTCATCTTTGATACACCGCTTGGACATATTCGATAGACACACATAATGTCTGATAAATACATGCATTTTCCTAATGTCGACATGTATAGCCAAAGTTGATAGTCTCCGAAATACAACCCGGATGAGTGTAAGGTCGTTTCTTTATAATATGAATTTAATAAGTTTTTTCTCAACATGGTTGAGCATGTGACAATGTTGTTTTGAATTATTAAATAATTTATATCGAAAGTCCCCTTTTTAATAAATTGACATTTAATTAATCGTTTCTCAGTTTGTATATAATTGTCTGCATTACAGCATACGAGGGAATAGTCAGGGTTGTTTTCCAAAAAATCAACTTGTTTTTGTAGTTTAAGAGGGTCTGTCCAATAATCATCTCCTTCGCAATATGCCACGTATTTTGCTCCGGTTTTTTCAATGGCTTGCATCATAATCTTTCCTAACGGATTCCCCGGTTTGCTATATTGGTTTTCAGTTTCATATATTGGGTTGATTATATTCGGATATTTTTGAGCATATTCCCTGATTATAACAGCTGTATTGTCAGTAGAGGCATCATCATGAACAATTGCTACAAACGGAAAATTTGTTTTTTGCATCACGAACCCTTCCAACGTCTCACGAATATATTTGTCCTGATTATATGCGATACAATGTATTGCTACCAACGGTTGACTCATTGTTATTAAGTATCAATGTTTTGTTGTATTTTTATTATGTATTAAAGAGAGGTAATATTTGCAATCAGATATTTGATTGACATCGTTCTGTTTTAGGATTTGTAAAATACAGTATGAGAAATAATATATCTTCTTTGTTAGGGGAGAATGAATTTTATTCTGACAACAATCTATATCTGAAATGCGTATTATAAAAATAACTGCGCAACTTAATGAATTCACGCTTTAATCTCAGCACTAAACGAAATCCAATATTGTTGAATGGTATTTGGATATATTGGTTTTTTTTCTTGAGAATGTGATTGGCAGTTAGTTTATTATACAATTAAGGACTCTTTCAATATCGTCATCTGAGAGTTCATGATGCATAGGAAGACATAATACAGTATCTGCCAATTTATATGATTCCGGAAGATTTTCACGTGATGCAGATGGAAGACCGCGATATGTGCTGAATTCGGAAATGAGAGGATAAAAATAGCGCCGACCGAGTACATTGGCTTCTCTCATCTTGAAGTATAGTTCATCTCTCGTGCACCCGAATTTTGATGCATCTATGAAGATAGGAAAATAGCTGTAATTGTGACGTACACCCGGCATATCATCAAAGAACGTTATACCGTCAATATCTCTCAATACTTTGCGATATGAATTCGCCACTTTTTGCCTGGCCTCAATAGCAGAATCTACCAATTGTAAGTTTAGCATACCGTAGGCCGCTCTTACTTCGTCCATTTTGGAATTTATACCGGGAGCTACTACTGTAGTTTCATTGGCAAATCCGAAATTCTTCAGATAATCAATTCTTTTCTTTGTCTGTTCGTCCTTCATTACCATTGCACCGCCTTCAATGGTGTTATACACTTTAGTAGCATGAAATGAAAGAGTCGATATATCACCTTCGTTAAGAATTGATTTCCCATTCACTTCCACTCCAAATGCATGGGCTGCATCATATATTACCTTCAGTCCGTATTTATCGGCAATTTCTTGTATCGCTTTTGTGTCGCAAGGTTTACCGTAACAGTGAACCGGCATGATTGCCGTGGTTTTAGGAGTTATGGCAGCTTCTATTTTTGTCGGGTCTATCCCACAATTGGCAGAGTCGATGTCAACAAAAACAGGCTTGATGCCGTTCCACCACAACGAATGAGTTGTCGCAACAAAACTATACGGAGTCGTTATGACTTCCCCGGTTATCCTTAATGCCTGTAATGCGGTAATCAAAGGTAACGTGCCGTTGGTAAATAGAGACAGATATGGCACTTTTAGATATTCGGCAAGTGCTGATTCAAGACGCTTGTGGTATTCTCCGTTGTTGGTAATCCATTTTTTATTCCATATATCTTTAAGTAACTCAGTAAACTCTTTTAAATCAGGAAGAAGAGGCGCTGTAACGGTTATCTGATTCATATTATAATGTATATCTTTGAGGATGATATTCGGTTTGTATTTATTTTCTTAGTGTCAGGAGCAATTTCAGCCCTTTTAGTTTGAATATTATTGCTCCCCCTAAATAAATTATTATTCCTAATAGTATGGAAATGACAAGGCTGTCAATACCGTTTCCCATTATAGTAGAACATGTTTTACACCCTAAAAACATTACAAAAGAAAGAATGAGATATGGTCCGAAATCTTTTGCTTGTTGCATGATTCCCATTCCAAGAAATTTTCCTGTATAATGTGTGTTTATAAACAAGGAAATCAATGATGACACAATTCCACCGGCACACATCGCTTCAAGGCCTAATGGAATTGTGATGCACATGATTAAAACGGCAACGACTTTCTTTATGACTTCAATTCGAAGAACAATGTCACTTCGTCCTTTTACAAGGAGAAAATTGACATTTATGGCATGTATCGGATACCACATTCCGGCAAAAACAATAATCTGCAGGAGTGTTGCGGCATAAATCCAAGCTTCAGTATATAGTACATTAATCAACGGAAATGAAACGCCGCCTATTCCTAAACTTAGAGGAAATATTATAAAAGAACAAATTATTATCATTTTTCGATAACCTTCACGCAGCCTGTCATTATCCTCTTGCATTTTACAAAATGCTGGATAGGAAACCCCGGCTATGACATACGTTGGCGTAGTTGATGTCATGTTATTTAATACTTGTGCTCTGTTGTAGAATGCTAAGTCTGGTCTCGCAAAAATTTTACCAATTACTACCCCATATATATTGTTAAAAAATGTATTAAGGAGTTGAGAGCTTAAAAGTTTTGAACCAAATTTGAAAAATTCTTTCAGTGATTTTGTAGAGAATAATATAGAGGGACGCCATGTTGATTTGTACCAGACGAATATGGTATTTATAGTGGTATTTAAAATTGATTGCGCGACGAGTGCCCAGACTTGAAATCCTTTATAAGCCATATATATGCCTACACAACCCGATATAACTAATGCCGCCATATTATAATAAGCCAAAGCTTTAAAGTTCATTTCTACTGTAAATAGAGTCTTCTGGACAGCAGAGAATGCTCCAATTATAATACACAATGCCATTACTCGCAGTAGAATTATCAATTCTGGAAGTTCGTAAAAATCAGCGACTAGTGGTGCACAAAAAAATAAAATTATATATGTTATTACTGAAATGATTATGTTGGAATAAAAGACAGTGCAGCAATCTGTTTGTGTCCTATTTGGTTTTCTCATCAAAGCACTTGAAAAGCCTGAGTCGACAAATACTCGAGCCAACGCGAGAAATATTGATAACATTGCGATGGCTGAAAATTGATTGGGCATCACAAGTCGTGCAAGAAATATACTTACTACAAGTTGTATAAACTGAGTTCCACCAGTTTCAACTATTTTCCAAATTACACCATGAAATGTTCTCTTTTTTAAAGACGGTTCAACCATGGGGAAATAATTGTTTTTTGTAAATTTAAATATTATTGGAGATCCAGTAATAATACCCGGTATGTAGCGGTACGGTTCGATATGCCGAGATCTATGACAAATCTATTGAGATTTGTTATATATGATGCTCTTCCACTAACTTTGAGCATATAATTGAATATTACTCTTGATACTGAGTGATGATAGATGTTGGCCAATGCGCGTTTATATATCCGTTGCCATGTGGTGAGATGTGATTTTATTGATGTGCCGGGACGTTGGCCATTTATGTGGTCGAGCATTGCATACCATAAAAGCGTACTGTCAGATATGGGAAATGTCCAGAATTTGTCACGACGCCAGGGTATATCGCCTCCATAATGTATTGCAATCGGGTGGCTGACATTTTCTGGCGTAAGAGCTATTGAGAGCGTCTGCCATTTCTGGGGTAAAAATTTGACTCTGTCGTGGAGGAGGTAGTTCAATGCTGTCTGGTCGGCAAAAAACACGTCAGGGTATTTCCCTAAAAAATCAGTAACTTGTCCGATTATTCCTTCCTCGCGGAACTTGTCAAGATTATAAAATGACAATCCGGCTCCGAAATAACGGTTATGGTCAAAGGGCAGCCCATGCTGTTTCGCCCATAATGCTTCTCTTGTTATCGTTTCCGGATGATCCTGAACTCCCAGAAATATTTCCTTATCCGAACGCTCTTGCCATAATTCAGCTATATCGATTAGCCATAGGAAATCTGTGTCGGAATATATTATATGCGATACGTCAGGTAATGCTTCTGCCAGTAGCAGGCGTGCGTAGGTCATTTTGTTGCCTGACCATACCGGGTAGTTCTTAAAAAGAGTTTCATCAACGGCAATCCGGTGAAATTCTACATGTGGGTGCAATTTGTGTATTTTCTCCGCCATCTTGGCGAATGTGTCATCTTTGATTCCCCCGTCAAGGATATGCATCATTAATTTTACGTCTTTTGATGCATGATAGGCAATACTGCCGGCTGTGACGGTAAGGCCGATTACATAGTTCTCATCGGAGGGTAAAGCTATATGTATGGTTCCCATATCAAATGCAGAATTTATAATTTGCCTGTCTCCCCTTTAACTAATATGCGTTTTTAACTAATATGCGTTGCTGGATTCCAGACCTTGATAGGTTGAGTTTGGAGGAGAGTCGTTTAAAGCTAGAAGAGTATTTGCCGCGGCCTATTGCTTTGAGAAATATAGAAAATAGTGCCATACTTAACGAGTGGTTATAAATAAAATTCAGTGAATATTTATATATCCGTTGCCAACGACTAAGATCTTGTTTTATTGACGATCCTGATTCAACACCGTTGATGTAATCAAGCATGGCATACCACAACAAAGTGCTGTCTGAAATTGGAAGTGTCAGTGATTTTGCTCTATTCCAAGGGATGTCTCCTGCATAATGGATAGCAATTGGTTGAAGAATATTTTCTGGAGTTAAAGTAATTGAGTATGTTTGCCATAGTTGTGGAAGTAATTGAACTCTATTTATTAATACATGGTTAAGCGCACTTTGATCAGCAAGAATTACATCGGGATGAGAGCATAGAAATTCAGATACTTGGTTGATTATCTTTTCCTGACGGAATTTGTTAAGATTGTAGAACGATAATCCTGCGCAAAAATAGTTATTCCGGTCAAATGGTAGATTGTGGCTTTTTGCCCATTTCTCCTCTGATGCTATAGTCGTTGGAAAATCTAATGTGCTCATAAATATTACATCATCAGAGCGTTGCTGCCATAATTCTGCTATATCGATTAGCCATAGAAAATCGGTATCGGAATATATTATATGGGATACATCAGGGAGGGCATCGGCCAATAGCAGGCGTGCGTAGGTCATTTTGTTGCCTGACCATACCGGATAGTTTCGGAAGAGATTTTCGTCTACCGAAATTCTGTGGAATTCGACATGGGGGTGCAATTTGTGTATTTTATCCGCCATTTGGGCGAATGTGTCATCTTTGATTCCCCCGTCAAGAATATGCATCATTAATTTTACATCTCTTGATGCATGGTAGGCGATACTGCCGGCTGTGACGGTAAGGCCGATTACATAATTTTCATCCGAAGATAATGCTATATGAACAGTCTCCATCATTCGATAGGGCTAAAACTCTATTTCTTTTAGTGATTTGGTTATAGTGCAATCAATCAGATTGCTGATTTTGCTGTCATCGAAGTATGTATCTCCTGACTCTATGAGGAGGTCTTTTTCAGGCCATTCTACGCCTTTAATCTCAACTCCGCAGCGACGGTTGACAATCTCAGCGGCTTCGCGCAATGAGAATGTTTCTCCGCCAATATTGTAAATCTCATTTTTTGATTGCGGTAATGGCGCAGTCAGGAGGATTTGACGGCATATGTCAGCCACATGCGTAAAGGTCCGCTTTTGGATTCCGCCGCCGTATAAGGTAATCGGATTGCCTGACTTGGCGTTCTTTAAAAAGAACCCGATTGTTCCGAAGGAATAGTCTCCCGAAATTTCATTGCCGTATGGAACGCAAATCCGATATACGGTAAACGGTATGCCGAACGAATTAGCATAGGCTTTCAGATACGCCTCACAGGCAAGTTTGTTGATGGCGTAAATGGTTTTGTGGTCCTTTTCATCACATTCTCTAAGCGGCTTGTCAACACCTTTGTATACAAGACGTGTCGAAGGGAATATAATGCGGGCTTTGCTTTGCCGCCTGCGCATTACGTCGAGCAGGTTGAGCAGACCGGTCTCGTTGATTGCAACATATTTTTCATAATTGTCAAAACCGGCATAAGTCCCGGTAAGTCCAGAGAACATGAAAATGCAATCTACATCAACATTTATTTTTTCTAAGCTTTCTTTGTCGGTGATATTAATAGATGAATAGACCGGATTTTCACTTTGTGGTGAGATGTCATGACAGCCTGCAATTTCAAAACCGTATTGTCCGGCGTAATGCACTATGTGCTTGCCGAGGTATCCTTCTGATCCAATTATTATGCACGATTTATTTTTCATTGTTCTTCAGCCTTGAGATAAAATCATTGACCAATGTAGCTTGTGTGACGATTTCGCCGTATTCATGCTGCCGGAAATTCTCGTCATTGATACATTTTTCAAATACTTCAATGCTTTTCATGAAAGTATCATCGGGCGAAAGCTGGTGGTCGGTGTATTCCTGATTATTCTTGATTATGCATTTGGGGACGAATCCTGCCGGTGCGGTCAAAATTCTGTCCGATGTAAGAGACCCGGTTGAACCCCAGGCATCAATGATGCAACGATAGTCGTTGTCCATGCCGAAAGCCACCTGCGCTACATGGCCTTTGTCGTTGACAAGTGTGGCACAACCGCAAATGTCCACGTCAAAATCATCAGCATACGTAAGATGTGCGCTTATGATTCGTGCCGTTGGCCCCAGAAGATGCCATGCATATTTCAACGTATATCCCCCGGCATCAAAAAGAGAACCGCCGCCCAACACTTTGTTATACCTGAAATCATTCCGGCTGCGCATCGGAAATCCGAAATTTATACGGTAGTTGCGGACGGCGCCAAGTTGTCCGGACTGTATGATATTGTCAACTTCATTTATCTGCTCATGATAAATGAACATATAGTTCTCGTGGAGAGCCAGGCCCCTTTGTGCGGCAAGTTCGACAAGTTCGGTCGTATCAGCGAGACTGCATGTCGACGGCTTTTCAATGAATACATGTTTCCCGGCTTTGAGCGCCTCCTTTGCCCATTTGAAATGTAGTGCCGGAGGAAGTGGTATATATAGTGCCTCAATTTCATCGTCATGTATCATTGTGGAATATCCTTCATAAATTTCGCCGCCATAATTTTCTTTGAATCCTATGGCTTTCTCATATTCCCTGTAGTGGATCGCTTCAAAATCCGAGTTGTCATGTTCTTTGTCGCCGAACCAATCTTTGTCTGATGGTACGGCAACTCCTGCATAAGATAATTTCCCGAATTTTTTCAGCGCGGGAAGAAATCTCCTGAATGCTATTTCCGAAGGGCTGATTATGCCTATTTTCATATCCGGTTATTTGAATTTGATTGATGATAGCAGACTGCGTGCGGCGATGTTGAGGTAATTGTTGTAGGTGACAAATGACATCATCTGATTTAACGTCATCCAGCAGTAGTTGGGGTCAACCTCTATTGGAAAGTCGTCGCCGACTTCTACTATTATATTGAGATTTTGTTCATGGAAGAATCTTCCCCCCTCCTCGCTTTGATATGTGCTGTACCAGACCTTATCAGCCGGAGGGTTGATGAAATATTCGATATATGGTATCGTATATTCGTTTTTCCCTTTTTGGTAATTCCCTGTAAGGCATTGTACTGTCGGCGCCATCTCTACGATGTCAAAATTGCCCGCTTCAAGTTTGCCCTGAACAAGGAAATGGTAAATTCCGTTGATTTTTTTGACCAGGAATCCCATGATACCCTCCTGTGCAGAACGTATCATTGGCTGATCCCATGATATGATTTCACGGTTACCGATTGCCACATTTACTCCGATGACATCAAAGTATTTATTATCCTGATGATGGATTGTATTGCCGTCATAAATCCATTTGTTCATTTGTGAAATGCCAATAGGTTTCACGCTAAGGTCATATTTGAATTTAAGGCCTGTAATCCATTGTATTATTTGTCTGAGGTCATTCAGATGGTTATCGCAGCTCAGTACTGAATAAAGATAACCGTCGCTATGAACGCTTCGGCTGCTCAGCAGAGTGTTGACCAATTTTAAAGTCGCTTCGCTGTAGCCTCCGTAGGTTATGCATGAAATCACTGTACGCGTGTCCATGTTGAGGACATTCGGATACGAAATCAGTTCTTTAATCTGTCCAAGTGACAGCCATAGAAATCCTTCTTTAATCTCGATATCCTCATTTTCCGAAACCTCAACAATTATATTGCGGTTTCGTTTTTGCAGAAAGCGCGCTCCTTGCTCCGACTGGAGTTGGTCAAGTAGGATTCTGACCGGTTTTTCGCCATTGAAATATTCAAGATATGTAGGCCGTTTCCCCTTATGAACACAGGTATAATTACTTCTGGTAGCTTGGAGTGTTGGAGACAATTGTACTACATTAAGATTCCCCGGTTCAATCTTTGCTTGGACGAGAAAATGATATATTCCGTTGAATTTCTTAACGATAAACCCAAGGAATCCTATTTCCGGCTGATTGATTATCGGTTGGTCCCAAGTCTGTTCTCCTCTGTAATTTGTACTTATTCTTATGCCGTCGATGCTGAAAAATTTTCCTGAGTCATGTCGTATTCGGTCATCGGTGTATTTCCAGCCTTTCAGACGGTTAAGCGGTATTTGCTCTATGTGGCTTTCAACTATTTGGTTCTGTTCCTCCATCCATTGCAGTACGTTATCTGTAGATACAAATAATCCGGGATGAAGTGCCGATACTAAGAAATCGAATTGAACTTTTGTAAAATCAATATTTGAAGTTGGCATATAGTGTATGTGAGAGTTGCGGCCAAATTAAATAAGGAAGCCGTAGGTGATAAAAAAACTTATGTAGAGGGTTATGATGAATTAGTCCAGTATCTCGATGATGGAGGTGGGGGGGAGGGTGAGGTCTATGTAGGCTACGAGGCAGTCGCGGAGGCGGACACGGAGACGGCGGTAGCGGGAGCCGCGTACGGTCAGGAGTTCGCCTTCTATCACGGTGTCGTTATGGGGGATGCGGACGCGGCGACCTATGACGTGGGAGAGGTTGTCGTCGCCTGCGGTACGGAATGTGACACGCTGGTTCGAAGTGGTTGCGGCTATGAAGTTTTCCATTTCACTGTCGCGGATTATGACCGGCTGACGATATGGCATTCCCTTTATGTAGAGGTATTCCACACCTATGTTTTGTCGGACTAACGCGTCGATATTGCTTATGGTGTCGTTGACGAAAAATATGTCGGGTATGGCAGGTGATACTTTCTTTATGTGCCGTCCGGATTTTACCGTGACACTTTCTTTCATCGGCATGAAGAATTCATGCACGCGTTGCTGTATGAGCTCATAGCCGTATAACCGCGCGGTCATGGCACGTCCTGTGCCTGCTGACGGTATGGAGATGCTGATTTTCTCTTTTTTTGAGCGCATGACTACCCATACGGCGGTTTCTCCGTCGGCAGTACGAATCTCGGGATTTTGTATGTACAGCGGGATGAAATGTAAGTTTTCCGTCGCCATTCCGGTATGTTGCTATGATTGGCGATTTTTGGGCTATGGCAAATCTTTTTATCCCCATCGGATTAGTATGTGCGTACTAATCAATAGGTTATACTTGCTTGTTCCAAAAGTTAGGGGCTTTTTCTCGACTGCAAAGTCTTGCGAAATTTTGATGGTTTTTATTTCATACCAGTCAGCTGCGTGTTTTATAGCCAATCGGTCAGATGTAGTTTGTAGTTGATAATCAAGCCCGTTTAAGCAGTGCTAATGCGGCGCAAAGTTAGGAAAAATGATGCTAATTTCCAAATTTGCGTCTTGCAATTACGCCTAAATTCGCTTATTCGCTCTCTGGGGTGTAAAAATGCCGGCAATGGGGTGCGCGATGTTTGTTCGCGGTCTCCGTTGCCGGCGTTTTTTTGTGGTGGTACTTTTCCTTGTTATTTCACGCGGAGGAGGGTTATTTCACGCGGAGGAGGAAGTAGTTTTTCTTGCCTTTCTGGATGAGGATGTATTTGTTGTTGAGGAGTAGGTCGGCGGTTGCGGGGGCGTAGACGTCGCTCACTTTCTCTTTGTTGATGGAGAATCCGCCCTGCTGGGCGAGTTTGCGGAGCTCGGCTTTCGAGGGGAATACGGCGGCTTTCTCGGTGAGAAGGTCGGCTATTTTGGTTTCGCCGTTGAGGTCGTCGGCCGAGATTTCAAACTGCGGAACGCCTTCGAATACGGCCAAGAGCGTGTCCTCGTCGATTTTGCGCAGTGTCTCCGACGCTTTGTTGGAGAAGAGTATCTGTGATGCCTCTACTGCCGCCTCGTAGTCTTCGGCGCTGTGCACCATCGTGGTGATTTCCTTTGCGAGACGTTTCTGCAGCGGACGCTGGCCCGGGTCGGCGGCCTGCTGTGCCACGAGGTCGTCGATTTCCTCTTTGGGAAGGGCGGTGAAAATCTTGATGTATTTCTCGGCATCGGCGTCGGATACGTTGAGCCAGAACTGGTAGAACTTGTAGGGTGACGTGTAGCGCGGGTCGAGCCATACGTTGCCGCTCTCCGTCTTGCCGAATTTGCCGCCGTCGGCCTTGGTGATGAGGGGGCAGGTGAGGGCGAATGCGTCGTCAGCGCCCTTGATGCGGCGTATGAGTTCGGTTCCGGTGGTCATGTTGCCCCACTGGTCGGAGCCTCCGAGCTGCAGGCGGCATCCCATGTCTTCGTAGAGATGGAGGAAGTCATAACCCTGGAGAAGCTGGTAGGAGAATTCGGTGAACGACATGCCTTCGCGCGACTCGCCCGAAAGACGTTTCTTGACCGAGTCCTTGGACATCATGTAGTTGACTGTGATATGCTTGCCGATGTCGCGGATGAACTCGAGGAACGAGAAGTTTTTCATCCAGTCGTAGTTGTTGACAAGCACGGCCGCATTGGGAGCGTCGGAGTCGAAGTCGAGGAATTTCGCGAGCTGGCGTTTGATGGCCTCCTGGTTGTGGCGCAGAGTCTCCTCGTCGATGAGCTTGCGCTCCTGGCTTTTCATCGAGGGGTCGCCTATCATGCCTGTCGCGCCGCCTATGAGGGCGATGGGACGGTGGCCGGCGCGCTGGAAATGCTTGAGCATCATCACGCCCACGAGGTGGCCTATATGTAGAGAGTCGGCCGTCGGGTCGATGCCCAAATAGGCCGTAGTCATGCCTTTTTTGAGTTGTTCGTCGGCGCCGGGAGTCACGGAGTGAATCATACCGCGCCAGGTGAGTTCCTGTATGAAATCCATCTAAGTAGTGAATTGATATTATGTAGGTTAACGGTTATTTCAGTTTGGCGAGCGCGTCGGCTATGCGGCGCATTGCTTCGCGGATATTGTCGTCGGAAGTGGCATAGCTCAGGCGGATATATCCGTCGAGGCAGAATGCGGCTCCGTCGACCGTGGCCACATGCGCTTTGTCGAGGAGGTAGAGCGCGAGTTCGCCCGACGTGTTGACGGTCTGTTCGCCGTCCGATTTGCCGAGGAACGACGTTACGCGCGGGAAAAGATAGAACGCGCCCTGCGGCTCGTTGCATTCGAGGCCGGGAATCTGTCGCGCCAGCTCGACCACGAGGTCGCGACGGCGGCGGAACGCCTCACACATCTCGTGCACGCAGTCCTGCGGGCCGTCGTAGGCGGCTTCGGCAGCTTTCTGGGCTATTGACGAACACCCCGATGTGTACTGGCTTTGCAACTTGTTGACAGCCTTGGCGAGCCACAGCGGAGCGGCACAGTAGCCGATGCGCCATCCGGTCATGGCGTAAGCCTTTGACACACCGTTGATTATTACCACGCGGTCGGCTATTTCTGGGAACGATGCCAGCGATGTGAACGAACCGGTGAAATTGATATGCTCGTATATCTCGTCGGAGAGGACTATGATGTCGGGGTATCTGGCGATGACGTCGACAAGTGCCTGAAGCTCTTCACGCGAGTATACCGAACCGGTAGGGTTGGACGGCGAGCAGAGGAGCACCATGCGCGTGCGGGGAGTGATGGCGGCCTCGAGGCGCTCGGGCGTGATTTTGAAATTATCCTCTAAGGTGGTGGGCACGAGCACATTTGTGCCGCGGGCGAGTTTCACCATCTCCACATACGACACCCATGCCGGCGTAGGGATGAGCACCTCGTCGCCCGGATTGATTGAGGCGAGTATCACGTTGCACAGAGCCTGCTTCGCACCGTTTGACACTACAATCTGTTCGGGCGCGAAATCAACGCCGTTCTCCTCTTTGAGCTTTCGGGATACGGCCTTGCGCAGCGACATATAGCCCGGCACGGGCGTATAGAACGTGAAATTCTCGTCGATGGCGCGTTTGGCAGCCTCCTTGATATGCTCGGGGGTGTTGAAATCGGGTTCGCCGACCGAGAGATTGATTACGTCGACGCCTTGTGCCTTGAGTTCGTTGCTCTTTTGCGACATTGCCAGAGTGGCCGAGGGGGAGAGCGATTGTATAAGCTCGGAGATATGTGTCATAAGTATAAAATTTTCGGCAAAGATAGCATTTTTCTTTTAAACAAGAGCAAAAAGAGTGATTTAAGTTAGAAATCAGGCGGCAGAACGCGTTGTTTGGATGCTTTAAATGTGAAATAAATATAAAGATGTGGATATTGCAGAGCCGATTTGTGTGAAAATGAGTATCTTTGTGGAGAGATGGTATCGATTGATACCGTTGGATAAAGTGCGGTTGTCGGCCGTAAGATGTAACATTTTGGCGCATCGCGCGTCTATATTATGTGCTTGCATTGCAATCCGCATCGTTGTGACAAGCTAATCGTTTAATAACCAATAATAAACATTTATGAAATTGAAAAAGCTCGCGCTAAGGGCGCTTGGCGGACTGATGTCATTGGCATTGGTCGCTTGTATGCTCACTTCCTGCAGTAAGAGCGGCAGTGGCGACAAACTGGTGGAGAATATTCCCGCATCGGCATTTATGGTGGTCAAAATCAACCCGCAGCAGATAATTGAAAATGCAGGTTGCACCGTCGACAACGGAAAAATCGTACTCTCGCAGAAATACAGCGACGTCATCAAGCAGCAGGCCGGAGCCGCCGCTCTCAATGTCGTTAATTCATATCTCGCTTATACCGAGGGAATAAAGCTCGATGCCATAATGGTGGCAGTGACTGCCGACGGCGACGGTATCGGTGTCGGTATGCTCAGCGATGCCGAGCCGGTCAAGAAGCATCTCAAAGAACTTTTGGGCAATCAGTCCGATGAGGACGGATTTGTAGTGTTCAAGGCTTCAGGCCGCATGGTCATAGCCATAAAGGACAATATGATATGGTGGTCCGACGGACTCGGATCCATTAAGAAACAGATTGAGAAAGCCGCCGAAAGCAATATCGCGTCTCTCAAAGGCGTAGGCGATATCCTCTCCGATGACAACGCTTTTGCCATGGTCATCAACCTCCCCGAAGCCAACAAGAAACTCGCCGCCCATGGCGAAGATATAAAGGGTGAGCTTACCCGCAACGGCGTTCCCGCGGGGCTCGCTGCAAAACTTGCCAATGTGATGGATTACTATGCATGCGGTTCGCTGAAGTTTGACCGCAACACCGTAAGCGGCGAGTTCTATCTCATCGACAAGGACGGCAATCGCAATGAGTTCGGCAAGATGCTCAATGTCATCGACACCGACTTCCTCAATAATGTTCCTGCCGACGCCAACGCGGTCATGGCTTGCGGAAATATAGCTGACCCCGATGTCAAGAAACTGATTGACGATGCAGCGGCCGATTTCAAGTCGAAACCCTACAACGCTTCCGACGCGCAGTATCTCGACCTGCTTACCGCATGGGACGGCACTGCCGCCATCGCTCTTGAATGCAACAGCCTTGCCGGCGCTGACCCCGTGAGCATGATGAACATGTCGGAGACCGCATTGGCCGAGATGGTGCTCAAGAACCTCAAATTCGTGGCTATGGCTCACTATCCCGCCGACGTTGTGGCTAAATACACCGAGATGATGTGCTCGTTCATGCAGAGCAGCAACATGACTCCCGTTCAGGGCGCCGACGGTCTTTACAGCGTGGCTGTACCCAACGTGTTCGACCTCTATTTCGGCAACGAGAACGGCTATCTCACCGTGGCCAACTGCAACGGCGGAGGCAACAGCTCCTCGCTCGCCGACAAGTTTACCGGCAAGCGCTTCATGATGTACAGCCGCTACGATGCAAATCCCACCCTTGCAGGTTTCGGCTGGAACTTCGGTTCGGAAAGCGCGCTCTGGCTTGAAGCCGATGCCCTTAAATTCCGTTCGGAGCTTACCGGTACCGACGCCAACTACCTCCAGGCCATTATCGAGCCGCTCACCGACATGAACAATCTCAACAAACTGATGGAGTACGTCGGTCAGATGATGAGCAACATGAATTATGGCGACGACTACGACTATGATGACTACTACGATTACGGCGATTATGCCGAATACGAGCCTGCTCCCGAGCTTTAAAGCCTGAAACAGACCGTATTGATTAGCGCGGGGCGTATCATGGGACCATGAGCGCCCCGCTCATAAAAAAATAACACGCGGAAAACACGTTGTAGGGACAGTGTTGCAGAACTGCGAAATTTTGGCTAATAAAGTAGGGACGCACGGTCTGTGCGTCCGATAATGCCTTGATAACCAATCCCCGCTTTCCGGACGCACAGACCGTGCGTCCCTACAATTGGGCGTTTTGCAACACCCTCCGCATCTGAATTAGTAATCCCGATTATGGTAATGTGCCATGCGGGCGCGGACGCGATGAATCGCGTCCCTACATGTGCATTCGGCGTTGTGACGTTAAAAAAACTGAAAGAACTGTGATAGAAAAGATAACAATCAACAATCTGCTGCCCGAGGTTTTCCGCGAGGAAAAGAATGAGCCGCGCATCGTCAATTCCGACATCTGGCTGCGGCACGTGGCGTTTGAAAAGCCGTTGTCCTACCTCGTGTTCGCCGAGTCGGGCACGGGCAAATCGTCGCTGTGCGCGTTTCTCTACGGCAACCGCCGCGACTATGAGGGGACCATACTGTTTGACGGCAACGACGTGCGTGGTTTCAGCACCGAGAAATGGTCGCAGCTGCGACGCATGTCGCTGGCATATCTGCCGCAGCAGCTGAGCCTTTTCCCCGAGATTACGGCTCTTGACAATGTGTTGCTCAAGAACCGTCTTACGGACTACTATTCGGAAGCCGACATACGGCGCATGTTCGAGCAGCTGTCGATAGACCACCGTGCCGACGTCGTGGCCGGACGCCTATCCATAGGGCAGCAGCAGCGCGTTGCCATCATCAGGGCACTGGCGCAGCCGTTCGACTTCCTCCTGCTCGACGAGCCGGTGAGCCATCTCGACGCACGCAACAACGACACCGTGGCGCAGATGATAACCAGCCATGCCGATTCACGCCATGCTTCGGTCATCGCCACTTCGGTCGGCAACCATCTATCTATCGACAGTAATAAAATATTACGCCTATGAGACTCCACAATCCCGTCAACCGTCTGCTGAGAAAAAACATATCGGTCGGCCAGATAGCCGGATACTCGATAGCCAATTTCGTGGGACTCGCAATCCTGCTGACGGCGCTGCAGTTCTACCGCGACACGACGGCCGCCGAAAACGAATCGGAGGATACCTTCATATCACGCGACTACATGATAATATCGAAGCACGTGAGCGATGTGAACACACTCAAAGGGCAGACCTCGGCTTTCTCCGAAGATGATGTCGCTTCGCTCCGGCAGCAGCCGTGGGTCGAGAACATAGGCGAGTTCACTCCCTCACGCTTTCATGTCAACGGTGCAATCGATTTCGCCGGGCGCGGCATGTCGACGCACCTCTTTTTCGAGTCAATCCCCGACGAGTTCTTCGACGTGAAGCCCGAAGGGTGGGGATATGATCCCTCCGACTCGACCGCCATTATCCCTATCGTGATATCGCGTGATTATCTCGCTCTCTACAACTTCGGCTTCGCAGCATCGCGCGGCATGCCTCAGCTCAGCGAGCAACTCGTAGGTTCAGTGCCGCTTACGCTCTCGCTCAGCGGCAACGGTCGGCGCGTATACCGCACCGGCAGAATCGTGGGGTTCTCGTCACGTCTCAACACTATCGCTGTGCCTGAGGCGTTCATGAAATGGGCCAACGCCGAGTTCGGCGACCCTTCCGAGCCGGCCAACGTGGCTCGGCTCATCGTCGAGACAAACGACCCCGGCAATCCCGCCATCGAGAAATATTTCTCGGAGAACGGCATCGAGGTATCCGGCGAGAAACTCAATCAGGGCCGTGCGGCCTACTTCCTGTCGATAGTATCGGCCGTGGTGATAGCGATAGGGCTGGTCATCTGCGCGCTCGCGTTCTTTATACTTATGCTCAGCATCAGTCTGTTGCTCCAGAAAAACAAGGACAAGATACACGACCTGCTCATGCTCGGCTACACGCCGCGTCAGGTCGGAGCATACTATTACCGTATGGTGGCCGTGCTCAACGGTTCCATACTCGCGGCGGCAGTGATAGTGGCCGTTGTGGCGTCGCATCTGTGGAAAGGCCTGTTCGGCTCGCTCGGACTGACCACAACAGGCTGCGGGGTGACCATACTTGTCGGGCTGCTGCTTATGGTCGTCGTCACCGCTGTCAATATTATCGCTATACACCGCAATGTGAACCGTAATTTCTATAACTCCTGACACTCGTAACCGTGTCCTTCAACCTTTTTTGATATGATGAACAACCTTCGAATTGCAATCGTGGCCATTATCGCGGCTTTCTCCGCGTTTGGCGCATCGGCTGCCGGCAAGACCGTAGCGGTCAAGCCTACCGCAGTGCGTCCCGATATGGATAGAATAAAATCGGAAGTGCTCAATCCCTCGAGCCGTTATTATTATCCGAAACTGATGGCCGACTATGAGAAAAATGACACACTCATGACGCTTGAGGATTACCGCTATCTCTACCTCGGAAGCGTGTTCCAGGAGGACTACAATCCCTATCGCCGTTCACCTTTCGACAGCGAAATCGAGCAGCTGTATTACAAGAAAACACACACCCGTGCCGAACTCGACACAATCATCGACTATGCCGAGCAGGCGCTCCTCGACGACCCCTTTGACCTCCAGCAGATCAACTTCCTCATTTATGCCCTTCAAAACCGCGGCAAGGTAAACCGCGCAAAAATATGGCAGTTCCGTCTCAACCATCTTCTCGAAGCGATACTGTCGACGGGCACCGGTGTCGACGCCGACAACGCCTGGATAGTAACCGACCCCAAACATGAATACAACATCTTGAATTTCAAGAACAATATCGCCGACGAGGCCACATACGTAGCCCCCTACTACGACTATATCAAAATCCATCGCGAGGAGGGCGACGACAAAACCCCCGAGGGCTTCTACTTCAATATCCGCTACATCCTCGAAGAATACTACCGCAAGCACCCCGAAGAACGGTAATCCTTCTTATATACAAAAGTTACCACGGGGGCGAGACACACCTGCCCCTACTAAGTCAATCTTAGTTGTCCGCGGTTAAACACCGCGGCTACTATAACGTGCTATGAGTCAACCACGTAGTAGCCGCGGTTTTTAACCGCGGACAACAAAGCCGACAATTATTATATTGGCATGTACTGCAATTTCGGCTTGAACCCTTTTTAACATTTCAACCGGGTTTTGCAGCTGACCCTGAATCACGCCCTACGCCTGGATGCAGGGATGGAGATATAAAAAAAGAGATGCCATTTTGGCATCTCTTTTTTGCGCTTCAGGATGGGCTTGAACCAACGACCCCCTGATTAACAGTCAGGTGCTCTAACCAACTGAGCTACTGAAGCTTTTTGCAATCACACGATACATTGCCAATGGCTTCATCGCGTTTTTACTCCGCAAAGGTAATAGTTTTATTTTTCTTATGCAACACCTTAAGCGATTTTTTCAAAAACAAATTGCGACCCTCCGTCAACCGAACTGTCACACGCTCCGACCGGCGATGAAGGTGTCAAGCTCCATATCCTTGGGGAGCGCGAACTTGGTGCGCAGGCGATAGCGCGCCGAGTTGACACTCGCCTTCGAGATTCCCAGGTATATCGATACTTCTTCGGTGGTATGTTTCAGGTAAAGCAGCATGCACAGCAGTTCGTCGTTGGGCGTCAGACGCGGATAATCCTTTTTGAGCAACGGTATGAAATTGGGGAACAGCACATTGAACGCCCGGCGGAAACGACCCTCCTCCTTGCCCGTGATGAGCTGCGGGTCGGAAAGTATGGAGCTGTTGGAGTTCATGCCCGCCGTAAGGTCTTTTTCGAGAATATCCACACGCTTGTTGAGCATGTCGTTTGACTCGCCGAGACCTTCCAGTTCTTTCTGCTGCAGCAGACGCTTCTGGTTAAGCAGACGGCTGCGCTGCCAGAATATCACTGCAACGCCAAGCAGTATGATTATCACCACGAACGCTATGCCGTAGATAATGAGCTTCTTCTCCTGTTCCACCTCAAGCTGGAGCAGGAGGATATGATTGCGGTCCTCAGTCGATTTTATATCATATTTCACCATCGCGCTTATCAGCGCCGACGACTGCTCCTCCTGCGCCGCACGTTCGGCATCCTCTATATATTGCGGCACAAGTGCCTGAAGCTCACGGCACATACCGTGTAGCGCATAGACTTCAAGCAATGCCGTGTTGGCCACATGGATTCGCTCCATGTCCTCCTGGCGGCGATAGCTATCGGCGGCTTCCTGGAGGAGCGCGATGCCCTTGTCAGTCTTTCCCTGCTTGACATATCCGAGCCCGAGAGCATACACCCTGTCGGCGGTGTCAAACTCGTCATATTCCACAGTATTTTCAAGGATAGACACGGCCAGCGCCACCGAGTCACGGTTGTCGGGGTAGGCATTTATCAGGAGGTGCGCCCTCTCGCTCAGGATAAGAGCCTTAAGCAGCTCGGGGTCAGTACGGGGCGTACCGTTGTCGACAGCCCGCAGTGCAAGGCCGTAACACTTCATCGCCTCCTCTACTTTATCGTCAAGCTCATATATTCCGGCCCGGAAACGATATACGTCGCTCAACATCGCGCCATTCTGCCGCCGGCTTTCCACTATGGCACTGTCGCTGAATGCGAGTGCCTGCTCCGGCATGCCGAGAAACGCGTAAAGCGACGACAGGTCGCCGAACAGCTGTATGGCGCCGTCATTTCTTTCGTCAATAGAATGTGCCTTAAGTGAATCCGTGGCTTCTTCATAGTATTTCAACGCCGAGGCATAATCGCCTGCGATATTGTACAGATAACCCATCTGCTCCAGCACTTCCACCGGATTGTCGGGCGAAGTGCCATTCCTTAGTTCCTCTACCGCCTTCTCCTGCACCAGTATGATGCTGTCGACAGGAAACCCGTCGCGTCGCATCTCCCATGCGCGGCGTGTCAATGATACGGAGGCGTCGGGTGTATTTTTCTTAATGGAGCCGTCGGATTTACCTGCACACGAGGTCGCCAGCAACACGGCAATCATCATCAGAATGGAATATCTCATAGGGCCGTACTTTTTGCTAAATTTTACACAAAATTATGTAAAAAATTCAGCAATTGGAACAGAAACAGGTCATTACGCAATAAATCCGAACGAAATCTATTGCTCATCTATCGCATCTATTGCACATATAGAGGCTTCGGCAATACTTTTGTAGCCGATTTTCGGGACTGCGACAAAACTGTTCCGGGATTTTTATAGGTTTTTCTTTAATTTGAATTTGAATCCGTATCAGACTATGGACGAAGTTGCATACCGGAGCACAGTGACAAATGCGATAAAAATCCGGCAAAAAAACACCAATCTCTTTTTAAGAGTGTGTGGCTTCAAACTATAGGTATATATAAATTAAATATGTATTTTTTGTAATTCTCTTTTTAAGAGATACTTAACAAACGACAATTTTATAAATTTATTATATAACCTGCAAATATCGGAGTAAAATTCATAAAAAACATGGCTGATACGCGGTTTTATGACCTTTAAACCTGTTCTGTTTTGCAAAAACGCACATTTATATTTTTATATACTTATAATTTAAAGCATTAACATCTGTCACACACTCTTAAAAAGAGATTGTGATAAACACGATACCCACATAATGAAAAAAATACTGACCAATATCACATTAGCGGTTGCTGCGGCCTTATGCCTCACAAGCCATGCCGGCAGTCTTCCGGCGGTAAAGACCAATCTGCTTTACGACGCGTTGCTCAACGCCAACCTCGGTGTCGAGTTCAAAATGTCGCGAAAATGGAGCTTCGACCTGTCGGGCAATTACAACGGGTGGCGCCTGTCGCACGGGCGGCAGTGGAAACACTGGTTCGTGCAGCCCGAAGCACGCTACTGGCTCAACAACAACATGAAAGGGCATTTCTTCGCCGCCAACCTGATAGGAGGCCAGTTCAACACCACCCTCAACGGTGCACGCCGTCAGGGCTGGGGTGCCGGAATCGGCGCCGGTTACGGCTACTCGTGGCACTTCGGCAGTCACTGGGGAGTGGAAGTGGAACTGACGGCCGGCTACGTCAGATACCGCTACGACAAATATCCGTGCGCAGGATGCGGACGCAAGATTGGCACACGCAACCGCAATTACGTCGGCCCTACCAAGGCCGCTGTCAGCCTTGTCTACTACTTCGGAGCCGAAAAGAAAAAGGAACAGCCGGCTCCCGTCATCATCCCGCTCCCGGTCAAGGAGCCCGTGGCCGAACCTGCTCCCCCAACCGTACCGGCCGACACACTGCCGCAGTTTGACTTCATTCTCGTCGACGCGCCACGCGGCAGGGTGCTCACCGAGACACTTTCAGGAGTGGCGAGAGTGTATTTCGGCGTAAACCGCACGGACATCGACCGCAACCTCGGCGAAAATGCATCTGAACTCGACGCCATCATAGCCCGACTCGACTCCATACGCGACGGCCTCGACATGCAGATTGCCCTGATTCAATTCACGGGATATGCCTCGCCCGAAGGAAGCTACCGCAACAACGACCGCCTCGCCGCCGCCCGCACTGCCTCGCTGCGCGAAGAGATAGGCCGTGCGGCAAGCCTGCCCGACAGCGTGATAGAGGTAAGACATGTAGCCGAGGACTGGGAGGGACTTCGCGAAGCCGTGGCTCAATCCGACCTCGACGACAGGGACGCGCTGCTCTCCATCATCGACAGCGACATGGCCGCCGATGCCAAAGAGGCCGCCATGAAACGACACCGCACATCGTGGAGCCGCATCGCTTCGGAGATGCTCCCCCCGCTCCGCCGCACTGAATACATGATAGAATACACACACCGGTACACCGAGCAGGAGACACGCACGCTCGATGAAGTGAACAGCGCAATCACCGCCGGCGATACCGACCGTGCCGCCCGGCTTCTCGTCGACATACCGTCATCGCCCGAAGCCGACTATGCGCGGGGAGTCGTAGCCGCCCTCAGGCAGAACTACGACGAAGCCGAGGCCTGGTTCCGCAGGGCGCAGGCGAGAGGAGTGGACGCGGCTACCGACGCCCTCAGGCAATTGGAAAAACGCGGCAAGCCGGCCGACTGACCGTCAGAGCGCGCAATAACCGTTTTTGCAGCGCCCCGTGCATGCCACGTGAAGCACCCATGCTACAGATGCCGCACACTTATGCCCCACAGCAAATAATTCCAAATAAACGGGTTGAATGATAACCGTATAAATCAGAATCAAACTAAACACAATTTTTATTTTACAAAAACCAAACAACAATGGGAAATTTTTTCAAAACTATTCTGTTCGGATTACCGCTGGTAATCCTCGGAGCATGCTCCGACGACGACCCCGTCAACGGAGGAAATGACGGCCCGACAGTCGACAAGTCGGAAGTCAGATACCTCAAGGTCAACCTTGTCAACGCCGGCACCAACAACAGCCGCCCCTCACGTGCTATCGGCGACACGCCCGATAACGACTACGCCAACGGCACGCAGGAGGAGAACAAGATACGCACTATCGACTTCTACCTCTACGACGCCGACAAGAACTTCCACAGCCACGTGCCGTTGTCGCTCACAGGTCCGGTCGACCCCACCACGGCAGGTGTCACCAATCCCTCCGTACACGGATTTTACGAGACCAACATACCCGTCAATCTCGTTCAGGGCGAAAAGATGCCTACCTACGTAATCTGTATCGTCAACGCCGTGAACGCAAGCTACTACGAGAACCGCTCCATGATGGACGCACAGCGTCGTCTGCTTGAGAGCTTCTACAGCCCTGAAGACGGCGGCAACAAATATCTCGGCATGAACAACTCCGTATATTACGGACGCGACGAGGTGACAGGTCTCGACAACCAGCTCATAATGGCTACCCCCTTCGACACCAACAAGCTTCTGACCGAAACCGAACTCGACAATATGACAGATGCCGAGCTCGAAGATGTGACCATCGACATCTACGTGGAGCGCTATGCCGCCAAAGTCAACTTCAACATATCGACTGATGCGGTAAAAGATTTCGTTACCGCCAACGGCATAACTCTGTCATTCGAGCCTAAAGGCTGGGGCATGAACGCCTACGAGAAGAAGTTCTATTTCATCAAATCGTACCGCGCTACCGCCGACATCGAACCGGTCTACGACGACTATGCCACAATGAACGGCATCCTGTTCCCCGGCTGGAACCGTCCTGACCACTTCCGTTCGTTCTGGGCACGCACCCCGGCCTACTACGACAATGACTATCCCATCGTAGCCGACGACATCCTCGACGAAAACACTTACCCCTATTCGGTCTACTATCAGTCATTCGCCACCGCAGGCAACAGCGTCAACTCCTCGCAGTACGTGATGGAGACCACACTCAAAGGCTCCCGCCTGACCGGCGCCGACATGCCCGAGCAGTATCTGCCCCTCACATCCATACCCTCCGTAGTGCTCACCGGCCAATATAAAATCAACGGCAGCGCCGTCACTTTCTATACTTATCAGAAGGACGAACATGGCAAACCCCAGCTCTATGCAGCCAACGACGGTGACATCGCCGGAGTAGAGACCATACACGACCGCCTGCTCTCCACCCAGTCGATTATCCTCAAGAAAGTGGGCAGCGGCTACAGCCCTGTAAGAGAAGCCGACCTCACTGCAGGCTCCAACATCTTCGCTGTGGAACACCCTGCAAAAGACGTACGCCACGGCCTTAAAATCGGCGGTGACCTCGTCACCCTGCAGATCAAGGCTGCCAACAGCGGATTCTATTTCTATGACTCCGACACTCAGGCATACGTAGAGATAAACTCGCCCGACAACATCACCAAAGCCAACCGCCTGCTCTACCAGAACCTCGGCGGCGCCCACGCCTACATCAACGGCATGGCATTCTTCAGCGCCCCGATACAGCACTGGGGATGGCAACGCGAAGACAACGAAAACAAGGCCAAGCCTATCGACGAATGGGACTGGAGCAAGATGAAGACCGGCGACTTCGGTATCGTGCGCAACCACATCTACAACATCCAGATTACCAATATCGCCGGCCTCGGTACAGGCATAATCGACGAAGACGACCCGCTGCTGCCGCCTACCGACAAGGTAAGCTATGCCGTCAATTTCCGCGTGAACATTCAGAAGTGGGCCACCCTCCCCACTCAGGAATGGGAATGGTAATTTAAACAAACAGTCTCTAATCCAAAATAATGACAAGAAAACACCTTATCTGCATTTCACTGGCCGCGGCGCTATTGACTACAGGCTGCGTCACGGAGGACTTCACCGAATGTCCCAACGAATACGAGCTGCGCATCGTGTTCGACCGCAACATGCTCTATGCCGACGCGTTCGCGAGTCAGGTAAAATCGGTAGACATCAAGGTGTTCGATTCCGCAACGGGACGGCAGGTTTTCTCTCACGCCGAAGCGGGTGATGCTCTGGCCGCCGAAGGCTATCGTGTGGCATTGCCCGTGCCGCCCGGCTCTTACGATATTCTCTGCTGGGGCAGCATGGCCGAAGGCAACTCCTTCGGCTATGCCGACCCTGCGGCGGATATTCTTGAACATCAGAATGTCATACTCCGTGCCGACGGCGGCGAAAGCCGCTCGCGGCTCAACAACCTTTATCACGGACTGCTACGCGGCCACCGGTTCATCGACAACAACGACATCGGCAGCACCGACCGCCAGACAGCCACCATCTATCTCACGAAAGATACCAACCGCATAAACGTGCTGCTCCACAACCTTGACGGGACGGAGATGGACGAAAGCAACTTTACGTTCTCAATCACTTCGGCCAATGCCGAAATCGGCTACGACAACTCAATCGACAGCAGGCGAGAGGTCACATACCGTCCGTGGCACGTATCACCCGTAACAGCTGAAACCGGCAGTCCGGCCACATCGGTCAAGGCCGCGCTTTCAGCCGAATTCTCGACAGGACGACTTACGGAGAAAGGAGACTCCCGGCTGGAGATACACCGCGTATCCGACGGCGAAAGAATCATTTCCGTACCTCTCGAGAGAAACCTTCTCCTCTACAAGGGAGAATTTCACTCGTCCATGACCGATCAGGAATATCTCGACCGGCAGGACGACTATTCAATCACTTTCATACTCGACAGAAACAACAACTGGGACAAGGCCGCGATGATTTACATCAACAACTGGGCCACACCTCCCGTACAATATCAGGAATGGTAAAAATAACGGACATATTGTTTTACTGCATCGCGTGGCTGACAGTTTCGGCCACGCTTCCGGCGTGCACCCAGACCGACGAACCGGTGCCCGGCGGCGATGGTGGCGGAAAGACAATGTCGTTCAAGTTCAATATATATACTGACGAAAAGGCGCCCGCATCGCGCGCCCCGGGCGTATGGGAGGAGGACGCCGTCAATGTCGCCGAGCGCATCCTCAACATCGACGACATGCGCGTGCTCCTGTTCGACCAAAGCGGGGTTCTGCTCAAATCGGTCACTCCAGCCTATCTCGACTATCACGGCGGCACAGCCTCCAACGACGGTTACTATACCCTCTCGGTGGCCTTCACGCACGAATATTTCGATAAATTCGACGACAACGCCGACATCCCGTTCACGGTGATGATACTCGCCAATCTCCGCGGCGCCGGCGGCACCTACGCTGACTATACTCCGGGACGCACGCGCGTGGCCGACATTGCCGACTCTTTCAGGATAGCGCCCGAATGGTATCCCGACGAGACGGGCGGCATACCGATGTACGGCATCAAGAGCTTCGTCCTGCCCAAGACCCTGCTTATGCAGGGCATCGATGCTCCGGCAGCCGGACAGATCGACCTGCTGCGCAGCCTCTGCAAAATTGAGGTGACCGACAGGATAGCCAACGCCGTCCTCTACCCCGACGGGGAGAAATACCCGCGCGTCATAGGAGTGGATATGGTGTCGTGGGTCGACAACGGGTATATCCGCCCCCTTTACGACGACTATGCGCAGGGTCTGCGGTACGCCAACATATACCCCTCGGCTCCGGTTGAGACGGGCAAAGCGGGCACTCCGACGGGGGGCCTCTACCGCTTCTACTGTCCAGAGGCCGCCGTCGGCGACATGAAGTTCCGCGTAACGGCTATTCTGGCGCCCGGCGAGGCTCCGCGCATCTACGAGACCGGCCTCGAGCCATTCGAGCCGGCCATAGGCAGCGAACTCGTGCGCAACCATATCTACCGCTTCAACGTCCACGCCCTCAACACCATCGCCGACCTCACGGTCAGCGTGAGCGACTGGATTGTGGAGACCGACGAATTCGAGCTTGACGACATGGTGAGCATGGAGCCTGACGGTTTCATGAAATGGGAATACGACTCCGCCGACTTCGCCGTCAGCACCGAGACATACCAGGGGAAAGAGGAGCAGCAGCTCTCCATTCTCAACGGCACGACAGGGTGCGCAACCGGCACATTCCACATCATATCGCCCAAGGGCGCCACATGGAAAGCCTACTTTATACCGGGTGAGAACGGTGTGGACGCTTTCGAGTTCGTCGACACCGACGGCGCGGGCAATCCGGTGCCGGGCTCCGAACGTGTCTATGCCGAGGGCATTGTCGGCTCGCCCGCAACCATACACATCAGGGGGAAAGGCGCCGCCGATTCCTACCGCCACTGGGCCGAACTCGTCATCGAGGTAAAGACCGCCGACGGCACGATACTCTACGCCCCGCTCACCTCCGCAATGAGTTCCCGCATCATTATCTACCGCGAAAACCGACTTTAAGACAATAAATGATTAAAGCACTCCACATATATCTCTATACCATACTGCTGACGGCCATGTCGTGCATCTTTCTCCCTGCATGCGACAGCAGCCTCGACGACGGCCCCGACTCACCCGCCGCCGACTGCTTCGCACTAAGCGTGAAAATACCCCTCGCGGCCGCTCCGGCCGCCGCTGGCGACGCACTCAACGAGTTCAGGGTGCGCACGCTCCATCTCTATTTCTTCCGCTCGGAGGGTCATGACGACGCGTCGAGCGAATATGTCCACGATGTAATTGTCGACGGTGAGTTCGACTATTCCCGGCAACTGAGGCTCGCGCTCCCCGACGACGCCCTGAAAGCCGGAGGTCTGTTCGGCCCTGACTCCGACGTATGCCTGGTCTATGCCGTTGCCAACGTCGATGAAAGCCTTCTGACGTCAAAGACCGTTGACGGGCTTAAATCGACACTCATTGGCAGCGAATTTGACGAGACGAAAATACAGGACTCGTTTGCCATGGACGGATACGCCGCCCTGACGCTCGACCGCGCAGTCAGAAGCGTCACCGGGACTGTAACGCTGCAACGTGCCGCAGCCAAACTGACACTGTCGGTCGAAGTGCCTCCCTCCATCGAGGTAGAGCAGAAAATCATCAGCCCGATTGACGGTACGGAACAGACGGTCATACTTACCTACTATCCGCGTCCGGCCGACATGCATGTGTGGATAGCCAACGGCGTGAGGCAGTCGGAACTGAACACGGCGGCGCGCCCGGCCGACGAGGAGCGTCTCTACTCCAACGAGGTGTATGTGGCGGAGGGCGCAGGCTCGCCGTTCACCCGCGATGACTCGCGCCCCAAATACCCTTACGTGCAGGACATTCCGTTCTATTCCTACCCCAACAGCTGGGACCCCTATTCACCCAAAGGCAACTGCTACCTCACGCTCGAACTGCCGTGGCAATACGCCGACGAACAGGGGAGTGTGCACAACGTGGTGACCTACTACCGACTGAGCGTGCGTCCCGACAAAAACAGCATAGAGCGCAACACGCTCTACGACATGCGCGTGACCATAAGCCGCCTCGGAGGCACTTCGGTGCAGCAGCCCGTCGACATGCTTTTCGACTGGAACTACAACATGCAGTGGAACGTGCAGACCCTCCCCACCGACATCAAGGAGATACGCTACCTCGTGCTCAACAACAACAATTTCTCATCGTCGCTCGACGCCTACTCGTTCACGATGGAGAACGAGACCTACATATCCATCCCCTACAACACGTCGCACCCCGTGGAAATCGAGTCGGTGGAACTGTCGTGGCGCGACTATTACAACAATGCCGACCGCAAGATTCCCCTTGTGGCATCGGGCACCGGCTACCGCTACAGCGACATTGACAATTACTCGCACGCAACACACTATGCCGGCATAGAGCTTGACGCCGACGCCTCGATAATACGTCTGCGCAGAGACATGGTACACATAGCATGGAGCAACAACCGCCCTGCCCTACGCACCGACGATGCAATCAACGCCTACACGTTCACCATCAAGCTGCGGCATATCGACGCGGCTGCCGACGAGCCTTCGGCCCGGGCAACGGTTGTCATCACACAGATACCGGCCATCTACATCACCACGCAATACACCGCGAGCAATCGCAGGTTCATCAACAACCAGTATACCACGACAAGTACAACATACGGCTTCGTAAAAACAAGCGATGTGTGGAACACACTGAGAACCAACCAACGGCCGTTCTGGCTCGGGTCATACCATAATGACGATAATGTGCAGAACAAAAACACGTACATACTGACGATATCGAAATTTGCCACTGACGATGACTACATCATAGCCGACCCCCGCATGCGTTCGGTCGACAATCTCAACCCCAACGGCACTGCCGCCACGGCCACGGCCACTTGGAGCCGCTCTGACAACACCAACTCACGGCTTCAGTATTACTATCCTGCCGATCGCAACGCCGCCAAAACACGGTTCATAGCGCCGCAACTGCGTGTAGCCTCGCAATGGGGCGTCACATACCAGATATCGCGCGTCGCAGCCGAGCGGCGCTGCGCCTCCTATCAGGAGGACGGTCGTCCCGCCGGCAGATGGCGTCTGCCCACTGCTGCCGAGATTGAATACATAAGCCGCCTGTCAAACAAGCAGTATATACCATATCTGTTCGGCACGAGGGGGAACACGGCCAACTACTGGTGCGCGTCAGGAGGCATCGATGTCGACAACGACACTAACAACCCGTCGGTTACTATTGTCGAGACTAACGATAGCGAACGCCGTGCCGTGCGTTGCGTCTACGACGAGTGGTTCTGGGCTACCGATACCCTTACCAACGCCAATAAAGGAAGATTCAGATGGGGCGACCGCGCCCGCTCAACAAACGGAAACTGACAATGAAACTCATATACAGCATACTTATATTACTCATGGCACTGCTGCCGGCGGCGTGCACCGACGCGAGCGAGCCCGATTTGCCACAGCCCGTGCCGGCGGAGGGTACGCCCGTCGACCTCGTCACCGGAGCCATGTTCCCCGAAATGAAATTCGGCCGCAGTTCGCGTGCCATGAACGACGAGCCGACCGTCGACGAGCTGCTCAACTCGCTCAAGGTAAATCTCTTTGTTTTCGACCAGTCGGGCGTGATGCTCCAGTTCATCGGGCCGGATGACATCTCGATTGTCAATATCGACACCGAGAACAAACACGTATATTTCAAAGTGCACAACATATACAGCTCGTCGCGTCCGCGCAGGCTTCATTTCGTCATCACGTCGGCCGACGACCTGCATGCCGTTGACGGCGGCGAATATATCACGGCCATGGCGAGCGAAACCACCACTATGCCCGCACTCGTGGTCGACGGCGGCATCGATGCCTACTGGGGCATAAGGGAGGTGGACAGCATCACCGAAAACATGACGCTCAACATCAAACTGATACGCAATTTCGTAAAACTCAACGTGAAGTGTTCGGCATCACCCGATGTATTCCGCATCCTCGGCTATACGGTTGTCAACCGTCCGTCGCGAGGCACTGTCGCGCCCTATATCTACCGCGACCACCTGTTCGCCTCCTTCCTCAATCCCGATAACTCGCTGATTGACTACGAGGACATTATAGCACAGGGATATTTCGGGGTAAACCCGTCGGGAAGCGACCTTTCGATGACGCACACCACGGAGAGCGAGATACAGGCCGACCTGTCGGCATCGGAAGCCGCCCTGGCCGCCGGAGCGGAGGATACGCCATGCTACATATACGAGCGCTCGCAAAGCTCGGTCACCTCGGCCGGCGACGGCGTGATGGTGACATACATCATCGTATCGGGCGAATACAAAGGCAAGAAATACTACTACAAGATTGACATCGGCCATGACAAGGAGGGCAAATTCGGGTTCTACGACCTGCTGCGCAACTTCCAGTACACGGTTGAGATAACCGAAGTGGGAGGCGAGGGCGCGCCCACGCTGCGCGACGCCATGAACGGCGCGGCCCACAACAACCTGTCGGCTTCGGTCGTCACCCGCGACCTCTTCTCCATAGGCTACGAGGGGGAGCAGATTGAAGTGAGCTCCACAAGGGTGATATTCACCGAGAAAGACGATAAATACGCGCTGCGCTTCCGCTATACCACTCCTGCGGGAATGCCGTTCGACCCTACTGAACTTAAAATCTACGACATAACCGACGAAACGGTGGAATATGACATGGGCGGCGTATCGGCCGGCTCGGAAAAGAGCATCGGCCTGAAGGGTGAGGTGATAGAAAGCGCGTCGCTGACAAAGGATGCCGACGGCTGGTACGTGCTCCATATATCGACGGGCGACATACCCTCCGACAGCCGACGCATGGAGCAGAACATAAGGGTTTACTATACGGGAAGCCCCGCCGGACTGGGACGCACGGTGACGCTGATGCTGCGCCGTCCGTGGGAGTTCGGCAATGTCAGCGCCTCGTCGCCGGCAAGCGGTATCGGGAGCGGCATGACTCTCGATTTCAGCATACCGTCAGGACTGTCGCAGTCGCAATTCCCGCTGACCATCACCTTTGAGAGCGACAAACAGAACATCTACGGGCTCAACGGCTCGCCGCTGTCGGTTGCGACGGGACGGTCGTCGTTCGCGGGCGCCACGACCGACGATGTCATACTCTACGAATGGCGCATCGAGTGGGCCGACTACCACCATGACAACGGCACCGACGGCGGCCAATATACCGCATCGTTCAGGATGAACACCACGTCGGCCGACGACCTCGCATTCAGCACCGCGGGAATCGACGCCGCCGCCATTGCCGGAAGAACTGCCAACAACGGCACGCGCAATTTCTGCATACGCATTGCCAACAAAGGCCAGAAATATATACAGCCGCAATATGTCAACATCACGCGCCGTTAGCCTGTTAATAGCCCTGCTGCCGGCACTGTGCTCGTGCAGCGGCCGCACGCAAAGCATTGAAGACAACGGCAATCCCGACCAGTTGCGCGACAGGATTGCCACCTATTGGGACAGCACCGGCATCAACGCCATGGACGAAAACATGCGCGAGCAAAGCATCGTGGACTACCTTTACATAGTGCAGCACGCCGACAGCGCCACACGCCGCGAAGCGTGGCATGCGCTCAACATACAGCTTGGCAACAGCCTTGACCGCACCGTCTCCGACTACCTCGGCGACCCCGGGTCACCTCTATATGCACCCGCAATGCTCGATGAATACCTCGTCAGCCTGCTCTCGGAAACGGGCACTGACGATACGACACGCGCACGTGCGGAATATCTGTTGGAAAACATACGCAAAAACCGTCCCGGCGACGTGATTGCCGACCTGCCGTTAGTATGCTCCGACGGCACGGCGACATCGCTCCACAACCTTATCGCCGGAACAGCAGGTTCGGGCGCTGGAAATACCGGTGGGATTGGCTCGGGAGATGATAATACCACGGGGGCGGGACGCCCCCGCCCCACTCATGGCTACCTCATTATATTCTATGACCCGGAGTGCGAATCGTGCGACGAGACGATTGAGGCGCTGTCAGCCGGCACCGCCGGAGGCCATACAATAATAGCGATAAGCGTGACCGACACCGTAAAATCCCTCCCTCCCGACTGGATTTCAACCCGCGTCCTCGACCCCGACACCCTCGACGACGCCTTCTACCTCCCCTCGCTCCCTGCAATCTACACCGTCACCCCCTCCGCCACCATCATAGAGCGTCACTGACCCCATCGGCATTATTTCAATCATTTTTGTCTGCTTTTTACGCGCATTGATACGATATTCGGCGGTTTTGTGGGGGAGATGACAAAATAAATTGGTAACTTAGCGCGTTAATTTAAATGATGAAATACGGGCTTTTCACACGGACCATTGTCGCTTTGGCAACAATCGCACTGATTGCTGCCTTTTCGGCGTGTTCGCTGAAGAAGAACACCGCCGCCTCGCGCCAGTACACGGCGTTCATCACCCGCTACAACATCTACTATAACGGCGACAAGCACTACAAGGAGACTCTCGACGAGATGGAGAAGAAATATGAGGACGACTACTCGCGCCTTGTGTTCACCCACCCCGCCGAAGCACGCGCCGACCAGCACGCGCCGCAGCCGTCGGGCGATTTCACCCGCTCGATAGAGAAGGCGCAGAAAGCCATACAGGTACGCTCCATCAAGAAAAAACCGGCACGAAAAGCGGGCAAAGCCTCCGACCCGGAATACAAGGCGTGGATGAAGCGCGACGAGTACAACCCATTCCTCCACAACGCATGGATGATGATGGGGCGGTCGCAGTTTCTCAACGGTGATTTCCTCGGGGCGGCGTCGACATTCTTCTACATTACGAAGCATTTCACGTGGCTGCCGCAGACCGTCACCGAGGCCAAGATATGGCAGGCTCGCAGCTATTGCGCCATCGACTGGCTTTTCGAGGCGGAAATGATACTCACCCGCATCAAGCCCGACGAACTTACCGACAAGAACCTCAAGTATCTCTACAACCTGACTTTCACCGATTTCTATATCAACTCCAACAAGCCGAAAGAGGCGATACCATACCTCGTGGAGGCGGTTGCGGCATCCGGAGGCGCGCAGAAAACACGTCTCAACTTCCTGCTCGGGCAGCTCTATACGCTTGCGGGGGAGAAACAGCTTGCCTACAAGGCATTCGACAAGGCGGGGTCGTCGGCATCGGCAACCTACCGCACGAAATTCAATGCCCGCATCAAGCAGAGCGAGGTGTTCGAGGGGGAGGACATCACATCCGAAGTCAAGGCTTTGCGCCGCATGACCCGCTACGACCGCAACAAGGACTATCTCGACCAGATATACTACGCCATCGGCAACCTCTACCTGTCGCGCCGCGACACCACGCAGGCCATAGCCAACTACGAGGAGGCGGCCAAAAGCTCGACCCGCAACGGCATCGACAAGGCTATGACGCTGCTTACGCTCGGAGGACTGTACTACGACCTCGGTGACTACGTCAAGGCGCAGCCGTGCTACTCGGAGGCTTTGCCGCAGGTGCCCGACACCTATCCCGACTACAAGGCGCTGAAACGCCGCTCCGACTATCTCGACGAACTCGCCGTCTACGCGCAGAACGTAACCCTGCAGGACTCGCTGCTGCGGCTGTCGTACATGACGCCCGAGGAGCAGACCGCCGTGGCCGAACGCCTCATCGCCGAACTCAAGAAGAAGGAGGCCGAGGAAGCCGAGCAGGCACGCCGCGAGGAGATGCGCGCCAACCAGGCTGCACAGGGCGACCCGTTCGGCGGCAACGCGTCGTCCCCCACCACATTCACCATGAACAGCGACAATTCATGGTATTTCTACAACCCGTCGACCGTGACCGCCGGCAAGACCGACTTCCAGCGCCGCTGGGGCTCGCGAAAGCTCGAGGACGACTGGCGCCGCCGCAACAAGGCGTCGTACGCGTTTGAATCGGCCGACAGTGCCGACAACGAGGATGATGAGGAGGTATCGCCCGACGAAGGGGAAGAGAACACCGGCGAGGGGGAGGACCCCGATGCCGGCGAACGCAAGAACGACCCGCACTACGTGGAGTATTACCTCAACCAGATACCCAAGAACGACCAGGAGCGCATGGTAGCCAACGATGTCATACAGGAGGGCCTGTACAACATGGGTATCATACTGAAGGACAAGCTGGAGGATTTTCCCGCCGCGCGCACGGAGTTTGACCGGATGCTCACCCGTTACCCCGACAATGTGTACCGCCTCGACACCTACTACAACCTCTATCTGATGGCTGTGCGCGAAGGCAATATGGCCGAGACCGAGAAATGGCGCAACCTGATAGTCAACGACTTTGCCGACTCCCCCTACGGACGCGCCATGCGCGACCCGCGCTACATAGAGAACCTGCGGCTGATGGACGCCCGTCAGGACGAACTGTACGAAGCTGCATATCAGGCGTATATCGACAATGACAACGCTGCCGTGCACCGCGCCTACGAGGAGATGAGCCGCGATTTCCCCATGAGCAAACTGATGCCGAAATTCATGTTTATCAACGCATTGGCCTACGTGACGGAGAACAAGCCCGAGCAGTTCAAGGAGGCTCTGACCGAGATGCTGCAACGCTATCCCGACACCGACCTCACGCCCTACGCCGCAGCCTACGTGAAGGGACTCGACGCCGGCAGGAAACTCAACTCCGGAAGCGCCAACATGCGCGGCATGCTGTGGGAGACGCGCCTCGGCGACGAGTCCGCGGCACCCGACGCCGACAATCCCCTCGAATTTGACCTCAACCCCGACGACGAGCAGCTTTTCATACTCCTCTATCCCACCGACAAGGTGGCTCCCAACCAGTTGCTCTACGACATAGCGCGTCATAATTTCACCTCGTTCGTAGTCAAGGATTTCGACCTCGAACAGATGAATTTCGGGCGTCTCGGACTACTGATTATCAAGCCGTTTGCCAATGTGGCCGAAATCAACCACTACCGCAGCGTCCTACAGGCCGACGCCGCGCTGCAGCTGCCGGCTGAAGTGCGCCCCGTAGTGATAAGCGCCAAAAACTTCGACATGCTGCTTAAGAGTGGCGGCTCCTTCGAAGACTATTTCCGTTATGTCGAGGACAAGACCTACCGCGACACCGAGGAACGTGTGCTTCCGCCCGAATTCTTCGGGCCCTCGGAGGGCATAGTCGAGGAGAGCGAAAGCGAGCCTGAGCAGGCTGAGCAGGAGCAGGAGCAAGCAGAGCCGAGCTCTCAGAGCTCTCAGAGTACTCCGAGTACTCAGAGCGAGCCGACAAGTCAGACAGGTCAGACGAGTCCGACTGAGAGCGAGCCGCCGGCCGCGAATGCGGTCGAGCCGGCTACGACGGCGCCCGCTCCGCAGACATCGCAGCCACAGCCTGCGCCGGCACCGACCACCCCGGCTCCCCCGACGGCAACGGCACCGGCCCCCGCTCCGAAGCCGGCTCTTCCGGAATATCCCGCGGGGTCGGAAGGCGACGATGACCCTCTCCTCGATTAAACTCAACTTTTACTCCAACCTCTAACCACGATAACGTCAATGAGCGCAAACCGAATACTTTGGGCCGACGATGAGATTGACCTCCTCAAGCCCCATATCATGTTCCTCAAAGCCAAGGGCTACGACCTCGTCACGGTCAACAACGGCCGCGACGCCCTCGAACTCGCCCAAAGCGAACATTTCGACCTCATCATCCTTGACGAAAACATGCCCGGCCTGACGGGTCTGGAGACGCTGCAGCGCATCAAGCAGTCGGCGCCGACCACTCCCGTAATCATGATTACCAAGAGCGAGGAGGAGAACATCATGGACCAGGCCGTGGGCAACAACATAGCCGACTACCTCATCAAGCCGGTCAACCCCAACCAGATACTGCTTTCCATCAAAAAGAACCTCCACTCCGAACGCCTTGTATCGGAGCAGGCTTCGACCGATTACCGCCAGGAGTTCGCCAACATCTCGTCGATGATATCGCAGGCCGCGACCCTCGACGACTGGATGCGCCTGTACGAGAAACTGACATTCTGGGAGATGAAGCTCGCCGCGGCCGATACCGCGATGGACACCATGCTCGAGATGCAGCGGGAGGAGGCCAACACGGAGTTCTACAAATTCGTCAAACGCAACTACGAGGACTGGCTGTCGGGCGACGACCGTCCGACAATGTCCGACACCATATTCCGCAAAAGCATCTTCCCGATGCTCGACAAGGGGGAGAAGGTGTTTTTCGTGCTCGTCGACAATTTCCGACTCGACCAGTGGCAGATGGTAAAGCCGTTGCTGGCCGACACGTTCACGTTTGAGGAGAGCCTCTACACGTCGATACTGCCCACGGCCACGCAATATGCGCGCAACGCCATCTTCTCCGGACTTATGCCCATACAGATTGCGAAGCTGTTCCCCGACCTGTGGGTCGACGAGGAGGAAGAGGAGGGTAAGAACCTCAACGAGGCGCCGCTCATCGCCACGCAGTTCGAGCGCTTCCGCCGCCAGTGCCGTTTCTCCTACAACAAGCTCAACGACTCGTCGGCATGCGAGCGCCTCATACGCGATTTCAACAATCTGCTTGTCAACGACCTGAATGTCGTGGTGGTCAACTTCATCGACATGCTGTCGCACGCCCGCACGGAGTCGAAGATGATACGCGAACTTGCCTCCAACAACGCGGCCTACCGCTCCATCACCGAGTCGTGGTTCCGCCACTCCAACATCATCGACCTCTTCCGGCTTATCGCCTCAAAGGGCTACAAGATAGTGCTTACCACCGACCATGGCACCATACGCGTCGAGAATCCCATAAAAGTAATCGGCGACAAGAACACCAACACCAACCTGCGCTACAAGGTAGGCAAAAACCTTGACTACAACCCAAAGCAGGTGTACGAAATCAAGCGTCCCGACCGCTACGGCCTCCCCTCGCCCAACGTGTCGTCGACCTACATCTTCGCGGGCAAACGCGACTTTTTCGCCTACCCCAACAACTACAACTACTACGTGCAATACTACACCGGCACGTTCCAGCACGGCGGCATCTCCATGGAGGAGATGCTCGTGCCGCTGATAACGCTGTCGCCGAAATAAATCCAATCTAATCCGCTACAATAGCTATCTTAGCTAAAATAGCTATCATAGCTACGATAGCCAATACAATTTCACAAAAAAAACATCACTGACAATGAAAACAATAACAATCTCATCGCTCGACAACATCGACGAAGCCGCCCGCGAGTTCATCACACTGATGGGCGACCGCACCGTATTTGCATTCTACGGCGAAATGGGCGCCGGAAAGACCACTTTCATCAACGCGCTGTCGCGTGCCCTCGGGGTGGAGGATGACGCCACCGGTTCCCCATCCTTCGCCATCGTCAACGAATACCGCTCCGACACCACGGCCGAACTCATCTACCACTTCGACCTATACCGCCTCGAAAGCGTCGAGGAGGCTCTCGACCTCGGCGTCGAGGACTATTTCGACTCGGGCGCCCTCTGCCTCATCGAATGGCCCGAACGCATCGACGACATCCTCCCCGACGACACCGTAAAGGTAACAGTCAAAGTCAACGACGACGGCTCGCGTACCCTGACGGTAGAAGACTGAATTGCCGGCAAAAATATCCTCACTGTAGGGCTGCTCCCCGGAGCAGCCGTTAATTCAGTATCGCTCATGTACGCGGTTAAAAACCGCGTCTACTATATGCCGCTCGCCAAGTAGTAGCCGCGGTTTTTAACCGCGGTAATCGCAATTTAAAAATTTTATGAATATCATCGAACTCGAGGAAACCGCCTCGACCAATACGTATCTGCGCGGAATGACCGACGCGCCCCACGCCACGGTCATCGCCGCACGCCGTCAGTCGGCCGGACGCGGACAGCGCGGCAACACGTGGGAGTCGGAACCTGACGCCAACCTGACCTTCTCCATCTTAGTGCGACCCGTCGGCATACCTCCGGTCAGGCAGATGGCAATATCACGCGCCGTGTCGCTCTCCATAGTGCGCTGGCTCGACCGATACCTGCCCGACGGCCTGGAGGCGACAATCAAGTGGCCCAACGACATCTACGTCGGCGACCGCAAGATATGCGGCATACTCATAGAACACGTGCTGACCGCCGGGCGCATCGAGCGCACCGTAATCGGCGCCGGCATCAACATCAACCAGAAAGCATTTTACTCCGACGCCCCCAACCCCGTGTCACTGACACAACTGACCGGCCTCACCTACCCCCTCGACAGCATGCTCCGCGAAGTGACAGCCGACATCATATCACTCGTAGAAGCCGAAGACCGCGCCTGCGGCAACCTCACCGCAACCGACTACATGTCGCGTCTGTGGCGCCGCGACGGCTATCACCCCTACCGCGATGCCGCCGGCGACTTCACCGCCCGCATAGCCGACGTAGCACCCGACGGCACCATCACCCTCCTCCGCCCCGACAACACCCTCTCCCGCTACGCCTTCAAAGAAGTCACGGCGATACTGTAACACAATTTTAAAACTGAACGAATATGCGTATCGATATACTTACTGTACTTCCTGAGATGTTTGAGTCGCCGCTCGGGTGCTCGATATTGAAACGTGCACAACAGAAAGGGCTTGTGGAATTCGGCATTCACAATCTGCGCGACTATTCCACCAACAAGCACCGCAAGGTCGACGATTATCCTTTCGGCGGCGAGGCCGGCATGGTGATGCAGATCGGGCCGATTGACCGCTGTATCGCGGCTCTTAAGGCCGAACGCGACTACGACGAGGTGATTTTTACGTCGCCCGACGGCGAGCTTTTCGACCAACCGATGGCCAACTCGATGTCGATGCTCGAAAATATCATCATACTTTGCGGCCACTACAAGGGTATTGACTACCGTATACGCGAACATCTCATCACCCGCGAGATTTCGGTCGGCGACTACGTGCTGACCGGGGGCGAGCTCCCCGCCATCATCATTTCCGACGCCATAGTGCGCCTTATACCCGGCGCTATCGGCGACGAACAGAGCGCGCTCAGCGACTCGTTTCAGGACAATCTGCTTGCTCCCCCGGTCTACACCCGTCCGGCCGACTACAACGGCTGGCGCGTGCCCGACATACTCCTCTCGGGCCACGAAGCCCGCATCAGCGAATGGCGCCACGAGCAAGCCGTAGAGCGCACCCGCCGCCTCCGCCCCGACCTGCTGAAATAACCCCCTCATTCAACAACAGTACAAGAGATTTTTATATTTAAACAACAGCTCAAAAGCACAGGAGCACAATTTAATATTTTTTGTGCTCCTGTGCTTTTTGTTTTTTATTTAAACAAAAGAACAACGAAACAAATGACCGGATACATTATAATAAAACTCTTTTTATTATAATGTGCTCCTGTGCTTTTGTTTGATAAAAAATTACCTAAGAATATAGGAGAGGGAGTAAGACAACATTGCAAAATGAATCATGATTTAAGTGAAAATATGTTTATTATGGATAATTTTAACTCATAAATTGCTAATATATGTTAAATATAAGATTTTTTATTTGAAAAATTATGTTTTATAACATAAAAGTTATACCTTTGCATCAGTTTTTCATGGTATTAGATTTAAGGTAAGAAGATTATTCGTCGAGACGACGAGTAATTTTTTTTTGCAGTAAATTCTAATTTCGTAAATTTGCATCTCACGATGCCGCAATGACATGCCGGGCATGAGTCACACAGCCTGACATGGCGGCGGCAAAACTATCGGAAGCTCTCAGGCGTTGAATTTCTGATAGAGTTCCAACTATAAAAAAACAAAACAATATGGAAACAACAAGACAAGCCAAAATAGCCCGCCTTCTCCAGAAGGAACTGAGCGAGATATTCCGTCAGCAGACATCGAAAACCCACGGCGTAATCGTATCGGTAAGCAACGTACGCGTGACTCCCGACCTGAGCCTCGCAAGAGTCTACCTGTCGGTATTTCCCTCGGAAAAGGGTGAGGAAATCCTCAACAACATCAACAACTCCACCAAGACAATACGCTACGAACTGGCACAAAAAGTTCGTTTCCAGTTACGCAAGACCCCCGAACTGGCATTCCACCTCGACGACTCCCTCGACTATATCGAGCGCATCGACAACCTGCTGAAAAAGTAATACATCAATAAGAGGACATATCCGTGCGGACGTTGCAAAAAGAGCAGCGTCCGCACTTCTTTTATATAAATTTGATTTCAATATTTGACTTTTTTTGACAAAATGCATTGTAATGTTATATTTTTTTAGTAATTTTACAATCTCTACCGTGGAGTATCGACACAGTGCATCTGACAATTTAACCAAATACGATAAAAATTTATGAGAAAGCTCCTGTTTTTACTGTTAATCTCTCTTGGAGTATTAACTCAAATGAGTGCTCAGACTGTTTATGAGCAGCAATTTTCAAGCGCATCAAGCATTAACGATTTCACGATATTCCACAACGGCAGCGGAACGCGCGACTGGACATATTCATCAGGCTACCTGACATTTTGGGATTCAAAAGTAGCAGTCGAGGCTTGGGCTATCACTCCGGGCATAGACCTGGAGGCCGGGAAAACATACCAGCTGTCATTTGACGCAAGAAACGCATCCTCGTCAAGCTATACCCACAATCTATATGTCTACCTCGAGACCACCAACAACAAAGATGAAATTGACATCAGTACGCAAGAATACCTGACATACGAAAAAATAACATCGAGCAGCACGGCTACGCAAAACAAAAGCATCAAATTCTCAGTACCTGCCACCGGCACCTACTATTTAGGATTTGTCGACAAAGGCGAGCTTACGTCACTGAACAATGTCAATCTCGACAATATCATTGTCAAGGAGGTGAAGGAAGCTCCTGTCGCCGTCACAGGCCTTACCGCCACAGCCGCCGAAAACGGTACGATGAGCGCCATACTGACATGGACTAACCCTGCCACCACCGACATGGGGAACGCACTGAGCGAGATTTCAAAGATAGAAGTTTACCGCGGCACCACCTCTTACAAAACCGAATTGGTATATACACTTACCGACAGCAAATACCTGACACCCGGAGCGGAAATATCATTTACCGACGAGGCTGTTGAGTCGAGAGGCGTAAACTACTACGAAGTGGTAGTTTACGCCGGCGAGGGTACATCGCCGGTCGTGTCGGTCAAGAGCCCGTGGATTGGTCCGGACAGCTCGCTGAAAGCGCTCGGCACGGTGAAAGCGTCGGTCAACGGCGAGAACAACGTTGTGCTCGACTTCGCGATACCCGAAGGTAGCAACGGCGCTTATGTCAATCCAGCCGACGTGGCATTCAAGATTGAAAGAAAACTGTCAAGCAGTTACTCATATACCGTCATTGATGCCGCATACAACGGTGCGCTGCCGTATATCGACACGACAGCCGAGCCATTCAACATCTACACATACCGCGTGAGCACCATTTACAACGGCTCAACAGGCGCAGCAAAAACATCAAACGATGTGACAGTGGCAGGCGTGGCTACGGTGCCCTACAAGCAAGGATTTGACGACAAAAACACGTTCAGTTTCTTCACGACATTCAACGGTGGCAGCGGCCTGACAAGCAAATGGACATACTACAGCTACAGTATCCGCTACTACAACGGCGGACGCTATGGCGACACCTCGGCCGACGCATGGACAATCACACCGAAAATCAGCCTTGAAGCCGGCAAAGTGTACCGTCTGAACTACGACGCCTGGATATCGACAGCGGGCGAAGCCAACTACAAAGACCTATTCGTGACAATAGGTACCGAACCTACCGCCGAAGCCCAGACGGTGCTCAACGAAGAGAATGCCACCGTGTCAAACCTTTCATCGGCTACCGATGAAAAGACCCGTTCGATCATCATCAAAGTAACTGAGGACAACGATTACAACATCGGTTTCCACGTGTACGGACAGACGAGCACCGCCTATATCTATCTGGACAACATATCGCTTGAAGAAATAGTCGAAGTGCCTGCCGCTGTCGCCGACCTCACCGTCACCCCCGACGCCGGCGCACAGCTTGAGGCACTCGTGGCATGGACCAACCCGACACTCACCAACGCCGGCGGCGAACTTGCCGAAATCACCAAGGCCGAGCTGCTCCGCGACGGAGTTGTAATCTACACAAAAGATAATCCCATTGCCGGCGACAAGGAGACTTACACCGACAATGATGCCGCCCTGACAGCCGGCAACCACACATATAGCGTGCTTACCTACATAGGCGAAAACGCATCGGAAGCCTCCAATAAAGCCACCGTATGGATTGGTCCCGACGACCTGAAAGCAGTGGAAAATGCGAAAGCCGAGCTTACCGAAGACGGCACATCGGTCACCGTCAGCTTCGATACCCTTGACCCCGCCACCGGCGGCGCTAACGGCGGCTATATCGGCGAAGTGACGTACAAGGTGGTACGTATGCCCGACGAAGCGGTCATAGCGGAAGCCGCCGAAGGCAGCCCTGTCGTCGACGACACCATCGAAGGCCTGTCGCTCGGAGCGTATTATTACGAGATAACAGTGGTACGCGGCGCCGAGGAGAGTGATGCGGCTGCAACCGGTAAGATAGTGCTTGGCGACGCTATAACGCTCGGCAACGGCGAGACATACAGTTTTGATTTCTCAAACGGCGATTTCTTTGATTTGTGGACTTCATATCAGGACGAGACAATAACCAGGGCATGGAGTTACAGCAACACCAACAAACGCATCGAATCATCATATTATAAAGCCGTTGTGTTCACCCCCAAATTCAAACTATACGAAGGCAATTACGAGCTGGAATATTATGCATGCCTGTCAAGCGGGCGTTATCCCTCCGGTTTGACTGTTTTCCTCGCCACCAATACAACTACATCTGTCAATCCTGACGAAACCGAAGCCAATGCACTTGACGAGGACGTTCCGGAAACGACTGTCATCTCAAACAAAACTTTGGACGGAGCCATGATGACGAAATATACCGATGAATTCAATGTCGGCAAATATCATACATATTATATCGGATTTCAACATAATCCCGGCGACGGCATGTTGCCGCAGGTTTATGTTCAGGACGTCAAGCTGACCGCCAAAAACGTGACCGGCGTAGAGAATGTCGGCACAGACAACAACGGTATGGCCTACGACATGTCCGGCGAGGCATTGATTACGCCCGAAGGGGCATCGGTCGAGATATACGGCATCGACGGCAAACTCGTGCTGGCGACGGTGTCCGACGGACGTGTATCGCTGTCTAATCTTGTACACGGCGTATATGTGGTACGCATCGGAGCAGACACATTCAAATTCATCAAATAAATAATCCCATTCACGTTCGCTATGACCGGGCGAAGGCTTTTGAAGCCGGTGTCCGGTCATAAAGCGTCAATCAAACCAATTACACATAGAATATGAAAGATAGAAAGAGATTAATCCTCGGAGTGCCTATGGCATTGGCCGCACTGTGTGCGATGTCGCAATATCCCGAAATTCGTGTGGCCGGTAATGCCGAGGGACGCATTGTTGAAAAACCGTCAATAAAGGTAAACGCCCGCAGGAGTGTGGCAGTGCCGCAATCGGAAAGCAATCTGCAGGCGTCGTTCACAATACGCGGCGCCGGCGTGGAACAAACCGTATGGGACGAGGATTTCGAGACTTCGGCCACGCTCCCCGAAGGTTGGTGCACCGACCCGACTACAAAGACCGTTTGGAGCCTGAAAAAACCGACAAGCACATACAGTGACGCGGGAAACGCCCGCTCGCTCTATGTAGAGGGCGATTACCGCGCGTACAACCGTGAAATATCATCGGCCACATCAGCACCTTTCGAAGTGCCCGACGAGGCGATGCTGCGCGCACAAATCTACTATTCCATCAATTATGATGATTACTGCCGCCTGATAATAAGCGTATCGGCCGATGATTTCGAGAATGACATCACCGAAATATGGAACAGCAAGGACGGCACCGGCGACAAGGCCGCGCACTGGCACGCGATTGAAACCTCATTGGCAAAATATGCCGGTAAAACAGTAAGACTGCGCTTCACCTACAGCTGGGGAGCGAATGACGAGAGTTTCAAGACCGGCGGCTACATGGGCTATTTCTACATCGACGGAATCGCCGTCACAGCCCCCGGAACAGTCGACGGCATAAATGTCGCTACCGGAGAGACAATCGATTTTGTCGACACATCGACAGGCGACGGCATCACGTCGTGGGAATGGTCGTTCCCCGGAGCTACACCCTCCACCTCGACCGAAAAGAACCCTACCGTGTACTATACTCTCGACGGGGCGTATGACGTGAGTCTGACGGTGACCGACGGAGCCGGACAACGCTCTACGGCGACACTTCCGGCATTTGTAACCGTGACAGGCTACGAACCTACGGCACGCATGTCGATTTCCGACGGATTCAGATACCTGTCAACGCTTTGCCCGATGGTAGCGCCTTTGGCCGATGTCACGTTTACCGACGCATCGGAGGGTTATCCGACGGAGCATTCCTGGAAGTTCATAAAATACAATGACAACACCGGCGCTTTGGTCACTTCGGAAGAGAAAGAGGGAGCGGAAGTCAGCAAGTCATTCCAATACCTGCACAATTGGGACATCGAGCATACTGTCTCGAACCAACACGGCACATCGAAAGTCACCGAGACCGTAAGCGCCGAGTATTCAGGCAATATCACAAACTTCCGCAGCGGAGATTTCGCCACGACATTCGACCTTGAGGGACGTGGCACCTTCCCCGGCAACAACAGGATGAAAATAACCAAGTTCGCCGAGAAATTCTCGAAGCCTACGACACCGTTGATGGTAGAGGGCGTCAATGTATATTTCGCCACAGCCAAGGCCGACCAGGTAGCCGACCAGATAGCCAACATCGGCGTGCATCTTTATACGAGTGAAAACGGCCTTCCGGGGGAGTGCCTTGACTCGTGGTGGTGGCAGATAAGCGACCTTGACGCATCGAGCGACGCTTCGGTGGGCACATGGTTCCCGTTTCCCGAGCTTCCTGTAGTCGACGATGAGTTTTTCATCGTAATCGACGGCTTCACCGACCTTTATGAAGATACCGACGTATCAATCTATATGGCCGATTTCCGGGGTGAACATAACACCGCCTACATGTACAAAGACAATAGCTGGGTAGATGTAAGCACCTATTTCCCTGCAGGCCGCAACCATACGTCACTTCTTGCAGTGCCCTCGGTAAGCCACTCGGTAATGGCTTCGGCCACCGGCGACGAACCCGTGCTGACATTCAACGCAAAAGGAGGCAAAAAAGAATTCTCATTATTCTCGTTCTTAGGCTACAAAAGCCCTGTTGAGACAGGAGCTGACTGGTGCCGTGTCACAAACGAACCCAACGGGATGACCGTCGACAACCTTGCCATTGAATGTGACCCGCTGCCTGACGGGACACCGGATCGCGAGACAACCGTCACGCCTACCGACGGCCACTCTGTATATACAATTACGGTGCGTCAGGTCAAGGACAGCGGTATCGAAGGCATTGAAACAGACGGCACCGGAACACAATTTGTGACAGACGGATTGCGCGTAAGTACGACCGACGGTACTGAAATCACGCTTTACACAGTTCAGGGAGCCAGATTGGCTTCAGGCATTACCGTTGAGGCTCCGTCGGCCGGCATGTATATCGCAGTGGCTGAGGGCAAAGCCGTTAAGATGCTGCTCAAGTGACGGAATCGGACAGGTCGGACTTGTCGGACGCGTCTGACCTGTCCGACAGATCTGACCCATCCGGCCCGTAAGTTCCTTTTGTAAGCGACTTATTTTTATAATTCATTGTAAATTGATAATTTTGCAGGGTAATTACCCTGCAAAATTATTTTATATACGTTTTGAGCCGCCGGTCATTATCCATACGCATTGCGTTGCGCTATCTGTTTTCACGCAAGAGCCACGCCGCTGTCAATGTGCTGTCGTATATTTCGATGGCAGGGGTAGCTATCGCCGCTACGGCGATGGTGATAGTGCTGTCGGTGTTCAACGGGTTCTATGATTTCACGGCGCAGAAAATATCACGGTTCAGCGCGCCGCTTGTGATGACACCTGTGGAGGGTAAGACAATACCCGATGCCGACTCCCTTACATCGGTCATAGCCGCTGCGGAGGGGGTGGCGAGCGCTGCCCCGACGATAACCGAACGCGCTTTCGCCGTAGCAGGCGACCGTCAGGCGCCTTTGGTGATATGCGGAATCGCCCCTGAGGGGATAACGGCACGTTCGCTCCCCGAGGTAACTATCGACGGCACTCCGATGCTCGTATATGATGACGCGGAGCTGCCCAACACAGCAATCTCGTCGGTAGGCGTGGCCAATACGCTGCGTGCGTTCCCTTCAATACCGGTCGATGTCAGGATATACGAGCCGAGGCGCCATTCACGCGTCAATCCGGCCAATCCGTTAGCGGCGTTCCGCTGCGATTCGGTAGTCATCACGGCAGTATATCGTATCGACCAGAATGAATTTGACAATGACTATCTGTTCGTGCCGCTTCAGTTCGCGCGCAATCTCTTAGGGTATACTACTGAAGCGTCGGCAATCGAGATAGACGCTACTGCAGGTACCGATATAAGCCGTCTGCGCGACAGGCTCTCAAAACTCATCGGCCCGTCATACAAAGTGGCCGACCGCATGGAGCAACAGCATGATGCATTCCGCATGATCAACGTGGAGAAATGGATTACGCTCGTGATGCTGACATTTATCCTCGTCGTGGCCACGTTCAACGTCCTGGCCATAATGTCAATCATGATTATTGAAAAGCGTGGCAACAGCGCCATTTTAGCCTCATTGGGAGCCACCGCAGGCACGATAGCGGGCATATACGGATGGCTGAGCATGCTGATTACCACAATTGGGGGCATTGCCGGGATAATTTTCGGCGTGGCGCTGTCGCTGCTGCAGCAATGCTTCGGATTTATCAAGCTCGGCGCCGACGACCCCTCACAGCTCTCAATCGACGCCTACCCCGTAAGCGTGGCGACAAGCGACATAGCTGTCGTAGCAGCCGTAATCATCGGCATAGGCTTCCTTACAGCCCTCATAACCCGCTTCCTCCTTCGCGGCACAAAGTAACCGTCGTGTAGTTACTACGGGGGCGAGACGCCCCCGCTCCACTCAATCCGGTTTAATATAAGTGTTCTGTCAGGAGGTGATAGAGTGGAGCGTCAATTGCGCGGAGGGGTTGCATGACGAAATCGCGTTGGAGGGCGCGGGGATGGGGAAGTGTCAGTTTTTCAGTTGTGATTTCTATAAGGTTATGCAGTGTGCCGTCATTTCCTGTTGTGGCGCAGGCTATTATGTCTATGTCTATCGGGCGGTCGATGTAGGCGCCTGTGGCGTCGCGGTGGGAGGCAGAGGAGATGGATTGCTGTATGCGTTGTGTGGCTTCGAGGAGGGTTTCAGGGGGGAGGTCGGTGTCGAGGCTCATGCCTACGTTGATGAAATCGTTGGGTGATTCGAAGCCCCAGGGAGGGGAGACTACGGGGGCGGAGACACGTATTGATGCGGAAATACAGGCGAGCTGACGCAGTGATGCGACAGCCCGCCTTATATTTTCCTCGCGGTCGCCGAGATTGCTTCCTATGTTGAAATGGACGTGATACACAGCAATCGATGTTAATTATTATCCATTTTCCAATCAGTGATCAAAAGTCGCAGGGATGGATTCAATGCTATTGACTTGGCGGATTTGAGTGGAGAGGGGGCGTCACGCCCCCTTGGTAACTTTCAGCTTGTAAGGATAATACTACGGGGGCGAGACGCCCCCGCTCCACTCGACTCAGCTTGAGTTAACAGCAGGGACGCGATAAATCGCGTCCCTGCTGTTTTTGGGGGAGGGTTACCGCAGAGGTTAGAGGGAGCGGTTGACTTCGACTTCGATGAAACCTTCGATGAGGTCGCCGACCTTGATGTCGTTGTAGCCTACAATCGAGATACCGCAGTCGTAGCCCGAAACGACTTCCTTGACGTCGTCCTTGAAGCGCTTGAGCGAGCCGAGGTCGCCTGTGTAGCGTACGATACCGTCGCGGATAAGACGCAACTTGCAGCCACGCTTGATGCGGCCTTCGCGCACAAGGGCGCCGGCGATGGTGCCGACTTTGGATATATGGTATGTCTCCATGACTTCGGCGGTACCGGTGACCTCCTCCTTGATTTCGGGAGCAAGCATGCCGGCCATAGCGTCCTTCACCTCCTCGATGGCCTGATAGATGACCGAGTAGAGGCGCATCTCGACACCTTCACGCTCGGCGGCACGGCGCGCTGCCTGCGACGGACGCACCTGGAAACCGATGATGATGGCATCGGAAGCGGCGGCAAGAGTGACATCGCTCTCCGAAATCTCGCCCACGGCCTTGTGGAGCACGTTGACCTGGATTTCGTCGGTAGAAAGCTTGATGAGAGAGTCGGAAAGAGCCTCGATTGAGCCGTCGACGTCGCCCTTGACGATGATGTTGAGCTCCTGGAAGTTGCCGATGGCGCGACGGCGTCCGATATCCTCGAGTGTAAGTATTTTTTTGGTGCGCAGACCGAGTTCGCGCTGCAGCTGCTCGCGTTTGTTGGCAATCTCGCGGGCTTCCTGCTCCGATTCCATTACGTTGAATGTATCGCCGGCGGTGGGAGCGCCGTTCAGGCCGAGGATAAGGGCCGGCTCGGCGGGACCTGCCTCGGTGATGCGCTGGTTACGCTCATTGAACATAGCCTTGATTTTACCGAAGTGCGTACCGGCGAGGATGATGTCGCCGATGCGGAGCGTACCGTTCTGCACGAGCACGGTAGCGACGTAGCCGCGGCCTTTGTCGAGCGACGATTCGATAATCGAACCGACGGCCTTGCGGTTGGGGTTGGCACGGAGTTCGAGCATCTCGGCCTCGAGGAGCACTTTCTCCATAAGTTCCTCCACGCCGATACCCTTCTTGGCCGAAATATCCTGCGACTGGTATTTGCCGCCCCATTCCTCTACGAGGTAGTTCATATTGGCGAGCTCCTCCTTGATTTTGTCGGGGTTGGCGGTAGGCTTGTCTATCTTGTTGATGGCAAATACGATGGGTACGCCGGCTGCCGAAGCGTGGTTGATGGCCTCGACGGTCTGCGGCATGACGTTGTCGTCGGCGGCAACGATGATGATACAGAGGTCGGTCACCTTGGCACCGCGCGCACGCATGGCGGTGAACGCCTCGTGACCCGGGGTGTCGAGGAACGTGATATGGCGTCCGTCCTTGAGTTTGACGTTATAGGCGCCGATATGCTGGGTAATACCTCCGGCCTCGCCGGCAATGACGTTGGCCGAACGGATATAGTCGAGAAGCGATGTCTTACCGTGGTCCACGTGACCCATGACGGTGACAATCGGCGGACGCGACATGAGTTCGTCCTCGGTGTCCTCCTCCTGATGTATGGCCTCGACCACTTCGGCCGAAACGTATTCCGTCTTGAATCCGAACTCCTCGGCAACGATGTTGATGGTCTCGGCGTCGAGACGCTGGTTGATCGACACCATCACGCCGATGTTCATACACGTGGCGATGACCTGGTTGATGGGTACATCCATCATCGAGGCGAGGTCGTTGGCGGTAACAAATTCGGTTAGCTTGAGCGTACGGCTCTCCATGTCGGCCATTTCGGCGGCCTCACGCTCGCGGGTAGCGAACGCCTCACGTTTTTCCTTACGCCACTTGGCGGCCTTCTTCTGACCCTTGTCCTTCGAGGTGAGGCGCGCGAGCGTCTCTTTCACCTGCTTCTGCACATCTTCCTCGTTGATTTCGACGTGCTGCTGACGTTTGGCCTTGTTGCTTCCCTTATCACGGCGTGACTGTCCGGCAGCGTTGTCGCGTGCAGGCTGATTGCCTCCGCGGCCGCCCTGGCTGCCACCGCCCTGATTCTGTATTTTTTCGATATCGATCTTCTCCTTGCCTATGCGGCGGCGTTTCTTGCGCTCTGACGAACCCTGACCCGAACCTGCGGCGGCATTGGCCGACGCTGCACGCTGGTTGCGCTCGTTGCGGCGCTCCTCCTTGCTTTTCTTTTTGGGGCGGGTCGACTGGTTGAGCGTGGAGAGGTCGATTTTACCTATGACATTGACTTTGGGGGCGTCGGCGGGAATACCGAGGGTGAATATCTCCTCCTCTTTCTTTTCCTCCTTCTTCTCCTCCACAGGACGCGCGGGCGCTTCCTCTTTTTTAGGCTGCGGTTCCACCTTGGCGGGAGCCGGTTTCGGTTCGGCTTTCTTCACCTCGGGAGCGGGAGCAGCGGGTTTGGGTGCCGGAGCGGGCTGAGCCACGGGAGCTGCGGGCTTGGCCGGCTCCTTCACAGGCTCGGGACGCGCGGGTGCCGGTTTGGGCTGCTCTACCACAACAGGAGCCGGAGTAGGTTCCGGTGCGACGGGCGCAGGCTTTGGAGCGGGAGCGGGAGCCGGTGCGGGTTTCTCCTCTTTCGCGGGCTGCGGCGCTTTCTTCACCACGTTGCCGTGGGCGTCAATCTCCACCCTGCCGATGACTTTCGGCCCCGAGACGACAGTCTCCGTACGCTGCGGCTGCTGCTTTTCGGGCGCTGATTCCTTTTCTTTATCCTCTTTATTATTTGACAAGAAGGCTGTTTTTTTCGCTTTTTGAGCACCGTCAGTATCAAATTCGTCGAGTAGGAGGTCGACGATATCCTCCTCAATACGCGTATTGGGGTTATCATCAATCTCGATGTTTTTCTTGCGAAGAAATTCAACGGCGGTCGACACCGCGATGTTGAGGTCTTTTGCTATTTTACTAATTCTTGTTCTTGCCATTTATAAAGTGTAAAAAATTAGAAGTAAAACTGATGGAGAGGAGTAACGGGAAACGCGCCGACGGTGATTACTCGGCGTCGTTCTCGAACTCAGCCTTGAGGATTTCGAGCACCTGGTCGACGGTGACTTCCTCGAGGTCGGTCTTGTCAAGGATTTCCTGACGGGGCGCGTTGAGCACGCTCTTGGCGGTGACCCAACCGTTGTCCTTGAGGGTATCTATTACCCAGCCGTCGATGTCGTTCTTGAACTCATCGAGGTAGACATCGTCGTCGTAGGTCTCCTCGGTGTCGCGGTATACGTCGATGATGTAGCCGGTGAGCTTGGAGGCGAGCTTGATGTTGAGACCGCCCTTACCGATAGCGAGCGATACCTCCTCGGAACGGAGGAACACTTCGGCCTTCTTGTTTTCCTCGTCGAGCACGATAGAGGAAATCTTCGCGGGGCTGAGCGCGCGCTGTATGAAGAGAGAGGGGTTGGACGTGTAGTTGATGACGTCGATGTTCTCGTTGCGGAGCTCGCGGACGATGCCGTGGATACGCGAGCCTTTCACGCCGACGCATGCGCCTACGGGGTCGATACGGTCGTCGTAGCTCTCTACGGCTATCTTGGCGCGTTCGCCCGGGATGCGGGCCACGGCGCGGATATTGATCAGGCCGTCGTGGATTTCGGGTACTTCAAGCTCGAAAAGGCGGCGCAGGAAGTTTTCGCTTGTACGCGATACGGTAATCTTGGGGTTGTTGTTCTTGTTGTCGACTTTTGACACGACGGCGCGGATAGTCTCGCCCTTGCGGAAGAAATCGCCGGGTATCGACTCGGTCTTTGGGAGCAGCAGCTCGTTCTTTTCGTCGTCGAGGAGAAGCGTCTCGCGCGACCATGTCTGGTACACCTCGCCGGTGACGAGCTCGCCTTCGAGGTCCTTGAACTTGTTGTAGACGGCCTCTTTCTGGAGCTCGAGTATCTTGGACTGGAGAGTCTGGCGCAGATTGAGGATAGCGCGGCGTCCGAAGGCGGCGAAGATGATTTCCTTTGTGTGCTCCTCGCCTATCTCTACCTCGGGGTCGTTGTCGGCACGCGCGTCGGAAAGCGAAATCTGGAGATTGGGGTTCTCGACAGCGCCGTCCTCTACCACCTCAAGGTTCTGGAATATCTGCACGTCGCCCTTGTCGGGGTTCATGATGACATCGAAGTTTTCGTCGGTGCCGAACTGTTTGGCGAGCACGCTGCGGAACGACTCCTCGAGCACGCGTATCATGGTTGACTTGTCGATGTTTTTCAAATCCTTGAATTCGGCAAAACGCTCGACCATATTTTCTGATTCCTCTTTCTTAGCCATAGTAATGAGTTTATCGGTTGTGGGGAACTATTATTATTTATTTTAAAGAAACCGGCTGCCGGTGACTGCCGGCTGCCGCGATAACTATTTGAATTTGATTACGTATTTAGCGGTCTTGACATTGTCGAAAGCTATGACCGAAGGCACCTGCTCGATTACTGGACGCTTGGCTCCTTCGTGCCTGACCTTGGTCGGGACCTCGACGGTGAAATCGTCGGCGCCCACCGAGGCGAGGGTGCCCTGGAGCTTGCGGCCGTCGCGGGTGACGACTTCAATCTCGTTGCCGAGATTTTTCATATACTGAGCCTTGACCTTGAAAGGCGATGTGAGTCCGGCCGACCCTACTTCAAGTTCATAGTCCTCGGCATCGCGGTCAAACTCCGCTTCGATACGGCGTGTCACCGCTGCGCAGGCGTCGATGTCCATGCCCGTCTCGGAGTCAAGCTCCACGACGATACGGTTGTCGGCGCTGACAGTGATGTCGACGAGGAACATGTCGGTGCCTTTGATGGCATCCTCGACCACCTCGGTCAATCTGGCTTTATCTATCATATCCTCAAAAATTAAAACATATCAACAAAATGGAGGAAGCTCCTGCCTCCTCCACTCATGCGACAACAAATTTAGCAATTTTATACCGACCATATTTATATAGAAGAGTTTAATTATATTTATTTAACATTACAAAAGGTATATTTTGCATCATTTAACTATTTATCAGCATATCTCACCACTATTCTGGCTATCGGAACGCTATTCATCGCGTCCGCGATGCTATTGAGGGTATTGCAAATATTAAACTTTCCGCGGTTAAAAACCGCGGCTACTATGCAAAGCATACTGGCAATCAGCCGCGTAGTAGCCGCGGTTTACAACCGCGGAAAGTCGGGGGCGGCCACACCCTACCTACGAGTTATTTACACGAGTTATTTACACCTCATGTATTTTGCATAATCCGCGCCATTGCATGAATTTATTTTTGCAGATTGTCAATTAAACATTATCTTTGTCTTTAGCATTATTTATATAAGTACCGACAGTAACAGATGAGGATAGTAATACAGCGCGTGAAGCGCGCCTCGGTGAGTGTGGCGCCCGATTATCTCAGACAGATAGGCGGGGGACTCATGGTGCTCGTAGGCGTCGAGAAGGGCGATACTGCCGACGATGCCGAGTATCTGGCGCGCAAGACCGCGGCACTACGCATATTTGACGACGAAGCGGGCGTGATGAACCGCTCGGTGGTCGATGTCGACGGCGAGCTACTGGCCGTGAGCCAGTTCACACTGCTCGCATCGACGCGCAAAGGCAACCGCCCGAGCTACATACGTTCGGCCGGAGGCGACGAGGCACGCGGACTGTATGACGCCTACTGCCGGCGCCTCTCGGAAATCGCCGGACGGCCGGTGGAACGCGGCGTTTTCGGCGCTCACATGGAGGTGGAGCTCGTCAACGACGGTCCCGTGACTATAATAATCGACTCAAAGCTTTGCGAATGAACCCAAAAGACGAAATATCGATAGCCGGCTTGCAGCGCCTGGTCGACGAATGGATTACCGGCATAGGCCACGGTTATTTCTCGCCGCTCACCAACATGGCCGTACTCGCCGAGGAGACCGGCGAGGTGGCACGCCAGATGTCGCGCATCTACGGCGACCAGTCGTTCAAGGAGGGGGAAGCACCCAATCTGGCCGACGAACTCGCCGACGTAATCTGGGTAGTGGCGGCGATAGCCAACCAGACAGGCGTCGACCTCACTGAAGCCATCCGACAGAACATAATCAAAAAGACGCGCCGCGACCTTCACCGCCACGAGCACCGCAAAGCATCCTCAGAAAACTCCGAGCGCTCAGAGTGCTCCGAGAACTCCGAAAACTCCGAAAGCCCTAACTGACACTCAAATTAAATATTAATATAAAACACTCCAATTATGACTGACAAACATCATGAAGCCATCGCATCATTCGCACCGATAGGCGATGATAAATCCGTAAAAGAAGCGGTTGAAAAAATCCTCGCGGAACATTTCGCGGAAAACAACAATACCGAGGTCCACAAATTTCTCTTCAATACCATCGACCTCACAACGCTCAAATCGACCGACTCGCCCCGTTCAGTAGCCGATTTCACCGAACGCGTCAACGCTTTCGAGGAGGAATATCCCGAGCTGGAGAACGTGGCCGCAATCTGCGTATACCCCAACTTCGCACAGGTGGTACGCACTGTGCTCGACGTCAGCGCCGTCAAGGTGGCATGCGTGTCGGGCGGATTCCCCTCGTCGCAGACATTCCCCGAAGTGAAAGTAGCCGAAACGGCGCTTGCCGTTGAGGGTGGCGCCGACGAAATCGACATCGTGCTCAACCTCGGCAACTTCTTCGACGAGGACTATGAGGAGGTATGCGACGAGATTTCCGAAATAAAGCATTCGTGCCGCGACGCCCGTCTGAAAGTCATCCTCGAGACCGGAGCGCTCAAGACCGCCGAAAACATACAGAAGGCATCAATTCTCTCGATGTATTCGGGCGCGGACTTCCTCAAGACATCAACCGGCAAGGAATATCCCGGCGCATCGCTCGAAGCAGCCTACGTGATGGCGAAATGCATCAAGGAATACCACGAGAAGACCGGCATAATGGTAGGCTTCAAAGCCGCCGGAGGCGTAGCCACCACCGAAGATGCCGTGAAATACTACACCATCATCAAGGAAGTGCTCGGTGAGGAATGGCTCAACAACGAATACTTCCGTCTCGGAGCATCCCGTCTGGCCAACAACCTCCTCGGCGACATCCTCGGCAAAGAGGTCAAATTCTTCTGATGACCGGTCCAGCCGACCTTCCCCGCGGGGGCGCATGAACTTCCGCCAAATTGTAGGAACGCGATTCAATGCCATTAACTTAAGCTTAGTTGATAGGGGCGGGGGCGTCTCGCCCCCGTTGTAACTTTCGGCATATAGGAATAATACCACGGGGGCGAGACGCCCCCGCCCCTATCGTTGAATCGCGTCCTTACAATTTGACGGAAAATATATCGATTAGTAATCAAAAGAGCCGCAGACAAATGTCTGCGGCTCTTTATTGCTTTTATATCTATAATTTGGATTACAGCACTTTGGCGTAGAGGGATTTGATGTCGTTGAGGGTTACTTCGCGGGGATTTCCGGGAGTGCAGACGTCGGCAAGAGCCTGGTCGGCGAGGGCGGGAATATCCTTTTCAGTTATGCCGAGGTCGCTCAGATGCTGCGGGATACCGACTTTGACGGAGAGGGCGCGCACAGCGTCGACGGCGGCCTGCGAGGCCTCCGCATGGTGTCAAACCCGTAGTTTTTTATAAAAAAGGCGCCACATCGTTTTGTATTTGGCAAAAATACAAAATTTTTCATTAATTTCGCATAACAATCGGAATGGCCGATAAAAAATCATCAATTGTCACATATAAAATATAAAAAACATATAAAATGGAAGGAAACACAATCAAGATAGGTATCACGCACGGCGACATCAACGGCATAGGCTATGAGGTGATACTCAAGATGCTCGACGACAACCGCATACTCGAGCTTTGCACCCCGATAATCTACGGGTCGGCCAAAATCGCGGCATTCTACCGCAAGGCTCTCGGCATGCAACAGCAGCAACTGCACCAGATCAATAGTGTCTCTGAGGCACGCGACGGCGCAGTCAACATAATCAACGTGGTCGGCGAGGAGTGCAAAGTAGAACCGGGACAAAGCACCAAAGAGGCCGGAGCCGCCGCATTCGCCGCTCTCGAAAAAGCAGTACAGGACGTGAGCGCCGGCGCCCTTGACGCCATCGTCACAGCCCCCATCAACAAGGACAACATACAGAGCGACCTGTTCACGTTCCCCGGGCATACCGAATATCTCGAGGCCTCGGTAGGAGGCAAAGCGCTGATGGTGCTCTTCAACCGCGACATACGTGTGGCACTCGTCACCACCCATCTGCCCATAAGCAAGATAGCCGAAAACATCACCGCCGAACGAATCGTGGAGAAACTGAAGATATTCAGCGACTCGCTGCGCAGCGATTTCGCCATAGTGCACCCGCGCATAGCGGTGCTCGCCCTCAATCCGCATGCCGGCGAAAACGGACTGCTCGGCAGCGAAGAGCAGGATGTCATCATACCCGCCATCACCGCTGCGAAAGAGCAGGGCGTGGAATGCTACGGCCCATACGCTGCCGACGGATTTTTCGGTTCGGGACTGTTCAAACATTTCGACGGCATACTCGCCATGTACCACGACCAGGGACTCGCGCCGTTCAAGACAATGGCGATGGACAGCGGCGTCAACTTCACCGCCGGATTACCGATAGTACGCACATCGCCCGACCACGGCACCGGCTACGATATTGCCGGAGAGGGCAAAGCGTCGGAACAGTCGATGCGCGAGGCGCTATACGCAGCCATCGACATAGCCCGCAACCGCGAGCGCCACAAAGAGATGACAGCCAACCCGCTGCGCAGGCAATACTTCGACAAGTCGAAAGACAACGTAGTCCTCGACCTCACCAAGGAATAAGATGGTGTCTCATAACGATGTATCGCGCTGTCGCCCGGCCGTTTCCATCGTAATAAAGCGCGTCGGCGCTTTCCCGTGCGCGCCCGGCAGAATTGGTTGGCCGAACGTAATATATTTCTAAAATTTCATTAAAAATAAAAAAGCGGTGGCAATATTGGATATTTTCGATAATATTTGTATATTTGCAGGCTGAAAAACAGCCCTTAATGGGGTCGGATGAGAAAAAGTGATGTGACTGAGAGGGAGCGAAGCGTCTTATCAGTTACTCATGCTATTGATAGGAAATAATTAATAACCAGTTAAATATAACAAAATCAACACATGCAAAGCAAAGGAACTTTAGGGAGTATTATCGCCGGAGTGATTGCTATTTTCCTGGTGCTGATCTGCTTGTTCTATCTGTCGTTCACGCTTGCGTCAAGCCATCAGATGAGCAAAGCCGAGGAGTACGCAACCGAAAAAGCAGGCCCGGAAGATAAAAACCCTCAGGCATTCGCTAAAGGAAAAGCGGAGTACCTTACTTCCATCAAGAATGAGAATGTATGGCTCGGTTACACATTCAGCGAAGTACAGAAATGGAGCATAGGCCTCGGCCTTGACCTTAAAGGCGGTATGAGCGTATTGCTTCAGGTATCGCTCCACGACCTCATCACATCCATGAAAGACGGCGCACCCGACGAAGACTTCAACAAAGCCCTTGCGGTAGCCGACAAAGCACAGAAAGAATGGATTGAGAACAACGGCCCCGAGGTCGACTACGTAGCCACGTTCTACGACGAATACCGCAAGCTGGCCCCCAACGCCAACCTCGCCAAAGTATTCGCAGTCGACGGCATCAAGGCCAACTCAAGCCGCAACGAGGTAATTTCGGTGCTCAAGAAAGAAATCAAGGACCGAGTGGACAACTCGGCAACCAACGTGCTCCGCTCGCGTATCGACGCCTACGGAGTCGTATCACCCAACATACAGGTGCTTCAGAGCAAGGATGGCCAGATACTTCTCGAGCTTCCGGGCGTGAAGGACAAGGACGACATGCTCAACCTGCTCCAGCGTCAGGCAAAGCTCCAGTTCTACACCACCTACAAGGATGAGTTCGGCACCACGGTGCGCACCGCACTTGGCCGCATCGACGATGCTTCAGGCAAAACAATCAGCCGCCTGTCGAAGAACCTCATCTACAAGCAGGATTCCCGCGGCCGCGTCACCGACGAGGTAGCCCGCGTAGACTCCGGCCTCCACATGTCCAACCCGGTAGTAGGCTACTACCTTCCCAAGGACACCGCAGCTGTAGGCCAGGCACTCCGCTCGCCGGAATACGCACAGTTCCGTCCCGACGGCATCCAGTTCCGCTGGGCACACATTCCCGAAAAATTCAACAAGGCTGAATATTTCGCACTCTACGCCCTGAAATCGAACAAGGGTGTTCCCGCCATGAACGGCGACCATGTGGTCAACGCACGCGCCGACTTCGACAGCAACCAGAACTCACAGGTAGTGTCGATGGACATGGACAGCGACGGAGCGAAAGAATGGGCACGCGTCACCGGCGACAACATCGGCTGGCCCGTAGCCATCGTGCTTGACGACGAAGTATACTCAGCACCGCGCGTCAACGACAAGATTACCGGCGGAAGCTCACAGATCACCGGCAACTTCGACGTGCAGGAGGCGCAGAACCTCGCCAACGTGCTCAAGAGCGGTAAGATGACCGCCCGCGTGGATCCCATCCAGACCGAGGTAATCGGTCCGTCGCTCGGCAAGCAGGCCATCGACAGCGGTATCGTATCGTTCATCGTTGCGCTCGTATTGCTCATGATACTCATGATAAGCTACTACGGCGTGATACCCGGCCTTATCGCCAACCTCGGCCTCGTGCTCAACCTCTTCTTCACATTCGGTATCCTCGCATCGTTCCAGGCAGTGCTGACACTGTCGGGTATGGCAGGTATCGTGCTCGCCTTGGGTATGGCGGTTGACGCCAACGTACTCATCTTCGAGCGCACGAAAGAGGAACTCCGCGCCGGCAAGAATGCCCGTACGGCTATCGCCGACGGTTATTCAAATGCTTTCTCGGCCATCTTCGACTCCAACCTGACATCAATCATCACCGGTGTTATCCTCCTGATGTACGGCACAGGTCCCATCAAGGGCTTCGCCACGACACTTATCATCGGTATCGCATGTTCGTTCTTCACCGCAGTTTACCTGACACGCATCGTGTTCATTCTCGGTGCCAAGAAGAAATGCTTCGAGCGTCTGACCTTCACCACCGCATTGTCGCGCAAGATGTTTGACAACACCAACATCAACTTCCTCGGCAAACGCAAAGTCAGCTTCCTCGTAGTCGGCATCATGATTGCCGTGGTACTGATTTCGTTCTTCACCCGCGGTCTCAACCAGGGTATCGACTTCTCGGGCGGCCGCAACTACGTCGTGATGCTCGACAATATTGGAGCTAATGATACTCCCGACAAAATTCAGGAGCGCATCGCCCCGATGTTTGACGGAGCACAGGTTTCAGTCATCAAGATTGAGGGTGCCAACCAGGTACGTATCTCGACCAACTACAAAATCGGCGAACCCGACTCTATCGCAGAGAACGAGATTGTAGGCAAACTCTATACCGCTCTTCAGCCTAACCTCAAGGAGGGCATGAACCTCAAGGACTTCACGACCACCGACCAAAGTCAGGGAATCGTATCGTCACAGAAGGTAGGACCTACAGTGGCCGACGACATGCGCAACAAGGCATATATAGCAGTGACACTTTCGCTCATCGCGATGTTCATCTATATCCTTATCCGTTTCCGCAACATCGCCTTCTCACTCGGAGCATTGGCAGCCGTAGCGTTCACAGCGTTCACCATCATCGGCTTCTACTCGCTGTTCTGGGGTCTGTTCCCCTTCGCGATGGAAATCGACCAGACATTTATCGCGGCTATCCTGACCGTCATCGGTTACCAGATCAACGATACCGTGGTAGTGTTCGACCGTGTGCGTGAGAACACGGCGCTCTATCCCAAGAAGAATTTCTTCGACATCATCAACACGTCAATCAACTCGACATTGGCCCGTACAATCATGACGTCGGCCTCTACGCTGCTGGTATTGTTGAGCATCTTCTTCCTCGGCGCCGACTCGCTCCGCAGCTTCATCTTCGCGATGATATTCGGTGTAATCATCGGTACCTGCGCCACTATCTTCATCGCAGCACCGGTAGCTTACATCACCGACCGTCGCCGCAATAAAAAAGCTGTAGCCGCTCCCGCTTCAAAGTAACTGATTTAATGAATCCGATATGAACGAGGTCCCGCCATTGGTGGGGCCTCGTTTGCGTCAGGTGGACTGTTGTGCGATAAGCGTTAACATCGGGCATTTTGCAGCATTACAAAAGTCGCAGCGAATTGTTGTGATGATGTTGCAGACTCAAAAATACAAACCAAATTGTAGGGACGCGATTCAATGATGTTTACCTAAGGGGGTATAGGTAGGGGCGAGGGCGTCTCGCCCTCGGGGTATTATCCTGAAAGTTACCTCGGGGGCGAGACGCCCCCGCCCCTATCACCTCTGCTAAGTAAACAGCATTGAATCGCGTCCGTACAATTTGCTGCGACTTTTGACTGATAATTATAGTTTTGCACTATATCCGTATCTTGGGGAGGCTACCACGGGGGCGAGACGCCCCCGCCCCATTTATCTTTGCTTGATTTTGGGTGTACTGAGGGATTATTCGACGAGTTCGGTGAAGAGGCGGCTGAAGGTGGCGTCGAGGTCGGGGGTGAGGCCGGGATGGGGACGTGAGGTGGTGATGCAGGCCGAACGGACTGCGGTCAGCCAGCGGAAACGTTCGTGGGTCTCGAGGGGGGCTATCCGGGGATGGGTGCCTTCGGCTACACGGCTGAATGATTCGAGCTGGGAGGAGAGTTGGGCGAGGTCGACTGCGGGACAGAGGGCGCGGACTTTGTGCTCGTCGAGGTGCATGCGGACGCGTATCCAGCGGCGGCGCTTGCACATCATGACGAGTCCGACGTTGACAAACTCCTCGCGCTCGACACGCGGCATATATCGCACTACGGCATACTCATACAAGTGCATTTCGGGCTTCTCGGGCATGATTTACGAAAATATGGGAGTTTGACAATCGAGTTTTCAGAAATTCGGCATATACGCGGCGCTGCTCATCGGGAGATATTTCCTCCGAAGCCTGCAGCAGCCATGTGTCGGGAATAGCTGCCACGACCGCATCGATGACTTCGGGGGTGATGCGCGTGCGCATCTCGACATCGGCCTCATCGAGCATGGATGCATCGCGTAGCAGGGCGTGGTCCTTGATATATGGGAATGGCGACAGCGCGGCTTTTTCCCAACCAGTCCAGTTGTGATGAAAATAGAGTGAGGCACCGTGGTCGATGAGCCACAGCTCGCGGCCATGCCACAGGAGCATGTTGGTGTTGCGCCAGGTGCGGTCGACATTGGTGATAAACGCATCGAGCCATACGATACGCGAGGCTTCCATAGGGTCGGCAGTGTTGACGACGACGTCCCATGTCAGGGCGCCGGAAAGGAAATGCAGACCGAGGTTGAGCCCGCGGCTCGCCTGCAGCAGGTCCTGTATCTCCTCGTCGCCCTCGGTGCGGCCGAAACTCTCGTCGAGGTTGACAAAGACGAGTTCGGGAACGCGCATACCTGCGGCGCGGGCAATCTCTCCGCCAATGAATTCGGCGATAAGAGCCTTTGCACCGTGGCCTCCCCCACGGAACTTAAGCACATATTTAAAGCCGTCGTCGGCATCGACAAGCGCCGGAAGCGACCCACCCTCACGAAGCGGCAGGACATAGCGCACGGCATCGGTTGTTCGGATTTCATTCATAGCATGCAAAGATAAGAATAAATTTAAGAGATTGTCTAAAATTTATATTACTTTGCTTTTGAGGGTCTTGTCAGCGTCTTTT
>ENA-OUQW01000085-OUQW01000085.1-human-gut-metagenome-genome-assembly--contig:-NODE-85-length-111443-cov-16.673942_pt1 | contig 111443 bp, 99 predicted proteins | sample MGYA00248464_ERZ548849 | MGnify/ENA primary metagenome ERZ548849 (study PRJEB26491, sample SAMN04978193) | human gut metagenome | host: Homo sapiens | study: EMG produced TPA metagenomics assembly of... | reverse complement strand
TATCGACTTTATATGCCATATTACTTTTTAGGGACATTTACTGAATATCCCTATATAAATATAGTGAAAGTCGAGTGCAGAAACAAATTCAAAAATATGTTTTCTAATTTGCTATGACAATGGGCATCCTATATTATCAAATATAGTGAAACATACTATCTACCATCACCACAAACATCTTTAAAAAATTTAAGAGCATCTTCACCAATAAGCACAATATTATAAGATTTTCCGGAATTACGTTTCATAGAAAACGACAAGGGTATTTCATATTTACGGCAATCTTTTATCAAATCCTTATATAAGGCATACGGACTATGCTTATCAATAGGATCACCATGTACCATCAATGGAACGTCTTTCAATTTATAAATAGAAAACTCCGGCATTCGCTCTTTTGACGATTCATCACAGTAATTCTTATGGTAAACAGGAGCATACAAAGCAATAGCCCTAAACATATCAGGGTTATCAGTGGCCATCTGCAATGCACGATAACCGGCACTGCAATTTGCATGCAAAAAAATACGCGAGGTATCTACAGGATAATGTTTTTGAACATCCTTTATTGCCAATTTCAATTCCTGTTCGGCAAATGGTGTAAGATCTTCATTTAGATATGTACGTATCTCAGGCATCATAACCAAAAAACCATATCTATCAGACAGTGCCTGCATCTGATTCAAAGCCCACTGACGAGCAAGCTGCGGACAAACGAAGAAGTGGTATTTTTTCTCAATATTAGGTCTTATCACAACAACCAAAGGCAACGGTTTATCTTTGTATATCCTATTAGGACGTGCAAGAAGATACCTTTGCAGACTGTCATCTTGTTCTGAGACATAAGTAACAAACTGAATACTTGCTTCGGAATCATCATCTCCATAAGTATCATTCAAATGAGAGAATGCGTGTTCAAGCTGATATGTTATTGGAGAAATCTTAAACTGCCACCACCAATCTCCATCATAACGCGTAGGATGCTTCAACAAGAAATTCAACCTAAACAACAGCTGATCTATTTCATTTGCGCGAGGATGACTATCGGGGATTGATGCACGCATAGAAACAAATCGAGCATAAGCATAATCATCTCTTCCGCATAATACAGGCTGACGCACAGTATGTTCGCCAATCGTCATACTGCACATATAAGAATGTTGATTCTGCATCCCTGGAATATAATAAGTAAATGTACCAGGTTTCAAAACAACATCATCACAAATCCTATTACCATATACGTCATCAAACCGCAATGTAATAGGTATATCCAACACATTTTGATGAGCATTCGAAAGCATCACAACGTGACTGGTTGTGTCAATCTGCGGATAAATTATATTACAAGTCTGGCAATCGGCATACAACCTAGTAATGCTAGTACTGTCATGAAGTATTGCTTCAAAAGCATAATCGCCACCTGTAATCATTGTCTTTACGACATAATCATTATACCCTTTTTTCAAATTTATAGGATAAATATTTGGACCTTGGATATCGCATCTATATAAAGTATCACCATTAAGTACCTGCAAAAGCCTCATCGAACTATTTACTTCAACAAACATCTGTTTATCTACATCAGACAAGATCCGACAATACAGATATGTAATACGGCCGTTCATAAAATCCAAAGTATCATTTGGAGATATTCCATAAACTTCTCTCAAATCCAATTGATTAAATTTAGGATGATATAATCCCGTATAACTATACGGACGTACAGAATCTGTTTTATATTTCTCAAAGTAATCACTCGGATTGGCAATAATAGAGTCTGCAATAAGAGAATCTTCTGCAAGACTAAATGTGCCACAAATATTCCAATCATCTAAATATATGCGTACAAAATTATTATCAGATTTGCTCAAGTCGTAAGTTGCAATAAGCCCTTCATTTGAACATGAGAATAAATAAATAACCAGAAGGAATACCAATGTTAAACGTCTTAATAAAACCAACATTTCTATAATTTTAATCAACTATGCTACAATGTAAAAAATAAATATTTATAAATTACATATAGAATTTATATATTCTTGCCTGCAAATTTGCAATTATTATAAATAAAATTCCCAATAAAGAAAGTATGTTAAAATCAAGAACTGAAAGATATCACTTCAACATAAAATCTATATTATATCAAAATATGATAAAACTAAATACATACATTGCATGTATTGTCGTATAATTATACATTTTAAGCCAGTCGTAATTTTAACACACTTTAAGCACCGTTTCAAATTCCGATCAAACCAAATTGATTAAAATTTAAAACATTATTCATACTGTACTTTTATACTTGGGGTACGCACATCAAAAAACTTCTCTTGACCTATAGGATAACCCCAATAATCAGTTTCACGATAGTAAAATCGTCCAAATATTGAATAATTACCACCTTCCCATGTACACTCATACTTAGTAATAACATAATCAAAATCAATATTATCTACGACTTCTGCTGATATAATAGAAAGAGGCGTATAACGATTTGGATATCCTCTTGTCCAACTAAAATTTATAGTAACCCAACCATTTAAAGGTCCAACAAAAGCATAAGTAAAAGATCCAGCTTTTATTACAGCAATATCAGACTCACCAGAGCGTGTCATATTCATATCAGCCAACGTCTGGTAATCCCCATTTTCAAGCTCTTCCAAAGACTGATCCAACTCTGAATCTTGAGAACAGCTTGTACACACAAGAACAGCCAAAAGACTCAATGGCACCACATTTTTAATTCTACTTGAAAATAATCTCATAAAATAATTTTTTAAATTGTTAATAATTAAGTTATATAAATAAAAGGGTTATTCTACTCAACACACAGATTGACAATCATTTAGCAATAAACTCTTTTTCGTGTTTGCTAATAAAATCAGATGCTGATTTTTTTATACGCGACACATCATAAGACAAAATCTTAACATCCTTCTTTATAATTATATCAGCAATTCTATTAGCCTCTACCGTATCTCCTTTTGATATATATGTCTGCATCAGACCTTCAAGAGGGGCAAATTTGGAAGGGCACATGCGGCAAGCTTGTTCATAGTGATATTCAGCCTTATCAAATAAGGATGAGGCTCTATAAATATCTCCACCCAACAGTTCTGCATTATACCCCGATATGTATTTTCGACATTCTTCATAAGTATCAGCAGCATCTTCCAACCGACCAGCAACAAATCTTGAAGCCATACAGTTGTAAAGGAAATAAGGATTTGACTTCATATCAGGATACAAATCGTCATATATATTCATAGCTCTGGTTATTCTTCTTTTTCCATCAATTCTATGCCACGACTCCATCTATATTCCTTACTCCATTGATTGCACAGACATAAAAAAGCCGAAAACAAACAACAGATAAAAATGCCATAAAAGACAGACTTAACTTTACACTTTTCTATGCCACCAATCTCTTTCAATAACCTAACCCACACAATAATACATACCAACCATGGCAGTGGATATTTAAATGGATAAGAGAACAAACTAAAAATAAAAACCGGCAAAAGAGCATAGACAAATATGTCCATAGTCCTATTTTTACGTATATAATAGACTGGAGGTATCAGAAACATTGCAATCATAAAAAATAGACCTGCAATACCCCAATTTATCCACAACATCAAAAATTCATTTAACGGATGCCTAACTTCGCCAGCCAACATGGAATATACACTATCAGGATTATTGCGAAAGTATTCCGCTTGAAAGTTCATATAATTCTTCATAAATCCTCCATAGCCATAACCAATAAATGGATGTTTCTCTATCATTTCAAGCGAACGTTCAAATATGAAAAAACGTCCACTGGTAGAATCTTGTTTAATATTGAGACAATAAAAACATAGACCAATAATAGCCATCAACAATATCAAATAATAAACCTTCCTATATGTATGCTTCAACGGCAACATTAATACAGCAACCAAGACTATACTAATAAGGCCTGTACGAGACCCAGAAACAATGATTGCAACTGACACAAAAACAGCCATAAAGGCTATAACAGATCTAAGAAATAAAGAATATGAAGTGTCTCTGAACAAATAAAAATAAAACGGCAAAGAAATAGACAAACAACATGCAAATCCTGCCGGATTATCAAAAGTTCCAAAAAGTCCACATAAAGGAATATATCCACAAAAAACTGCATATATAAATATAATGGATTCAACAAAAGCAGTCAAAGCAAATAACCAACATATATCATTGGTCTTATATATAATTCTGCGTTCTCGGATTCTAAAAACAGTATCTAGAAACAACAATATAATTATTGATGCTGTAAAAAAATACCACTTAGGTAATATAAGATTATCAGAAAATCCCTTCATCGAGGGCATGTAGCATGATACAAGAAGTACAAGAAATGCAAAAATTCCTGCAACACGCATTTTATCAACATTTCTGATAAAATCATAAATTGTATTTGTTGTTTTCATATATAGATTTAAACTGGGTAAATACACAACTTTTATTAACTATAATGAGATATTTTATTACATGATATTATATCCGTCATATAATTACAACTATCACAAACAACATCTAAACATTTTAAATGCCATTAAAAGCGAATCGTGCTAATGAATGAATCTTATAAACTCTAAATTATAGATTTAAAAATTTCACGCATTAATTATGCCCAACTTGAATTGCATGTTTTCATAGTTGATTCACCAACGATTAACATGTTGCAATATTAAGGCATTTTTATATTATTATAAAACAGATGTTACATCTTAAAACGTAATAATTTGATTAACAGCAAGAAAAAAATTATGAGATATTAGAATTGTAATATTTTTCAAGTTCAATAAAATTAAAGACACACTATCAGAGATTGACAAAATAACTCGATAATGCACACAGGCAATATATGTATGTGAGTTCTAAGGTAGTGTTTTCAAATACTGTGAGGGCTCACAAATAATATTTCGAGGGCATGCAATTTAAATTATGAGCCCTCGTAAACAAAAACATAAGCAACCAGGATAAAACAAGCTAGTAACTGTGGCTGATTTTTTACAGAACGAAGAAAAAATGCAATGTAGAAAAAACAGCTTTCAAATTAGCCTCTCCCCTCTCCTTTTCTCATCTTTTGACAAGATAGGATGCGACTCGGCAAAGCCCACCAGAAAACTGCGTTTCCGTTTGCCTTTGCACTCACCTTTCACTATCTTTGCACTACGGCAGCTACAAGCTTAAAAGCCGAATATGTACAACATAAAAAACAATAATGACCATGAGTAAAAAAGCAATCGCAACCGAGAAGGCTCCAGGAGCTATCGGTCCATACAGCCAGGCAATAAAGGTAGGCAACATGATTTTCACTTCAGGACAGATTCCTATTGACCCTGCTACAGGAAATATGGTTGAGGGCATAAAGGAACAGACACGTATGTCACTGACAAACATCAAGAATATTCTTGAAACTGCAGGATGCGGCATGGATGCTGTGGTAAAGACAACTGTATTTTTGAAGGATATGGCTTTCTTCGGCGAGATGAACGAAGTTTATGCAGAATTCTTCAACACTCCATTCCCTGCACGTTCAGCAGTTGCTGTAAGAGAGATTCCTAAAGGTGCTTTGGTGGAGATAGAGGCTATAGCTTGCATTGACTAATAAGAGGAAGTGCAAGAAGCACAGAAAAAACATTAAGGGCCGTTTCAGCAGAAAAACATAGTTGCTGAAACGGCCCTTGACGGTCTTTATGAATGAGCGGATAATATGTTACGCAGGCATACCTTGAATATACATAGCCGAACTCTACAACATTGTCAACGCATCGCGCAAATCGCTGAAATGGCGTCTGCTGGCAACAATGCTGATGGAATCATACGGTGGAACCAACACGCAGCGAAGCGAGCCGTTCTCGACATAGGAAAGATAGTCTATATTGAGGATGGTGTCGGAATTGACTTTGACGAAAGACTTGCTAAGAACCAAAATGTCACGTGCCTTGATGCTCATACGAAGGCGATGGCTCTTGAGGTCTGAAAGAACTACACTCCAACAACGTCTAATGCCCGAATATTCAAAATAAAGAACATCAGACGGACGCAAAAACATGAGACTGTTGACAGTCTGTATGGCAAAACGGCCTGAAGATGAAGCAGGCATACGCATTGTGAGTTCTGAAATATTCTGCTCTGCTACACGTCCGGCACTGAAATCGGTACGTATGCGCTCCATCACTTTATAAAGCTCATCGGGCATATATGGCTTGAGAAGAAAATCAAAAGCTGAAGAACGAAGCGCATCTATCACATATTTATCGAAAGCCGTATAGAAAACAACACGAGTGGACGGCTCCAGACCTTTGGCGCGCATGGTCTGAAGAAGCTCGATGCCGCTGTCGGCGCCAAGCTCAACATCGAGAAAAAGCACATCGGGCTTAAGAAGCGGAACTGACGCAAGGGCTTCGGATGCGCGGTTCACTGCCGCAAGTATCTCAATATCGCCGAAGGATTCAAGGTCCGAACGCAGGACATCGACCGACATCGGTTCATCGTCTACGATAACTGCTGATAGTCTTCTAGGCATAATCATTAAAGAATCAATGGTTACTTAAATTTCAAACTTATAATCATAAGGCACAAAGAGCTGAAAATCTGTGCCGTGAGAAGACGGCTCGGCAGAAGACATGTCTACAATCGAAATCTTCATTTTGGATGCATTGCGCACGTTGAGCAAATCGACAGTGGAATAAAGTGTCTTCAATCCGTTGCCTGTACCTCTTGATGCCGAAAGACGCGAAGTGGAAGAAAGCCCGGCTCCGTTGTCAACTATATGTATAAGCACTCCCTTGGAGTCTACATCTGATACGTCCACAGAAATGAGCGATGAATCATCTATGCCTGAGGCAAAAGCGTATTTCAAAGCGTTTTCGACAGGAATCTGTATGGACATGGAAGGTATATGCACAGACGGCTGGACAACGGCATCGACATGCCATTCTACACGGGGAACAGAGGAAGATGTTTCACCACGAAGCGACACGAAATCCTTGACAAGCCGGATTTCGTCGTCAAGGCTTACGGATATGCTGTCGGACACGACGAGGTTGCCTCGAAGCACATGAACAAACAACTGCATGATGCGCGAAAGCTCTGTGTGCTGACGCATCAGCGGCATGACGGCATTGATGACATTGAACATGTAATGAGGCGAGATGCGGTTGCGGACATTCTCCATACGCAGACGGGCAAGCTGGCGCAGCTGTTCGTTGTAGCGCCGGTCGTTCTTGCGCTTGACGTAGACGTAGGCAACGAGAACAAGGAGAACGAGGATTACCAATGCTGTAGAAATAAGTATTATGACGTTGTTCTGACGAGCTACGTCGGCACGGCTCTCAGCCAGGTCGGCATTGCGTCGGAGAAGAGTGGTATCGTTGCTGTAGCGATAGTCCATTTCTGCAAGATTGGCCATGTGGCGGACACTGCGTATGGAATCGTCGTACTCGTCTACCTTTACACGATAAGCGTATGCCTTGGAATAATCGCCCTTCTTGGAAAAATACTCCATGAGACGCTGATTGTGAAGATTAAGATATGCAGGACGAACAGCAGAATAATCGTAAGGCAGTGAAAGAAGACTGTCGGCCCGCTTGAGATTGCCTTCCTTAAGTGCCAGAGAAGCCTGAAGACTATTCAGATAGAACATGACTTCGCCGTCATTATCGGAAGAAAATGCAGATGCTGAACGGGCTAGATAGACAGAAGCAGAATCGAGCCGGCCAAGAAGTGTGAAGATTTCACCCATGTTGGCTTCGACACTTGCTGTAATGGACGGTTGACTGAACTTGACTGCAAAATCGTAGGCATTACGGAAACTTTTCAGGGCTTCAGGATAGCGCTTCTCGTAATAATAGCAATTGCCGAGAGTGTTGTAATAGAAATATTTCTCGTACTCAAGACGTATGCTCGTATCGCGTCTGGCCTCGTCAAGGTAATGATGCGCCATACGGAAATTGTACAAATCGATATAGACCTGTGCCAGACCCATATATATGCTGAAACGAGCGCGGTCGGAATATGTCGAGTCGGCTATGCGCAAAGCACGGTGATAGTACATGGAGGCTTCGGCAACATGGCCTTCCTGGCGATTGAGGTCGGCAAGATTGATGCATACGGATTCCATCTCACGTTTGTCGTCTGCACGATTAAGCGCATCGTAGGCATTAGACAAACAGACAAGTGCAGAATCGCGCCTGCCCAAGGCCAGAAACAAGGCATTGCGGTGATTCCAACACATGGCCTCCAGGGCTTCACTGCCGGCATGGGCATGACAAAAGGCAAGAACCTTATCGTTGACATCCATTGCTTCATCAATACGCCCCTGAAGACCTCCGCTGAATGCGGCAAACAATTCCAGCTTGTAATATGATATGCTGTCGGAAATGCCTTTTGGGCATTACGGAATGTCTGTTCGGCCGATACCGGCGAGACGTACATGGAATCATACATGCTGACCAACAATGAATCAACAAATGTGCTTTCACTCTGGTCGGCCGGGAGGGTTTCGCCATCGCTGCATCCTCCGACAAAAAGATTTAAGGCCAATAAACAAAATATGCCCCAATACTTTATAAAAGACTTTATCGCCATAAAAATTACAATGTACAAATTTGTCACACTTATTTCTCACTGAGGAGAAAAAAACGGCCGTACGCCGTTTTTTTATATATCATTTGTTTCTGTTTCTCTCCGCCCGCTGCTCAATCTTTACATCACGCCGACTCTTGCTCTGAGTGACAAGATATACGCCGGAGAAGACCAGAGCTATTGCAGCTCCCTGAAGAAGTCCGAACTTGCCCAATCCGAGAACGACACTGACACCGCAGGCCACAATGGGTTGAACATAATTGTACATGCTGACTACTGTAGGACGCAAATTTTTCTGACCTACCATCATGCAGATATAGGCAATGAATGTTCCGCACACAACAACAAACGCAGACTCAAACCACGAGGAAAGCGGAACTGAAGACCACGAAAGAGCAGACAAATCGGAGAAAGAAAAAGGAAGTATCACAATAGCGGCATAAGTCATCATCCATTTCATGCAGGTGAAGACGGAATAACGCGAGATGAGATGCTTGAATAGAGTCAGATACAAAGCAAAACTGCACTGTGCCGCCAGACAAAGCATATCGCCCAGAAGATTGCCGTCGGCTGAGGGCGAAGCACTGGCAGTGATAAGCAGAGAAGCTCCTACGGCACCGCTCACTATGCCTCCAACCTTTTTGCCGGTGACAGGTTCACGAAGAATTAGAGCGGCCAAAATCATGGTTACGATAGGCATAGTGGTTGTCATGATGCTGGCATTAACTGGAGATGTTATGCTGAGACCTATGGTATAACAGCACTGATTGAAAACAATGCTCAACATTGCTGCAAAAAAGAAGCGCACCATGTCACGTGCAGAAACAGTCTCGCGCTCTACAAACAAAGATGTTATCCAGAAACAGATTGCACCTCCGACGGCACGAAACGTGACCATCTCAATCCCGTTCAGTCCGTGCGTCATGGCATCTTTGCCTATCGGGGCCATCAAGCCCCACATAATACATGCAAGAGCCATGCAAAGATGTCCTTTCAGATTTCCATTAGCTGACATTTTGGAACAGAATTATTTTAAACAAACAAGTAGAACATCAATCGGCAGATTCGCCAAGATAACCGCTTTTGGCAAGTTCGCCAGCAACAAGTTCAAGCTCGTCCCACCACTCCCGGCCGAATGCACGGATAAGCGGTTCGCGCAAGAACTTATAGAGCGGAAGATTCAAGCGTCGGCCTTGTTCAACTGCCGGACGGCATACAGACCATCGATGATAATTGAGTGCCAGAGAATCGCCGACTTTGCTGACACGAATAGGATAAAGGTGGCATGAAAGAGGTTTCTGTACATTGAGACCATTGTTGCGACATGCACGTTCTATGGCACAATAGCAACAACCGTTCTCATGGCATGTAAAGACACAGTCACGTCCATCGACAATGGATGTTACAAACTCGCCATCGCGGTCGACAGTCACAACTCCGTGCTTGCGTATTACCGTACGGGCATCTTCTGACAAATCGTCCCAAATCTTCTCTGCGGCTTCTTCCAGTCCGCCGATTTCAGACTCTTCAACAGGTGCTCCTGCATCGCCTTCAACACAGCATGCTCCGTGGCATGCTGAAAGGTCGCAGCAGAATTTTTCAGTGAAGAGTTCCAATGATACCAGAGTATTGCCTATTTCTACGAGACTCATAAAGCAATATTATTTTTGCAAAGGCTGGCAATTGGATACGACGGCAAAGAACTCAAGGTCGTCAGTTCCTGTATTAACAAGACTATGACTGCATCCACGCGGACAGTAATGGCACTGGCCGGCAGAAACAGCTTCAGACTCTCCTCCTTCAAGCAATGCCTTACCGGCACCCTTCAGGATATAGATAGCCTCACAACTGTCGGTGTGGCAATGCATGCCTATGGATGCTCCCGGATGAAGTACTGCACGGAAAAAACGGCAATCAGAATCGAAAAACATCTTTGCCTTCATGACGCCTTCACCACCTTTGAAATTAGGAAATTCTTCAAAGGGTATATTATCGTAATCGAAAATCATATCGAAGAAACTATTATGTAAAAATATAACCGAAAGCAAATACGTCTCTCCGAACCTTCAAAATAGCAAGGAGAGATGTATTTGCTGAAATGATATTTGAATTATTCAGGCTTTCAGTGCACTGATAAGTTCTTCAGGGAGAAGAAGTGCCTGTTCGCCTGTCTTCATATTCTTGAGATTGAAACGTCCCTGTTCCATTTCTGACTCGCCGGCCATAACAACAAACGGAATGTTCTTTGCATTGGCATAGCTCATCTGCTTCTTCATCTTTGCATTGTCAGGATATATCTCCACGCGGATTCCGTTCTTACGCAAATCTGAAGCTACAGGCAGACAATATTCTGTTTCTTTCTCTCCAAAGTTAACGAAGAGGACTTTAGTGCGCTCTACTGCTTCTGCCGGATAGAGGTCGAGCTGATTGAGCACATCGAAGATTCGGTCTGCGCCGAATGATATTCCGACTCCGGAGAGTCCTGGCATTCCGAAAATACCGGTAAGATTGTCGTAACGTCCTCCACCGGTGATACTGCCGATCTCTACATCGAGAGCCTTTACTTCAAATATAGCTCCAGTGTAGTAATTGAGTCCGCGTGCAAGAGTAAGGTCGAGCTCTATCTGATTATTGAGTTTCAGACGCTCAAGCATATTTATAATATATTCGCACTCTTCTATACCCTTCATTCCAACCTCGCTGTCGGCAAGAACTGTTCTCATCAAGGCAAACTTGTCGGCATTGCTTCCAGACATATTGATGATAGGCTGAAGTTTTTCGATAGCTTCTGCAGGAAGGCCGTTGGCCGCAAGTTCTGCATTGACATTATCCAATCCTATCTTGTCGAGCTTGTCAATGGCAACTGTAATGTCAACAATCTTGTCCGGTTCACCAATAATCTCTGCAATACCGGCCAATATCTTACGGTTGTTGATTTTTATGCACACGCGTATGCCGAAACGAGTGAAAACGGTATCGACAATCTGCATGAGTTCAACTTCATTGAGAAGAGAATCGCTGCCTACAACATCGGCATCACACTGATAGAACTCACGGTAGCGTCCTTTCTGAGGACGATCGGCACGCCACACAGGCTGAATCTGATAACGCTTGAAAGGAAGTGTAAGTTCATCACGGTGCATGACGACATAACGTGCAAAAGGAACTGTAAGGTCGTAACGCAGACCTTTCTCGCAGAACTTTGATGCAAGCTTGGCCGAATTGCGTCCGAGAAGTTCTTCGTCTGTTATGCCCTTGAAATAATCACCTGAATTCTGAATCTTGAAAAGCAGTTTGTCGCCTTCTTCACCATACTTGCCCATCAGTGTTGAGAGGTTCTCCATGGCAGGAGTCTCAATCTGCTGAAATCCATACAGTGCATAGACATCTTTTATGGTGTCGAATATATAATTGCGCTTGGCCATCTCCAAAGGAGAAAAATCGCGCGTTCCCTTAGGTATACCTGGTTTCTGTGCCATCTTTATATCGTTAATCTATTATTTTTTCAAAATCTATATGTCGCCGGATCAGAACATTCCTGACACACGCCTTATGCCTGCAACAAGAACGTCTATTTCTTCTTTTGTGTTGTAAATGCCGAATGAGGCTCTCACTGTACCTTCGATGCCGTAGTGCGTCATGAGAGGCTGTGCACAATGATGACCGGTGCGGACTGCGATGCCGAGACGGTCTAGCAATGTACCCATGTCAAGATGATGTATGTCTCTGACAAGGAAAGATATGACGGCATCTTTATTATCAGACTGTCCGAATATGCGCATGCCCTCAATGTTGCTCAACTGCTCTGTAGCATATCTGGTAAGTTCGTGTTCATAAGCAAAGATATTGTCCATGCCTATGGCTGAAACATAATCCAAAGCTTTGGCCAAAGAGTTAGTTCCAACATAGTCAGGAGTACCAGCTTCGAACTTGTAAGGAAGTTCATTGAATGTTGTTTTCTCGAAACTTACATTCTGAATCATCTCACCACCTCCCTGATAAGGAGGAAGCTTATCGAGCAAATCCTCTTTACCATAAAGGACACCAACTCCAGTAGGGCCGTAGATCTTATGACCGCTGAATGCAAAGAAGTCACATCCTATGTCCTGAACGTCTATCTTCATGTGAGGAGCAGACTGTGCTCCATCTACCAATACCGGAACTCCGTGCTGATGTGCGATATCAACGATACGCTTGACAGGATTTATTGTTCCGAGCACATTCGATACGTGAGTTACACACACAATGCGCGTCTTCTCCGTAAAGAGTTTCTCATACTCGTCCAACAAAAGTTCTCCTTTATCATCAATAGGTATTACGCGTATTGAAGCTCCACGCCTCTCGGCAAGCATCTGCCAAGGTACGATGTTTGAGTGATGCTCCATCTCAGAAACGATTATTTCATCGCCTTCATTGATAAAAGCTTCACCGAAACTGGTTGCCAGAAGATTTATGCTTTCTGTCGTACCACGCGTAAAAACTATTTCATTGGTAGATTTGGCATTAATAAAAGCCCTGACCTTTTCGCGAGCCGCCTCGTGTAGTTCCGTAGCCTGCTGAGAAAGGAAATGCACTCCTCGATGAACATTGGCATTTACCGAATAATATTCATCAACTATTGCTTCGACGACACAACGAGGCTTCTGCGTAGTTGCACCGTTGTCAAGATAAACCAATGGTTTGCCGTATATCTTACGGGACAAGATTGGAAAATCTTCACGTATTTTCTGTATATCGTACATATTGAAAATGATGAATCAAAATTAATAAGACTAAAAAACGGAACTCTACAAACAGCTCGTGCAACTGGAAATGATTATCTCAGAATCCTTTCTGAAACAACATCCGCATCACGGTCTGCACAAGCCACATCCTGCGCACTTGCTCAATTCTCCGCGAAAACGCTTCTCAACAAGATGATGCAGACGGTCGCGCAACGGCTCTAGCTTTATCTCATCGATGACCTGACCGACAAATGCAAACATAAGCATCATGCGGGCTTCTTCGCGCGAAATGCCTCGCTGCTGCATATAAAACATTGCGCGTTCATCCAACTGGCCGACTGTGGCTCCATGAGCACACTTAACATCGTCAGCATATATTTCAAGCATAGGCTGGGTGTACATGCGAGCATCGCTGGTTGCACACAAGTTTGCATTCGTTTCCTGAGACGATGTCTTCTGCGCTCCTTCACGTACAAGGATTTTTCCGGCAAAAGCACCTACTGCAGAATCGTCGAGTACATATTTATAAAGTTCACGACTTGTGCAATGAGGCACACGATGATCAATCAGCGTATTGTTGTCCACATGCTGATTCTTATCTGCTATGACGCAACCGTTGAGCACAACTTCACTGCCTTCGCCTTCCATAGCAACACAAGTCGTATTTCTAGTAAGACCGTTGTAAAGCGTGATGTTGTTGAGATTTACACTGCAATCACGACCGGCATGAACATACATGTTGCTGAAGCGGGAACATTTGACATGTGTTTCTTCAAGCTCATACATATCCAAATGTGAATTGTCGCCACAATACACCTCAACAACCTGGGTTGTAAGAAAACGTACGCTGTCAGCTGCATGATCGCAGAAAAGCAATGTAGCCTCTGCCCCTTCTTCGAGAACAACAAGCACACGGCGGTTCACCATCATGTCAACATCAGATCTTAAGATATTGACAACCTGTACTGTTTTTGACAGCTTCACATTCTTTGGTACATATACGAACATACCATCCTGTGCAAACGCTGTATTCAAAGCCGTTATTGCATCAGAAGAAGTTTCTGCAGCTTTAGCATAATACTTTGCAACGAGTTCCGGATAGATTTCAGAAGCCTGCTTGAGCGAACCTACAAATATGCCCTGATCAAAAGCAGGAACACCGGAAGCACCAGTATAAAACATGTCATTTTCCATGAAATACAACTGAGTGCTCAGATTTGGGACATCGCACTTGAAGGCTTCATAAGGATTTACCGGGAAAGCCAATCTAGCAATGTTCAATCCATAATCGTCAGAGAAGACCTTATCTACATCTGTATAGCGATACTTCTCATCCTTCAAAGAAGGAAATCCAAGGCGCTCAAAGTCAGCCATAGCCTTATCGCGTACTGCATTCATGACAACAGAGCCATGAGCGTCAACGACATTGCGATTTCCTTTATAAAGGTCTATATATTGTTTTTCACTGTTTGCCATAAATCAGGGATTAAGCTCCAACCTCATCTTTTATCCAGTCAAAACCTTTATTCTCAATCTCCAATGCCAGACTAAAATCGCCAGTCTTGACAATTCGTCCTCCAAGGAGCACATGTACCACATCTGGCTTAATGTAGTCCAGAAGTCTCTGGTAATGAGTTATGACCATTGCGCTGGTATCGGATTTTCTGAGACGGTTGAAACCTTCCGCAACAATTCTCAAGGCGTCAACGTCCAAACCAGAATCCGTTTCGTCAAGAATACAGAATTTAGGTTCCAACATTGCCATCTGGAAAATCTCATTACGTTTTTTCTCACCGCCACTGAATCCTTCATTCACAGAGCGATTTATAAGCTTGCTGTCAATTTCAACCAGCTTGCGCTTTTCCCTCATGAGTTTCAAGAAATCCGTCGATTTAAGCGGTTCCTCACCCAGTGCCATACGACGTGCATTTACTGCTGCACGCATGAAATTCACCATGCTTACACCAGGAATCTCCACCGGTTGCTGGAACGACATGAATATGCCGGCATTTGCCCTCTCTTCAGGCTTCATTTCCAACAAGTTCTGTCCGTTGAATATTATTGAACCGCTTGTTACTTCGTAAGCAGGATTTCCAACAATGACATTGCTCAACGTACTTTTTCCCGCACCGTTGGTACCCATCAGTGCATGTATCTCACCGTCGTTGATTACGAGATCAACACCTTTCAATATTTCTTTGCCATTGATGCTGGCATGCAGATCCTTTATTTCTAGCATAGTTGTTTAAAATTAAATAGAAAGCGGTAAACGATTCGCATCTTTAATGCTATCCCACTGTGCCTTCCAATGACACAGACAACAATTTCTGAGCCTCGACAGCAAATTCCATCGGAAGCTTGTTGATAACATCCTTTGCGTAACCGTTGACAATAAGTCCCACTGCCTCTTCCGTCGATATTCCACGCTGATTGCAATAGAACAGCTGGTCTTCGGAAATCTTAGATGTTGTAGCTTCATGCTCCACAACAGCAGTGTTATTATGTATATCCATGTAAGGGAAAGTGTGAGCGCCGCACTCGCTTCCGAGCAGAAGGGAATCGCAAGAACTGTAATTTCTCGCACCATCAGCCTTAGGACTGACCTTCACCAGACCGCGATATGAATTCTGGCTTTTGCCGGCAGATATACCCTTACTTATGATAGTGCTTCGGGTATTCTTGCCTATATGTATCATTTTCGTACCAGTGTCAGCCTGCTGATAGTTGTTGGTAACTGCAACAGAATAAAATTCCGCCTGCGAATTATCACCGCTCAATATACAGCTCGGATATTTCCATGTAATGGCCGATCCGGTTTCCACCTGAGTCCATGAAAGCTTACTGTTGACGCCTCTCAGATGTCCTCTCTTGGTCACAAGATTCAAGACACCACCCTTGCCTTCGGAATCACCAGGATACCAATTCTGCACGGTACTGTATTTCACTTCTGCATTGTCCATCACCACAATTTCCACAATAGCGGCGTGAAGCTGGTTCTCATCACGCATAGGTGCCGTACATCCCTCAAGATAAGACACATACGAACCTTCGTCGCAGACAATCAGCGTACGCTCAAACTGTCCGGTATTCCTTGCGTTGATTCTGAAATACGTAGACAGCTCCATCGGACATCTGGTATTCTTTGGTATATAAACAAATGATCCGTCGCTGAATACAGCAGAATTCAACGCTGCAAAAAAGTTGTCTCTCGGCGGAACGACACTTCCCAAATACTTGCGCACCAAGTCTGGATAGTTCTTCACGGCCTCGCTTATAGAACAGAAAATGATATTTTTCTCTGCAAGCTTCTCCTTGAATGTTGTCTTCACCGAGACTGAATCCATGACAGCATCGACTGCAGTTCCGCTCAATGCCAAACGTTCTTCCAAAGGTATACCCAACTTGTCGAAGGTTTTCATCAGCTCCGGATCAATCTCGCCATTCCCGCTGTTTTCCTTCTTCTTTGTAGGGTCTGCATAGTAGGATATAGCCTGATAATCAATTTCAGGCATTTTCAAGTGTCCCCATGACGGCTGTTTCATCGTCAACCAGTGACGATATGATTCCAATCTGAAATCCAAAAGCCACTGCGGTTCCTCCTTTTTTGCAGAAATGAGGCGTATGACGTCCTCATCAAGCCCTTTTTCTATAATTTCGGTTTGAATATCAGTTGTGAAGCCGAATTTATACTTTTCTTCGGCCACTTTCCTGACAAACTCATTCGATTCGCTCATTTCTCATTATTTCTTATGTATCAGAACGGAAGTCTCAATACTTTTTACCACAAAAACTTTAATACACTCTACACATTAATGCCCGTGATGCTTAAAGGGAATCGGCTGTCATCACTCCTTTTCGTCAGACACAGTGTATTTCACATCCATCAATCCACGATGGACCTTTTCTCCAGCATCAACAGCATCATTCATTTCAGTCATGTCGTCCACGATGAATGCATCTGGAACTACTCTCTGAGCAGAATGTTTGACAAAATAGAAAAGTTCCGGACGCTTTCCGAGTTTGTCCGGCGAGAATCCTCCCTCACTCTCTATAAAGTCCATAATATTGAAAATGAATGACAACAAGGCACAATAAGTAACAGCTCCGATTATCATTCCAGCTATCCTGTTCAAGAAACCTAGATTAACTATATTCAAGAACTTAGTCAGAACTGTTGCAACTATTCCGCAAGCAACAGGTACCAGGACCACCAGCAATACAAATGCAATGAATTGGCACGTGGTCTGCGAAGTACCTATATGAGGTGTAAGCAATTCTGCAAACTCCCTATACATTGTACATGCTACAAAAAGTCCCACCACTATTCCGGCCAGATGTGCAATCTGCTTCAATGCTCCTTGGGTCCATCCCATAATTGCACCTAAGGCCAAAATCACAATTATCAAAACGACCATATTAAATGTATTTATTTCACAGACAAAGGACTCGAAGTCAGCTATGTCCGGAACACCAAACAGAGGACACAGCCAAAAGCCATGTCCGCCGTACGGAATTTAGTATTATATATAATATACTGCAAAGACGCCCTGCCGAAAGCAGGCCGTCTCATGCAAGATATCATTTAAGTTTCTGTTTCACCTCTATCTCGGCAAACGTTTCGAGAATATCACCTTCCTTGATGTCGTTGTAGTTTACAATAGAAATACCGCAATCGAAGTTGCAAGATACCTCCTTGACATCATCCTTGAATCGCTTAAGTGCGTTTATTGCACCGGTGTAGATGACAATACCATCACGTATTACGTGTACCTTATCAGAACGGTGAACCTTACCTTCAAGGACAAATGCACCTGCAACAGTTCCGACCTTGGTAATCTTGTAAACCTGACGAACCTCGACAGTAGCAGTTGTTTCCTCCTTGATTTCAGGAGCAAGCATACCTTCCATTGCGCTCTTGACCTCCTCTATAGCATCATAGATGATTGAATACAGACGAATGTCAACACCTTCCTGTTCTGCCATCTTTCGTGCTGTAGCAGAAGGACGTACCTGGAATCCGATTATGATAGCATCAGAAGCTTCTGCCAATGAAACATCGCTTTCGGAAATCTGACCTACAGCCTTGTGAATGACATTTACCTGAATCTTTTCTGTAGAAAGCTTTATCAACGAGTCGCTCAAAGCCTCTATAGATCCGTCCACGTCACCCTTCACGATGATGTTCAACTCCTGGAATCCGCCGAGAGCTATGCGTCGTCCGACTTCATCAAGTGTAAGCATCTTCTGAGTTCTCAAGCCCTGCTCGCGCTGCAGCTGCTCGCGCTTGTTGGCAATTTCCCTAGCCTCCTGTTCTGTAGACATTACGTGGAAAGTATCACCGGCTGTAGGAGCACCGTTCAGACCGAGAATCAATGCCGGTTCTGCAGGAAGAGCCTGCTTGATGCGCTGTCCGCGCTCATTGAACATAGCTTTGATCTTTCCGTAATTTGTTCCTGCGAGCACGATATCACCCTGATGAAGTGTTCCGTTCTGCACGAGAACTGTTGCAACATATCCGCGTCCCTTGTCAAGCGATGACTCAATGATAGAACCAGTTGCCTTACGGTTTGGATTAGCCTTCAGATCAAGCATTTCAGCCTCGAGGAGAACCTTCTCCATCAATTCCTTAACACCTTCACCCTTCTTTGCAGAAATGTCCTGGCTCTGGTATTTACCGCCCCAATCCTCAACAAGGAAGTTCATAGCAGCCAGCTCTTCCTTAATCTTTTCAGGATTTGCTCCTGGTTTATCAACCTTATTTATTGCAAATACCATAGGGACATTTGCTGCAACAGCATGATTGATAGCCTCTTTTGTCTGCGGCATGACATTATCGTCGGCCGCTATGATGATAATTGCAATATCTGTAACTTTTGCTCCACGTGCACGCATCGCAGTAAATGCCTCGTGTCCAGGAGTATCAAGGAATGTGATTTTCTTTCCGTCAGCCAACTTTACGTTGTATGCACCGATGTGCTGCGTAATACCTCCGGCCTCACCGGCAATCACATTCGTCTTACGTATATAGTCGAGAAGCGAAGTCTTTCCGTGGTCGACGTGTCCCATTACAGTAATGATTGGTGCACGTGGCACAAGATCTTCTTCACGATCTTCTTCTTCCTCGATAGCATTTGAAACATCAGAACTTACATACGAAGTTGTGAATCCGAATTCCTCCGCAACGAGATTGATTGTTTCAGCATCAAGACGCTGGTTTATTGAAACCATTATTCCGATAGACATACAAGTGCTTATGACCTCAGTAACCGGAACATTCATCATGCTCGCAAGTTCGTTGGCAGTAACGAATTCCGTTATCTTGAGCACCTTGCTTTCTGCCTCTTCCATACTTTCCTGCTCGTGCATGTGCTTGTGCACAGCATCACGTTTTTCCTTTCTGTACTTGGCTGCATTCTTAGTCTGCTTGGTTGTGAGTCTTGCAAGAGTCTCCTTAACCTGCTTAGCAACTTCCTCGTCGGTAAGTTCCTGCTTCTGCACAGCAGGACGCTTGCCGTTCTTTCCGGCTTTAGCCTGATTCTTGGCATTCGGACGCTGTCCGCCCTTAGGCTGATTGCCCTGAGGCTGTCCCTTGCCTTGTCCCTTTGCTCCGTTCTGTCCAACAGGAGCAGTGACATCAACTCGTTCCTTGTTTATTCTTACGCGCTTCTTTTTCTTGCCGGCCTCACTATTGGCATCAGCACCTTTTCCCGACATTTCCTTAAGCAGCGACTCCTTGTATTTAGCCTTTGCTTCCTGTCTCAGTCGTTCCTTTTCATCGCGTTCCTTCTTCTTCTCGGCCTTGCTCTTTCTGTCAGGACGAGTTTTAGAATTTATATTCGACAGGTCTATAAATCCAACCTGCTTGAACTGTACTCCTGCATCCGGTGTAGGCATTCTGTAAATGCCATCCTTGTCAACTTCAGGCGATTTCGCCGATGCAGTCTTTTCTTCATTATTATTCTTGGCTGCACCGTCCTTCTCAGCACTGATGCGCATTTCTTCTGCAGGCTTGTTTTCCTGCTGTGATTTCTTTTCTTCCAAATTCTTGTTCTCCACAGGCTTTTCAGTGATTTCTTTAGCCTGAGACTTTTCAGCAGAAGCTTCAGTCACTTCTGTCGGTGTATTCGCTTGCTGTACGGCAGGTTTTTCATCAACATCATTGCCGTTATCTTTTACCGGACGGGTGTCAATTTTTCCTAGAACCTTAATTTGCGGTTTTTTCTCACTGCTCACGCGGAATATCTCCTGTCTCTGCTTTTCTTTTTCCTTCTCTCTACGTTCTTCTCTTTCTTGTTTCTCTTTTTCCTTGCGTTTCTTTATATCCATTTTCGTTTCGTCATGGATATTCTTATCTGCTCCGAAGGCACCCATGAGCAGGTTGTACTGTTCATCCGTGATCTTTGCGTTGGGGCTGGCATCTTCAAGAGCCAGTCCCTTCTTCTGCAGGAATTCAGCCACGGTGTTGATTCCTACATTGAGTTCTTTTAAAGCTTTATTCAGTCTTACTGCCATATATATCGTTTAGTGAATATTAAATAGTGAATGATCATACAATATCCCGGCATTGCAACATCCAAGACTTTTCCAATCACAGATTGCTGGCCGCTTTCGCAGACCGCCGGAGCCCCAGCGTAAGAATAGCAAAACGGTTACCGCCAAAGCACGAACATAACCACTCACTATCCACAGAAACTCTCTTTCTACTCGTCCATTATCTTATTCCTCGAATTCTGCCTTGAGTATTCTCAACACGTCGTCAACAGTATTCTCCTCCAGGTCAGCCTTCTCGATAAGCATTTCGCGCGGAGCATTGAGCACGCTCTTCGCTGTTTCCAGACCAATAGACTTGATGGAATCGATTATCCAGCCGTCGATTTCGTCTTTGAACTCATCGAGGTAGATGTCCTCTTCATCCTGTTCGCGGTCGTCGACCTCGCGGAATACATCGATGGTATATTCAGTCAGCATGCTGGCGAGCTTGATGTTGTAACCGTTCTTACCAATGGCAAGCGATACCTGATCAGGCTGCAGATAAACCTCAGCCTTGCGCTCTTCCTCATTCAGCACGATAGAAGTTATCTTCGCAGGGCTCAAAGCTCTCTGAATGAAAAGTTTCATGTTGCTTGTATAGTTGATAACATCGATGTTTTCATTTCTGAGCTCTCTCACGATGCCGTGTATACGGCTGCCCTTTACACCTACACATGCACCTACCGGGTCAATTCTTTCATTGTAGCTCTCCACAGCAATCTTGGCTCTCTCACCTGGTATACGTGCAATCTTTCTGATTGTAATGAGTCCGTCGTTGATTTCAGGAACTTCCTGTTCCAACAGTCTCTGAAGGAACTCCGGTGCTGTACGGCTCAGAATAATCTTAGGATTGTTGTTGAGATTGTCAACTCTCAACACGACAGCTCTTGCAGTTTCTCCCTTGCGGAAAAAGTCTGAAGGAATCTGTTCAGTCTTAGGCAGGAGCAATTCGTTGCCTTCATCGTCAAGAAGCAAAGTCTCGCGCTTCCATATCTGATAAACTTCGGCACTAATGATTGTTCCGACCTTATCAGCATATTTGTTGTAAAGATTGTCGTGCTCGAGTTCGAGAATCTTTGATGCCATTGTCTGACGAAGGTTCAATATGGCTCTGCGTCCGAAATCTGTAAAGTTGACGTTCTCACTGACCTCCTCGCCGATTTCATAGTCAGCATCAATCTTCTGAGCATCTGTAAGACTAATTTCAGTATTGCTGTCCTTGACCTCATCGTCTGCAACGACCTTACGGTTGCGGTAGATTTCAAAGTCGCCCTTATCCGGATTCACGATGACATCAAAATTTTCATCAGAACCGAACATTTTCTGCAGGACACTTCTGAACGAATCTTCAAGTACGCTCACGAGCGTTGTTCTGTCAATATTCTTTGTTTCCTTGAACTCCTGAAATGTGTCTATCAGGTTTATCTGTTCATCCTTTTTCTTAGCCATTTCTATATTTGTTTATTTATTTCTCACTTGAAATCTATGACGGCCTTCACCCATTTGACGTCGCCATAGCCGAAATGTTTGTCCACATCCTGTATCTGCGGACGTTTCTTTCCTTCCACCTTCACCTTTTCCTTGACAGTCACTGTAAATCCTGACTCATCGGCTTCTTTCAGCAAAGCTTCAAAATGCTTGCCGTCGGTAGGAAGGACATCCACTTCACCGCCTATGTGGTTGATAAACTGCTGGACCACCTTGAACGGCTGTCCTATACCTGCAGAACCGACCTCGAGTTCATAATCCTCGACATCGCGGTCAAGTCCGGATTCGATATATTTGCTGAGTTCACAGCAGTCTTCAATCCAGACACCATCCTTATGGTCTATTTCAACTACGATTCTGTTCTGCTTGTCGACTTCAACGTCTACCAGAAAATACTCTTTGCCGTTCAGCCATTCACCGACCAGCCCCTTTACTTTTTCTTTGTCTATCATACTGTTAAAGCGGTTACAAAAAGGAGGAGACTTACAAGCCCCCTCCATCCATTTCAGTGCAAAAATACATTATTTCATACTAACATACAAGAAAAAAACGTATTTTTATATATTATAAGGTGTAAGATTGCACAGTTATCAGCTGAGCCTGCACATTGACCGGCTTGGAATTCATTTCAAAGCCTTGAACTCTTCAGACAAAGAGCCGCGGTCGACACCAAGTTCTATTGCACGCTCAAAATCCTGCCTGGCAAGCCTTTTCTTGCCCTGCTCCAAATACAGATACGCACGTGCCAGAACATAATTGCGGTTCTTCGGATCAAGTTCGACAGCCTTGCTGAGGTCCATTATCGCCAACTCCGGCAATTTCTTTTCTACCTCCATATCAGCTTTCACAGAATACACTTCTGCCTTGTCAGGATACTGATTGACAAGCAGTTCCATTTTCTCCAAAGCTTCGTTCAGGCGATTCATTTTCTGAAGGAGAACCGCCAGCCCCAATCTGGCTGTATAATTGTCAGGTTCCTTTGCTATAACCTTCTCATAATCCATCTTGGCAGAATTATAGTCACGCCGTTCCATACATGCATAAGCTCTGAACATCAGAGCCTCGATATTGTTTGGATCGACATCTATGACACTGCAGTAGTCCACATACGCACTGTTGAAATTTCCGATACGAAGATACAGATTGGCGCGCGCCATTAGTATCGGAACAGAAAGCGGAGCAGAGTTCAACGCCATGGTATACGATTCCACGGCGTCCTTGTCATGTCCCATACGTTCTTGAACGCGTCCCAGATCAGTAAAGACCAGCGCATTACGATAATCCGAAGGCGAAAGGGCCAGAGCCTTTCTGAAAAACTTCTCAGCCTGCTCCAGACTATCAGCTGAAGCGGCCTTTTGTCCTGCAGAAATACACTCCTCGTACGTATTCTGAGCCGACACTTCCGCGAATGCCGTCATCATCAGGACAAATATCAAAATAAAATTCTTTTTACCCATACGGTTGCAAATATAATAAATCCAAATCGCCTATGTCATTTTTGACAATACAGAAATTATTCGTACTTTCGTAAACATAATAAAAATCAGACAAAAATATGGATTACAAGAAGAAATACAGCGGACGGCAAGAGGAAATGGCAAGATATGCAAAAGCCATGGGCCATCCTGCAAGAATAGCCATACTCGATTTTCTGGCAGAACAAGAATCATGTTATTTCGGCGACATCCATGAAGAACTGCCTATCGCCAAGGCCACAGTGTCTCAGCACCTGAAGGAACTTAAAGACGCAGGACTGATACAAGGCGAAATTGAAGCTCCAAAGGTAAGATACTGCATCAATCAGGAGAACTGGAAAACAGCGAAGAAACTATTCAAGGAATTCTTCAAACAGGGCATACAGAAAAAGAAAGATTGCTGCGATTGAACTACAAACGCACACTTGACGTGCAGAAGAACAACCGCCAAGAAGCTCAATCATGCCAGTCTTTTAAGAATCGGCAAAAAGATGAGCGCTCGCGACGAAAATTCCGAGCGCGCAGAAATTCAACCGTGAGCGCTCGGAACATTGACAATATGGCACCATATAAAAACATTGTCAGGCTCAAATATCGAAATATGACAAAATGGACATGCGGCACATATTTTGTGCGTATGCCGGAAAATACATACAAACAACTTTTAAAACATTCAGAATTATGATTTCGGAAAAACTTCAAAACGCCATCAACGTTCAGATTACAGCAGAAATGTGGTCTTCAAACCTCTATCTTTCCATGTCATTCTATCTTAAGGTACAGGGATTCGACGGAATGGCAGAGTGGATGAAAAAGCAATCTCAGGAAGAACTTCAGCATGCTTACGACTTGGCTGACTACGTAATCAAGAGAGGCGGAACTGCAAAAGTCGACAAGATAGACGTTGTTCCTCAGACATGGGAAAGCGTTCAGGATGTATTTGACGGTGTATACAAGCATGAATGCCACGTATCTAAGCTGATCGACGATCTTGTAAATGTTGCTTCTGAAGAAAAGGACAAAGCATCACAGGATTTCTTGTGGGGTTATGTACGCGAGCAGGTTGAAGAAGAAGCCACAGCTCTCAACATTGCAGAAAAAATCAGAAAATGCAAGGACGAAGGCAGCATGTTGTTCATGGACGACAAGCTCGGACAGAGAAAATAATAAAATATACGAACTGACTAGTTCAGCAATAAACGCCCCGGTGCAAATCAAAATGCGCCGGGGCATTTTATTATCAGCCGACACAAATTTTACACCGTACCGGCAAATAATCTTGCGCAGAGAAGCAAGAACAGAAACAACGGCTGAAAACTTTCATAAAGCCGACTTAAAATAGTATGCAGACAATGCAAAGTACCGGCACGCCAACTATCTAAAACAAACATAAAATTTACAAAAAGGGAATGCGTTTTAAAATAATTGCATTCCCTTTTACATTTCAACAAAAAAAATGTAACTTTAGAGCCATTGGAAAACTCAACAAAAAACTTTGATACCATGAACAATATAAAGGATTACGAGCTGTCTGCATGCAAAGACACTATGAACAAGTGGATGAAGAGATTCGGCGTCAAGTTCGGCGTCCACTATAAAGGTGCGTTCAAGGAACAGCAAGAGCCGTACGACCCGATACCGCACATTATCTCAAAAAAAGAGTGGGAGCACATCGAGAAAGGACTGAAACAGAGAAGTTATGTCCTTAACAAATTCTTATGGGATGTATATCACGACAAACATATTGTCAAAGACAAAATAATACCTGAAGAATTGATATATTCTTCAAAAGGCTATATGCCTGAATGCGAAGGCATCGACCCAGTGCACGGAGTCTATACACACATCGCAGGAATAGACTTGGCACAAGATTCAAAAGGCGACTGGTATATTCTGGAAGACAAGCTGCGCCTTCCTTCTGGAGTCTCCTACCCGATGATTGCAAGAACAGTCACGGAAAAAGTTTGTCCTGAAATCTACAAGAGGAACAAAGTGGTAGACAACCGCAACTATCTCGATCTTCTCAAGAACATGATGGACGAAATGTGCAACGGAAGAGGCGAAGCTGTTGTGCTCACACCCGGCAGAGACAACCCTACATTTTACGAACATTCGTTCCTGGCATACAAGACAGGAGCTACGCTGGCATTCCCTGGCGACCTGATAATCGAAGACAACTGCGTCTATTATTCGGGACTCTACAATGAGAAGAAACGTGTAGGATGCATATACAGAAGAGTCAACGACGAATATATCGACCCTAACATGTTCAAGGCCTCATCCGTACTGGGAGTTCCAAACATAATGGAATCATACAGCAAAGGAAATGTATCTCTTATCAATGCTGTGGGCAATGGAGTGGCAGACGACAAGAGCATCTACTATTTCATCCCGAAAATGATAAGATATTATCTGAATGAAGACCCTATCATTCCAAACGTCAACAGCTATCTGCCGTACTACAGCGAAGACATAAACTACATTCTTGACAACATCAGCAAACTGGTCATCAAGGACAACACGATGGTAGGCGGATACGGAGTTATATACGGATGCAACCTGAGCACGGCAAAAGTGGAAGAGCTGCAGAGACTCATACGAAAAGAACCTAGCAGATGGATTGCCGAAGACATGGTTGATTTCAAGAAGCTGGACATCTGGGAAGACGGAACTATAGCCCGCAGACGATCCGACATGAGAGCATTCGTCATAAACGGTAAAGAACCAGTCGTATGGAAGGGTGCGCTGACCAGATTCACCAGAGACGCAGACTCCAGAACCGTCAACACTCCTTATGGATGCGGTTTCAAGGACACATGGATCATGGAAGATTAGCAACAGAACAACAAGCCGGATGCACAACACCTTTTCGTCATGCATTCGGCTTGCTTATAGACTGACAAACAAAGCACAACCGCAAAACAGCCGAAAAGCTCTTTCCCTGTTTTGCATTGTCATAAAGTTTGACTAATTTTGCTCCAACAGACTCAAAATGAGCCTTAAATTAAGAAAATATTCACTATAACAGATCCAATTCATTATGGCAAAATTCAAAAGAATACTGCTTAAGCTCAGTGGCGAGAGCCTCATGGGAGAACAGAAATACGGCATCGACACAAAACGTCTCAACGAATATGCACAGCAGATAAAGGAAGTACACGACATGGGTGTACAGATAGGTATAGTCATCGGTGGAGGAAACATATTCCGCGGACTCAGCGGCGCAGGAAAAGGCTTCGACAGAGTCAAAGGCGATCAGATGGGCATGTGTGCAACCGTCATCAACAGCCTGGGCCTCAGTTCGGCACTAGGAGCAATCGGATGCAAAAGCCGCGTACTTACAGCCATCCGTATGGAACCTATCGGTGAATTCTACACAAAATGGAAAGCCATCGAAGCAATGGAAAACGGCGAAGTGGTCATCATGTCTGCAGGAACAGGCAACCCTTACTTCACAACAGACACAGGCTCCTCGCTCAGAGGCATTGAAATCGAAGCTGACGTAATGCTGAAGGGTACACGCGTCGACGGAGTCTACACTGCAGACCCGGAGAAAGACCCTACTGCAACAAAATTCTCAGAAATTACTTACGACGAGATATACAACAAGGGACTGAAGGTTATGGACCTTACTGCAACAACAATGTGCAAGGAAAACAACCTGCCTATCTACGTCTTCAACATGGACGTATACGGTAATCTCAAGAAAGTAATGGACGGAGAAAACATCGGTACGCTCGTACACAATTGATATAACAGATAAATACGTTTGACAACAGGCACATGCTACACTCTGCAACGAGTGAGCATGTGCCTGTTATATATATATTTGCATACAAAGACAAGCAGTTAAAATGAAAGGAATAATGCATGAAAAAATTCTCGATGAATAAATCAAGCAGAAAAAACCTGCAGCACACCATAAGTGGAACAATATTGGCAAGACTGTTTATGGCAATTCTGTTTGTTTGCGCCAACTGCATCAGCGCCACCGCACAAGACTGGCACGAACTGTACAAAAAAGGCCAAGAATATGAAAAGAAATCTATGACCGTCAAGGCTATGACGTGTTATGAAGAAGCCTTGAAAATAAGCAATAACGATACAATCCTTCGCGCTGTTGCAAACTGCCTATATATGCGTGGCTACTACAGGAAATGCATCAATCTCTGCAGGGAGATAATCGAAAGGGATGAAAACAATGAAGACCTGACACTCATTGCAAAATGCTATGAGAAGATAAGTATACCCGATTCATCTGTCGTATATCAGAAAATTCTGGCAAACCGCGAGATTGAAAACTACTCCAACCTCATGAGCCTGGCAAGGAATCTCGCAGACATCCAGGAATATGATACAGCCATAGTGTATCTTGACAGATATTACAAAGTGGATTCTACAAACCTTATTGTAAACACGCAAAGGGCATACACTCTGTTTCAGCTGGAGAGGTTCAAAGAAGCCGAAGCCGAATATCGGAAACTTCTGGATGCCGGGATGGAAAATATCGGAATAAACTATTATCTGGGAATGGCCTGCAGCAGTCTGGGCAAGAAAAATGATGCACGCGACTATCTTTACCGAGCGGTAAAAATGAGCCAGCGTGGAAATGCATATATTCTCGCAAAGTACGGCGCGGCCGCTGTTGAATCCGGTTCTGTTGTTGAGGGACGGAATGTGATAGAGGAGGCCATCGAAAAACTGCAGCCTGACACCACGTTCTTGTCTTCTTTGCGCTACATGCAGGCAAAAGCCTACATGACATATTTCGACTATGACAATGGCATAAAATACTACAAGATGGCATGGGATCTCGACCACTCCCAATATAACGTGCTGTACATGACAGCCAGAGCATACGGACTTAACAAGGATCATAAAAACGAAGAGAAATATCTGCGGATGTTCGTAGACAAAGTGAATGCGTGCGAGGAGGATGAGGAGAAGGAGGTTTACGAAAAGTTGCTTGCGACTGCAGAAAAGCGTTTGTCAGAACTGAAAGTAGAGAAATTCTTCAAGGGCGAGCAATAATCGTTACGACACAGCGTCGTCTATACAGGGATGATAAAAGCCGGAAGAGTTCACAAAGTCGTGTTTTTCCAAAAAAGACAGCAAAAACGGCACAAAACATCCTTAAAGTTGCAAAAATAGAAAAATTGCAATATTTTTGAGGTTAAATTTATAAACTACAAAAAGTATTCGTATGATAGACGTTAAACAATGCTTGCAGGAAGCAGAAGAGAAAATGGAGATGGCAGCAATGTATCTGGAGGAATCACTTAGCAGAATACGCGCCGGCAAAGCGAATGTACACATTCTGGACGGAATACGCGTAGACTCATACGGAAGTATGGTTCCGTTGAGCAACGTGGCCACCCTGATGACGCCTGATGCACGGTCGATAACCATCAAACCGTGGGACAAGAGCATGCTTAAGGTCATTGAAAAAGCCATAATAGACTCACCTGTAGGAATTATGCCGGAAAACAACGGTGAAATAATCAGACTCGGCATACCGCCTCTCACAGAAGAAAGACGCCGCGACCTCACAAAGCAGTGTGCTAAAGAAGAAGAGACTGCCAAAGTAAGCGTGAGAAACGCAAGAAGAGACACTATAGAAAAGCTCAAGAAGAGCATCAAGGAGGGTACACCTGAAGACGTCGAGAAAGACGCCGAGGAGAAGTGCCAGAAAATCCACGACAAATACATCAAGAAGATTGAAACCATGCTCGTGGAGAAGAACAAGGAAATAATGACAGTATAATAAAAACTAAAGGCGGTCTGCAGAAAAATGCGGCCGCCTAAAAAATTTCATTGCAACTTGCGAGGCATAGTAATAAAAAATACAGGAAGCTGGTACACCGTAAAAGGAGACAACGGAGAAACTGTCGAATGCAAGATAAAGGGCAACTTCAGGCTCAAAGGCATACGCAGCACAAACCCCGTTGCCATAGGAGATCATGTGGAATATATTCCAGAACCTGACAAATCGGCTCTGATAACCAAGATATACGACAGGAAGAATTACGTTATCAGAAAAGCCACAAACCTGTCCAAGCAGTCGCACATCCTGGCGGCGAATGTAGATCAATGTTTCCTTATCGTAACCATCAAACGTCCGGAAACATCAACAGTTTTCATCGACAGATTTCTTGCTTCGGCCGAAGCCTACAGAATACCGGTTACGCTGGTGTTCAACAAAATCGACTTACTGACAGAAGATTACGAAAAAGAGTATCTCGAAGGCATGACCACGCTGTATTCGCAAATCGGTTATAAATGTATAAGCGTTTCAGCTGAAACCGGATACAACGTAGACAAGCTGAAGAATGAACTGAAGGGAAAAATCACATTGCTTTCAGGAAATTCCGGTGTAGGAAAATCTACACTGATAAACAAGATGTTCCCATATCTCAACCTTAAGACTGGAGAAATATCCGACGCCTTCGATACGGGAAAACACACAACAACATTCTCTGAAATGTTTCCTATCGACGACGAGGGCTACATAATAGATACTCCAGGAATAAAAGGATTCGGAACTTTCGATATGGAAAGGAACGAAGTTGGGCATTACTTCAAGGAAATCTTTGAATACTCAAGCAACTGCAGATTCAACAACTGCACACATACACACGAACCAGGATGCGCTGTAAGGGAAGCTGTAGAAAGACATGACATAAGCGAAAGCAGATACAATTCATATCTCAGCATACTGGAAGACAAGAACGAGGATAAATACAGAGCCGAATTCTGACAGAGCCTAATATCTGTAACATAATATATTATTTCGTTTGCCATGACAGAACTAGAAAAGTTGCACAACGGCCTTTTAGCAGACTATAGGGACGAAGAAATACAGAAGATTTTGAAACGGACAAAAAGTCTGCTTCCGAAATTCAATTCCATTGCATTCAGAGGGAAAAACTATAGAGAGGTTCTGAAAGAGCTCATACCTGACATACCGGAAAGCTCCAACATCGTACCACCGTTCTATTGCGATTTCGGCACCGGCATACACATAGGCGAACACGTATTCATAAACTTCAATTGCACAATGCTGGACAACAGCAGCATAAGCATAGGAAATCACACTCTGATAGGACCGAACTGCCAGTTTTATTGTCCTCAGCACCCAATGGACTATCGAGAACGAAGAGAACCGAAAGAATATGCATTTCCTATAAAGATCGGCGACGACTGTTGGCTTGGAGGGGGAGTGATAGTATGCCCAGGAGTTACGATAGGCAGCAGGTGCATCATTGCTGCAGGGAGCGTTGTCACCGAAGACATCCCAGACGATTCACTTGCAGCAGGCAATCCTGCAAAAGTAAAACGAAAGCTCAATCAGTAACATGCTTTATATTGCGCGGATGGTGGTTTATTATTTCCTCGCGCAAGCGCGTCATATCGACATGCATATATATTTCGGTTGTTGATATGCTTTCGTGACCGAGCATAGCTTGGATTGCACGCAGATTCGCACCGCCCTCAAGAAGATGCGTGGCAAAACTGTGGCGGAACGTGTGCGGACTTATATTCTTTTTAATGGAAGCGGCCTCGGCCAATTCTTTTATCATGTGAAAAACCATTATTCTGGAAAGGTTTTTCTTGCGTCTGAAACTCACAAAAACATAATCCTCAAATCCCGGTTTTATTTCACATGCATTGCGGTCAATGAAATAAAGTTCAAGTTCATGTACAGCCTTGTCGGATATAGGAACAAGGCGTTGCTTACCGCCTTTGCCTTGAATTTTAACGAAACGGTCTTCGAGAAAAAGATCTGTCAACTTCAAAGAACAAAGTTCGCTTACACGAAGCCCGCAACTGTACAAAGTTTCTATAATGGCCAGATTTCTTTGTCCTTCAGGCAACGAGAGGTCTATGGCGGCTTCTATACGGTCTATTTCTTCTACAGTCAAGACTTCAGGCAGAGCTAGAGCCTTGCGCGGAAACTCAAGAAGTTCTGTCGGGTCGTCATCCGTATATCCAAGAAGCAGCAGAAAATTATAGAAACTTCTTATGCCCGACAATATACGCGACAAAGAACGGAACCCGATTCCAAGATCTATCAGGCTGGCAGAAAAATCATTGAAATCCGACAATTGCGCTTCAAATAAGTTTCTGCCGGAGTCAGTCATATAAGAGATGAATTTATTCAGGTCGCGAAGATAAGCTTCAACAGTGTTTACAGAAAAATTTTTCTCTAGACGCAAATACTGATTATACCTTTTAAGCAGTTTTTCGTATTCGGAAGAAACTATCTTTTGTTCTTTTTCACTTTTTTCCATTTAAAATTCGTACATTTGCGGTGAATTTTTCTTACAAAGATACAAATTCAAAAAATAGCGGAAGAATGAAAATTCAGATTATAAATGGTCCCAATATCAATCTTCTGGGAAAACGCGAACCTCAAATCTACGGGTCGCGCGGATTCATAGACTACTTCAATGAACTGCAGGAAAAATATCCTGACATTGAATTCGACTACTATCAGTCGAACATTGAAGGAGAACTGATTGACAAGATTCAGGATACTGGATTCGAATATGACGGCATAATACTTAACGCCGGTGCATATACTCACACATCCATTGCACTTCAGGATGCCATACGTTCTGTCAGCAGTCCTGTCATCGAGGTGCATATATCAAATGTGCACAAACGAGAAGAATTCCGTCACAAATCTATGATTTCATGCGCATGCGTAGGCGTAATCTGCGGATTCGGACTAGATTCCTACAGATTAGCCGTTGAAGCTTTGATACATAAAGAATAATATAATAAGGTATCATACATTCTTCTGGCAAAAGCATACCTAAATCAAAAACTAGAACTTGTTTTTAAGGATAAAAAGATAACCACATTCATATGATGCTCAAAAAAACAAAAATCGTTGCGTCTATATCAGACCTTCGATGCGATCAGGAATTTCTGCGCTCATTGTTCAACGCAGGAATGAATGTTGTAAGAATCAACACTGCACATGCAACACCTGAAGGCATGGCAGAAGTAATAAAGAACGTACGCGCAGTGTCAAACAGAATAGGAATAATGATTGACACAAAAGGTCCGGAAGTACGTACTACTGGCTGTGATGCTCCAATTGAGTATGCAACAGGCGACAAAGTAAAGATTGTCGGCAATCCGGATCAGAAAACTGTAAAAGAATGTATCGCAGTATCTTACAAGAACTTCGTAAACGACCTTGAAATTGGAAAGAAGATTCTTTTCGATGATGGCGAACTCGAAATGGTCGTTACAGGCAAAACACCTGAATATCTGGAATGCGAAGTTGAAAACAACGCTACTCTCGGAAGTCACAAGAGCGTAAACGTGCCAGGCGTAAGAATCAATCTGCCTTCATTGACTCCGAAGGACAGAAAAAATATAGAATTTGCAATAGAGCAGGACATTGATTTCATTGCCCACTCTTTTGTAAGAAACAAGCAGGACGTTCTGGACATCAAGGAAATACTTGACGACAAGCACAGCGACATACACATCATTGCAAAAATAGAGAACCAGGAAGGTGTAGACAACATCGACGAAATTCTCAATACTGCAGATGGTATCATGGTTGCCAGAGGTGACCTCGGAATAGAAGTTCCTCAAGAAAGAATTCCTGGTATTCAGAGAATACTTATCCAGAAAGCAATCTGCGCACATAAGCCGGTAATCGTAGCAACTCAGATGCTGCACAGCATGATAAAGAACCCGCGTCCTACAAGAACTGAGGTTACAGACATCGCCAATGCAGTATATTCAAGAACTGACGCCCTCATGCTCAGCGGTGAAACTGCATACGGTAAATACCCGGTTGAAGCTGTGAAGACAATGACTTCAATTGCAAAACAGGCAGAAGTGGATCTGCGCGGACAGGAAACAAAAATTCCATTGTCAGAAAACTGCAGCGTAACAGAGTTCCTTTCAAAACAGGCTGTAAAGGCAACTCAGGTAATGCCTATCAGAGCTATATTGACAGACTGCTACAGCGGATGCACATCAAGAAATCTTGCAGCATTCAGAGGTTCAATCAACGTACTAGCACTCTGCTACAGAGAAAAAGCGACAAGACAGCTTGCCCTGTCATACGGAGTTGAAGCCATATATCTGGAAGAAAGAGACAATGGTCAGGATTACTACTTCGCAGGATTGCGCAAGCTTCTCAGAGACGGAGTGCTCCAGCCAAATGACTACGTTGTATACCTCAGTAGCGGAAAGATGCATACAAAGACCTCATTTATGGAAATAAATCAGGTTGAGGATGTTATTGAAAACGCAGCAGACTACGTACTTCCAAACTCAAACAGATATCTCTAATCTGAAAGATCAGAGTGCATAAAGCATGACAGAAACCGAAAAAATAGACGATTATATACTCGAACATATAGACGATGAAGGCGAATATCTTCATCGTCTATATCGTGCGACACATACACATCTACTGTATGGGCGTATGGCATCAGGCCATCTTCAGGGAAGGTTGCTAAAGATGCTGGTAAAGATGATACGTCCTAAAACAATCCTTGAAATAGGAACATACAGCGGTTATTCAGGTCTCTGTCTTGCAGAAGGTCTTGAAGAAGGCGGGATGCTGCACACATTCGAGATCAATGACGAGCAGGAGGATTTCACAAAACCTTGGTTCGAAAATTCCGAATACGCAGACAAAATCACTATGCATATAGGTGATGCGCTCGAACTTGTACCTAAATTGGGAGTCAGATTCGACATGGCCTTCATTGATGGCGACAAACGGAAATACACAGACTACTACAAGATGGTCATGGAGTATCTCAATGATGGAGGATACATTATTGCAGACAACACGCTTTGGGACGGGCACGTGATAGACGAACCTCCCATTAAAGACAAACAGACAATCGGCATAATGGCCTTCAACGATTTGGTTGCCAACGACAAGACTGTGGAGAAAGTTATACTTCCACTCAGAGACGGACTCACAATCATAAGAAAGAAGTGACAATAAGATAAAATCGGTTAATATTGTTAAAATAAAACATAAGTAAAGTTGTACATACCGTCTTAACGTCATATCTTTGATAGTTGCAACATAACAAAGACGCATCATTATAAAACACAATAAATCTTTCATTATGGAAAGTACAAGACAAAATAAAATTGCTCGCCTTATCCAGAAAGACTTAAGCAACATATTTCAGGCACAGACACGCCAGATGAGAGGTGTTCTTGTGTCGGTAAGCGTTGTGCGCATAAGTCCGGACTTAAGCATAGCAAAAGTTTACTTGAGTATATTCCCGTCATCTAAAGCAGAAGAAATTCTAAAGAATATAAACGACAACATGCATCAGATAAGGTATGAACTTGGCATGCTCGAAAGACACCAGCTCAGAATCATACCAGAACTGAAATTCTTCTTGGATGACTCGCTGGATTATATAGAAAACATCGACAGACTTCTGCACAAAGACTGAAAAACGGATAAAATCAACAAAAGTATCAATTAAAGGCAAGTGTCTTTTTCATTTTACATAGCAAAGAGATACATTCTCTCAAAGAAATCGCATCATGCCATAAATATCATATCAGGCATATCTGTATGCGGCGTCGCAATAGCAACAGCCGCACTGGTGTGCATTCTGTCCGTATTCAACGGATTCCAAGATATGGTTGCAACATTGTTTACTTCGTTTGATCCGGAACTTAAGATTACTCCTGCAGAAGGAAAATTTATAGCTGCAGACGAAAAAGAACTTGAAGCCATAAAAAACAACCCCAACATAAAAGTTTATACAGAGGTTCTTGAGGACAAAGCCTTATTGGTCACAGGCAAACGCCAGAAAATGGTGACAATCAAAGGTGTCGATGAGAACTTTGAACAGCTGACCAACATTGACGACATTCTCTACGGTGACGGAACATTTGAACTGAAAATGGATGTCATTGACTATGGAGTGCTTGGAGTTGGAGTATTAGGAGAGCTTGGAATCGGAACTGATTTCAGCACTCCAATACAAGTATATGCACCAAGAAAGGGAGAACGCATAAACATGACCGACCCTAGAGAAAGCTTCAACTGCGAAGAGCTGTACTCTCCGAATGTCGGATTCATGGTCCAGCAGTCAAAATACGACAGAAACTATGCCATAACATCCATAAGCTTTGCTCGCAGACTTTTCGAGAAGCAAGGCTACGTATCAGCAATAGAACTTAAGCTGAAGAACGGATGCAACATAGACGATGTCAAATCAGAACTCTCCGCACAGCTTGGGAGCAAATATAAGGTCAAAGACAGGTACGAGCAACAGGAAGATACATTCAAGATTATGAAAATCGAGAAACTTATATCTTACTTGTTCCTAACATTCATAGTTGCAATCGCATGCTTCAACATACTGAGTTCGCTGTCTATGCTTATTATAGACAAAAAGGACGATGTTATTACATTGCGAAACCTTGGTGCCGATGACAAAGACATCTCAAGAATATTTCTGTTTGAAGGTCGTATGATAACAACGGCTGGTGCATTGATAGGCATTGCCGTTGGCTTACTGCTGTGCTATCTGCAGGAAACATACGGATTGATCAAGTTTGGAGGTTCAGCAGGAACATACATAATCGATGCATATCCAGTAAGCGTTCACGCAACGGACATTATTACCGTATTCATAACAGTAATTGCCGTAGGATATATATCAGTATGGTATCCTGTCAGATATCTGAGCAGAAAGTTTACCTTGGAAAAGGCTGAAAAATAATTATTATCAACTAAATACAATAAAACGAAGAGATTATGAATAAAAATTTTTATCTTCTTCTCCCGGCAGCATCTATTGCATTTCTTGCTACAAGCTGTAGCAAATTGGGAGAGCTGAAATCAGACGCATTCACAGTAACTCCAACACCGCTGGAATGCATCGGCGGAACAGTTCCTGCAACAATCAGTGCAAACATTCCTGAGAAGTACATGAAGAAGAATGCAGTTGTAACTTGCATTCCAGTTCTCAAGTGGGACGGCGGACAGGCTACAGGAGCAAGTGCAACATTCCAGGGCGAGAAAGTAGAAGCAAACGCTCAGGTAATTCCTTACAAGACCGGTGGTCACGTTACAATGAGAACTTCATTCCCATTCCAGGAAGGAATGGAAAACAGCGACCTCTACATGGAATTCAAGGCCATGAAGGGAAAGAAAGAAGTTAAGCTCCCAGCTGTAAAGATCGGCTACGGTACAAACTGCAGCGAACTTCTTGTTAGAAACTGCATCAAGTCTGCCAACAACGGTGTTGCAAAAGACAACTTCCAGAGAGTTATCAACCAGAAGCAGGCTGCTACAATCAAGTTCCTCATTGCACAGGCTAACCTCCGCGGAAGCGAGCTCAACAGCCAGAACGTAAAGGAATTCATTGCAAAGCTCAAAGAAATCAAGTCTGACGAAGAAAGCCTCGTTCTCAACAATATCGAAATAAGCGCATACGCATCTCCAGATGGTAAGTATGACTTCAACAAGCGTTTGGCTGAGAACCGTGAGAAGAACTCTGAGAAGTTCCTCAACACTCATCTTCGCAAGAACAAGATTGACACTAACGTTGACGCAAAATACGAAGCTGAAGACTGGGAAGGATTCAAGGAACTCGTATCACAGTCAAACATCCAGGACAAGGATCTGATTCTCCGAATCCTCTCTATGTACCAGGATCCAGAACAGCGCGAGCAGGAAATCAAGAACATTTCTGTCGTTTACAAGGAACTTGCTGAAGCTGTTCTTCCTGAACTCCGTCGTGCACGCCTCACAATCAACTACGATGTTATCGGACGTTCTGACGAAGAGATTCTCGACGTAATGGCAAAAGATCCTAAGGCACTTTCTGTAGAAGAAATGGTATACGCAGGCAACCTCCTTGCCAACAACGACGCTCAGAAGGAAGAGTACTACAAGAAGACTGTACAGGTTTACCCTAACGACTACAGAGCTTACAACAACCTCGCTGAGATCGAAATGAGAAAGGGCAACGTAGATGCAGCTAAGAACTACCTCAACCAGGCTCTCAAGGCTAACGCCAATGCACCTGAAGCTAACGCTAACCTCGGTTTGCTGGCTCTCCAGTCTGGCGACACTAAGTCTGCAGAACTCTACCTCTCAAAGGCTTCTAACTCAAACAACGCCAATGAAGCTCTCGGCTACCTGTATCTCTCACAGGGACAGTACACTAAGGCAGCTCAGAACCTCAATGGAGTTTCTTCAAACGGAGCAGCTCTTGCACAGATCCTTACAAAGGACTACGCTTCAGCAGAGAAGACTCTCAGCGGCATAAAGAATGGTGATGCTACAACAAGCTACCTCAAGGCTATACTTGCAGCTCGCCAGGACAACAAGTCAGCTGTTGTTTCAAACCTCAAGAATGCAATATCAGCAGACAGAAGCTATGCTCAGAGAGCAGCAAACGATGTAGAATTCAAGGCATTTGAAAGCGATATCGAAAGCATCATAAAGTGAAAAGTATAAACAAATACATCATTGCCGCAGCCACACTCGTATCAATATACGGGTGTGGCCCTGACGGCAATTCTTTCCGAATAAACGGAAGTTTCAAAGACCTCAAAAGCGGTGAATTATATATCTACAACCTGTCAGACAGACAGGGAAAGGTTGATACGGTCCTAATTAAAAACGGTGAATTCAAATACAAGGGGAATGTATCAGAAACAACGCCTTACATCATTGTTTTCCCAAATGCAATGGAACAAGTCATTTTCGTAAACGGCGGAGAAGAAATCACATATAAAGCCGCGGCCAACGACTTGAAGAATTATACGGCCGAAGGAAATGAAGAAAACAAGATGATGAACGAATTCAGGCAGAATACTGCCAAGATGAATCCGAAACAAATCAGAAACGAGGCAGAAAAAACCATACAGGCGCACGGTGAGTCAGCCGTATCGCTTTATCTTTTCGACAAATATTTCGTTCAAGATGAAAGTGTAAGCGACAGCAAACTGCTGTCTATCATTGCAGAACTGAAAAAGAACCATCCTAAGGACAAATATATACTGGATATAGAATCAAAAATAAAGTCCAGAAAAAAGGGTATAAAAGGCTCTGTTATACCCGATTTGACAATCAAGACATTCGAAGACAAAGATATAAAGCTGAAGGAAAATTCCGGAAGCAAATGCAAACTGCTGGTATTTTGGGCAACATGGACCAGCGGAAGCTACAATCTATACAGCAAAATCAAGGATTTGAAGAACAGATACGGTGGACAGCTTGATCTCATCATGATTTCACTGGACACGCAGTACTTCAAATTCGAAAGCTATGTCAAGACAGACACAACCGGTATTAAATATTCATGCGACGGCCTCGCATGGGACTCCCCGGCAGTAAAAGATTTCGGAGTAGAAGAAATACCGCTGTTCGTACTCGTAGGCAAAGACAACAAAATCATATCCAGAAAGACAGATTTCGAGGAAATGCGAAAAGAAATGAGCAAAATCCTTGAATAATAGCCTAATCCGAACGCCATGCTCTCCCCAAAACAAAAAGGAGAGCACGTTCTATTTTCATACAACAAGCACCACTTCTTCATCAAACTATATGCTAATCAAAGTTTTCAGCGCTACCCTTCAAGGATTGAAGGCATTGCCTGTAACCATAGAAGTCAATGCCACTGTAGGATTGAAGTTTGTCATGGTCGGTTTACCCGACAACGCAGTCAAGGAAAGCCATGAGAGAATTCTGTCCGCACTTGAAGTCAGCGGATACAGGCTTCCGGCCAGACACATAGTCGTAAACATGGCGCCGGCAGACATAAAAAAAGAAGGCTCCGGATTCGATCTACCTCTTGCAATCGGAATACTTGCATCGGCAGAAAAAATTAAAACCGACCGTCTTAACAGATTCATGCTTGTAGGCGAACTCGGGCTTGACGGAAACATACAACCAATAAAAGGTATCTTGCCTCTCGCCATCAAGGCGAAAGAACTAGGCTACGAAGGCATATTCGTACCGGCACAGAATGCAAACGAAGCTGCAGTTGTAGAAGGACTTGATGTTTACGGTGCCGAAAAACTCAGTGATGTAGCTGATTTCTTCAACACCAATAAAGAACTCCCGAAAACAAAAGTAGATATAAAGGAACAATTCTATTTCGGCCAAAACAATTTCGATGTAGATTTCGAAGACGTTAAAGGCCAGGAAAATGTCAAAAGAGCATTCGAAGTTGCGGCTGCAGGCGGCCACAACATCATCCTTATCGGCAGTCCCGGATGCGGAAAATCAATGATGGCCAAACGCTTGCCGTCGATACTTCCTCCGCTCTCCATTGCAGAAAGTCTGGAGACTACGCAGATACATTCCGTGGCAGGCAAACTCAGCAACGGTTCATCGCTCATCAGCCAACGTCCGTTCCGCTCGCCACACCACACCATAAGCGACGCAGCACTTGTAGGCGGTGGCAACACGTTCATGCCCGGCGAGATATGTCTGGCACACAACGGAGTACTGTTTCTCGACGAACTTCCCGAATTTTCACGTTCTGTCCTCGAAACGCTTCGCCAGCCGCTCGAAGACCGCATCATCACCATATCGCGCGCCAGATACAGTTTCACACTCCCCTGCTCCTTCATGCTCGTAGCCTCCATGAACCCGTGCCCGTGCGGCTATCACCACCATCCGACACGCCAGTGCATGTGCTCTCCAGGCCAGATTCAACGCTATATGAACAAGATTTCAGGTCCGCTCATGGACCGCATCGACATACAGGTTGAAGTGCAGAGTGTACCGTTCGAAGAAATAGCCGATGCACCAAAAGGAGAACCAAGTTCTGTCATACGTCAAAGGGTAATAAAAGCAAGAAAGATTCAGGAAGAACGTTTTGCAGGACTCGACGGAATATACTGCAACGCACAGATGAATTCAAGTCTGCTTCGCAAGTACTCCGTACCAAGCGAAAACGGAAACAAAATGCTTCGCACTGCAATGAACCGCCTGAACCTCTCTGCCCGCGCCTACGACAGGATTCTCAAGGTGGCACGAACAATTGCCGACCTGGACGGTTCGGAAAACATACAAGACAACCACATTGCCGAAGCTATAGGCTACCGCAATCTTGACAGAGAAACGTGGTACGAATAGGTTTCAGGCACATCAAGATACACAAACACAGAGATGAAACACGCAATATCAATAATTCTGCAGATAATCATATTCGCCTCACCGCTGCATGCACAGCAGATGTGGAAATACGACTTCATTGTGCCCAACGACGGTTCCTTCACCGAAGCAATACGAAAGGCCAATCAACGTCCCGACAAAAGCAAACGCTTCAGAATATTCGTGCGTTCAGGCAACTATAGGGTGAAGGGCGGACAAACCACAGCGACATCATACGTCGACGGCAGGGAAGTCACATACTCCGTACCTGTAACGACGCTCACAGCCCCAAATACATCTATCATCGGTGAGGGTATGGCCAATTCGCAGGTGGAGAACTGTCCCCGACATGAAGGACTGACACAGACTTCCACTCTTTTTCTCAACGGAGCTGACAGCACATACATTCAGGACATCGAACTGTGGTCGAACTACAGAGACGACCCTAAAGCCTGCAACGAGAAAGTAGTGGCGCTCAATGAAAAGAACTGCACAGGCAACATTCTCAAGAACGTCAGTCTTATAGGTTTGAAAAATGCCTACTACACATCCGACAGCGGACGCACGTATCTCGAGGACTGCACCATCGAAGGCACTACAGACATCATAAGCGGAGGAGGCACAGTGCTTTTCAACCGCTGCCAGATAAAGATTTCACCGCGAGGACACAACATGAGAAGAAGGGCTGTCACAGCACCGTCAACACTGCAGAATCAGCCTTACGAATACATATTCAACGACTGCACCATCGAAGGCGATACTTCGGCCAACAAGCGCTTCGTTCTCGGTCATCCGTGGAAAAACAGTCCACGCACCGTATTCCTCAATACAATAATGGAAGTTGTTCCTGCTCCATCTGGTTGGGACGACCTCTACGGCGACACACCTGCACTTTTTGCCGAATACGGAAGCATGACTCCCGACTTCCAGCTCATAGACACCAGCATGAGAAAGAAATCATTCAAGGATAAGACCGGAGCTTACGTTGATGCAGGATTCGATGTCGTACTGTCGCCCGAAGAAGCAGAACACTATACCATCGACAGCATCTTCAGTACCTGGATTCCAGAAAATGCAACCATGCAGGTCGTTCCTCCGATACCGACTCTCAACGGACGCACACTGACATGGGAAAGCGTACCAGAAGCATCATGCTATGCCATCGTACGCGACAACGCAGTAATCGACTTCACCACATCCAACAAATACATCATACCGCGAGGAACGTACGAAGGAGCATGCTTCTCCATCAGATGTGCAAACTGGTATGGAGGACTAGGACACAAGTCGGCCGAAGTGGTCTATCCGCAACGCTGAACAAGGATATATCTCATAGGACAAAAACACCATAGCATAAATATATCGGTAAATGCCGGCCATGCACATGAAGGCGTGCATGGGCCGGCATTCTCTTTTTCAGGCATAAAAATTCTGCATACAAGATGTGTTTTTCGAGTCCAAGCCCCATTATGAAAAATTGCAAGCGCTCACGGAATACATTCCGAGCGCGAGCAATGTCGACCACGAGCGCTCGTAGAATATTCTTCAAGTGAGTGATAATCAAGTCTGAAATAATTTTGGAACAGAAAATGGACCGTTTTATTCCAAGCCAAACGGTATGAATGAATAAATAAGCATATATTTACATCACGATACTTTCAATCAACAACTAACAAACAATCAACAACAAAATAACACTATGAAAAATTTATACACCCCTAAGATGATTGCGGCGCAACTGATGCTGATGCTTGCACCCGTTGCAAACGCACAATTCTATCATCCAGGATGTCTGCACACACAGGCCGACTTCGACCGAATAAACAAACAGATTGAGGATGGAAGCAATCCGCAGGTAACTAAGGCATGGAATACTTTTGCGGCAAACTGGATGCTCGAGAAACACGACAACTGGCTCAGTGCCATACAGGGCAACACCATCATCAGAGGCGAAGGAGCACAGAACTTCGCACACTCTGAAAGAGACTTCGGTATGTGCTACATCAAGGCCATATACTGGAAACTCATGCACAATTCTCCTAACGCTTCCGAGCGACAGCTGGCCGAAACACGTGCAAAGGAGGCTGTCGACCTGCTCAACCAGTATGCAAAGCGCATCACCGGTATCGGAGGCAACTCCAACTATGCCCTCGTAGGAGCACTGCAGGGATGGCAGGTTGCAAATGCGGCTGAGATTCTCCGTGAATATGACGGATGGCCGGAAAACGAACAGAAGATTTTCCGTCAGTGGGTGTACGATGTGTGGTATACCTCCATCTACGATTTCACCTACAGACAGAACGGACAGAGCGATCCTCACTACCACAGCAACTGGAACGGAGGAGCCTACAACTCCATGATGGCCATAGGTATATATCTCGACGACCCTTTCATCTACAACCAGGCCATGCAGTATCTTAAGCAGAGCAACACGAATGCATCGCTCAAGGAAGGACTCTGCGGAAACGAAGCCTTGAACGGCATCAACCAGGGCTATCTTGTACACTTCTTCGATGTCGATTCTCTGAACGAGTCGCTTGCTTCAAAAGGCATCAACGTCAAATATCATTCTCCGATCAAATATCTTTGCCAGAATCAGGAATCCGGACGCGACCAACCTCATGCCGAAGTAGCAATGGGACAGATGACCCAGGCATGCGAACAGGCATGGAACCAGGGCGACGACCTTTGGGACTTCAACGGCCAGATTATGGCTGGCGGAATTGAATATCTGGCAGGTTTCAACTCAGCCGACGACAACGATTCCATCTTCATGAAGAATTATCCGGTCAAGGATTGGTGGATCACATGTACCGTATGCGGCAACAGCAACTACACTTCGGGAGTTTCCTACAGCGGCCGAACTCCTAACACCAACATCTGGTACATCGGCTACAACCACTTCGCCAACCGCATGGGTCTCTACATGCCTTATGCAAAGAAAGCATGGGAAAAAGCGGCTTCATCGTGGTCAGGCGGATGCGAATGGGGTGCCGGTGCCAACGCATGGCAGAACTACAGCGACAATGCCGGATTCGGCGACCTCATGCACAACGAAGACAGTCTCACCACTCCATACACCCGTCTGAGAGGTACTCTCAAAATGGTAAGCGGAATGGCCGAGGGTACACGCCTGACGCAAGTCAGCGGAAGCAGTGTGCCGGCTGTTTCACAGGGCATGACTTACAACTTTCCTGAACTGAACAACATCAAGCGCGGTTCGGTCATACTTCTGCAACCTAAGATTGTTGACGGAAGCGAAGACACAGGCAACTGGGAATGGGAAGACGATCCGACAATCAAAACACGCGAACGCGAAGTCACAATGGACCACTCGAAGATTCTCAGAGCCATATACATCAATGCAGCAGGCGTAAAAAGCAAACAGCTGTTCACACTGCACGTTGACGGCGAAGGTTTCTGCGGAACTGTTGTACCTTACATGATATACAACGGAACACAGATTGACAACGACACGGTCATTTATGTACGCAAGAACGAGGCAATCACTCTCGGAATCACATATACTGGACCTATGAAGTCCATCAAATGGGAGAAATACAACTCTACTCTCAACAAATGGCTCAACGACAGCGAAAGCGGAGCATCGCTGAAGACTCCTGCACTAACAAAGAACACGCTCTACAGAGTGACATTCAGCAACCATGCAGGTGTAGAAAAGATTTTCACATTCAACATCGGTGTCACAGAAGTCGATGCATCAATCTATGACGGCGAAGAATGGCGCGACGTATCTGCCTTGTCGGTAGAAAAAGGAAGTGAAATAAAAATCGGTGCAACTCCTAATTCAATTCTCGGAAAGTCTGAAAAATATACCCGTCACTACATATGGACATGCGGAGAAGACACCCTTCAGACATCAGTACGTGCAGGAAAAGAACTGTCGGACACACTTACTGCAACCGTTGACAGCACAATGGATCTGAAGCTCACGTTTACAAGAGTAAAAAATGAAACCGGCGAGGAATACAAGGAAACAACAAGCTTCAAGATTTATGCTTACGAGGAAAATACGCTTGAGCCTGGCGACTACTACATCGTAGACCCTGAAACAGGACTGTACATGGAAAACTCCAATGCGCAGTTCACAGAGTACGACGAAGCATCCGATGAAGATTTCTTGTGGGATATCCGTCAGTTCAGCGCATACGGCAACAGATACATAATATATGTAAAGGGTAAGACCAACCATTTCGACACAAGCGGAAAACTTACCACAAGATTCGACTACATGAGACAAAGCATCAATATCCGCAAACTTGCAGGCAGCGACAATCTGTATGCATTTAAGAACAGCAACGATGCACAGACATGCCAGAATATGTACTGGAACATCGCAGCAAACGAAAACGGTATGCTTATGCCTACTGTCAATGCGGATAATACCGATTCTGAATATCCGTTCATGATTCTTGACAAGGAAACCATGGTTGGAATCGACGACGTCGAAACCGGAACTGCAGCTGAGCCTGTAAGCAAGAGCTACTACAGCCTCAACGGAATGAAGCTCGAAGCTCCATGCAAAGGCATAACAATAGTAAAGACAATCATGAGCGACGGAACTGTGAAGACAGAAAAGATTTTCACAAAATGATGTTCTGAGGCAGAAACAAAAAAGAGGTTCAAAAGAACCTCTTTTTTTGTGCGCTTCAGGATGGGCTTGAACCAACGACCCCATGATTAACAGTCATGTGCTCTAACCAACTGAGCTACTGAAGCAATAAATCTTAAATAGATTAAACAGCGGTTATATACCGTTTTTAAAGTGGTGCAAAGGTAGCTGTTTTTTGTGGAAATGCAATATCTTTGCAGTCAAAAATTAAATAAATGGACAAAATTATAGGTATAGGCAACGCTTTGGTTGACGTGCTTATCCAGATTGAAGACGACAGTCTGCTCAACGAACTGCAGTTGTCCAAAGCCAGCATGCAGCTGATAGACCTCGAGACCATGGAGAAAATATCTGCCAAAACGGCATCGATGCATAAATCCACAGCTACCGGAGGTTCTACATGCAACGCCATGAAGGCCATCGCCGAAATGAAAGGCGAAAGCGCATTCATAGGCATGATAGGCAATGACAATTACGGAAACTTTTTTGAAGATACCTGTACGAAAAAAGGTATAGGAACAACACTCATACGCAGGCACGACATGCAGACGGGAGTTGCAACAACATTCATTTCTCCCGACGGCGAACGCACATTTGCCACTTATCTTGGAGCAGCTTCTGCCATGCAGGACAATGATCTTGACATAGGCATGATGTTCGGAAGCCGGTACATACTGATTGAAGGTTTCCTCGTACAGGACAAAAAACTCATGTCCAAGGCAGCAGAAATTGCTGAGCGCGACGGACTGCGCATAAGCCTCGATATGGCCAGCTACAACATTGTAGAAAACGAAAGAGATTTCTTCAGAGAATTCATAAGAGGCCACGTCGACATCGTATTTGCCAATCAGGAAGAGGCACATGCATTCACCGGATGTTCCAATCCGGAAGATGCATTGAACGAAATTTCTGCACTTTGCGATACGGCAATCGTAAAACTTGGTCCTGAAGGCTCTATCATACGATGCGGAGAATGCACCATTCACCAGCCTGCCATGGACGTAGACAAGGTTGTCGACACGACCGGTGCAGGAGACTTCTTTGCCGGAGGTTATCTCTACGGTCTGTCATTAGGCCTTAGCTGTGAAAAATGTGCAAAACTCGGCACACTTCTGAGCGGACACGTAATTCAGCACATCGGTACTACCCTCTCCGACGAGACATGGAACATGATACGCAAGGAGGCTGAACAGATATTGGGCTGACGCACGTGGCAATAATCTCAAACACAGCAGAATCAGTTCAAAGAACAAACAAGAAAATAAATATAAAAATCATAATGCACACAAGATTCTACATCACGGCTATTGCACTCGCTATAGGTCTGTTTACGGCAAATGCACAGGACAAGAAAGCCGGCAAGACAGGCGAAGCCGAACACAGATTCGAAATTGCAAAGAATCTGGACATCTTCAATTCCATATACAAGCAGCTGGAACTCTTCTACGTCGACACGCTCGATGCACAGAAGGTCATCAGAGTCGGCATCGATGCCATGCTCGACGAGCTGGATCCGTATACGGTCTATTATCCGGAAGAAGAGATGAGCGACCTGAAAATGATGACAACGGGCAAATATGGCGGAATCGGTTCCATCATACGCCAGCGCAAGGACAAGACAGTCATGATAGCCGAACCTTACGAAAACATGCCTGCGGCAGAAGTAGGACTTAAGGTAGGCGACATACTCAAGCAGATTGACGACACAGACCTCACAGGAAAAAACACCAGTGAAGTCAGCGACATGCTCCGTGGCGAACCGGGCACAACGTTCGTGCTGAAAATACAGCGCCCTGGAGAAGACAAGATGCGCGAGTTCAAGGTAACGCGCCGAAACATTAAGCTTCCGGCAATACCTTACAGCGGCATGATTGACAGCCTGGGTTATATAAACCTGTCCAGCTTTACAGAAAACTGTTCGTCAGAAGTGAGAAAAGCAGTCATCAATCTTAAGAATCAGGGAGCCAAGGCCATAGTACTCGACCTCAGAGGCAATGGTGGCGGACTTCTGCAGGAAGCAGTCGACATCGTGAACCTGTTTGTTCCGAAAGGCCATGAGATTGTTTCTACAAAAGGAAAAATCAAAGCAGCCAACTCTATATACAAGACTTCGTCTGAACCGCTGGATACAGACATTCCGTTGGCAATTCTCGTAAACTCGGGTACTGCATCGGCTGCCGAAATCGTTTCAGGTTCGCTTCAGGACCTTGACCGAGGTGTAGTAGTAGGCACACGCACCTACGGAAAAGGACTCGTTCAGACACCGAGACCACTGCCGTACAACGGAAGTCTGAAGCTTACATCTTCAAAATACTACATTCCTAGCGGACGCTGCATTCAGGCTATCGACTACAAGAACCGCCGCGAGGCTCATTCTGACGGACGCATACCTGACAGTCTTACCACAGTATTCCACACTGCCGGCGGACGCGAGGTACGCGACGGCGGAGGAATCACTCCTGATATAGAAGTAAAGCACGACACACTTCCAAATCTGCTTTTCTACCTCTCAAACGACGATGTGCTGGTCGACTATGCCACCCGCTACGTGCAGACACACGATGCTCCTTCATCGGTAGCACAGTTCAAGCTAACCGACGCCGACTACGAGGAGTTCAAGAAAATGACAATAGACAGCGGATTCACATACGACCGACTCAGCGGCAAGAGGCTTGAAGAGCTCCGCAAGGTGGCAGACTTTGAAGGTTATCTCGACGATGCAAAAGAAGAATTCGCCACACTGGAGAAGAAGCTCGAGCACAACCTGTCGAAAGAACTTGACCACTTCAGAAGAGACATAGAAAAAATTGTTTCGCAGGAAATCATAAAGAGATATTTCTACCAGCGAGGCATCATTGAGGAACAGCTCAAGGATGACGAAGACCTCAAGGCAGCACAGAAGATTCTCAATTCGCCTGACGAATACAAGAGCATACTGGGCAAGAAGTAAAACAACAGCAAAACCAAACGATTAAAACTTATATATAATGAGCATAAACAACAAAGCGGCGAAAGCCAACAAACGCTTCCTCGTAGGAATAGTGATTCTCGCAGTGGTAATGCTCTTCGCAGTAGGAGCACTGCTGGTACTCTCCCTCAAGTCCAAGGCAGGTGCAGAGGATATACCGGAAGACTACAAGTACGACATTGCATTCTCAAGCCTCGTATGGGGTGACTCTCTCGACGTAGCAGTAAACGGCACAGTGGTATTCTCAGGAACAGTGCAGAAAGGCACTGCCAGCGAATGCTATGCCCCGGGCAACGACACAGGAAACGTGATAAGCATCTGCGACCTGAAGACAGGAAAGACTTTCAACTACAATCTTCCTGACGAAGGAAGCTACGTAGCCGTTGAAAGAGATGATTCAGTCATATCAATCATGACAAAATCGTTCCACGAACTTTAATACTTCTCTGTCGGCCCTACGCTGACAGCATCACACATAACAGTCCCCGAATGAAAGTAAGGCAAATCGGCATTATGCTTTCATTCGGGGATTGCTGTATATATGCTTGCCCAGACATTATGTCAGACACATTCAGCTTCACACATCAAAGCATAAGAGCACTATACTTGCATGCCGGCACACATTGCAGCTTATATATGCCTGACACTACTGCATAAGATGAAATTCAGCAATAAAAGTAAGTCAGCAGTAACAAAAAAATGACTAAATTTGCAGTCAAGAACAAACCAGGCATTCTTACAGATGCCGCAACTATAAAAACAGAAATATTTATGGGAAAGAAAGCACTTTTGATGATTCTCGACGGATGGGGAATCGGTTCTCACGGAAAAGGAGATGTTATCTTCAGCACACCGACACCATGCATTGACAAACTGACATCCGAAAACCCTCACTCACAGCTCCAGGCCAGCGGCGAAAACGTAGGTCTGCCTGACGGACAGATGGGAAACTCTGAGGTCGGTCACCTCAATATCGGTGCAGGACGCATCGTTTATCAGGATCTGGTGAAGATCAACCGCGCATGCAAGGACGGAAGCATCATGCAGAACCCTGAAATCGTTGCGGCATACGAATACGCAAAGAAGAACAACAAGAGCCTCCACCTCATGGGACTCACATCAAACGGTGGTGTTCACTCATCACTCGAACACCTCTTCAAGCTCATCGACATCGCTAAGGAGTACGGTATCGAAAATACATACGTACACTGCTTCATGGACGGACGCGACACCGACCCTAAGAGCGGAAAAGGCTTCATCGAAGCACTGCAGAAGCACTGCGACGAGCAGACTGGCGCTATAGCTTCAATCATCGGACGTTTCTACGCAATGGACCGCGACAAGCGCTGGAACCGTATCAAGGTGGCTTACGACCTTCTCGTTGAAGGCAAGGGACGTCAGTGCACAGATATGGTTGAAGGAGTTCAGAGCTGCTACGACAGCGATTCTGAAGACCACAAGAACACAGACGAGTTCATGGAACCGCTCGTAAACGCAAACGTTGACGGAAGAATCAAGGAAGGCGATGCTGTAATCTTCTTCAACTACCGCAACGACCGTGCAAAGGAGCTCACAGTTGTACTCACACAGCAGGATATGCCGGAAGAAGGCATGCACACAATACCAGGTCTGCACTACTGCTGCATGACTCCGTATGATGCAAGCTTCACAGGAGTACACATTCTCTTCCCTAAGGAGAACGTAAGCAACACTCTCGGTGAATATCTCAGCTCAAAGGGACTCAAGCAGCTCCACACTGCAGAAACTGAGAAGTATGCACACGTAACATTCTTCTTCAACGGCGGACGCGAAACTCCATACGACGGCGAAGAGCGTATACTCGTTGCATCTCCAAGGGTTGCAACCTACGACCTCAAGCCTGAAATGAGCGCATTCGAAGTTAAGGACAAGCTCGTTGCTGCTATCAAGGAGAACAAGTATGACTTCATCGTAGTAAACTTCGCAAACGGCGATATGGTAGGCCACACAGGCGTCTACGAGGCTATCGAGAAGGCTGTCAAGGCTGTCGATACTTGCGTAGGTGAGGTTGTTGCTGCAGCAAGCGCTACAGGCTACGAGACAATCATCATAGCTGACCACGGCAATGCCGACAACGCTATCAATGCAGACGGTACACCTAACACTGCACACTCACTCAATCCTGTTCCGTTCATCTACATCACAGAGAACAAGAACGCAAAGGTAAGCGACGGTATCCTTGCAGATGTTGCACCAAGCATCCTGCACATCATGGGTCTCGAACAGCCTTCAGAAATGACAGGAAAGAACCTTATTGAAGACTAATACAGCATGTGCTGAACAATACATGTTCAGACAGACAAAATAAACTTCAATACACTTTACCGGAAAGGGAAACGGGCGCAAAAGTCTGTTTCCCTTTCTTTTTTGCCCACTCCAACAACACGCGCCGGGCGTTCTAACAATAAGTCCAATCAGAGTTAACATCACAGCAATCAATTGCTAGTACAGACGGACGCAATTCATAGTACAGATGAAAAACATTCATAACTCGGACACAAACATACAGCGCACACGCGAAACGCCATTATTCTAAAGCATAAAACAAATGCGTGCCGTCCCTCACAAAAAAATGAGAAACGGCACGCACACGGCTTACGCGTCAAACGTGACAGAATCAAATCTGCGCAGCGTTGAACATGTATGTATATATGGTCGAACAGAGTCCGACAACCATAAGTGCAAGTGTACAAAGAAGAAGGCTCCAGCGCATCGGACGACGGCAACGGAAATGCTGCAGAGGTTCGTCGGACGGCGAGATGTATATGGCCTTCACAATAAGCATGTAGTAGTAGAGCGACACAACCGTGTTGATGAGCGCGATAAACACAACAATCCAGTGGCCGGCCTTAAATGCAGCCGCAAATACGAAGAACTTCGAGAAGAAGCCTGCGAACGGCGGTATACCGGCAAGCGAGAAGAGAGCTATCGTCATCACGAACGAAAGCTTAGGATTGGTTGAATAGAGCGCACGGCATGTATCCATGGTGACAGGTGCCTGAGTCTTTGCCTCAATGGCTGTTATGGCACCGAAGATGGCCATGTTGGCGAATACATATACGAACACGTAGTACACGAGCGATGCCATTCCCTGAGACGATGGATTGAGTGCGGCAAGCACAATATATCCAGCCTGTGAAATACTGCTGTATGCCATGAATCGCTTGAGGTCGTGCTGAAGTATTGCAAAGAGGTTGGCAACCGTGATAGATGCAACAATCAGAATGCTGAGCACAAGGCTGTATTCGTCGGCCATTGGAAAAAACACGTGCTTGAGCACTATGACTAGTGTAAATGCTGCGGCACCCTTTGATACTACAGAAAGGTATGCACTTACTGGAGTAGGCGCACCCTGGTATACGTCAGGTGTCCATGCGTGGAACGGCACAAGGCTTAGCTTGAATCCGAGTCCGGCAAGGAAGAGCACCATCGCCATAATTTGCAGAGGCGATGCAGTCAGCATCTGATGCATGTCGGCAAAATAGGTCGTTCCGCATGTTGCAAAAAGAAACGACACACCATAGAGCATCATGGCCGAAGAGAACATGGAGTTGAGAATGAACTTGGCTCCTGCTTCAGCGCTGGTGTGGCGAAACTTGTCGAAAGCTGCAAGACATGCCAATGGAATGCTGGCAAGCTCGAGACCTACGTAGAGCATCATCATGCTTCCGGCGCTGACCATGAAATAAGCTCCGAGAAGAGTTGTCATAATTATAATATAGAACTCACCGGCGCGTTCGCGCATATCGTCGCGCGAAAGCCATGCACCTGTCTGCATGAACACGATGAGCGAAGCCAATGTAAGTACTGTCTTAATCACCGATGTGATAGGCGAAGAATAGTACATTCCTCCGAATGCCTGTCCCTCGAAAGGTATGGCACTTACCACCAGCGGCAGGAGCATGAACACACATGCCAGTCCCTGAAGAAGACGGTAGCGCGGACGCTTGATGGCTATGTCGGCCACGAGCACCACGATTATCGCCACAAGCAGGCTTATCTCTGCCCGCAGATTATATAAAACTGATATATCCATAATCGATTTTGTTATATTGTCGGTTTATTGATGGACTTGTACAGCGGATGTCACCGCATAATGTGCGAAATGACAGGTTCTACGCCTCCGCTGATGATGTTGCTGAACCAGAACGGAGCAAATCCTATTGCCGCGATGGAAATGACCAGACAGATGACAGCCATTCGCTCGTCCCAGCGTGCATCGGTGAGCTTGAGGTGCTCAGGGTCAGTGCATGTTCCATAGAGTATTCGGCCTACAACACGCAGGATGTAGACAGCTGTTATGACGATGCTCGATGCTGCCACTATGGTGCATACGCGATGGAAAGTGTCGGCGTTCTGGAACGAACCTACAAACACAGTCATCTCTGCAACGAATCCGCTGAAACCAGGAAGTCCGAGGTTGGCAAGACCGGCAACAACGTAACCGGCTGAAAGGAACGGCATGATGCGCATGAGTCCGCGCAGACGGCGGATATCACGTGTATGCGTACGCCCGTATATCATACCGATGAGGGCGAAGAAGAGAGCCGTGGTAAGACCGTGGCTGAGCATCTGGAGCACACCACCGGTAGCACTGACGCGTGTACCCATAAGCAAAGCGAAGAGCACGAGTCCGCAGTGGCTCACCGAAGAGTAAGCATTGATATACTTGAGGTCGGTCTGAACGACAGCTCCAAACGCACCGTATACGACAGAAATTGTTGTGAGCACAAGGAAGAAGTCTCCCCAGATGTCAAGTCCCTCAGGCATGAGATACATAGCTATGCGGAAACATCCGTAACCACCAAGTTTCATGAGCACACCGGCATGAAGCATAGACACTGCTGTAGGTGCCGAAGCATGACCGTCAGGGCTCCATGTATGGAATGGGAAGAGAGCACCGAGCACTCCGAAGCCGACAAATACAAGCGGGAAGAAAATACGCTGAAGGTGCACCGGTATGGTGTGCTGCGCAATCTCCTGCACGTTCATAGTCGTTGCTCCCGCACCGTAGTATATTCCAAGTATACCGATGAGAAGGAGAGCAGAACCACCCATGAGCATGAGCGTAAGTTTCATGGCTGCATATTCCTTGCGTCCGCTACCCCACACACCGATAAGAAGGAACATAGGGATGAGTGCAACCTCGTAGAACATGAACATGGTGAAGAGGTCGGTCGAGATGAAGAATCCAAACACACCAACGCTCAGGAGGGTGAACCACATGAAATATTCCTTAGTGAGCGGCTGAAGTCTCCACGAAGCAAAAGTACCAGTAAATACAATCATTGAGCTGAGCAGCAGCATGACGAGCGAAATGCCGTCGATTCCGACAGAGCAGCATATATTCATTGGGGCGTACCACACGAAACTGTCGACGAAAAGCATCTCGTCAGTGATTCCTGCACGGCGCATGCCCAAAAACTCTACAACAACATAGATCGACAGCACCAGCAGAGCTGACGAACCAGTCACCATAACTCCCCTGACCTGATTGACATTTCTCGCGGCCCAAAGTCCGAGAAGCATCAGCAAGGGTATCAGAACGAAAATGCCTAGTATATTCATAAGAAGAACAGAGTTATTAATGTCAAAATGATTATACCTCCGAGGAAGTACAGAGTGTAGGTCTGAACTCTACCGTTCTGCAGAGGCTGTATGCTCTCACCCGCTGCATTGGCACACCAGGCAAGGAAATTCATGAATTGGTCTATGACATGGCGGTCAAACCACGCGATTGGTGTGGAAACGCAACGGAAGATAATCTTCTTTGTCACAAACATCCATACCTCATCCATATAGAAGCGCTTGTAGGCCGCACGATGGAGCTTGCTGAAACGGCGTCCGAGCATATCGGCAACCGGCTGATTGGAACGTCCGTACATCCACACAGCAAGCAGTATGGCAACAACTGCCACTACAACGCTGGTACATGCCACCTGCATTTCCATCTCAGTGTCGAAGCTCTGTCCGTCGGCCGAAACAAAATGGCCGAAAGGAATGAATCCGGCAACAATAGTTACAAGAGCAAGGAATACGAGCGGGAAAGTCATTGTGACAGGCGCCTCGTGAGGCACGTGCTCGGCATGAAGTTCCTTGTTCTCATGTCCGAAGAATATGTTGCAGTAGAGACGGAACATATAGAAAGCCGTCATTCCGGCAATGGCAGTCATAATCCAGCCCATGACAGGACTGAAGGCAAAACATGCCGCGAGAATTTCGTCCTTTGAGAAGAATCCTGAGAACGGAGGTATACCCGATATGGCAAGACATGCTATGAAGAATGTGATGCTTGTTACAGGCATATATTTGTGCAGGCCTCCCATTGAAGACATCTCGTTGCTGTGTACTGCATGTATGATACATCCGGCACCGAGGAAGAGAAGAGCCTTGAACATGGCGTGTGTGAAGAGGTGGAACATTGAGGCCATGTAGCCGAGTCCGCCAGCTTCAGGTACATCAGATGCGCATACGCCGAGCGATACCATCATGAAGCCAATCTGAGAAATGGTTGAGAAGGCAAGCACACGCTTGATGTCGCTCTGCGCACAAGCTACGGAAGCAGCATAGAACGCTGTGAACGCGCCCACGTAAGCAACCCAATGGAGCACATCGGGAGCATAGGCGATGAAGAGCGGGAACATGCGTGCAACGAGGTATACACCGGCAACAACCATTGTGGCGGCATGGATAAGCGCCGACACCGGAGTCGGACCCTCCATTGCATCAGGAAGCCAGATGTGGAGAGGGAACATGGCACTCTTGCCGGCACCGCCGACAAACATAAGACCGAGCGCCCAAGGAAGAATCATGGCAGCCTGTGCCAGACGGCTCTCTTCCGGAGTGAACGAGAATGTTCCTGCATAATAGCCGTAGAGAAGTATACCTACAAGGAAACCGAAGTCGGCAAAACGCGTAACGATAAATGCCTTCTTTGAAGCGAGTATAGCCTCAGGCTTGGTGTAATAGAATCCGATGAGGAGGTAAGAAGAAACTCCCACGAGCTCCCAAAATACATACATCTGGAAGATGTTGGTTGCTACCACAAGTCCAAGCATTGAGAATGTGAAAAGCGAAAGGAAAGCATAGTAGCGCTGAAAACCGCGCTCGCCCTTCATGTATCCGAAAGAATAGATGTGCACCATCAGCGACACTGTAGAGATAACGATGAGCATCATTACAGATATAGGGTCGAGCATGATGCCCATGTCGATGTGCAGGTCGGATGTGAACGGCAGCCACTGGAAGTCCATCGGAACTACCGTCGGATAAAGGCCTGCCTCGTTTCTGCCTGCAGAAAAATAGCTGAAGGCGGTGAAATAGCTCACCAGAGCCACGAGCGCAAGCGATATGGTGCCGATTATGCCCGCCAAGCGGTGAGACATTTTCATACCGGCCAGTGCCAATATAAGAAAGCTCAGGAAAGGCAGGACTAGAATTAATATTGTATATTCCATAGAAAAATCGTGATAATGTGTTTATATTAACCCTTCATATCTGATATGTCGTCTGTGACGATGTGACGCAGATTGCGATAGACATTAATAATTATGGCTATGGCAACAGCAGTCTCCGCAGCGGCAATGGCAATGCCGAAGAGGCTGAAGAAATGTCCCTCAAGATGTTCAGGATAGATATAACGATTGAACACAGCGAAATTGATGTTTGTAGCATTGAGCATGAGCTCTACTGATATCAGCAGTGCGAGCAGGTTCTTGCGTGTGAAGAATCCGTAGACTCCGCAGAACATCATGACCGTACTGATGACAAGATAATGTACGACGTGTATTTCCAGTTCCATAATTATTTCTCCTTTGTTTGTTTCTTATCTTTTCGGGCTATCATTATCGCACCAATCATGCACGACAGAAGCAGAACTCCAATGACCTCAAACGGAAGTACAAACTGATACTTGCCTGTTCCGACAAGGGCATGACCGATTTCCTTTGTAGGAAGCTCTACGCCCTGCGGTATCGTATTTACGACGAAACCGTTAGTAACTATGAGGAACAATACAAGCGCAGCGCCCGCAATGGTCGTCAGCAGCACACAGAACAGCTTTGAACGGCTGATGTGGTACTTCATGTTGCGGTCAGACTTTGTCAGAAGTATTGAAAACACATACAGAACGACGATACCTCCGGCGTAGACCATCAGCTGAACGGCGCTGAGATAGTTGTAGCCAAGAAGTCCGTAGATGACACCAGTACCAAAAAGCACAAACAGCAGATACGTTGCCGAGTGCAGAATCTTTCCGGCCGTAACGGCCATGACGGAGCAGAAAAGTATTCCTGCGCCCACCACGTAGAAGAATATTTCCTGAAGTGATAATTCCATAATACTAATTATTAGCGAGTGAAGATCCTTCGTGGTTCAGTGTCAGCAGCAGCTTGTCCTTCTCGAACACGGCATTCTCGAAATCATTGGTGAATCCGATGGCGTGATGAGGGCAAACATTGACGCAGAGTTCGCAGAACATGCATGAACCAAGATTATACTCATATTTCAACAAAACCTTTTTCTTCTTTCCGTCCTCGCCTTCGCGCATCTCGCTCTGTATGCGGATGGTTCCGTTGGGACAATTCATCTGACACAGACCGCATGCCACGCAGTTGTGATGGTTTGACTCATCGTGAAACATCACAAGCTTGGCGCGGTGGCGCTCAGGTATATGAAGAGTCGTATGACGATTCTCCGGATACTGCTCGGTGACATTCTTCTGCAGGAACACCTTCATAGAAGTGCGCATACCAATCAGAAGACTCTTTATGCCGGAAGCATATCCCTCAAAATATTCCTTTATACTGCTCATTTGTAAATACACTTAAAATACTAAACCGAAAACCTTGCACAGCGTCATTACGAGAAGAACCAGCAGGGACGCAGGCATGAGGTATTTCCACTCCAATATAAGAACCTGGTCGATTCGCAGACGCGGGAACGTCCAGCGGATCCACATCAGCAGGAAGACTACGAAGAAGGTCTTGCCCATGAACCAGATGAAACCTGGGATGTAGTCCATGACCGCATTGAAGCCGTCGAGACCTGCAATGTGCAGAGGCATCCATCCGCCAAGGAAGAGGGTCACGGCAATTCCTGAAGTGATGAACAGGTTCAGATACTCTGCCAGATAGAAGAAACCGAAGTGCATACCAGAATATTCGGTATGATAACCGGCAGTAAGTTCCTGTTCAGCCTCGGCAAGGTCGAAAGGTGCACGGTTGGCCTCGGCGTTACCAGCAATGAGATAGATGATGAAAGCGGCTATTGCCGGTATGTGGCCCTTGAAGATGTTCCATCCGTCGGCCTGATAACCTACAATCGACTGTATGTCCATTGTTCCGGTGAGCACAACCATTGTGAGCACGCTTATACCGATGGAAAGTTCGTAGCTGATAATCATGGCACCACTTCTGACAGCACCGATGAGAGTATACTTGCTGTTACTGCTCCATCCGGCAAGCAGGATACCCAGCACACCGATTGAAGAAACAGCAAGAACAAAGAATATACCTATGTCCATGTGGATAATCTCACCACCCTTGTTCCACGGCAGACAAGAGAATGTCAGAATGGAAGCCAGGATAACGAGAAACGGAGCAAGATTGTAGAGAAACTTGTCGGAATTCTTAAGTGAGATGATTTCCTTTGTCAGAATCTTCAATACGTCGGCAGGCACCTGAAGGAGTCCGCCTTTTCCTCCTACGCGGTTAGGACCGATACGGCACTGGAATGCGGCGCAGACCTTGCGCTCCATGTATATAAGTATGACAGCCATGACTGCATACATAATCATGATGAACACTCCAACGACGATACCTTCCAATGTCAGTGCCAGCCATTGCGGCATGACGCTGCACAACCACTCGTGCACGCGAAGCAGCAAAGGCTGAATGTTATAATAATCCAAATATGGTTGATTCATATCGTTATCTGTGAATATGGGTTGAACATTATCTGTCTATATCAGGGATGACAAAGTCGAGCGTACCGCCTATGGCAATGAGGTCGGCCAGCTTCTGTCCGCGGCAAACGGTATCCATTGTGTGTACGAGAGGCATACCGGTAGAACGGTAGTGCAGACGGTAAGGACACTTGTCGCCATGGCTCTCTATCATCACGTCGAACTCGCCTCGGCTGGTCTCCACTGAAGCAGAGAAATTGCCTTCAGGAAGCTTGATGATAGGCTTGGTCTTCACCTTGAACTCACCCTCAGGAATATTGTCGATGAGCTGTTCAATGATGTGGCACGACTCAAGAATCTCGTCCATACGCACCATGTAGCGTGCAAAGGAGTCGCCCTCGGTACGGGTGATTTCCTTAAACTCCACCTTGTCGTAGAGTGCATACGGATGGTGCTTGCGCACGTCGTTCGACCATCCCGAAGCACGTCCTGTACCTCCGGTTGCACCGAGCGAGATGGCATCCTCGCGGCTGAGCACACCTACGCCCTTGAGACGAGTCTGTGCGATGACGTTTCCGGTGAATATGTTGTGATAATCAGGAAGCACGCTGTAGAGATGCTTGATGAACTCCTTCACCTTCTTGCAGAAGTCAGGCTGAATGTCGGCCTGCACGCCTCCGATCATGTTGTAGTTCTGAATGAGTCGGCCACCGGTTGTTTCCTCGAAAATGTCGAGAATCATCTCGCGTTCGCGGAATCCGTAGAAGAACGGTGTCAGACCACCCATATCCATAACGAGGCAAGAATAGAAAAGCAGGTGGGAATCGATACGCTGAAGCTCATCCATGATTGTACGGATGTACTGCGCGCGTTCTGAAATTTCTATGCCTGCGGCCTTCTCAATACACATGCAGAGTGCATGGCGGTTCTGATGGGCGCTGAGGTAGTCGAGACGGTCGGTGAGTGCAAGAGTCTGCGGATAAGTGAGGCTCTCGTTCATCTTCTCGATACCACGGTGTATGTATCCCAAAATCGGGTCAATCTTGCGGATGTTTTCACCGTCGAGCGAGGTACGCATACGGAGCACACCGTGGGTTGACGGGTGCTGAGGTCCGATGTTTACAACAAACTCGCTCTTACCGAACACAGTATTCTCATGCTCATCTATCGTACCGTCGGGGTTCATGAAATACTCCTCAGTAACATCGGCATTCTCCTCGTTCTCCATGTTGAGCGGATTTGAGTTCATGTCGTAATCCTTACGGAGCGGATAACCCACCCAATCCTCGCGCAGGAAAATACGGCGCATGTCAGGATTGTTGAGGAAACGTATTCCGAAGAAGTCATAAACCTCGCGTTCCTTTATTTCGGCAGTCTTCCACAAATCGCACACGCTAGGCAGAAAAGCCTGGTCGCGGTCAGATGTGGCAGTTTTGAGCACAATGCGCGAATAAGTCACGCTCGATTCCAGATAGTAGAGTGCGCCAAGGCTCTCTCCCCAGTCCATGCCGACAATGTCGCGGAGGAAGTCCATAGGTTCCTCGCTGTCGTGGCGCAGCATCTCTGCCGCACGGCGGAAGTCCTGCGGAGACAATTCAACTATTCTCTCGCCGTTCTCAGACACAACGGCCTGCGGAAAGGCTTTCAATATCTTTTCAATCTGTTCCATTGATCATTCGTTTTCGTTATCAGGTCTTTTCTCCTTCCTGTTGACGCCTCCGAGGAACTTTTCAACCTTTATTTTCCTCTGAAGCTGCATCATGCCGTAATAGAATGCTTCCGGACGCGGAGGGCATCCTGGAATGTACACATCGACCGGTATGATCTTGTCGATGCCGTTTACAACATGGTACGACTTGATGAAAGGACCTCCGGAAATGGTGCATCCGCCCACTGCAACAACATACTTCGGCTCGGCCATCTGGTCGTAAAGACGCTTAAGCACAGGAGCCATCTTATAGGTGATGGTACCGAGCACCATAATCATGTCGGCCTGACGCGGCGAGTTACGTGTAACCTCGAATCCGAAGCGGGCCATATCGTAGCGTGCAGCACCAAGAGCCATGAACTCGATGGCACAGCAGCTGGTTCCGAACGTGAGCGACCACAGAGAGTTGCTGCGTCCCCAATCAATCAGTTCGTCGACAGTACCAAGGATTATTCCGGCGCCGTTCATGTTGAGCTCCTTGACCATGCGTTCAAGATAGTCGTTGTTCTTGAACTCGTCATACTCCATCGAACGTATCGATGTACGCTTCTTTATATCCATTCCAACGCTCCTTTCTTCCAGGCATAAACAAGACCCAGAACCAAAATCAACAGGAAAAATCCGACGCTTACAAGAGCATAGATGCCGAGTTCAGCGGCAACGACTGCCCAAGGAAAGAGAAACACTGTCTCGATGTCGAACATCAGGAACAGGATAGCAAACAGATAATATCCCACACGGAACTGCACCCACGACTGACCGCGAGTAGGTATTCCGCACTCGTAGGGCTCACCTTTCTGCTTGTTGTAAGAACGCGGAGCGACCAGTTTGGCAATGGTCATCGCGGCTACAACCAGCGCAACTGCTGTGAGCACCACAACTACTAGAAAATTAAAAAACATATATGAAAATATTATTTATTTGTTTATCGAACAATAAAAGACGTAGAACCAGAAAGAGCAAATAAAGATGTGCATTACGACAAGCGCCAAATAAAAAAACAATCCGGCTTGACTGCACATCAGACCGGCTACACAATTATTCTTTCGAGCATATAAACATAATAGTCTGCAGAATCATGCTGCACGATACGGCATGAAGATACGATACAACGTATACCTGCATGCTGTATATAATCTATTGCCCTGACAACAGTACCTATAACGTTTGAAAGAAGTTTGAAACTGTCAAGGCTGAAAACAGAATCGTCACATAGACATTGAGTGACGCAAGCATTGCCGCAATCGAGGAGATATTCCATTGTGGCAGAAAAATCTTCTTCGGGAGAACCGACTGCACATTCTGTGCCTGCGTGGAAAGAAGGCACACTCTCCCCTACGGTGTCAGACATCGCCGAACTCATTTTCCATGCCGACACGGCAAACAGGAAAAAGAGGAAAAACAGGGATTGCTTCAGAAAATTTTCCATCTCGCCTTTTCTCTAAAGAGCCACATATCTCAAAACCCATAGCATGAGAAACAAGCAGGCAGATATGGGGCTATACCTAAAACACAGCAAAGTTATACAAATATTTTGATAGAAAGCAGCACTGATGTAACAAATATTGCACTTGTCTGAAGTTTTATGACATAAATCTACCATGTAAATGCAGGCGCCCGGCGCTATGATTACGAGCGCTCAGAAATTTCTGCGCGAGCGCCCGCGACAAACATTGCGAGGGCTCACAAATATACATTTATGGAACAGGGGAAAAATAAAAAAGGCGCCATTCATCACGAACAGCACCTCCCAAAACAAAAAATAAAGTTCTTATTATATAAAGTAGAAAGGGATCCAAAATACTTACAATGTTCACTTACGTCCGCTCACAATCGTTCCGGAACCGCGTTCTGAAGATTTTGCGGATGTACGCGAAGCGCTTCTTGAAGAGCTTCTCATGTTGCTCGAACTTCTGCGCCCGCCAGCAGAGCTCACGCCGGAAGTCCTTGACACATGCACGCCCTGTCCTCTGTTTCCGTCAGGCCTTGAAGGCTTTTCCGGACGATGCGAAGGTTCGCGGTTAGGCCGGTTGTCATGGTCCGGCCTGTGGACAGGTTTTGGACGATTGTCGCCGATATGATACGGCGGTCGTGAAGGATGTCTGTCTGGTACACGTCCAGGAACCACTGCCGGAGTGAAATGATATGGACGCGGACGAGGCGGCATGCCATGGAAGAAATGTCCACCGCAGTAGGAAGTATAATATCGAGGAACACGATAATAGAATCTGCTCGGACGCAGGTCGAGCGATAGTATCAGCAGGTTCCATGTATTTCTGACAAAGGATATAGGCCTATAGAAATAGTCGTATCTGACAAGCGCCGTCCACGCAGCCGCGCCAAGAAGACGGCGAAGGGCATCGTCGCGCATCTCAACAACGTACATATAATCGTCGTAGCGACGTCCCAAAGCTATATCGTCAAGGTAATCGTTTACGCCATACAGATAGTCGTAGTTGATGCAGTAAAGATCATCAATACAGCTTGAGCTCAACCCCAGTGTATACACCATTCTGTCTGTCAGAAGTCTGGCATTGAACCGGAGCTCCTCGCCTGTCATAGGTCTGGCATAAGAAGCCGTTTGCCCGAAAAACGCAAGAGCAAGCGTTAGAATAATTGTCCTTAATGCTTTCATATCCCAATGAGTTTTGATGTTAATACTGAATGATTGTTCTAGCTCACATGGCAAAAGTACATCAAAACATTATACTGCAAAAGGGATAAATCCTAAACTGACGGAGAAAAAGCCTAAGCGTATTAGGGATTTTCCACATTCGAGGCAAAGGCTCACTTTATTCCAGACTGACGGCAGACGCGAAGTGCGATGCCCAGCCACACGATGAAAAGTGCACGCAGAAGCAGGGGCATAGACACAGGAAATACCGTCATGAGCAGAGCAAGCATGAGATTTATAAGGCATAAGGCCTGAACAGGACTAACCTTTTCTTCGAGAATGCTGGAAAAGAATGAAGCTATAGTGACTGTCATACGCAAAGAAGATATGCGCAAACGAGATAGTGCAAGGGTACTGAATATACTGTTCTGGCAAACTGCTGTTCCGGACATTGTCATACAATCTTTCTTCATAACTGCTGAGATTTATTAGTTAAACTTTACATGTGCAAAGTAAGGAGCAGTCAGTGTCAGAATACGGCAAAAACGCAGTAATTTTTACTATTCGAGGATGGATTCTGTTAATTTACGTAAATATTCAATCATATAGTTCTTGAAATCATCAGAATCGACAATACGTATGTCTTCCATCAGACCTGCGACAAAACGGCCTAATCCCTGATAGCTGCAGACCTGCAGGGAAATCAACCAATGGCGGTCATCGACAATCACAAAATCCTTTTTATATACAGGATATTCTTCCATTAGGAGGTTTGCAGAAAATAATCCCATGAGAAGTTTGACACGAAACCGTTTCTCGCCCGAAAAGCCGAATATGTCGGTAAAATATTCCATGTGAGAAGAAGTGTATTCCCATTTTTCGGGCAAGACTGTGACACCTCCACGTATACGGGAAATCTTGAAGGTCTTGTTTTTGGAGCTGGCAATCTCGAAACACCGCACCTCGGAATCGTTCATCAACAGACGGAACGGCTCGACAATGCGGTCGGATACGACTCCGCTATGCGGCGAAAAATAATCGTGCATGACAATCTTGCGCTTTCCGACAATGGCTTCATGTATAGCTTCGACATTAGCAGACAGCAGAGGATTTACCTTGACATCCGACATAAAATCGACTCCGTAGACAGCAGACAGCTTTTTTTTGAGACTTTGCACGGCAGGCGACTTGTCATCGACCTTGTTGAGAATATTGCCAAGGGCGTCAAGCTCACGTCCGGTGAAACGGACGCGTTCGGAGACATCCTGAATGAAAGGAGATGAGGAATCTATGCTATATATGCCGTCGTTGCAGACAACGGTGAAACCGGCATCGCGCAGGAAATCAATATAACGGTAGACTGATCTGGGCGAAAGACCTAACTTATCGCCTATCTCGCCGACACGATACATGGTGTTTCGCGTAAGCAGGCTGATCAGTCTCAGCTGTCTTCCGAATTTATCGAGTTCCATACATGCGAAGTTATTTGCGGTTGGTCAGAATTCAAGTTCCAGCTGACCGTCGCCAAGAAGATTGAATGTTTTGCGATGATACGGCGTTATGCCATGCTCACGTATTGCTTCGCGATGTTCACGGGTAGGATAGCCGGCATTGCGGTTCCAGCCATAGAAAGGATACTGTTCGTGAAGCTCTTTCATATAATCATCCCTGAACGTTTTCGCCAAGATAGAGGCTGCAGCAATAGACTGATATTTTCCATCGCCTTTGACAATTGTAGTATACGGCAGATCCTGATATGGACGGAAACGGTTGCCGTCGATTATCAGTGCCTGCGGGCGGACTGAAAGCTGATCTACAGCTCTGTGCATTGCCAGAATGCTGGCGTTCAGGATATTTATTTCGTCAATCTCTGAGGGAGTCACCACACCTACGGCCCATGCAACGGCATCGCGCATTATCTCCTCGCGCAGCTTGTAGCGCCGTGATGCGCTGAGACGCTTGGAATCGTTGAGAGCATCATTGCGATAATCTTTAGGCAAGATAACGGCAACCGCGTACACACTTCCGGCCAAGCAGCCACGACCGGCTTCATCGCATCCGGCTTCAATGAGATTTTCGTTGTAATAAGGCAGCAACATTCAATCAGAGGAATAATATATTACTTTAATTCAAGTCCAAAATAAAACACTTTGCAAGGGAACATGCCGACCAGCATCACTTCTTCTTAACAATGGAGTTCATTGGGTTGCGAAGTCCCTTGCCCTTAATATAGAAGGCTTTGGCCGTACCGAACTTCAGATAGAAGTCTATACGTATCGGCAGATGGTTGAGGTCGTCTGTCACATAGAAACGGAGAAGCTCTTTCGACTTTTCCTTTTCTTCATAATCGAGAAGAGAGAACACAAGGCATCGATAAGTAACATCATCGTTGGCCGTGAAATTTCCCTTTCCCATATATATAAGCGTCTGCTCTTCGACCTTGCGTCCGGTTGCCATCTGGAAATGAATTTTCTGTCCGACCTTGTAGTTCGTAGGATCAAAAGATCGTGCCAAAGCAAGAATACTGAGCATATCGTAGTTGCATTCATCACTTATATGCACGGAATCGGACCATTTGCGGTCTTTATTGAAATAGCGCAAATGAACACGGCTCTTGTTGTCCGGATAACTGTAACGAACCTCCGAAATGGTATATCTGCGTCCCTCGGTCGCTCCCTTACGGAAATATAGAGGCACGAGAGTCGGCGTGAAATAGCATGTCAGCGTATCTTTCATTGGGAAGAGCGCATTGCAGCGCTTGTTGCCTACGCAGAGCAAATCCGACCTGAGTACTTTCTTTCCTTCATATACATCGTTTCGGATGTCGTAATACGCAGTACCGGCTTTCACCCAGATGAACTTCCAATTGAAATACAAATCATAAGTAAGACTTTCGCCAGCACTGAAAGCGGTGTTTTCAGTATCACACTGTGCCGTCATTCTGCATGGGGCCAAAAGTGTCAGTACAAAAACTGCTGCGGTTCCAATAAAATGCTTCATACCAATGACTCTTATTAATCGGATTAAACATCGCAGACCAGGAAAGGTTGGGAGCGCAATATGGCCTATTTCTTCTTGTTGCGCTCACGTTCAGCATTTCTGCTCTTGATGGTCTTTTCCTTATCTGGTTTCTGCTTGGTAATCTTTCCCGGCTTCTGGTTAATGATAGGTACTGCCGTAGGGTTCCAGCTTTGGGCAACTTCCCACAGTGCTCTCAACTTGATGGCACCCGGATAGTAGAACACCTCCTCAGGCTGAACACGCTTGTCGAATTCGCCTGTATCCCATATTCCATTCGAATTGCGGTCGTAATACAGCCTCAGATAGTATGTACCAGGAGTTATGAAATAGAAATCGGCCTTTCCTCCTTTGCTCTTGACGGTTTTGACAACTCTGTCGGAACCGTCCATAAGCTGCACGATTGCAGATGTGTCGGCATTTACAAGATTCACAAACAAAGTTGCATATTCGTCAAGCGACTTGACCTTTATGTTCTTTTTGATTCCTGCACTGCGCTTTCCGTAGATGCTGACGAAGGCACCGGTATCGACCACCAACTGATACTCCGTATCCAGCTGCCACTCGGCATAGAATCTATATTTACGCAGCTGTCCTGGCAATTGTCTGAGTATGAAAGGCTGCGGAACAAGGACGGTATCCTGCTTCTGATAGAAATGCACCATATCCATGTGAAGAGTATCTATAGGCTCTGCTGGAGTCAGGTCTATATTTCGGTCAGGATCCAGTGAACTTGATGCAGAAACTTTCATATCAAGGAACTTCTCCGGCATTGGCGGCACGACAAATTCTTCATCTTGTGGAAGACTATAAAGACTATCCAAAGATTTCTGGTCGCCGTTCTCTTTAAAACGCTTTTCAAGTTCACGACGCTCACGTTTCTTGATTTTCTGAGCGTTTTTAAACTTTGCCTCGGAATCCTTTACCCACTGCTCATATTCCTGCTGATATTCCTTGGCCAGTCGGCTTTTGGTTATTTTCGAGGCCATCTCGAAAGAGTCCGACGTCTCCACCAACTGTCCCAATGTATCTGTAGCCATGAAAGAGGCTATAAGATTCAATGTATCCAGATTATATACGAGAGAATCGCGTATCCAATATGTAACAGTATCATTTCCAGCAGAATGTTCTATCTCAAAAAGGTTCTTCTCATCGAAATTAAGTCCTTTGATGACCGGAAGCTTATCGCTCGGCGAGGTGAAATAGAAAGACACTGTTTGCAGATTTGGACGCTCAGCTTTCAAAAGATACCTGTCGGTAATCTTTTCCTGAAAAGCAAGCAGATGTATATCGTCTGGATAAAAATGAGTATAATTTACGGTTATGATGGAATCATAATGTATGCTGTCGTGCCATATTGTATCGTATCTGACATCAGGAGAACAAGATGTGGAAATAATACGGTCTGTATAAGCCAGCATCTCACTCTTCTGATCATACATGTAATTCTGATTCTGGTCGTTAAGCGCATATACTCTGTACTTGCGATTAGGATTTATGCCTTTTATGACAAAATGGCCTCGGCTGTCCGTACGGGAAAGTCTCTCGAACGGCTTAGTCTTAAACACGCTGTCATCCATTTCAGAGTAGATACCGACCAGCATTCCCTTTATAGGTTCAAGATTGGATGCATCAAGAACATTACCGGATATCTGGAACGTATCTATTGTTTCACCGGTTGAAAAGGAGAAAGCATAGTCACCCAACGGATTGCCCTCGTTGTTGTCTTCTATAGCATCTGAAAAATCAATGGTATAAGTCGTGCTGTCGCGCAACGTGTCGAGAATGTTGATTGTTATCTTCTTTCCGGAAGTCAAAATCTCAGGTTGCTCCTTCTGTGGAGGTGAAATTACGACTTTCTCGTTTGCGCTCTCGATTTTTATGTTCTCATTGAAAGTAAGCACTATTCTCTTTGGAGTGACATTTGTAGCTCTGTCTGCAGGTGACGTTCCGACAAGTACAGGAGGTGTCTCGTCGTACGGTCCTCCATCTGGTGATCCCATGTTGGCACAAGCAGCAACGACGATAACCGTCATCAAAATGAATAATACTTTATAGAGATTTCTGTTCATATAAAGAAATAGGGAAATTGCTTTATATATTACAAATCAGCCACAAGCACCCGGAAAAGCGCAATTATGCTTTTCCGAATGCTTGAGTGATTATATTTCGTTGTTGAGTTGTATGAGTTCGTCCATATATGTCCTGCTGTTGCTCAAACGCGGAATCTTATGCTGTCCGCCAAGTTTTCCCTTGCGCTTAAGCCATTCATCGAACAGGCCATTGTTTGCTTCAATAATTTCAAGAGGCTGAAGAGTGATGTTCTTACTTCTCTTCGCTTCATAGTCTGAATTTATTCCCTGGAGAGATCTGTCGAGTATAACTGCAAATTCTTCTACAGAAGCCGGACGTTTAGCAAATTCTATCATCCACTGATGTCTGCACTTGGCATTGGCATCCATGAATATAGGAGCAGCTGTATAGTCCTTGACCTGAGCTCCAGTTGCAAGACATGCCTGAGCAAGACCTTTCTCGGCATTATCAACGATAAGTTCTTCTCCGAAAGCATTGATGAAATGCTTTGTTCGACCAGTAATTACAAATTTATACGGATTCTTTTGAGTGAAACGAACTGTATCGCCGATCATGTAACGCCACAAACCGCATGTAGTGCTTATAATCATCGCGTAATTCACTCCTGGTTCGACATCTACCAACGGAATTACCCTTGGATTCGGTTTGTCGAAGTCTTCCATAGGCATGAACTCGTAGAAAACACCATAATCGACCATCAACGACATTGCCGGATCAGACAAGTCTGTCTGTATTCCGAAGAATCCTTCACTTGCGTTATATGTCTCCATATAGTGCATATTAGGATTCTTGATGATGTTCTTATACTGTTCTCTATAAGGTGTAAAGGCAACACCTCCATGGAAGAAAACTTCGAGATTAGGCCATATTGTATCCAAAGTATCCTTACCGCTAAGTTCCAGTATGCGATTGAGCACAGACAACATCCATGAAGGGACACCGCTTATGTTGGTGACATTCATGTTCATAGTAGCACGTGCAATCTTATCGCGCTTCTCTTCGAAATCGCTTAAAAGGGCTATACTCTTATCTGGAACACGTGTCTTATTGACAATGCTAGGCACATTCTCAATAAGGATAGCACTCAGGTCACCCACAAGGCTCTTTGGCGTATTGAGATTAGGAGAATGACTACCACCAAGAATAAGACTTTTTCCGCTGAACAAAGAACTTTTAGGATTTATGTTCAGATAACTGGCAACGCAGTCGGTACCACCACGATAGTGGGTATCCTTCAAACCATCGCTGCTGACCGGAATGAACTTACTCTTGTCATTGGTTGTGCCCGATGATTTTGCGAACCAGCTTACTTTTCCTCGCCACAAAACATCAGACTCGCCTTCACGCATTCTCTGGATATAACCTTTAAGTTCTTCATAGGTCTGTACACCTACATTCGATACGAACTGTTCGTAAGACGAAATACTGCTGTAGTTGTGCAGTTTTCCCCACTCAGTCGTTTTAGCAGCATCTATCAGATGTCGCAGTACCTTACTCTGAAGTTCTTCTGTTCTATCAGCATAACGCTCTATCGCCTTTTGGCGCGAAGAAAAATAAACCTTGTTGAGTATTCCTGTTACGTTCATTTCTAAATGTTTTATGGCACAAAAATATATTAAAAACTTGACATGACCTACAGTACCGCCCAAAAAGAGCCTTCAAGCCAGATTGTACCTAACATTATAATACGACATTGCACAAATTAGAAATATATGTACATATAATTCTGTCATACAACGATAAAAGAATCATTATGTTTCAGGCACAACCTTTTCTGAGTTCTTCTTAATAATAGCTGAATATAAGTCCTTATCAACATTTAGCTTCTCCAATGCACTTTTAGAAGCATTTTGCTGACTTTCTTTCTTCGTATACCCCTCTCCATATCCACATCGGAAACCCTCAATATATAGTTCAGAGACAAAAACGGTCGTATTGCTTCCATCTTCGCACTTCTCACATACAACATCATAGGAATAATCCAAATGTCGCTTCTGACACCACTCTATAAGACGGCTTTTAAAATTATTCTCCAACGAAGCTACTTCATCAATGTCAAGATAATCGGCAAACACGCGATTACGGATAAAGCGAACGCAATAGCTGTAACCGCGATCCAAATATATAGCACCGACCAGCGCTTCAAAAGCATTACCGCACATGTAACTATTATGCGCAGTTGAACTAACGCCATAGTGTTCCACCATCTCAGACAATCCAATATCGGAAGCAAGACGGTTCAGAGTCTCACGCTTCACCAGACGACTGCGCAGAACTGTCAAAAAACCTTCATGCTTATTTGAAAAATGTTCATACAGAATGTCTGCAACAACAGCCCCCAAAACGGCATCTCCAAGATATTCTAGCCTCTCATTATTAGCAGTTGCACCAAAGCTGGAGTTCTTCAAATGAAACATACAAGATTTATGTCTCAGTGCAAGCTTATAGAGCTCTATACGTCTTGGATAAAACCCCAAAATAGAATAAAAGCGTAAAAAAGGCTCCTTATCACGCAGGAAAAGGAGCCTTAAACTATCTATTAGATTTCGAAACACAGATTATTTGTATTTCTTGAATATTACACATGCATTATGACCACCAAAACCGAATGTGTTGCTGAGAGCAGCACGTACAGTTCTCTCCTGAGCCACATTGAATGTGAAATTCATATTGTAATCTATTTCTTCATCTTTATCTTCCGGATCGTGATTGATTGTAGGAGGAACAATATCATCTCTTACAGACAAAACACTTATCATTGCTTCAACAGCACCAGCTGCACCGAGCAGATGTCCGGTCATAGATTTAGTTGAACTGATATTCAACTTATAAGCGCTTTCACCGAATACTTCCTTAATAGCCTTAGCCTCAGAAATATCACCTACGTGTGTAGATGTACCATGAACATTGATATAATCAATATCATCAGGTGTCATTCCTGCGTCCTCAAGTGCACGCTTCATAACAAGCTTAGCGCCCAATCCATCAGGATGAGATGCTGTGATATGATATGCATCAGCAGACATACCTGCACCTGCCATCTCAGCATAGATCTTGGCACCACGTGCCTTCGCATGCTCCAGCTCTTCAAGAATAAGGATTCCTGCGCCTTCACCCATAACGAATCCATCACGGCTTGCGCTGAATGGACGAGAAGCACGAGTCGGGTCGTCATTACGTGTAGACAATGCCTTCATAGCATTGAAGCCACCAACTCCTGCAGGCCATATAGCTGCTTCTGCTCCACCAGTTATGATCGCACTTGCCTTGCCCAAGCGGATAAGGTTAAATGCATCTGCCAAAGCATTTGATGAAGAAGCACAAGCTGAAGTTGTTGTGTAGTTCGGACCATGGAAACCGTATTCAATAGAAATGTGTCCGGCTGCGATATCGGCAATCATCTTTGGAATGAAGAACGGATTATACTTAGGGCCAAGCTGAGGTCCATTTACAGCATAATTTCCAGCTTCTTCCTCGAATGTATGAATTCCACCGATTCCAACACCAAGTACAACTCCGATATTGTCCTTATCAACTGTTTCGAGATCAATTCCGGAGTCTTCGAGCGCCATCTTTGCTGCAGCAACTGCATATTCTGTGTAGAGGTCCATCTTACGAGCCTCCTTACGGTCAATGTACTTGCTTTCAACAAATCCTTTGACCTCGCATGCAAACTGGGTCTTGAACTGTGACGCATCGAAATGAGTAATAGGAGCAGCACCACTAACACCTTTCTTGAGATTTTCCCAAGACTCTTCAGCAGTAAGGCCAAGAGGTGTAATGGCACCAATACCTGTTACAACAACTCTCTTTAATTCCATAAATTATATATAATTGGAATTGATTATTTAGCGTTCTTCTCGATATAATCGATAGCATCGCCTACTGTAGAAATCTTCTCTGCCTGGTCATCTGGAATGTTGATGCCGAAAGCCTTCTCAAACTCCATGATAAGTTCTACAGTGTCCAATGAATCTGCACCGAGGTCGTTTGTGAAGCTAGCTTCTGGCTTTACTTCTGCTTCATCAACACCAAGTTTATCAACGATAATAGCTTTTACTCTTGATTCAATTTCTGACATAACTCTAAATTTTAAAATGTTATTAAAAATGATTAGTTTATTCTTATCTCCGTGCAAAGGAACAAAATTATCCTTAGTTGTGCAAAAATAAGACAGACAATTTGAGCAAAAATGCACACACCACAGGAGTTTTGTGCATTTATTCCAAGTTTTAGGGCATAAACAGCTGTCAAAAGACCACCAAAAACTTTTAAGCTCTACTTATCAAGCCTCGTTTTTATTGTTCCTTTTGCGCTCAAGATGATTAAGTATAATCTTTCTGATCCTCATGCTCTTCGGTGTAACTTCCACATATTCATCCTCCTTGATGTACTCAAGAGCCTCTTCAAGAGAGAGGATGACAGGAGGTATTATTCTTGCTTTATCATCAGTACCAGACGCACGAGTATTGGTAAGCTGCTTTGCCTTAGTAACGTTGACAACAAGATCATTATCATGCACATGTTCACCGACAACTTGTCCTGCATATACCTCATCACCAGGAGAAATGAAGAATTTTCCTCTGTCCTGAAGGTGGTCGATGGCATAAGCAAACGCTGTACCGCTTTCAAGTGCAATCATAGAACCATTTGTACGTCTTGTCATATCACCCTTATATGGCTGATAATTTTTGAAGCGGTGTGCCATGATAGCTTCTCCCTGGCTTGCAGTAAGTACATTTGTTCTCAGACCGATTATACCTCTAGAAGGGATTTCGAACTCGATATTGACTCTGTCTCCCTGGGCTTCCATGGATACAACTTCACCTTTTCTGCGTGTAACCATATCGATCATCTTGCTGGAGAAATCCTGTGGTACGCTGATTGTAAGTTCCTCCACCGGCTCACACTTAACACCATTTATCTCCTTATATATAACCTGAGGCTGTCCAACCTGAAGTTCATATCCTTCACGGCGCATTGTTTCAATCAAAACTGAAAGATGAAGCACACCGCGTCCGCTGACAATCCAACTATCAGTAGAGTTTTCTCTTGGTCTTACCTTCAGTGCAAGATTTTTCTCCAATTCCTTCTGCAGACGGTCATTTATATGACGGCTAGTGCAGAACTTACCTTCTTTACCAAAGAATGGAGAATTGTTTATAGTGAAGAGCATGCTCATCGTCGGCTCATCGATACTAATTGTAGGCAACTGCTCAGGCTGTTCGAAATCGCATATAGTATCACCTATTTCGAAATTCGAAAGACCAATCACTGCACATATATCGCCACTAGAAACCTCTTCTGTAGCTTTATGGCCCATACCTTCAAAAGTATGCAGTTCCTTAATCTTTGTCTTTTCCATAGAACCATCACGATGAACAATCGTAATGTTCATGCCGCTCTTAAGTGTACCTCTATGAACACGTCCCACAGCAATACGTCCTGTATAAGTTGAATAGTCCAATGAAGTTATAAGCATCTGAGGAGTTCCATCCAGGCGTTCAGGAGAAGGAATATGTTCAATGATTGTATCGAGCAGATATGTAATATCCTGTGTAGGCTTGCTCCAATCAGGTCCCATCCATCCATTTTTTGCAGAACCGTATACAACAGGGAAGTCCAGCTGTTCTTCCGTAGCATTAAGACTGCACATCAAATCAAAAACCATTTCGTATACTTCCTCCGGACGACAGTTAGGCTTGTCAACCTTGTTTACAACCACAACAGGCTTCAAACCAATTTCCAGAGCTTTCTGAAGAACGAAACGAGTCTGCGGCATAGGACCTTCAAAAGCATCAACCAGAAGTATGCAACCGTCAGCCATATTAAGCACACGCTCCACTTCTCCTCCGAAGTCGCTATGTCCCGGAGTATCAATGATATTTATCTTAGTATCCTTATAACAGATTGAAACGTTCTTTGAAAGGATTGTTATACCTCTTTCCCTTTCAAGTTCGTTATTGTCCAAAATCAAATCACCAGTCTGTTGGTTGCTGCGGAACAGATTACCTGCCAAAAGCATTTTATCTACCAGTGTAGTCTTTCCGTGGTCAACATGCGCAATAATAGCAATGTTTCTAATGTCCTGCATACACTCTTTACCTTTATTATATTTATAATAATCTCTTCATAGCTGACGTTACACATACAGGATTTAAACACTCTGTGGATGGCTGTCGGCTGAAAAGCGATGCAAAGTTAGCTTTTTTTCTTATATAAAGTTGCGATTATCAAAATAATACGTACCTTTGCACCCGCAATCAAGTTTTACACACAAAATTTTATTTATATGTACTTAGATTCAGCTAAAAAACAAGAAATCTTTGGCCAGTACGGAAAGTCTAACACAGATACTGGTTCTTGCGAGAGCCAGATAGCTTTGTTTTCATACCGTATCAGCCGTTTGACCGAGCACATGAAGGTCAATCATAAAGATTATAGCACTAACAGAGCACTGGTTAAGCTTGTCGGCAAAAGACGCAGCATGCTCAACTATCTCAAGAAAAAAGACATCGAGCGTTATCGTGCAATTGTAAAAGCACTCGGATTGCGTAAATAATCTTTTTTCAAAAAGCTCAAAACAAAAAATCAGGGGATGCACCGCAAGGTTCATCCCCTGTTTTTTTTGCGTCCAAAAGAAAAGACCGGCCGAACAAAAGTCCAACCGGCCACCATTTATTTTCTACATCAGGAACATGATATTCCCTACAAACTTACTGTATCATGTCAAATTCAGCAATTGAAGCATCGCGCGAAAATGCAGTGAAACGGAAATATCTGGCTTTAGTCTTATCAAAACCAACCTTTGTAAAATAAGGCAACCATTTGCCACCAGAAACTTCAGTCCATGCAATTCCATCCATGCTGACCTCAAGCTTATATCCCCTTATCAGCCCACCTGAAGATTTGTCGCTGCGAGGCGTACACAAAAAGGCTGAGACATCATACACGCGTCCCATATCAACTTCCAGATAATGAGGGAAGGGAGCAGGACTGCTGTATTTCGCATGCCACATGGTTTTAAAATCACCATCTATAGCTTTATAAGCTTCACACTGTTCAGCCTCAGTTTCCTGACTGCTATAGCCACGAAGTTTCCATCCACGCTTCGATATAACATTTTCAGGTGCAGAAGACTTCCACTCACCGGTTTTCCAGTTCATGTCAAAAGTTCGTCTATAGTCGAATATACACTTGCCATCTTTAAATTCGATAGGAAAAACGATGGTCTTTGACGATGGAAGATCCGGGTCCTGCCATCTATCACCGACATAAAGATACGAAAAGCCATTCTTATTAGGAATCTTAAGAACAGAAGCAGCCTGAGTGTCAAATGCTATATTATTTCCAACATCGCTCAATTCCGACCATCCAGAAGTCAAAGACTTGGAGTAAGCAACCTTGCACTGGTTAGGATCCCATCCCGTACATGCAGAAGAAAGCATAAAATACGTATCCCCTACTCTGACTATAGCCGGAGCCTCGCGCCTGTCACCGGCAAAAAGAGTTGTATGCGAAACTGCGCTCAGATAATCATCCGACAACTTGAACAATCCCAAATCCTGATTTTCGTTTGTTGTAGAAATAAAGTATGCAGTGCCGTCATCATCCACAAAGACGTTGCAGTCGCGAGATTTGATACCCAAAGGCCTTCCTGCCCAGTGGAACTTATATGGTCCGTTTACAGAATCGCAATAAAAGACGGCAGCCTCAGACGCACCATAATTGCCTTGTTCCCAATGACACCATACCACATATTTCCCGGTTTTCTTGCAATACATAAGTTTAGGACGCTCAATGAAGCGGCTTCCGTCGGCCAAAGCCGGATGTGTATCAGGTGAAATGATCTTGCGCTCAAATTTCCAATTAACAAAATCTTTTGAAGAGTACATATTGACATCAGGATGCCACATATCAGAACGGTCCTCACCAATCATATACCATGTATCTCCAACTTTCAGGAAACCGGCACCGTGCGCCTGCACATCTTTTCCATCGGAATCGACCCACATATCACCATTTACAATCGTAGTCCATCCTGCTGTAGTTCTGTCAGACTTACCAGCAGTCTTTTTACTGTTGCTCACACCATCACCGACACCAGAAGCACCAGCAACAGAAGAACACAAGAATAAAGAGAAAAGCAAATAATAGATTTTTTTCATAATACTATTCTAAGTAAATTATAAAATGTGCGGAATCCGTACATTCAGAATATGCAGACTCCGCACCTATATATTAAATAGAAGCTCTATGCATTAAAGCATCAGAGTACCTGACTTCCAGGCTTAACCTCACGATTCACAGTTGTCACAGACAAAGAACCATCCCAGTTTTCTGCAGAAAGAATCATTCCTTCACTTACTAGACCGTTCTTAAATTGTCTAGGAGCCAGATTAGCAATAAAGCATACCTGCTTGCCCATAAGCTGTTCAGGTTCATAATGCTGAGCTATACCGCTTACAATGACACGCTTTTCCAATCCGTCATCAATGAGGAACTTAAGAAGCTTCTTCATTTTTGGAACGCGCTCACATTCCAATACAGTTCCGACTCTGATATCAAGCTTTTCAAAATCCTCAAATGATATATTTTCCTTAATCGGTTTTGCTTTATATGCAGCAGCCTCATTAGCCTTTTTAGTAGCAAGCAATTTGTCAACCTGCGCCTGAATAACATCATCCTCGATCTTTTCAAACAACAGAGACGGCTTTGCCAACTGTTTGCCGGCAGGAAGAAGATCCGTAGAACCAAGCTCATCCCACTTGAACTCTTCCATATTTATCATTTCCCTAAGCTTTTTGCTTGAGAAAGGCAGGAATGGTTCAAAAGCAATAGCCAGATTTGCAGTAAGCTGCAAAGATATATAAATGATAGTCTTTACTCGTTCCGGATCAGTCTTGATAAGTTTCCAAGGTTCTGCATCTGCTATATACTTATTACCGATACGTGCCAAGTTCATAGCCTCCTTCTGAGCATCGCGGAACTTGAAGTTGTCCAGCAAAGCCTCAACCTTCTGCTTGACATCCTTGAATTCATCAAGAGTCTGCTTGTCAGTATCAGTAAGTTCACCACATTCAGGAACTATGCCGTTGTAATACTTCTGTGTAAGCTGAAGAGCACGGTTGACGAAATTACCGTAAACAGCAACAAGCTCATTATTGTTGCGTGCCTGATAGTCCTTCCAAGTAAAATCGTTATCTTTAGTTTCAGGAGCATTGGCTGTAAGTACATATCTCAACACATCCTGTTTACCAGGCATATCTACAAGATACTCGTTGAGCCATACAGCCCAATTTCGGCTAGTAGAAATCTTATCACCTTCAAGATTGAGGAACTCATTGCTAGGTACATTGTCCGGCAGGATATAACCACCGTGAGCCTTAAGCATTACAGGGAACACAATGCAGTGGAACACAATATTGTCCTTGCCTATAAAATGCACAAGTCTTGTTTCAGAATCTTTCCACCAAGTTTCCCAGTTACCTTTCTCAGGATGTGCGTCACACAGCTCCTTAGTATTTGAGATATAACCGATAGGAGCATCAAACCACACATACAACACCTTTCCTTCAGCACCTTCAACAGGAACCGGGATACCCCAATCAAGGTCACGAGTTACGGCTCTAGGTTTCAAGCCAGTATCCAACCAACTTTTGCACTGTCCGTACACATTCGGTCTCCACTCCTTGTGCTCTTCGAGAATCCATTTTTCCAACCATTCCTGATATTGATCGAGAGGAAGATACCAATGTGTAGTAGGTCTCTTGACCAATGGATTTCCAGTAAGGGCATTTACGGGGTTAATAAGTTCATCCGGCGACAAAGTACTTCCGCACTTCTCACACTGATCTCCGTATGCACCTTGTGCATGGCATCTAGGACATTCGCCTTTGATGTTACGGTCTGTAAGGAACTGTCCGGCGCCCTCATCATAGAACTGCTCAGACTCAATCTTTACAAACTTCCCATCATCGTACAACTTCTTGAAAAAATCAGATGCAACGTGACTGTGAGTTTCGGATGTTGTACGAGAATAGACATCAAACGAAATTCCGAACTCCGCAAAAGAATCCTTTATAATCTTGTGATATCTGTCAACAACATCCTGCGGTGTGCATCCTTCTTTCTTTGCACGGATAGTAACCGGCACACCATGTTCGTCGCTACCACCGATAAACAAAACATCTTCACCTTTAAGACGAAGATATCTGACATAAATATCTGCAGGGACATATACACCTGCCAAATGTCCTATATGTACAGGACCATTAGCATAAGGCAGTGCAGATGTCACCAATGTACGTTTAAACTTCTTTTCCATTAAGCTGATAAAATTTACCTATCTTTCTTTTGCAAATATACGATTTTCAAGGCAATAAACAGCCTGCCGGATTACTTTACTTACGTTTTTTGCACTTATCCGTTATGCAAGCCGGCTTTTTGTCTTTCCAGCCACCTTTCTTTCGTTCTGCGCCAGCGTTTGTGGCTCCACAACCATATAGCCGGATTTTCCACAATATCAGCTTCCAACATGCGCATATACATATCCGTCAAATCAAAATCCTCAAATTGTTCCGGACTATCTGTCATAAGTATCAAATCACAATGATAATACCCTCGTTTCGGACGAGTCATACGTCCATAATAAACCATCGCCCCTATCTTCTTTGAAATCTCTTCAGTACCAGTAAATACTGCTGTTTCACGATTGAGGAAATGTGTAAAATGGTGAATGCTGTTCCATTTAGGAAGCTGATCAGATATAAAGCCGACCACCACTTTCAACCCTTCCTTTTTCATCTGAAGAATTCTGCGCAATGTTTTTTTCATCGGTATGCACTCGCCTCCATATTGTTCCCGAAGATCAATAAATATCTTGTCAGCAATCTTGTTGTAAAGAGGGTGATATATCTGAGTACAATGAGCATAAGGCATCCAATATTGAAGCGAGGCAATCCACTCCCAGTTGCCGTAATGCCCCAGATAAAGAAAAAGAAAATCCTTGCCGTTCTCAAATCTCTGCCTTGCATCATCCAGCCCGCTGAAAGTCATACGTTTCATCATCTCTTTCTTTGACATGGAAAACAATTTTATGTTCTCTACAATATAATCACAGAAGAAATGATAGAAGCCACGTTCCACCTCTGTCAAATAAGCCTTGTCCTTATCAGGAAATGACCCAGCTATATTTTGCCGAACAACGTTCCTGCGATAACGGACAACATAATAGACAATAAGGTAAATAAAGTCTGAAATGACATACAAAACGGCCATAGGCAAAAGCGACAGAAGCCAGAAGAAGCCGTAAACCAACCTATAATTCAGATTCTGCAAGACATTAGACATAAAAACAGAATTCATAATTTAAACACGTGCATAACGCACAAACATAAAAAGAGAACAGCACAGCCGTCCAGACCTGCAGGCAACAATCTCTTAATCTAAAAAACGGTATTCATTCTACACCTACGATTTTGAATACCCGTCCTATAATCTGTTCGTTAGATATATTACGCATACATCTATAATCACCATACCTGCAAGGCTTATTTCCATACACCGAGCAAGGCCTGCACTCCATTTCAAGCTGCACAACATTGTCGGCCGACTGGTTCCAACCAAGGAAGCCGGCTTTCGGATGAGTAGCTCCCCACACAGAGACTACAGGTACAGCTACCAGCGAAGCCATGTGCATATTTGCAGAATCCATAGCTACCATGCAGTCAAGCTGGCTCATAAGAAGTATTTCATCTTTAAGACCGTTCATCAGTCCGCATACAGACATGACATTTTGTGTTTCCCATGTCTTCAGCAGTGCACTTTCTTTCTTACCGGCCCCGAACAAAAACACCTTACATCCTGCCATTGCTATGCATTCTGCCAGAGTACGCATCTTATCCAGCGGATACACCTTTCCCTCGTGTGCGGCAAAGGGGGCTATTCCGACCCACTTATCTCCTGTTTTTTTCTCACCTACAGCTTTCCATACCACAGACAGGTCTTCCACGGAATTATCAAAAGCACGTACAAAATTTGGTTCAAAAACAAGCCCCAGATCACGAAAAACATCCGCATATCTGGAAAAAGACGATTTCAGGGCAGTGCCTGTAATTCCGTGCCTCAAAAGAGCCTTCTTCGAAGCACGTCCCTTATCAATAACCTTAACAGGTACCCCCGACATGCGGAATCGCCATTTAAGATATTTCGTTCTTAAAACATCATGAAGATCGGCCACAGCATCATATTTCTCTGCTTTCAATTCAGAAAATAGCCGTTCAAGACCATATATACCCTTATAATCATTAAGTTTTATGCCTTTGACCTTAACATTCTCAGGCATCCAACTGAAAAAAGGTACCAGACGATTCACAGTCAGAACTGTCACGCACAAGTCAGGATAACGTCTGGCAAGAGAGTCTATCACCGGCACAGTCATGGCCACATCCCCCATTGCCGACAGACGTATAGCCAAAAGATTCCTTATCATACGACAGCATTTATTTCAACAAAGCACCTGTTCCTTCGAATTTTACTGTTTGCCGTAAAGTACAGGATTGGTACTTGGATCGTTATACATTTTCATCTGCTTATACACCTTCATATACTTCTTTCCGGATTCAATATCCGACAAAAGCTGGTCTATAGCCGAAGCAAGATCCTTGCGCTGTTCCATAAGTACAGCCAACTTCCTGTTGCACTGTTCCTTATGTTTTTCGTCAGCATCTTTACGCTCCACCTGTTCCTTCATGTGGTATATTTTCAATTCCAAGATGCTCAGTCTGTCAACAGCCCAAGCAGGACTTTCAGTATTGATTACGGCGTCAGGCAACACCTTGACATCCTTATACTTGTCAAGGAAATAACTGTCAATCATTTCAACAAGATCTGTTCTATCCTGATTACTCTTATCAATCCTGCGCTTGATGGCCAAAGCCTCAACAGGATCAATTTCCGGATCTCTTATAATATCCTCAAGATGCCACTGAACGGTATCAATCCAGTTTTTCAGATAAAGATAATACTCAATACTGCGTTCCGCATAAGTATTATTTATAGGTGTATCAACATTGTCATTTACATGATAATCGTTTATGGCCTTTTCAAATATAGGCATTGAAAGCTGAGTAAATGTCATACCGTATATTTTTTATTTAAATGTTCTTATTCGAAAATACATAAGCAAAAAGTACATATTGTCGCCTATGTCTGTATAAATCACTTATTGCAAATCTATATAATCTTTCTGAATATCACAACTCATTGTACCAAATTTGCTAACTTTGCCGACATGAAAGCGGTAGTAGACGATAAAATACCTTTCATCAAAGGTGAAATAGAAAAATTGGTAGATATTGCAGAATATATACCAGGCAGCGAAATAAGCCGTGAAGACTTGCTCGATGCCGAAATACTTGTTGTGCGCACCCGCACCAAATGCGGTAAAAGTCTGCTGGACGGCACAAGTGTGAAACTGATAATATCAGCGACTATAGGATTCGACCACATCGACACATCCTATTGCAAAGACAATGGTATCCAGTGGACCAATTGCCCCGGTTGCAATGCACCGTCTGTCCGCCAATACATTCATTCCGTACTTCTTCTTCTCAAACGTGAGCGCGGATTCAATCTCCAGGAAAAGACCATAGGCATCGTAGGAGCCGGACATGTCGGCTCGCTTGTGGCAGAAGACGCACGCGCTCTTGGTATGAATGTACTCGTCAACGACCCTATAAGACAAATGAATGAGCCGGACGGCAATTTCGTAAACTTAAATGAAATTGCTGAAAAATGTGACATCATCTCATTCCACACACCATTGACCACCGACGGTCCATGCCCTACATTCCATCTGGCTGACAAGCATTTCTTCGAAAGCCTCCGCAAACATCCGGTATTGATGAACAGCGGCCGAGGTCCTGTAGTCGACAACGACCTGCTTCTTTCTGCATTAAAGCAAGGAGTCGTAAGTGAAGCTGTAATCGACACATGGGAGCACGAGCCCCATATAAACCTCGAACTTCTTGACAGGACATTCATCGGAACACCACATATAGCCGGCTACTCTGCAGACGGAAAGGCTACTGCAACACGTATGTCTCTACAGGCTCTGTGCAGATATCTCGGAAAACCGTTCACATTAAACATCAGAGCACCAAAGCTTCCTGACACAATGTTTCCTACATCATCAGACCCTGAAGAAATGGCTCTACAGCTGTACAACCCGCACACCGACTCAGATGCATTAAAAAACAACCCAGAGATGTTCGAATACCTCCGCGGCAATTATCCGCTTAGAAGGGAATATGCCGATTAATCTGGGTTATTCGCCTTCAACTTCTCTTGCATCGAAAAGTTTCGGATTGTCCAAAAGTTCTTTTTCAACCACTTTATACGACCTGTACGGATCAAAATATTTGAATCCGTGCATAGTCGGTAGTTTTCTTGGTGTCATATAATCTTCTCCAAAATAGCAAACGAGCGCACCATGAATGCCGTTAGGTGCCGGCATCTTCAAACCTTCAAAGTCAATATCCACGACATCATTATAATCTTCACGCAGACGTATACGCCTTCTATTGCTGTATTTGTAAGCAACAGGAGATATTCTTTTGCACTTGTCAGCATCAACCATACGGAACATTTTCTCATACAAGGCAAAAGCCTTTCTGTAAGGAACCACAGAATAAAGTCCTTTTGAGAATACAGCCAAGGCTTTTTTCCCGAACGACCGGTTTTCGTCAATCCGACTCAAATAAGCTCTGATTGTCTTCTTGATGAACATTGTAGATGTGCGATGCAAAAAGCGCAACAGCGGATTTTCAATAAATCCATCAAGTACAAAGATATCTATATCTATACCGCGACAATACTTCTTACCCAATTCAGAACGCCCTATAGCCGCAGTTTCAACATTTCGTATCTGCCCATGTCCGCAATAATAGCCATCATCCGTATAGGTACATTGAAAAAAATAAGGAGCTTTGAATTCTTCAGAAGCAATCTTTACCAGTTCGTCGTAGTCCTTACGCATCATTATAAAATCTATATCGTCATCCCACGGAATAAACCCCTTGTGCCTGACTGCTCCAAGAAGGGTACCGCTGTCCATCCAGCATTTAAGTCCATGACGCTTGCATACTTCAACCAGCTTCATGGCAAGATCCAGCTCAACCGCCCACACTCTCTTCATTCTGGACGAAACGGTATAACCTCCACGATCTTCTTCTTTCAGAAAATCATCAGACAGAGCCGATTTAAGTTCTTCACAAATCGGCAGTTCATTCAATCCGTATTCGGACTCAACATGTTTTTCTAAAACCATATCTTAGTATTTACTGCACCAAAGACTCCCCGAAACAACAAATCGAAAAACTACAAAATCCGACAAACAGCAAGGAGACTTTTTACGCATAAAACAAACATGAAACAAAAGTATATATTTTTTACACAAGCATCTGTTTTATACACTCATTTTGACAAAACGGCACACTTGCCATATTAAAAATGCTATAAAACGTCTAACATCAATCATTTTTTGCCAATATCAGGAATTTTACATAATTTCGCCAATTATAACACAAAAACCTTGTAAATCATGAAAACAGTACTTACTGTCGGAGTTTATGACCTTCTGCATATAGGACATATAGAATTATTCAGGAAATCACGGGCACTTGGTGATCGGCTCGTCGTTGCCGTACAAGACTCTGAATATGTAAAACTGTTCAAACCTGAAGCCAACCTTGTCTATTCAACAGAAGAGCGCTGCTACATGGTCAAAGCCATCAGATACGTCGATGACGTTGTAGTATATACAAGTGCAGACAAGATAGTCCATGAAGTCGATTTCGATATCTTCGCAAAAGGGCCTGACCAGAATCACGAAGCCTTTCAAAAAGCAGAAGCCTACTGCAGGGAAAACGGCAAACAGGTAGTAGTCCTTCCACGCACCAAAGGTATATCATCATCAGAGCTCAAAACTCTGATAAAGAGCATGAAGTAAACAAGTACTACATGCTCTGTACCTCATGTTCAATTACGCTTCGCCATACATGAACATGCATCTGCAAAGGCCTCTCTGAAGAAATATCCATCAACCAGCTTTTTTCTGAAAGCTTCTACAGATGCACATATTTCATCATATTCTTCCTTGCTAACATGGTTCAAGGCCTCTGAAAGTTCAGAAAGCGAAGACACACAAATGCCCAGTTTGTTTTCGACGATGAACTTTGACATTGCCGATTGATTCCATATTATCACCGGCAATCCGGCACATATATAAAAAGATGTTTTATGCGGATTGTTTATACGCAGATATTCCCCCCAATTGCCGGAACAGGCATCGATGGAATCACCATCCCACACTAATCCCCAATCACCATCGACTGTTTCAATGAATTTGTCAGATTCGAGATAACCGTGATAATGGATATTATGCCATTTCGATGCAATATTTTCGTCAAGACCACGGCCGAAAATGTCAAGAACACATCCATCAAGGCATTTATCCAAGTCATACAAGAACGCATTCTTCCTCAAACCTAATGCACCGGCATAAACTATTCTCCTAGGATTATGACCAAAATGCCTGTGCAACGGAGACGAAGAAGACAAGTAATCAAATATTCCCAGTTCGCACATACGCACCTTGCATCCATGTTCTTTCAGCCAATCTTTCATTGCGCCATTATGAACAATGATACTGTCTGTATGCGACAATCTTTCAATTTCCTGATCGGCTGTAAGTTTATGGCGTCTGAACGTTCCCAGATCATGGATCAGCGTCACTGTAGAAGCGTTTTTCATGTGTGCTATACGACACAAAGCCGTATAATATTTCTTAAAAGGATACTGTATAAGCAGTACGTCATCTTTATGAAGTACAAAAGGAAGACGAATCACGCTGAACAATTTACTAAAAAAAACCGACACCTTTCCCTTGCTGCCTATATGTACCGACAGATTCCTGAACCCGTCGCGCTCCATCAATTCATCGATATCATTCTTAGCCTTATTGGGCGATATTATCTTCAAATAACAATTCATCACTATCTATACTCAAACATTCTATATTCTGCAAATATAAGACAAATACAGACACAGCAGCATCAAGACAAACATACACAAAAGAAAAAACAGCAAACCAGCCATCACAAATCAATAACGACACACTCCAATATAGCAAAACTACGCATTGACTGCACTATCATAAGCTAAGCCAAAACAGAATATATACTTAAACATTGGTGCGCATAATAAATAAATGGATACCTTTGCACACAGCTTATTTCAAATATCATACAATAACTTGCATTTCGCATAATACAGTTTCAAGAAAATGACAGACTACGACATAAGACCTCTCCAAATAAAATTGCTCGACACATTAAAGGCCATAGACGATATGTGCAGACAGAACGGGCTGAAGTACTATCTTCTAGACGGAACATTGCTGGGAGCAGTCCGCCACAAGGGTTTTATACCGTGGGATGACGATATCGATATAGGCATGCCTAGAAAAGACTACGAGAAACTGGTATTGCACTGCAAGGAATGGTTGCCTGAAAGATTTGAATTCATATCCTTCGAAAGCGACATAAACTATTCACAGCATTACGGTAAGATACAAGACAGGACAACCACTCTCATAGAGAAGCAATACCGCTACTATGTAGGAGGAATATTCATTGATATATTCCCGATAGACGGCATATCTGAATCTGTCGTAAAACAAAAGATATATTTCAAGCAATACAGAATCCTGAAAAAGATTCTATATTTCCTTTACAGAGATCCGTATAAACACGGGCACGGCCCTTCATGCTGGATTCCGTTGCTTGTCAGAAAACTGTTCAACAGAGAGCATGTGCACAGAATCATGAAACGCCACATGATGAAATACGATTACGACTCATGCAGATATGTGACAACCAACATAAACGACGGAATGAAAGGTGTTGCAGACAAGATCAACGTTCTTGGAGACCCAACTCCTGTAAGCTTTGAGAACATGGCGTTCATGGGAATGCGCAACAATCACGAATATCTCAAAAAACTATTCGGCGACTATATGACACCTCCTCCGGCAGGAAAGAGGCGTCAACATAATTTTGAATATCTGGATCTTGATACTCCGTTCGAAGATTACCTGAAGAAAAATGCCAATCAATGACTGCGCCACAGATTCCAAGGCTTATATCCAAGCTTAAGCCTTAGTTTCACTTTGCGTACAAGATTGAGCGGTTTGCGCTTGAGACGCCCCTTGTAATGTGTGTCAAAATCATCAACTGCATCCAATACGCGTGCCGACGCTTTACCGTCCAGATAAGCTTCATGGTTATGGACAAAATCCGATACGGCATTCATAAGTTCTTCCGGACGTGCCAGGGCAAATTCTATTGCCCTTTCAACTTCATCTTCATTCTGAACGTTGACGAGGTGAGGTCCTGGCATTGTATTTCGGAACGTAACGACCGGTTTATTCAGCATCATGAATTCAACAATCACAGAAGAGCTGTCAGACAGCATCACATCAGCTCTATCAAGCAGATCAGCATCAACAACACCACCTTCATGGAATACCACATTAGCGTGGGTTGATGCAAGCTCACGATATCTATCAAGAGTCTCCACATCCGAGAATTTAGGATGAAAAGAAAGAATCCAATCCCAGTCCTTAGTTTCAGCCAGAGATTTTATGGTTTTCCAAAGAGCCGGTGCCGAGGTCACACTCTTTGTAAATGTAGATGAATAAAAAATAACCGGACGCTCATTCTTTCTACCGCAGTTGCGTCTTTCGGCAAAGGAATCAGCTTTACACCAACCGGTCTCATAGACTTTAAAGAAGCCATACTTTGCTTCGAGACGTCTGAATGGCTCAGTACTGGTTTTACCTTGAGTACAATATATGTCAAACCATCCACGTATGGAAAAATGGTCGTCTTTTGTATCACCGCGTTTGTTTATAGGGAAGCCATGAAAAACACAGACCTTTATACCAGGGAAGAAATCGTAGATATAATTGCCCGGAGCAAAAACGGCCATGGGACGATATTCTTCAACTTCCGAAATAGAGCAAAGGCGCTTTTCGCCTGCTTCAAGCAAATCGGCACACTGAGGTTCTATAAACCACGCAGCCTCATCACCGCGCCTTAATATTTCTTTCTGCAAAGGACGCAGTATAGGATATGAATATGCTACAGAAACAAAAAACAAATATCGCTTTCCCATAGATTATATTTGATTTGACTATGAAACATCATTTCTTATTCTTTTTAAAGATACGGCGTTTTAATCTTTTTCTGCGTTCAAAATCATCAAGACGCTTCATTATATATTTTACGCAATCTTCGCCGTCCAATCCCCGCACAGCCGAATACTTTCTTACAACAACTTCAAGCAGACGCCTGTTGTGCGTAATCCTCTTCATATTATCCAGACATTCATGGACTCCAGGATTGGAAACGAAACGACTTCTATTGGTGTCAATGACAGTAAAATGAGGACAACCGTCAGCATCAAAGCTATACAGTATATTACTCAAATTCAAGTCTCCATGAAGAATACCGAGTTCATGCAGATGCGCAACAAATCCGGCCAAAGCCTCAGCCATATCTATGTGGCTTTCAAAATCCGGGTTTCCAAGCAATGATTTCAATGACGGATAAGTACATTCTGATGAAATGAAATATCCATAAGAGAATAACAGATTTTCATAGACCTCAACAGCTCCAATACCGGCAGGACTGTCAACTCCCATATCATTCAATCTGCCAGCATACAAAAAGGCCCTGACCGCCTTGCTTTTCCGCCACACAGAATAAGCCAGACGCTGAAAGAAATTAGGTTTCTTGTATCGCTTTACTATCAGATTTTCGCCCGCAACTACTATTTTTCTGACAACGTTTCTTCCCTTATATATTACAGAGCCCTCTTTACAGAATGATTCATGAAGACCTTCAATCCATGGCCTCAAATATTCATAATGAGGATCTATAAATACTTTTATCATATTTAAATTTTCTACTTACTCTTTCAAATAAAACTAATGACATATAAAACCGGCTGATATCCGATGCTCCACGTATCTTATTATACAAAACTATATAGCACACTGAAACATCAATCGCCCTTCTCATCAAGCCGGTTGTTCCAGAGATACTTGCGTGTATCAGATGCTATCACTCCTGAAAGAAGAAGGAGCGACAAAAGATTTGGAATGGCCATGAGTGCATTCATACTGTCTGCCAAATTCCAGACGACAGCCAAGTTCAGGACTGAGCCTGCATAAATTGCACCGATCCATATTACGCGGTAATATTTGATCAACCGTTTGCCTCCAAGATATTCAATGGCCCTTTCGGCATAATAGCTCCAGCCTAGAATCGTGGAGAAAGCAAAAGTAAGAATACCTACAGAAAGAACAATGGTACCGACAACTGGAATCTTCGAAAATGCGGCCTTTGTAAGAGCTCCGCCTTGCGAACTGTCGATATCGGGAAAAGCCAGAATACTGCTCACAAGCACCAAACCGGTAAGTCCGCATACTACGACCGTGTCCCAAAACGTACCAGTAGAAGAAACCAAAGCTTGACGAACCGGGTTACGTGTCTGTGCGGCCGCGGCTACAATAGGAGCAGATCCTAATCCTGATTCATTTGAAAACAGTCCGCGTGCAATACCGTAACGGGCAGCCATCATCACAGTGGCTCCTGCAAAACCTCCTCCTGCAGAACGTGCACTGAAAGCTGAGTCTATAATAAGCCGGAACGACTCCCAAAGATAATTATGATTGAGACAAAGGATAAAAAGACAACCGGCCACATAGAATATTGCCATAAAAGGCACAAGTCCCATGCACACAACAGCGATTCCACGGACACCGAAAAACACAACCAAAGCGACAAGCACGCACATGACACCTCCTGTCAGATAAGGCGAAATACCAAAACTCTCATTCATAAGCAGAGATATGGAGTTGGCCTGAACAGTATTTCCTATTCCGAAAGCGGCAATGGCAGTAAACACACAGAAAAGGACTGCCAGCCATTTCATGCCTAGACCGCGCTCAAGAGCATACATAGGCCCACCGAGCATTTCCCCTGACGATGTCTTCACACGATATTTTATAGCCAATAATCCTTCACCATATTTAGTAGCAATACCCAAAACTCCAGTTATCCAACACCAGAAAACAGCTCCGGGACCTCCTAACGAAACAGCTGTGGCAACTCCGATAATGTTGCCCGTACCAATAGTTGCAGCCAACGATGTAGCCAAAGCACCAAACTGGCTGATGTCGCCGCTTGCTCCTTTATCCTTAGACAAGGATAGTTTTATAGCTGTAAATATCTTGCGCTGAGGAACTCCAAGTCTGAATGTCAGAAAGAGATGCGTACCCAGAAGCATAACTATCATTGGCCAATCCCAGAGCCAACCGCTCAAGTCCGCCAGAAAAGAGGAAATTGTTTCCATATACTGTATGATTTTGCATCACAATGAAATACCATTGCAACAATTACCATGCACAAATGCAAGTCCTGACTGCAAAGATAGATAATTAAGACATCCCCAAAGCCTTTTCTCTTTTCAATATTTCATATTTTTGCCGATAATAAAAACTTGATGCCAATGTACAGACCTGAAAAAGCCAAAACAACAAACAATATAAGTTCTGGAAATGTACGATTTCTGAACTTATCGTGCGACAATGCAGAGCCAAGCATGAAGAAACAGATCTTCGAAGGTGCTGTTCTAGCAGCTTGCATCAAGGGAAATGCTGAAATTGTGATAAACAGGAAGGAATACACAATTTCAGAAGGAGAACTGATGACCATTCTGCCAATGCAGGAAATACAGCTGAAAAAGATAGATGCAGACTACAACATAAAAGCCCTGATACTGTCATCGGGATTCATAAACGGAATACCAGTCCGTCCGGACTTGGACTTGATTAAAGAGGCCTACATGCATCCTCACATCAAACCTGATGAAAAATCTATGGAAGACATAAGAAGTCTTTTTGAAATGGCGCTGAGACGCAACAGTACAGACGTCTATACTTGCAATATACAAAAGGCTATAGCCTTGTCGATTCTCACCATCGCGGCCGCACAGCTGAAGTCCATCTCCATGCCGCGCAAGGAAGAAAGTCCAAGACAAGAATCAATCGCAAAAGCATTCATCGACATGCTGTTTAAAAACTTCCATCGAGAGAGAGGTACTGCATTCTATGCAGAAAAACTATGCGTAACATCAAAATATCTGTGTACAGCAGTAAAATCAGCTACAGGACATACACTACAGGAATGGACCAACGAAATAACCATAAATGAGGCTAAAAGATACTTACGCACAACAGACAACTCCATAAAAACGATTTCTGACATGCTTAACTTTTCTACACCGGCATCTTTCATACGTTTCTTCAGAAAAAATGCAGGAGAAACACCGTTAAGCTACCGAAAAACAGCCGGACGCATCTGACTACCGAATGGCAATACAGACGTCCGACTGATTGAACATTCAAGATTTAAGCCTTTTGATTATTGCCATGAATTCATCACCAGTTATGGTTTCTTTCTCCATAAGGAATGAAGCCGCCTCGTGCATTACATCCAAGTTTGCAGATATGATACTGCGTGCCTTTTCATGCGCATTCTTTATAATCTGAAGCACCTCTGCATCAACATCGGCAGAAGTGGCCGAAGAACAAACCTGCGACGTGTCGCCTCCGAGATAAGTATTGGATGTAGTTTCGAGCTGCATCATGTCATACTTACTGCTCATTCCATATTTGGTGACCATTGCTCTGGCTAGGCGTGTCGCCTGCTCTATATCATTTGAAGCTCCAGTTGTAACAGTGCCGCACACTATCTCCTCTGCCGCACGCCCTCCAGTAAGCGTTGCAATACGATTGAAGAGATCATCCTTGCTGAGAAGCACCTGTTCGCCACTGTCCACCTGCATGGTATAGCCCAAAGCACCAGATGTACGCGGAATTATCGTTATCTTATGCACAGGAGCTGAATTTGACTGCATCGCTGCAACCAGTGCATGTCCAATTTCATGATATGAAACTATCTTCTTCTCTGTATCCGACAATACCTTGCCCTTCTTTTGTACTCCAGCTATAACATTCTCAACACTTTCTTCTATATCAGAAGTTTCCACTACGGCACGCCCCATTCTTACTGCACGGAGAGCGGCTTCATTGATGATATTGGCCAGTTCGGCACCTGACGAACCTGCTGTAGCACGAGCTACGACATCCAAATCAACATCACGATGCTTTACTTTTTTAAGATGCACTCCGAGTATAGCCTTACGCCCCTCGAGATCGGGAAGTTCCATCTGAATACGTCTGTCAAATCGCCCTGGACGAAGAAGAGCCTTATCGAGACTGTCAGGTCTGTTGGTAGCAGCCAAAATTACGACACCCTTACGTGCATCGAATCCATCCATCTCGGTCAACAACTGATTGAGTGTCTGTTCACGCTCGTCATTTCCGAACGAAGTGTCACGTTTCTTACCGATAGCATCAATTTCATCGATGAAAATAATGCACGGCGCTTTCTCATTGGCCTGCTTGAAAAGATCACGTACCTTCGCAGCACCCATTCCGGCAAACATCTGAACGAATTCGGAACCTGACATTGAGAAAAACGGCACTTTGGCTTCGCCTGCGACAGCACGTGCGATGAGAGTTTTTCCTGTGCCCGGCGGTCCAACAAGCAATGCACCTTTTGGCAAAGAAGCACCAATGTCGGTATATTTCGACGGATTATGAAGAAAATCTACAATCTCAGCCAATGCACCTTTAGCTTCATCCTGACCGGCTACATCGGCAAAAGTGGTCTTTATATCGGAATCTGCATAAATTTTAGCACCACTGCTGCCGAATGACATGAAATTGCCGCCTCCTCCCAAGCGCGACTGAATGCTGCGGCTGGTGAATTTCCAAATAAGATAGAACACAATACCCGGCAATATCCACATGAGAATGAAATTCAGAAGAGGCGAATCTTCCTTTGGTACAATTTTGCAGAAAGCAATTTTGCCGTCACTGTTGGCGCCTTTTGCCTTCAGAAGCCTGTCGACCAATTCCGGATCGTCAATCTCACCTGTATGATAAGCTGAAACATTATTGTTTCCGCGGTCTACCGAGAAATATATCTCGCCGTTCTCTATAGCTACTTCGCTGACCAAACCGCTGTCTACACATTCTATGAAGCGTCCGTAATCGACAGCCTGCACCCGCCTGTCCATAAAGTTTGGAAACACAAGACCATTAAGCGCAAGCACTATCAAGACTCCGACAAGAAGCCCGACATAAGGATTACCGCTCTTCTGCGACTGCGCACCGTTTTGATTCTGCACATTTTGTTTCATACAACATTTCTTTTTTCTGCAGCAAATATCGTTATACGAAACGATACGGAAATTACCCGACAAGTAGAAAAAATATACCGAAAGGTACATACATATCAAACACTGCGGGCGCTCGGAAAACAAATTGCGCGCGCTCGCAATAATGTTTCCGGGCGCCCGTAATATTCAAAACGGAGGCCAAGACCATGAAAGGTACTCAATAGAGTCCGGCAAACCAGTCCTTGAAATCTGAAACTTTCTGACGGCTGACAATAATTTTTTCTTCAGTTTCGACTGTAAGATTGACGACAAGGCGTCCAGTGAACCATACAGCCATGTCCTTAACTGCGGAACGAGATATGATATACTGACGGTTTACGCGGAAAAACACTGAAGGGTCAATGCTTGCGGCAACTTCATCAAGCGTGTGCGGAATAAGAATCTTCTCATGCCTGAGGGTAACGGCATAGACTGCACCGTCGACAATATAGAAATACAGAACGTCTGCCACATCAAGAGGTATCAACCTGTCGCCTTTAGACGGAATGAGAAAATGTGAACGGAAATGCGAGGTGTTTCGCAAAGCGCTGACCATGTCGCGAATATTATCCATGCTTTCCGAATGAGGAGACGAAGATGTAAGAGCATCGAGTTTGTCGAGCGCCTTACGGACATCTTCTACACGTATAGGTTTCAAAAGGTAGTCCACGCTGTTGACCTTGAATGCGCGCAGGGCATACTCATCATAAGCTGTAGTAAATATTATCGGGCACGTTATGCTTATCCGGTCGAACAATTCAAATGAAGAGCCATCGGAGAGATGTATATCCATAAATATCAGATCCGGCATCGGGTTGTTTCCGAACCACTCTACCGTATCGGCAATTCCTTCAAGAACATCCACAACTTCGATGGATGCATCGACCTGTGACAGAATATTCTTAAGACTGCGCACGGCGGCACGCTCATCTTCAATTATCAAGACTTTCATATAGCATTATTTTTTCTTTTCGTTCAACATAGTTCACATACAATCATCGTGGAATAGTCTGCTCTGCTTCACCCGGTTTAATGAGAGGCAAGCGCACGCAGAAATGCTCCTCCGTACGTTCAATGTCAATACCGCGTCCATAAAGCAGCTTGTAACGGGCATTCAGATTATGCAGACCAATACGTACGCCTTCACTTGGGGATGTGCTGAAACGAGGCTGAATGCGGTTGCAGACCACAAGCCAATCATCGGTTTCGGTAGCTATCGTTATCAACAGAGGCTTCTTACTGCTGACACGATTATGCTTGACAGCGTTTTCAATAAGAAGCTGAAGCGACATAGGAGGAATTCTGCGCGTACGGGCCGTTTCGGAAATCCGTATGTCGAACTGCAGACTTTCTTCGTAACGCATTTTCTGCAGATAGATGTAGGCATCAGTGTAAGCCATTTCCTGAGAAAGATCCACTGTGCGGTTTCCGCTTTCCTGAAGAGAATAGCGCAGCACACTGGACAACTCATGTATGTAGTTCTTTGCTTTTTCTGGAGATTCGTCGACAAGAACCGACAATGTATTCAAAGAATTGAAAAGCATGTGCGGATTGAGCTGGCTCTTGAGCGACTCGTACTGGCTTCGCGCATTTTCTGTAGCAAGCTTCTGATTCTCAACCGTCATAAGATGCTGTCTGCGAAGAAGGTACATGGCATAGGAAGAAGAGAAGACGACGATAGAGGTGACAAAATCGCGCATCGGATGGGTTATGGCATACAGAACGGCATGAGGCTTGGCCACAAGCCCTGTACTGTGCGAGAAAACCAGCATGCGCGACAATTCGCCCAGAAATACGGCTCCGGCATAAATGAATAAAAACGAAAAGAGAACATGCCAGTTGGTAATGCGTCTCGACGGATCATTGAAATGGAATACTGCGGAATTTACAAGAAAAAGAATTATGGTCACGGCAAAATAGCAGAGGCCTCCAACTATCACATTGAGAAGCGAACTCTGATAAACATGCTCGAAAATGGCCTCATTGTCAAGCGCCACCGACAGTTCTGGAAGAATAGTTGCCAAAGAAACTATCGATGAGACAACAATAAGAATCAAGATATTGCCTCTTATTTCATTATTTGTATCCATAAAACAAAAATAAGGATTTGAGATGAATTACTCATAAATATACTTAAATAAAAAAGCAACCAGTTTACACCTCAATCAAAAAGGAATATGTTCCAACTGCAGATAACTCCTGTTCAGACATGAAAAACGACAATTCGCATGTAAATGGTCAAAGAGCTGACTTTTTGGTGCTACCTTTGCAGTGCACTTCAATAATAACTGTGCTTTTTCAAAGCGAACAACAGATATATATTAAGCAACGGCAATTTCATGACAGGAATCGAAAACAATGCGATTGACGGACATGAATTGCCACAAGGTAAAAAGGAAGAAGGCAAGACAAAGCCACACAAAATCAGAAAACAACAAATAATGGGAAGAAGCATTAAGGATTATGCCATGCTGATGCTTAAAGGCATGGGAATGGGCGCAGCAGACGTTGTTCCAGGGGTATCAGGAGGAACTATAGCTTTCATTGCAGGCATATACGATGAACTCATCAACTCCATTAAAAGCATCAACAGAGAAAGTCTGACTATGCTTTTCACCGGGAAATTTAAAGCATTTGCAAAAAAATCAATGCACCGTTCCTGTTGGCTCTCATCTCCGGCATTGCCATCAGCGTTTTCTCTCTTGCCAAACTTATCACATGGCTTCTGACAGAACAGCCGATATTGATATGGGCATTCTTCTTTGGACTTGTACTTGCTTCAACCTGGTTCGTAATGAAGGACATACGCGAATGGAATGTTAAAACAATACCTACATTCATAGCGGGTGCAGCTATAGCCTACTACATTACAGTGGCAACACCTGCAGACACTCCTTCGAACCTGCTGTTCATATTCTGTTGCGGTGCAATTGCGATATGCGCAATGATTCTGCCGGGAATATCCGGAAGCTTCATACTAGTGCTACTCGGCAAATATTTCTATATAATGGATGCAGTAAAAACATTTGACATAGTTATACTAGCAGTATTCGGTGCAGGCGCATTCATTGGAATAACAACATTCTCAAGAGTATTGTCGTTTACACTTAGAAGATTCAGAAATATGACTCTGGCCATGCTTACAGGATTTATGCTTGGATCACTCAACAAGGTATGGCCGTGGAAAGAAACAACGGAAATGACCATAAATGGAGAAACATTTGCAGCTGAAAGCAACATATTGCCGAATGTATACGTTGCAGAAGCTATTGGTCTTATGGCAATTGGATTTGCCAGTGTTTATATTTTGGAAAAACTGTCTAATAAAATATCCCAACCTAAAAACTAATAACCTTAAAATACCTAGAGGTCTCGAACAAAGAAACTAACGGACAGAACACACGATAGATAATATATGAATAGTTGACGAGACCGTATAAGATTCCTCAGCCGCCATGTGGGAACACCGCGGCAGAGGATTAAAACAAACATTTTGTTTTCCATGCTCAAAATCTTTCAGCTTTTCAAGGCCGTGGCTTGATATCTCAATTGATATAGAGCCACGGTCTTGAACTTTTATACATATATACTGAAGTAAAGAAGATTGCAAAACGTAAATACAGCACATTGACAAACAAAAGAAGGATAAAAACAGAATATATGCTGGCAAGATGTTATTTATCTGATTAATAGAATTAAATTTGCACATTATCTGAAAAATTGGAATTTCACGTTAGATGGAAAACGGTGGCAGACTAATCATCGTGGTACCGTGCTTCAATGAAGAAGAAGTACTACAAGATACCAATAGGCAACTGTGCATGATTGCTGAAAAACTTGAAAAAGACGGCAAGATTGACAGCTGCAGAATTCTGTATGTGGATGACGGAAGCAAAGACAATACATGGAAAATCATCAGAGAACTGTGTTCCTGCGGAGATACATTGTGCAAGAATGGTATGCAACGCGTTTGCGGTATAAAGCTTGCGCACAATGTAGGCCATCAGAGAGCATTGTGGGCCGGACTGAATGAAGCCTGTCCCAAGTGCGACGCCGTAATATCCATCGACGCGGATCTGCAGGATGACGAAAACTGCATTGCAGACATGGTGGACAAATTCCACAATGGTGCAGACATCGTATATGGAGTAAGGAAGGAAAGATCTACCGACACAGTGTTCAAAAGAGTTACAGCACAAGCTTTCTACAGATTCATGCAGGCTATGGGTGGCGACATTGTTTACAACCATGCAGACTACAGACTTATGAGCAGACGCAGTCTGGAGGCGTTGCTGGAGTATCCTGAACGCAACCTGTTTCTTAGAGGAATGGTAAGGCTTGTTGGGTTCAACACTGCAGAAGTGTACTACGACCGCAAGGAAAGGACGGCAGGAGAATCAAAGTATCCGCTCTCGAAAATGATAAACTTCGCAATAGACGGCATTACATCATTTTCGGTAAAACCTTTGAGGATAATAGTAACATTGGGATTTGTATTCATTCTGATTTCCATAATCGCCATTGTTTACGGTCTGATTTCATACATTGACGGAAACGCAGTCGAAGGCTGGACATCTCTTATTGTCAGTATATGGTTCATAGGCGGATGCATTCTCGTAGGACTGGGAATAGTTGGAGAATATATAGGAAAAATTTATACAGAAGTCAAACATAGGCCTCTGTTCACAAAGGAAGAAACCATTAATATATGAAAAAATTCTTTAGAGCCATGGCATTCGTATTGGGATGCCAGGCAACAGCGTTGATATTGACGTTCCTCCTGCGCCTGCTGATGTTTTCAGCATGCCACGATATGATTGGAGACGAAAGTGCAGGAAGTTTTACGACGCAGGCAACGGCATTCGTCAAGGGAATATGGTTTGACACCGTTATCGGGTGCTACATATCCATATTACCGCTGACACTAATGTGCATCTGCGGAATAATCGGATATTACAGAAAATGGATTATGCGCTTTGTTGTCATTTATACATCAGTGCTCTATACGCTGGTATTCTTGATTTCATCGGCCAACATCCCATACTTCAAATATTTCTTCAAGAACATCAATTCTTCCATATTCGAATGGTTCGAGTATAAGGAGCAGACCGCTATGATGGTTACGGAAGAGGCATCATATCTGGTATACCTTATACCATTCATTGTTGCTACAATTGCATACATAACAGTAGCACAACACATTGGATGCAGCATGCTGAAAGCCAATCATGCAGAAAGAGGAGGCATGGGCATACGAGAAAGAATAATGGCTGTCGGGGTTAGTTGTGTGCTGATCGGTGCGTGCATCTTCGGAATAAGAGGGCGTGTAGGATACAATCCTATAAAGATAAGTGCGGCTTACTACTGCAACGATGCGTTTCTGAATCAGTTGGGAGTAAGTCCTACGTTCAATCTGCTTACAAGCGTTATGGACGACAACAGAAAAGACAACATGGACCTGAATCTCATGGACGACAAACAGGCTGTGGAGAACATAAAGACGCTGTTGGGGCGCAACGAGCCTAAGGAGCCGGGGCTATCTCCTATTCGCAAACACATTGACGGCAAAGACACAGAATTCAAAGGAAGAAATGTAGTACTGATATTCATGGAATCAATGTCGGCAGATCTTATGGGACATTTCGGCAACAAAGACAACATCACACCGTTCCTGGACAGCTTGATGATAAAATCAATGGCATTCCATAATTTCTTCTCGGCCGGTATTCATACAAACCACGGAATGTTTGCCACATTATATTCATTTCCTGCAATAATGAAAAAGAATATGATGAAGAATACCGTCATACCTAATATTTCTGGACTTCCAACGGTTCTGAAGGACAATGGATACGCTACAATGTTCTTCATGACACACGAAAGCCAATATGACAACATGAATGCATTTTTCAGGACAAACGGATTCGACGAAATATACTCTCAGGAAGATTATCCGGCAGACAAGGTTGTAAACGGATTCGGTGTACAAGACGACTTTTTGTTCGATTATGCCATACCGGTACTAAATAAACATGCCTCGGAAGGAAACAAGCCGTTCTTTGCATGTCTGCTGTCAATCAGCAACCATCCGCCATACATGGTACCTGAGTATTTCCACCCGAAGAACAATGATGTAGAAAAACAGATTGTGGAATATGCAGACTGGTCAATAAAGAAATTCTTCAGTCAGGCATGCAGACAACCATGGTTCGACAACACAATATTCATACTCGTAGGAGACCACGGAAAGCTTGTCGGCAAAGCTGACTGCGAGATGCCTCAAAGCTACAACCATGTACCTTTCATGATTTACGGCAAGGGTATAGAGCCTAAAGAATTGTTCAACTTCGGAGGCCAGGTAGACATTGCACCGACTGTTCTGGGACTGCTCGGCATGGAATATGACCAAATAGGCCTAGGCGTGGATCTGCTCGGCGAGAAACGTCCATGCATGTACTTCACAGCAGACAATATGGTAGGTGCAAGAAATGAGAGTCATTTCTACTTTTATGAGCCTGCTACGGAAACCGAATATTTCTACGACTGCAACGACTTTAAAATGTCTGTGAGCAAAGACAAGAGCCATCCGGATTTCAAAATGCTGAAAAACTACAGTTTTTCAATGATACAGGGTGCGCAGTGGCTTATAAATGAAGGATACACTACGTCTAAAAGAGCCTTGGGAGAGACTACAAAGTAAAATATGAAAATAAAAGACGAACATAAGGAAAAACTATTTCAGTTCATAAGATTTGCTTCTGTAGGAGCAATATGCACTGCGCTCCACTATGCAATATATTATGTACTGCAGAAGTTTGTATCACCAACCCCGGCATATACAGCAGGATATGCTCTGTCTTTTATATGCAATTATTTCCTGACGACGTTCTTCACATTCAAATCAAAAACATCAGCCGGCAATGCTCTTGGCTTTGCCGGCTGTCACGCTGTAAATTATCTCATCAGCATAGGACTGCTGAATCTGTTCATCTATCTGGGAATAGACAAGTTGATAGCACCTATTTTAGTTCTTGCTATCGCTATTCCGGTAAATTTCATTCTGCTCAGAACACTGTTTGTCACACTAAGCAGAAAGAAAGAGAAAAAGAAATAGGAATAGAAATAATCTTGTTCAACGGACTTTCTTAAACTTGAACAGTCCCTGAATGGCCTTGGCGCCATCATAACGCCTATCGGCTCTGAACACTTCTTCCAATTCGTAATCAGGGAAAACATCAGCAAAGATACCGTATGCATCGTCTACAGTCATCCATATATATCCTTCGGCAGGCTTGTCCTTTGCGAATATTCTGACGCGGTCATTAAGATAATAGTTCAAGCCAAAGAAATGCAGAGGATTACCATATTCCTTAAGATCTACTTCCTTAAAAGAATATATATTGCCTTCAGGAACAATTTCATTAACCTTTGCGGCCAGTCCTTTAACTGATTGCGGTTTCAACACGGCAGGCTGATATACGGCATCGAATGCAATGTAAAAGCCGAATGTAAGAGCTATAAGAAGGTACAAATGTCTTACTGTAACCATATGACGTTCACAAGCCATCCACATAGCGGAAAGAACTATAGGCACTAATGCAAACAAGCTTATGAAGATGTTTACATCACTAAGTGATCTGATAAGTGCCATATTTTCTGCAGCATTCTTGCCTGATATAAGCGATGAAGGCACAAAATCAAGCTTCACTATTACAAATACCAGAAATACAAGTATGAACACTACGCTCAAAACCGAACCATAAATCTTTACTGAAAGTGAATGCTTCTTTACAAGCCACAGCATGTACTCAGCAATAAAATAAGCCACGAACGGATACACCGGCATAATATATACGCTGCGTTTGCTTGACGGTATGCAATAGAAAACAAATATCAGCACTGCTGCAAGCAATGAATACTGGCGACAAGGATCCATACCTCTGAAACCAGTCCACATACGATTGAAGAACTGCTTGAACGTACAATCTGGCTTCTTATACTTCAAACCGAAGAGAGAGAACAGAATCAGTAAAGTCCATGGAGCAAAACCTGATATAAGAGTAATAAAATTATAATACAGCGGTTCTTCATGCGACTCATAAGTCATCTGACCGGTAAAACGTCCGAAGTTCTCTTCACAGACAAGCGAAAGGAACGATTCACCGCCTTGCTGATAAGCTGCAACATACCAGCACAGAGGCAATACCATAGAACAGATACCAAGGCCAAACATGTACAAGAATACACGCCAGAACTTATATCCGTGAAGAAGCAGAAATACACCTGCAACCAGACAAGGCAACAACGCTCCAACAGGGCCCTTGGTCAGCGTAGCTACAGACATACACAAGACGGCAACCAACGGGAAACCTTTAAGCCCGCGTTCCCACCAGCGGTATAGAGAATAAATGGCACAAACTACAGCAGCAGTCAGTACCATATCTACACGGCAATTCACTCCTGCACGATGAATCTCAAAAGCAGTGAACAGCACTGCCGATGCTATAAAAGCTACCTGTACACCACGTCGTCTTGCAAAAAAGCAGAAACCGGCCATAGTCATTACAATTACCGCCAATGCTGACGGAAGACGCGAAGTATATTCATTTACACTACCCGTAATCAAAGAAAAAGCAGCTATGCACCAATGAAAGAATGGCGGTTTATACGGAATATCTCCACCGTTGTTCTCCGGTAGAATCCAGTTGCCGGTCTTCAGCATAGTAAGAGCTACAACGCTTTCGCGTGGCTCGCCCTTTGTATAGAACTCCGTCTGCCCGATAAACGGCAATATAGACAATGCACACACTGCAAGAAGAATCCAAAAAGCCTTGTTCGTTTTCATATCTGGGATAATATGTAGATTCGTTAATGTTCAGATTTACTAATAATTGCAAAGGCATCAAACTATAAAGCCTGCATATCGTTCAGCTTCTTATAATAGCCGTCCATTGCAAGCAACTCTTCATGAGTACCGCGTTCGACAATCTCACCTTCGTGGAGTACACATATCTCGTCTGCATTCTTTATAGTGGAAAGACGATGTGCAATCGCAATTGTAGTACGCGATTTCATAAGTCTTTCCAGTGCATCCTGAACCAGTTTTTCTGATTCGGTGTCGAGTGCAGATGTTGCCTCATCCAAAATAAGTACAGGCGGGTTCTTCAGAACGGCACGCGCAATGGATATACGCTGTCTCTGACCTCCAGACAATCGGCAGCCGCGATCACCGATATTGGTGTTGTATCCGTCTTCCATTTCCATGATGAAGTCATGGGCATTTGCAATTTTAGCAGCCTGTTCAACCTGTTCTTGCGTTGCATTTTCCACACCGAAAGCGATGTTGTTGTACACAGTATCATTGAACAAGATTGCTTCCTGATTGACATTACCAATGATAGAACGCAGAGAATGTATCGACATGTCCTTTATGTTTACTCCGTCAATAAGTATTTCGCCACTCTGTACATCATGGTAACGAGGAATAAGATCTACCAAAGTTGACTTTCCGGAACCAGACTGGCCTACCAACGCAATAGTACGTCCCTTTTCTATCTTAAGATTGATATGCTTAAGAATCTCTCTTTCTCCGTTATAACTGAAAGACACATCCTTGAACACTATAGACTCATTAAGTCCAGAAATCTGAACCGGCGACTCCTTCTCTCTAATATTATTCTCTGCATTAAGTATTTTGTTGATACGCTCCATAGAAGCCAGTCCCTTAGGAATGCTGTAACCGGCTTTTGAAAAATCCTTAAGCGGCTGAAGCATAGAATAAAGAATCACCAGATAGTAAATGAATGTACTTGCATCTATAGGAGAGTTATCTGACAATATGAGCGAACCGCCGAACCAAAGAACAACAACAATCATACATGTTCCGAGGAATTCGCTGACAGGATGCGCCGCCGATTGACGTATTGCAACCTTAAGAGCTGCATTTCTGTATTCATTGTTTACAGCAACGAAACGTCTGTTCATTTTATCCTCCGCAATGAAAGCCTTGATGATTCTGAGTCCGCCGAGCGTTTCCTCTATCTGGCTCAATCCGTCGCTCCATTTCGACTGCGCATAAAGAGATTTGCGCTTCAACTTACGTCCAATCGAACCTATACCCCATGCCAGGAACGGAACAACGAGCAATGTGAACAAAGTCAGTTGCCAGCTTATTGCTATCAGTGTAGAAAAGTATATAACGATAAATATAGGATTCTTTATGAGCATGTCCAAAGAATTCGTGATAGACGAATCAACTTCGTTCACATCGGTACTAACTCTTGCAAGTATATCACCTTTCCTTTCTTCTGAAAAGAATGAAAGAGGCAAACGCAGGATTTTAGCATAAATTTCCAAACGAATGTCTCTCACAATTCCAGTTCTGATAGGCATAAGGCAAGCCGAACCGCCAAAATAAGCACCGGTTTTAAGAAGCGTCATCAATGCAAGCCCGAAACCAAGCATAAGCAAAGTCGTAGACGGTCCGTAGGTATTGACCAGCGTCTGAGAATAATAATACAGATTATTTATGGCAGTATCCTTCAGATTGCCCGTACCCCACTCTATGAACCGATAAGTTTCAGTCTCAATACCGAACAATATGTTCAGTATCGGAAGAAGCAATGTGAAAGAAAACACATTGAATACGGCTGTAAGGATATTGAAGCTGAATGTTCCGATTACAAATCTCTTGTAAGGTCGGAAATACTTGCCCATTATTTTAAAAAACTCCTTCATATTCGATAGTGTGATTTATGTTAGGAATACTTAGAAAGATCGTCAAATAAAGTAAGATGCCGGCGTCACGATTTCCTTCCGAAATCTGCAGGAATTTCGCCCCACCGACTCGTTTCCCATTTAACGATTCTATTGTAATAATTATTTTTGCGCAACCATGATTCTGCACGCGCAATCATTTCAAACAAAGCCTCAGTACGCTCATTGCGTTCGAGCTTTGTCTTGCACGTTTTATTCTTTACCCACATTATAGCATTCCTGCTGTCCGAATAAATTGTCATGTTGCTCTGTTTCTTTTTCAGCAAAGCCAAAGCATGGACAATAGCAAGAAATTCACCTATATTGTTGGTTCCGAACACCGGACCATAGTGAAAAACAACCTGGCCGGTCCGAAGATAAATTCCGCGGTATTCCATCATACCCGGATTACCGCTGCAGGCGGCATCAACAGCCAAAGCCTCAGCCTCAACTTCCATTGGAAGAGGCAGGACCGTATCCGTTCTGTCAGTTGGAACATCCTGCAAACCTCCGGCTTTACTTACTGTCTGTTTGGCAGACTTATTACCTATAAATTCGTATGGATTCGAAGAATAAGCCCTGTTTGCCTCTTCCTCAGTGTCAAAAGACTTGTACAGTGCACCTTCCACTCCACGTATAAGGCTTTCACACTCCTTCCATGAACTGAATACGCCGGTCTTCAGACCATTCCATACAACATAATATTTCTTCTTGCCTGCCAAAATACAAAAATATTACCGATTAAACACAAGTTTACGTCTCACGTGTAAAAACAAAAAGAGCCTGTGGCCACTTCAGCAACATTCCACTGCACCGAAGCAAAGCCACAAGCCCTTGCGTCTTATCATTACATTCTTTCAGGCATTTCAATACCAAGCAGACCCATACCGAGTCTTACAATCTTGGCAACATTCTTTGAGAGAACAAGACGGAATACTTTCTTCTTCTCATCTTCTTCGCGCAATATGCTGAAATCGTGATAGAACTGATTGAATTCCTTTGTCAATTCATAGCAGTAGTTGGCAATGCCAGAAGGACTGTAATCTGTTCCAGCCTGCTTTACTACAGCAGCAAAGCCGTTGAGATGCTGTATCAATGTCATTTCCTTCTCATTAACTTCAACATCAGCATCAAGTTTCTCAGGTATGCTTATTCCTGCCTCCTGAGCCTTACGCAGGATTGAAGAAATACGAGCATAAGTATACTGTATGAATGGTCCTGTATTTCCATTGAAGTCGATACTCTCGGCCGGGTTGAACAACATGTTCTTGCGTGCATCAACCTTGAGAATGAAGTACTTGAGTGCTCCAAGGCCCACCTTGCGAGCAATCTCCGAAGCCTCTTCGTCACTTACATCCTTCAACTTGCCCATTTCCATAGAAACTTCCTTGGCCTGGCTAATCATCTCTTCCATCAAGTCGTCAGCATCAACAACCGTACCCTCACGACTCTTCATCTTTCCGTTAGGAAGCTCAACCATTCCATAAGAGAAGTGAACCAAATCCTTGCCCCACTTGAAACCGAGCTTGTCAAGCAGTATAGAAAGAACCTGGAAATGATAGTTCTGTTCGTTTCCGACAACATATATCATCTTGTCGATAGGATAATCCTGGAAACGAAGCTTTGCTGTACCGATATCCTGAGTCATATAGACAGAGGTACCATCGCTTCTGAGCAACAGTTTCTCGTCAAGTCCTTCACCTGTAAGGTCAGCCCAAACAGAGTTGTCCGGACGTCTGTAGAAGATACCCTTCTCCAATCCTTCCAACACCTTCTCTTTTCCTTCCAGATAAGTGTCAGACTCATAATATATCTTGTCGAAGCTTACGCCCATCATCTTGTATGTCTCGTCAAATCCGGCGTAAACCCATTCGTTCATCTTTCTCCAGAGAGCTCTTACCTCCGGATCGTTGTTTTCCCACTTCACAAGCATCGCATGTGCTTCCTTTATGAGAGGAGCCTCATTCTTGGCCTTTTCCTTAGCCTCTTCCTCAGCCATGCCCTGTGCGATGTATTCTTTTTCAAGGGCAGAACACTCTTCCTTGTAATGCTTGTCGAAAGCCACATAGAAATCACCTATCAGATGATCGCCCTTCTTGCCTGCTGTTTCAGGAGTAACGCCGTTGCCCCACTTAAGCCATGCCAACATAGACTTGCATATATGTATGCCTCGGTCGTTGACGATGTTTGTCTTCACGACCTTGTTTCCATTGGCTTCGACAATGCGTGCCAGTGCACTTCCGAGCAAGTTGTTGCGCACGTGTCCAAGATGGAGCGGTTTGTTGGTGTTAGGTGAAGAATACTCAATCATCACCAAAGGAGAATTTTCAGTAGGAGCTACAAATCCGAAACGTTCGTCTGCATTGATATCATTGAGCAGACCAATCCAGCTTGACGGACTTACAACTATATTGAGAAAACCTTTTATGACATTGAAGTCTGCAACGACATCAGGCACCTGCGCCTTCAGATACTCACCGATTTCCTGTGCAGTCTGCTCCGGTTTCTTTCGGGATATTTTAAGAAAAGGGAATACAACGACAGTCAAATGTCCTTCAAATTCCTTTTTTGTTTTCTGCAGCTGCACCTGTTCTGCAGGCACCTCTGTTCCGTAAAGGGTTTTGACACCCTCCTGCACGGCAGCAATAATTTTCTCTTCAATGCTCATAAAAATATTCGTATTTTAATGCCGGACAGACATTCCGGCAAAAGTCAACAATTCAGATTAAGTTATTGTTTGCAAAGATAGTGCAAACGGGGGGCATTAGAAAATAAAAACAGCCTTTTTTACCGATACCGGCCGTGCGTCTGCATCATATTTTCAGACACATACACACGGCCGGCATATAATAAATACTATGGCATCAGTCTTCTCTAGGTTTCTTCACCTTCACTTCATACAGATCCTTACGTCTGTCTTTGAGGTTGCGTACACCGCCATAAGTATGCAGTGCATTCAGCAAGTCAAGATCGACATCCGAAACAAGAATCATCTCCGTATTTGGAGTTGCCTCGGCTCTTCGTCCATCTGTAGGGAAAGCAAAATCACAAGGTGTAAACACGCCCGACTGTGCATACTGGATGTCCATATTGTGCACACGAGGCAGGTTGCCGACACTTCCTGCGATGACAACAAAGCACTCATTTTCTATAGCTCTGGCCTGTGCACATGCTCTCACGCGGGAATAAGCATTCTGCGTATCTGTCAGATAAGGCACAAACAGAATCTGCATGCCCTGATCAGCCATAATACGCGAAAGTTCAGGGAATTCAACATCATAACATATCAGGACACCAATCTTAGCACAGTCCGTCTCGAACGTCTGTATCATATTTCCGCCCGTAAGTCCCCAGCTCTTTATCTCGTCCGGAGTAACGTGAATCTTCTCGTACATTTCGTAACTGCCATCACGACGGCAAAGGAAACCTACATTGTAGAGATTACCGTCCCTCAGAAGAGGCATACTTCCGGTAATAATGTTAATGTTGTAGCTTATGGCCAGCTGTATGAATCTGTCTCTTATCTCATCCGTATATTCAGCCAACGCACGTATGGCCTGCGATTCGCTCATGTGGTTGAAACGTGCCATGAGCGGAGCATTGAAATATTCCGGGAAAAGCACAAAATCACTCTGATAGCCGGAGACTGCATCGACGAAGAATTCAATCTGTTCAAACAAGTCGTCGATAGACTGATAGCTTCTCATCTGCCACTGTACGAGACCTACTCTAACTGTAGTCTTTGTCGGTATAGGCTCGTCCGTAGGCGGCTGGTAATAAATATTGTCCCACTGCAGAAGACATGCATAATGCTTTGATTCCTCATCGTTAGGCAGATAATTTGTCATCACCCTTCTTACATGGAAATCGTTAGAAAGCTGGAACGTAAGCACCGGGTCGTATATTTCGCGCTTGCGCACCTGTTCTATGTATTCCTTCGGACGAAGCTTATCTGCATACTTATGATAGTTAGGAATACGTCCGCCGAACATTATGGCCTTGAGATTCAGTTTTTCGCAAAGTTCCTTGCGATACTCATACATACGTCTGGCCAGACGCAGTCCTCTATATTCAGGATGTATGAAAACCTCTATTCCGTAGAGAATATTTCCATTCGGGTTATGAGTTTTGAACGTCTCGTTGCCGGTAACCTTTGCATACGTATGGTCGCCTTTGACAAGATCATAATCAACGATTATAGACAAAGCACAACCCACTATCTTATCGTCAACCACCGTGACTACCTGACCTTCAGGAAATATGCGCAAAAGAGTTACTATTTGTTCCTTTGTCCAAAAAACATCACTTCCGTCAGCATACACTCTGCGAAACGACTGCGCCAGCTGACTGTAGTCCTCAATCTGCAGAGGGCGTACCTGAATCTTGCTTATGTTCTGATTTTCCATAACTGCAAATCAAATAAAATCTTATTTCTTTCAGCCTGCAAATTTCGCTCATAATCAGCTACGATGTTATTGCGAAAGCGTCTTTTTGCATTATTCATATAGACTTTAATGAAAGAAATCAAAAAAATGAGCCGAAAAACACAGACTGCATATCAAACATGCATGTCATGTGATTTTCGGCTCATAAGAGTCAATCTACATTATATCTATCTCCGTCAGATCATTTCTTCTTGAGATCCTTCAGAGTCCATTCAGCCATCCAAGGTATTTCGGCCTTACCGTTGCTGTCAAACTTCAAAGGAAGCCAGATGTAGCGGCTGTCTGCCAAATCTTTCTTCTTCCACATGTCGAAGCAAGCAATGAACTGGCCCTTCTTGGCATTTACCGGAATCACATATGTGCTCTGGCCATAGAAGGTCTTGTCGGCATCGACACCGGTACAAGGATTGCCTATAGTTTTCCATTCGCCCATGATAGAATCAGCCACAGCAATCTCAGCCTGATTCGGATCCCATCCTGTGCATCCGCTGGAAAGCATGTAATATTTGCCGTCATATTTGAAGACAGCCGGTGCCTCACGTGCCATACCTATGAAACGGCGTACATAGTGTCCGTCCGGTTTCAGATAATCATCAGTAAGACGGTTGATGTGCAGAGTCTGGTTGTTTTCAGAAGATGAGAACTGATAGGCTGTACCGTCGTCATCAACAAACAAAGTCTGGTCGCGGCTCATAGAATCATTAGGGCGGAAACTTCCTAGATACTCAAACTCCCCTGTCGGACTGTCGCATACAGCCACTCCAGCCGCAGCCATACTGTAGTCGGCGCTTTCTGCATGGAACCACATCACGAACTTCTTTGTCTTCTTGTTGTATACAACCTTCGGACGCTCCAGCACTTTTGAAGGATGCAGGTCACTGTTAGGATCATCAGGCACAGCCTTGAGCACAATACCCTCAAACTTCCAGTTGAGCAGGTCCTTGCTCGAATAGCATCCCACACCTGTTACATCTGTGCGGTAGCATTCCCAAGTAGCCCAGCTAGGCAGCACCGTCTTTCCGACCTTATATTCGCCGTACCAGTAATAAGTGCCCTTGTGATACATTATGCCTCCGCCATGGGCATTGATAGGATTTCCGTCAGTGTCGTTCCATACTTCTTTCGGACGGAACGCCTCGTTCTTCTGTGCATAGCAGCCGCCGGAAACCGCAAGACCAACAACTGCCAAAACAATCATCAATACTTTTTTCATGAATTCAATCTTATAATATAAATAATAAATAATCGTGCACTTCATAAATGCAGAAATGCCGCATCAAACGGACACACCGGAATTTTCCGGAATATCCCTGTACAAAAATAATAAATATTCCGTACTTTCAGCTCAATCCAGCAGAATCTGATAACTTTTATTGTCCTTTACAGCTGTAAAGGAGCCGTAGCCTCCATTTTTAAGCTTGTCGTACTCACAAGGAGCCACTACTTTGCCTTTAGTGGAAATTACTCCATATTTCCACCTACGCGAAACTATGAAATGATTGGATTCAAAATTTATTCCGTCATATTCACAAGGAACAATCATACGACCGTCTTCTGAAAATATGCCCTGCATCGAATTGCGGTAAACCTTAAAGAATCCATTAAAAGATTCTATTCTGTTGTATTCACAAGGAATTATGTTTTTGCCTTTCAAATCGTAAAGTCCAGTCTTACGGTTCTGAACAACAAGAAACTGATTATTATATATATTGACTGATGAAAAAGAGCACGGCAAAACACACTTGCCCTTCCCGTCATAGACACCGACATAATTGCCTGCATTTACAACTTTGAAAAAACCATTCAGCGGTTCAATATTTTTAAAACGAGCCAACAATATCACTTTACCATTAGGCTGGCTGACAACGCCATACATATTGTCATTTCCCCTCTGAATGACGAAATCTCTATTGTCGGAAGCTGTCCGACACCCTACAACCGCGCCTGCACATGCAAGCAGGCCAATAAGCAATGTTTTGTGTTTCATACTATTAAATTATTTATATAAGTAAGATTGTAAAAGTTATTTCATACGCCCCATCCCATTATGCAGCAATATTATAAAATACGTCTTTACGTCATGTTTTTCAAAACGAATATGATCAGCGCACTTAAACATCAACACAAATATAGCGAAAGGTGAGAGCAGATACAAATGAAAACATAGTTTTCGATTTGGATTTGCAGAACCGCATCCTATATTATTACTATATAAACAAATCGAAAGCCGAGCACAAAAGTAAATACAAATAAAAGCAGCTCAAACCCAAAGGCCGAGCTGCTTAATTCACGAAATTGCTTTTTCTTCAAAATATCGAATCACTTATGTCTCAAAGAATCAAGCCATTTAATGAAGTCCGGATTTTCAACTTTATAGACCTTAACACCTCGAGTTTTTGCAAAGTTCACCCAAGAGGACAGATCTTCAGCTTCTCCGTCGAAGACAAATTTACCGGTCGTCTTGCGTGCATCGAAGCCGACGCCAGGCTCACCAGGCTCACCGGCAAGGAGATTCATATCAGCAGAAACGGAATAAGACTTGCCGGATTTTTCAAGAGCGATCGAGCACGACTGTTCCTGAGTCCAGTCATCGGAGTACATAACAAATGAAGAAGGTCTCGCATATTCACCATCTCCATCCCAAATACTAGCATAAAGATCATCGTTAAGGTAAATTCCTACAGCAACATCCGTATAAGTACCGGTCGCAAGTCCAGAGACATTATAAAAATCAATAGAAGCACTAGAATATATGATACCTTCCTTTATCTTATCAGGATGCTTATAATAATACATCATATCGATATCATAAAAATCCAAACGGCACTCACCTTCAGAATCTTCTTCAAAGTCAAACGAATAGTAATAAGCATACTTAAAATTCACTCGTTTTCCGTCAACATCCAAATAACATGTTTCAACGTCTGACGAGCCACCGGAACCGCCTTCTCCACCTTCATTATCGTCGTCGCTGCACGACACACAGAACAAGCCGCAAGAAAGCACAACGGCCGACATTCCCAAAACTGCAATTAATTTTTTCATACGAAATCTGATTTTACTGATATTATAATAAGAACTTTATTTCTCGTTTCATTTTACTATTATCTTCACAGCATCGTCTCCATTAGAAACCACATACATTCCTGCAAGAAGATTCAAAGTACGTTCACCACGGCCAGAAGCAACAAGTTCACCACCCAATGTATATACAGACCACGATCCAGCGCTCACCCGTACTCCATCGACGTCATTACGCAACCATGAAGCAGACGAAGCTTCAGTATCCTTAATTCCTGCCGGCAAATCACCTTTCACAACATTAAAATCCTTCCAAACTTCGGCACTCTTGTACACATCTACACAATCCGATGGGACATAAAGTACAGCATTCACCAAAGTAGAAGAAGCAAATGTACCGCGCTTGATAGTTTGCGGTTTTGCAGAACTGTTATACACAAATTCAAGGTCTTCGCTTGCAAAAAAAGCATAAATTCCTATAGAATCCAAAGAGGCCGGAAGTCTCAGGGATGTGATGCCGGTATACGACAAAGCTCTATCTCCTATAATTCTCACAGATTCCGGAATATTGATGCCTTTCAGTTTTTTACAACTGGCAAATGCATCGTTTTTTATTTCTACGATTGTATTAGGGAGAGTAACCGATGTAACATCTGCCTCCTTAAAAGCAAATGAAGAAATAGAAACGACCTTATAAGACACATTATCAACAACAATACTCTGCGGTATGGTCATTTCACCTGAATAAAATCCACCTGGATGTTCCGCAACTGATGCTGTATTGTCTGTATTATTCCACTAGTGTCCCGTTAAAATCGGGACGGTTTAAAAATTGATAAATAGTTGCCCGT
>ENA-OUQW01000082-OUQW01000082.1-human-gut-metagenome-genome-assembly--contig:-NODE-82-length-112325-cov-7.821742_pt1 | contig 112325 bp, 82 predicted proteins | sample MGYA00248464_ERZ548849 | MGnify/ENA primary metagenome ERZ548849 (study PRJEB26491, sample SAMN04978193) | human gut metagenome | host: Homo sapiens | study: EMG produced TPA metagenomics assembly of... | reverse complement strand
TCCTTGTGAGACGCAAGATTTTGCGTCTCTACTTTTCCTCCAGCACAAATTCCAACCAACATTTCTCACCATATCATCACATCGCGTCAGCCAGTAGAGACGCAAAATCTTGCGTCTCATGAGCAACCCATAGCACAAACACGCATTTAATAACACACCGATAAAAAGCGCATTTTCTCCTCGGGAGACGCAAGATTTTGCGTCTCTACTTTTGCCGACAGTAATTTACTGCGCAATAATTTGACTGTATGCTCTTCATTCATCCTACACAATACAGTCATCACAATGGCTTCCGCCATTTGCCGGTGCAGCCCGCTACTGTTTCAATAAAAACATACAAACAACATGGATGACATCAGCGGCAAATACGGATAAAGGCGGATGAAGGGTCAGGGATATAAAAAACCTGCCGCAAAGACAGGCTTCACGGCAGGTATGAAAAAAATATCAGTGCGACAGGCAACGTCACTTCACAGCCTCAACTGTGTATCCGGCGTCCTTCAGAAGCTGAAGCACACCCTTCGGACCAGCCAGATGACCAGCCCCCACAGCGAAGAACGTGGGTTTGGCAGCCATTATTGCCGGCATCTTCGCAGCCCAGTCGGCGTTGCGGTTGTCGATGAGCTGTGCCATCTCCTCGGGTGTCGCGTCACACGTGTTGCCGAGTTTCATGTCCATCGCCGCCTTCATCGCGTCAAGATTCTGGGCATAGAAGGCTTCCGTGATCTTCTCCATCATCTCCTCGTTGAACTCCAGATTGTCGAGGAAACACATGAGAAGCTCCACCTGACGCTTCAGAGGCACGCTCTTGTAGAGCAGCTGTGTCTGGAACGCCATGGTCTCCAGACCGCCCACAGGCTCGTTGTTGTTCTTTGCCTGAGCCTGGAAATACTGGTCGAAAGAACTTGAAGGGTCATACTCACCCATGTGTTTCTGCAGATAGAGAAGCACTGTGAGCTGCGTGTTGAGAGCCGCCGGGGAGAGCCGTCCCATCTGTGCGTTGACCTGCGGGTTGTCCAGTCCGACACTCATCATCTGCTTGATGAAGGCGTCGAGCTTCTTGTACTGTTCTGCAGAGAGCACCGTCTTCAGCGTCTTTCCGTCGGGAAGCATCATCGCCTCCTGCATCACCTTCAGACTGTCGGTATTGGTCATGACGTCCCACTTCACCTCACCGTACACCTGCTCAGTGTTTGTGAGGGCATCCTTCACGCCCGGTATCTTGTCGACGAAGCCCACATTGGCAAGATGGTGAGTGCCTATGATATAAGAAGGAGCCTTCAGGTCCTTACCGGAAATTTTGTAGAGAAGCTGTGCGTTGGCTCCGGTCACCGTGAATGCGGCAACGAGTGCCGCCGCGATAAATCTTTTAATCATAATATAAGCGGTTTGGTTTGTACTGTCGTTAATGTCACCAGATGTGGGCGCGCTTTGATTTCGGCACATACATCCTGTCGCCCTTCTTCACCTTGAAAGCGTCATACCAAGCGTCGATGTGAGGCAGCGCGGCGTTCACACGTGCTTTGTTGGGAGAGTGCGGGTCTACCTTCAGCAGATAGTCTGCCATCTCCGGACTCGTGTTAGAAGCCCACACACGTCCCCAGGCAAGGAAGAAACGCTGCTCAGGCGTAAAACCGTCGATGACGGGCAGCTTCTTTGTCTTCATCAGATTGCTCATGGCGCGGAAGGCGATGTTAAGTCCTCCGTTGTCGCCGATGTTCTCTCCGAGGGTCAGCTTGCCGTTTATCTTCTTTCCGGGAGCCATCTCGTAGTTGCCGAAATAGTCTTCGAGCACCTTCGTGCGACGGTCGTAGTTAGCCTTGTCGGCAGCGGTCCACCAGTTGTTCTGGTTGCCGTCCTTGTCGAACTGGCATCCCTGGTCGTCGAAACCGTGGCTCATCTCGTGGCCTATCACGCCTCCTATGGCTCCATAGTTCACCGCGTCGTCGGCGTCAGGGTCGAAGAACGGCGGCTGAAGGATTGCCGCAGGGAAACATATCTCGTTGGTTGTGGGATTGTAGTAAGCGTTGACCGTCTGCGGTGTCATGTGCCACTCGCTCTTGTCAACAGGCTTGTTCACCTTACGCTCGATATAGTCCTTTGTCATGAACTCCGACACACGGCATATGTTCTCATACAGAGAGAGCGACGGATCTATCTGCAATCCGGAGTAGTCACGCCACTTGTCGGGATAGCCTATCTTGATGATGAAGTTGTTGAGTTTGTCCTTTGCCTGATTCTTTGTGGCTTGCTCCATCCACGACGCCTCGTCGATGCGCTCGGCAAGGGCTGTCTGCAGGTTGTGCACAAGGGACAGCATGCGCTGCTTGCTGCTCTCGGGGAAGTACTTCTCCACATAGAGCTTGCCTATCGCCTCGCCCATCACGTCGCTCACGATGCTCACCGCACGCTTCCAGCGGGGACGGTCTTCCTTGACGCCTGTGAGCACCTGACTGAACTTGAAGTAAGCGTTCCTGAAGTCATCGCCCAGCAGGCTTATCGCTCCTCCCAACGCCTTTGCCTCCGCATAAGTCTTCAGGTCGTCGAGAGACGTGTCCTCCAGTATGCGCTCCACCTCCTTCACAGGCTCCGGTTGTCCGAGATCCACCTCATCGAACGGCGGGAATCCCTGTGCGAGGAAAATGTTGCCCCAGTCTATTCCCGGATAGTCGGCGATGAGAGAGGCGTAGCTCATCTTGTGATAGTTGGCGTTGATGTCGCGCAGCTTCACCTTGTCGTAGCTGGCTTTCGCTATGCGTGTCTCTATGGCGAGGAGCACATCGGTTTTCTTCTGAGCCGTCTGCGAGTCGTCACCGGCAAGGCGGAAGAGCGTGGCGATGTATTCCTTGTATGCCTCGCGCACCTTAACGGTCTGCTCGTCGTCGTTGAGATAGTAGTCGCGGTCGCCCAGACCTATGCCGCCCTGCGATATTCCCACGATGTTCTGCGAGGCGTTGCGCTGGTCGGCACCCACACCGATGCCGAACATCATGGCTCCCACGCCCTGGCGGTCGAGCCGTGCCGTGACGAGCTGATACTCTTTCTTGTTCTTTATAGCCCTTATCTTCTCGAGCACAGGCATAAGCGGAGCCGCTCCATCACGGTTGAGACGCACGCTGTCCATCAGCATGTTGTACAGGTCGCCTATCTTCTGTCCGAGCGTACCTTTGGGCTGGCTGGTGGAAGAGTACTCCTCTATCAATCCGCGGATGCGCTTCTGGTTCTGTTCCTCAAGGTCGACGAAAGCACCGTTTGAAGGGTGTTCGGCGTCGAGGGGATGCGCTTTCAACCAACCTCCGGCGGCATATTCGTAGAAGTCGTCACCGGGTTTGACGTTAAGATTCATGTTGGTTTTGTCGATACCCGACGTGAGATTCTGGGCACACGCTGCCGAGGCAATCATCGAGAACGACATCAGTAATGTTTTCGTATTCATATTCACTATATATTAATATGTGTCTTTATTTATGTGAGATAGCTTAATATATTTTGCAAAGATAATGCCAACGAGAGCAATGAGAGCTTGCTCTTTATCTCCCGAGTGCAGCTTATCTTATGCAAAGATAATGCAAGGTGAGTGCAACGGCAAGGTGGTGAGACAAAGTCTTACCAAGCTTGACACTGCCGAACCGCAGCTTATCTTATGCAAAGATAATGCCAACGAGAGCAATGAGAGCTTGCTCTTACATTGCCGAGTGCAGCTTATCTTATGCAAAATTAATAATATTGCTCATGTCATCACTATTTATCTGACAAAAATAACATATTATAAGCTTTCACCATAACGTTTCCATTCCGTCTCCACATCCTCAATGCCGACATCGAGGAGCCGCATGTTGCGGAACATGTCGGGCAGGATGTTCTCCATGAAATCCTTGCGGCGGGCATCCATGATGCGTTCTCGCGCACCGGCGGTGACGAAATATCCCAACCCACGTTTGTTGTATATTATACCGTCGCGCGCCAGATAGTCGTAAGCCTTCACGGCGGTGTTGGTATTCACTTCGAGTTTCACGGCATACTCCCGCACGCTTGGTATGCGCTCGTCATCGGTGTAGACACCTGCGAGAATGTCGTCGCACAGACGGTCAGCCATCTGTATGTATATCGCTTTATCGTTGCTGAATGTCATATGTTCAAGAGTTTATTGTTTATTACCTGCATCCTTGTGAACACACGGAAGGAAAGCCACACGAACACCACAATGCACACGAGCATCAGCGTAACCGGTATCCAGATGTTCACAGCCGGGACAATGAGATGTATCAACGCTGTAACCAAAGAGTATATAAGGCATGCGAACAACCACGAATGGCGGCGGAACAGCGAGCCCATAAGGAGAAAGGCAGACATGTCGAACAGATATTGCAGGACAAACCATACACCCAGAAAGTTTCCCGACTGCATGCCCGTGGCTGCAAAAGATGTGTATAACGACGAGTTGGGGAAAGACGTCTCAATATCTATTCCCATTGACTTTAATGCTCCGACGCCTTTAGAGGCAATGTCGGACAGCATGGATGCGGACGCCATGACATACGAGCCTATGTGCGTATCACCGAATATAAGCTTTATGAAAACCATCTGAAGCTGGTCTGCCAGCACGAAGGACACCACCGACATAAGCAGTCCGCCGAGGGCAACCATCACCACACGGGTGACATATTTCTCCATGTTGGACGCGGGAAGCATCATGTATGCTATGCGCTGTTGCTTTGTTCTCATGTTGCGGAACACCATACTTACGCCCACCATCATCACAAGCCAGTAGATGGAAATGAAGATGAAAGACAAGCCTTTAGACAGTTTTTCCATCATGAGGACCTGCATACGGGCATCTCCGCCATACGCCATGTATGTCGCCTCACCGCCAATAGACAGGAATGTCATGAGGAATGTCATCAGCAGGGTTATTATTATCGTGGTGCGGATGGCGAATCCGCGTTCTTCCACAAGGCTCCATCTGGCGAGCCGCAACGTTCTCGATATATTGAAATTGTTCATATTGTTCATGTTTTTATTTGCCCGTCCGAATGGCGGATCAGATGTTTATCCATTTGTTGTTTATCACGTTGGTGTGTCTGAAGAGTCTGTACGACGCCCAGTAATTGAAGATTGTGAGTGCCAGGACAAACGCTGCGGCGGTGTATCCGCCGACAACCACCAACTCGACACTCGCAACCTCGTAATGCACCGTTGCCCCTGTAATTGCCAAAGCCATCTGTATGAACATCAGCACAATCGTGGTGAGGAGGAACGCATGACGGCGGAAGAACGCGCTTCCGAGTATGTAGAAGCTGTGAGTCCACATCATTGCAGTCACCATGAGGACAATGTTTGCGACGGTTTCTGCCGGGAGCGAGCTTATGAACCACATGAGACCCGGGTCCTGAAACATAGGACCGGCAGCCAGCATACTTAAGATGCTGCTTGTGAGCGACCACCCCATAACGGTATTGAACATCATTCTGAGACAATCGGCGGCGAGAAACGCCAGCGTTATGACTATTCCCCAGCCCACCGTAACATAAATCCACCGCGACAGATATTTCTCCATATTCGACGCCGGATGCATCAGGAAAGCCGTCGCCTGACGCTTGTGACGGGTGCAGGAAAACATGGTACTCGCCCCGAAATAAAAGCATGTGAGTCCCACCATGCAACAGAACGAGAGCATTATTCCGCCAACGAAATCAGTATCACCGTCCCCACTATTGGAGAGCGTCACCCCTGCCACAAACTCCTCGCACAAGAAGAAGGCTATCGTCATTATAATTCCCATACGCAGGAGGTTTCCTTTATTGTTCCCGTATGTCCACAAGAGCATCATGCGGAAACGTTTCCAGTCAAACTGTCTCATCTTTCCATTCTCCTTTCTTCCTTATGTTTCATTCCCGTCATTTGAGCATTCCTTTTGTCACAGCGTTGAAAAGGAGTTCCAGATTCACAGGTGTCTCCTCACGACTGCCACGGCGCGCCATGACGGCATTGCCCTGAATGGAGAACTCCGAGTATATCACGTCGTCGGTGGGCTCGCCCGGACGGCGGGTCTCAAAGACATACTTGTCGCACACGTCACCCACAGACTCGTCGAGAGCAACGCCGTTTCCGTCGAATATCACAATGTGGTCGAGCAGCGACTCCACGTCGTGCACCTGATGGGTGGATATTATCAGTGTGCGGTCCTCGGTCATGTTGTTTGCCACAACCTTGCGGAACTGGCTCTTCGACGGTATGTCGAGTCCGTTCGTAGGCTCGTCCATGAGCAGCAGGCGTGTCCCTGCGGCAAGGGCGAAACTCATGTACACCTTCTTCTTCTGACCCATGGAAAGGGCGTTGAGCCTGAGTGTGAGGGGCAGCTCAAACTCGTTCAGACAGTTCTGAAGCACCTCGCGGCTGAACCGTGGATAGAAAGGCTCGTTCATGCGGACATACTCATCGAGGGTCGTACGCGGCAGTTCAAACTCCTCGGGCACAAGGAATATCTCCTGAAGCATCTCCGCCTGACGGAGGCGCGCCTCCATTCCGTCCACCTTCACCGTCCCGCCCGACGGCTGGAGAAGTCCGCTTATCAGATAGAGCATCGTGCTCTTTCCCATGCCGTTCTTGCCGAGCAGACCGTATATGCGGTTTTCCTCGAATTTAAGACTGAAGTCTTCGAACACGTTTCTTTTTGTTCCCGGATAACTGAATGTTATGTTGTCTACTGTTATCATGACCTTATCTGTTTTTATGTTGTCTGTTAATGTTTATCTGAAACCCTTATTCCTTTGTTGATGTATGACTGTCGCACTACCGTTCCTTTCCTCTTTCCGTGTCATTTTACCGTCACGTCCTGTGCGATATACCAGTCGGCGTGTGGCTGCATCACGAGCATGTTGTCGGCAAGCTCGTAGCCTTTCGACTTGTCACACCATCTGTAAGTGTTCACCGCGGCGACATTGCCCATCACCATCCTGTACTCCGTCTTCTCCTCAGCCTTGGCGTAAGCAGACGCCTTGGAGTCCCATCTCTGCAGTTCGAGCGTGTATCCCGCAGCGTCATATGTATAGTTCAGTCTGTATGACGGCTGCCACCTGCGTGACGAGGAGTTCCACTCCAGGGCTTCCTTCGACACCAGACGGTTGTCTGAGTCGTAAAGGAAGCGGTACTGAAGTTTCTGAGAGAGATATTTTTCCGAATTGTCATATACATTGATTGAGGCAACCTTGCCGTCCTGTATGTCGGCGTTGTAGAGATAACGGCTGTTTTCCGAACCGAGTGAATTGAAATACATAGCCATTACTGTTGCTGCTGTGATGATTGCGTCCATAGTCGTATAGTTTTTAATGTGTTATTGTTTGTTTTGTTGTTTTATTACTGTTGTAGTGTATTACTTTAATAGTACACTGCAAATGTACGCTATTTTACAATACGATGCAAGCTTTTCTGGACTTTTTTTATATAAAAACCGGATTTTGGCTTAGATTTAACGTTTGTTTACGAAAAACCGGGTCATATAGCGGGAAAATCACCCTTTCACCGGTGAAAAATACCTGCGGAAGCGGTTTCAGGCAGAATCGGCAACCTGACCTCATCCATATTTCGCGCTGATGTCTGACACACCGGCTTACGGTATTGCAAAAATAAGCGACGGATGATGACGTGACAAAACATGGAAAGGGACGGACGACGTGCGAGGAATCATATATATAATAAGGTGAGATAATATATATAATAAAGTGAGATAATATATATAATAAGGTGATGAACAGAAATAATGCGCACAGACCGTCCTCACATAATTACCGCGCCAGCCTGTAGAGACACAAAATTTTGCGTCTCCCGTGCAATAACAGGATATTAACGACGACATACCACCATCCCTACACATTGCGCATATTTGTCTCTCACGAGCAACGGAAGCATGTTTCCACCGACATATAAACATGCATATATATATTGCGAAGGACTTGCTCGGGAGACGCAAGACTTTGCGTCTCTACTATAATACCAAGGTGTGTTGCCGGCGGATACGCTTCAATGAAAGGCAAAAAAGCGATTTGGCGGAATGACGACCCAATCGCGTCAAATCTTGTGATGCAGCCATTTGCCCCGGAAAAGACGCACAAGGAAAAGGATGCCTCGGAACGTCAGCTCCAGAGCCATAGCCGTCCATACACCCTTCAGTCCGTACTCCGGAGCGAGCAAAGCCGCAAGCGACAGACGCACGCACCACATGCTGAACAGATTGATGAGTGCCGGTTTGAGCGTGTCTCCGGCTCCCACACACACGCAATATACAACTATAGAGGCAGCGAACATCGGTTCAGCAAAAGCCTCTATGCGAAGACTCTGTATGCCGAGAGCACGTATCTCCTCTACAGGAGTGAGGATGCTCATCATGTCGGGAGCGAAAATATACATCACTGCGCCCATCACAGCCATCACAGCCATGCCCAAGCCCACCGTCATGTGTGCGAAACTGCGGCACAGACCGAGTCTCTGGGCACCCTTGGTCTGCCCCACAAGTGTCGTGGCAGCGTCACCGATGCCGTATCCGGGCATGTAGCACAGACTTTCAACCGTGATGGCGAAGGTGTTGGCGGCAATGGCGAAGTTGCCCAGCGGAGCCACAATCATGGTGCTCACTATCTGCGCGCCGCTCATCAGGACCGATTGCAGGGCGATGGGTGTGCCTATCTTCAGCGCGTTGCGGACATAGGATGTAACCCAGCGGAAACGCTCGCTGTCCTGCCGTAAAGCCAGCATCTTGCTCCGGAAGATGGCAAAATATGCCTGCAAGGAGGCTGCCACCGTCACCGCAAGAGCCGTTCCTATAGCCGCTCCTACCACACCCAGTCCCATGACGAATATGAATATGTAGTTGAAAATGACGTCGAGCACACACATGAGCACGCTCACTATACTCGGGATGCGCATGTTGCCCGAACACTTCAGCATCGCCCCGCAAAGGTTGGACAGCTGGAACGAGGGCACGGCGAGCGAGAATATGAGGAAGTAGAGCGATGCGTCGCGAGCTATGTCCTCGCCTCCGCCAAGCCAGTATGGCAGCCGCGAATGCACAGCCACCGCCAAAAGCAGCACCACCATACTTATTATCGTGGTACAGACAAGACCGTGACGGAACACCTGACGGGCTTTGCCGAAATCACCGGAGCCTATGAAATGTGCCGCCTGTACGGAGAATCCGAGCGACGCGGCATTGGTTATGCTGCCGAGAAGCCACGTGGTGGTCTCCACCAGACCTATCGACGCCGATGCCTCCGCGCCGATGTGACCCACCATGGAGGCGTCGATGAAGAACATGAGTACGGATGTAACCTGCGCAAGAATGGACGGAATACTCAGTCCTATGATAAGACTGAGTTTCTCGCTTGTGCTCACCGGCTGTCCCTCGCGTATGCCGGCAAGAAGCTCGTCACTGCTTTTCAATGAAAAAATACGTCCCAAAGCGGCTGCAAAGTTAGCTCAAAAAAATGTGTAAAACGAATAAAACGACACCATATTATATATATACGGCACAACATTCTCCCAAAACATGACATCAGAACCAAGCCTCACCGCGTGCTGATGTCATACAGAGCCACGTCTGGTAATGCAGAGAATGTAACGGACAATCCCCCGGAAAACAAAAAGATGAAGTCATGCGCATGACCTCATCCTCATATAACTTTCCTGATTTCTGTTTCCTTATAATTAAACCTATTTCTTTTTTCCTATGCTTTCCCATGATGAGCAGCGGCTTATTTCTCATTCTTCCTCACCGCCATACCTATTGCAGCTAACGCTGCAAATAGGGTCATCTTCATGCATCAAAATCCTTCTACCATCTTTCTACACTTCCTGACCTTTACCTATTGAACCTCCTGAACAACCTTTCTTATCAACCTTAACAACTAATACCCAAATCTGTTATCCTTCAATCTTTACCTGCCAATACCTTTTCTTTAAGTGTTATCCTCAATCTTATACCTTTTGTCGTTATCCTCAATCTTATACCTTTGACCAATACCCTGTTCTTATTTACTAATCCTTTTTATTTTTATCCGTTCTCAATCTTTACCTTATTTACTTTATCTCTCTCTTTTTTATTACCTATGAAGATCTTTTCTACTACCTATGAAGATTTATCTCTCTCAAATTAATCTTATCTGACGTCTTTCTTTTTGTACCTCGCGGTAGATTTCTTTTGACGATGCAAAGTTACAACCGTATGACATTCCACGCAACACTTTTGTATTACTTGTTCCAGAAAAATGCCTTATTTTTGACCTAAATCAACTACTGTGTGCGCACACAGTGGCTTTTTCATGAAAAAACAGTGCCAGTGAGGGCAATGAAAGCTTGCTTTCAAATTGCCGAATGCAGCCTGTTTTATAGAAAAAAGATGTACAAGTCGGGGCAATGAAAGACTGCTATATTATTGCCGGACGCGGAATGTTTTTATTAAAGAAATGTACGAGCGAGGGATATGAAAGATTGTCGTATGGATGGCGAAAGAAGGCTGGTGTATTTGAAAACAACGGAAGCGAGGGATATCGGGCATCGGTATAACACCGTGAAGGTGGTGAAATCGATACAACATATATTATATATAATAATGTATAATATGTCGTTCCAAGCATCGGTAACATAATATCATAACAATGGCGCAAGCCTGTAGAGACGCAAAATTTTGCGTCTCACGAGCTACAAAAGCATATTTTCACCACCTAATAAACGTGCGGATATATTGCGTAATACTCACTCGTGAGACGCAAGATTTTGCGTCTCTACTTTTATACACAGCGATGGAATACACCTGAAAACGTCATATCATAACAATGGCGCAAGCCTGTAGAGACGCAAAATCTTGCGTCTCACGAGCAACGAAAGCATATTTTCACCATCATTGAAACGTGCGGATATATTGAGGAACACTCGCTTGTGAGACGCAAAATCTTGCGTCTCTACTTTTACAGGCAGCGATGGAATGCATGGACAAGCGTCATGGTGGGGGCACATGATGAAAAAAACACGGAAAAAGGCGGACTCTACTGAATCCGCCTTTATACTGTATACTGATGCGCAGAGGCACCGGTGATGATGTGTCATTCCTCCACCCATCCCGCAGCCTTACGCGCCTTGGAGTCGGGCACGTCCACACCAGCCCTGTAATAGCTCACGAGCGTCACGTCGAACACCAGCGTGGAATAAGCCGGAATGGTACCGTTGTTGGTTGTGCCATAGGCAAGCTGATACGGGATGTACACCTTCCAGCGGTCGCCTATGTGCATGTGCTGCAGTGCGGTAGACAGTCCGTCCACCACTCCCGACACTCCGAACTTTGCCGGTGTGGACGTTGCCGGACTGTATTCTCCAGTGAACGACTTGTCGAAAACATATCCCTCGGGATAAGATGTCGACGGGAGCAGCCGTCCCTCATAGTGCACCTTCACAGAGTCTGTGTACAGAGGGCAGCCCGAGCCCGTGCCGTTCTCCAGCACATTCACCACGATGTGGTCGTAGGGATCCTTCGCCGCCGACTCCTCGAGCGACCACTGGCGTATCACCTTCCAGCTCTTGTCGCCCAGCGACGCACTCGACTTCGCCGTGGCATACAGGTTGTTGAAATAATCGTCATTGGTCTTCTTCCAGTTGGCGAACTCCTCCGGATCACCGTCACTCTCACTGCACGACGTGAGCAGAGCCATCGGTGCGAGCAGTGCAAACAGATATATAATAAGGTGTCTGTTCATATATTATTGCAGTTTTTTCAGCAGGCTGTATATGCTTACCTTGTCTTCTATGATGCCGCGCAGCTGGTCTATGCCCACACGTTCCTGCTCCATGGTGTCGCGGAAGCGCAGTGTCACGGTGTTGTCCTTGAGAGTGTCGTAGTCCACAGTCACGCAGTAAGGCGTGCCGATGGCGTCCTGACGGCGGTAGCGTTTGCCCACCGTGTCCTTCTCGTCGTACTGACAGTTGAAGTGGAACTTCAGGTCGTCTATTATCTTGCGCGCCATCTCGGGCAGTCCGTCCTTCTTCACGAGCGGCATCACGCACAGCTTCACCGGAGCCAGAGCGGCGGGCAGGCGTAGCACGGTGCGCGTCTCGCCGTTCTCGAGTTTCTCCTCGCAGAAGGAGTGACACATCACAGAGAGGAACATACGGTCCACTCCTATTGACGTCTCAATGACATACGGCGTGTAGCTCTCGTTGGTCTGCGGGTCGAAGTATTTTATTGAGCGTCCCGAGAACTTTTCATGCTGCGACAGGTCGAAGTCAGTGCGGCTGTGTATGCCCTCCACCTCCTTGAATCCGAACGGCATGTGGAACTCTATGTCGGTTGCGGCGTTGGCATAGTGGGCGAGCTTCTCGTGGTCGTGGAAACGGTAGTTCTCCGCGCCGAATCCCAATGCCTGATGCCACTTCATGCGCGTCTGCTTCCATGTGTTGAACCACTCCAGCTCCGTGCCGGGCTTCACGAAGAACTGCATCTCCATCTGTTCGAACTCGCGCATGCGGAATATGAACTGCCGTGCCACAATCTCGTTGCGGAACGCCTTGCCTATCTGCGCGATGCCGAACGGCACCTTCATGCGTCCGGTCTTCTGCACGTTGAGATAGTTTACGAATATTCCCTGTGCCGTCTCCGGGCGCAGATATATCTTGCTTGTAGAGTCTGCGGTGGAGCCCATCTCCGTAGAGAACATCAGATTGAACTGTCTTACGTCGGTCCAGTTCTTCGTTCCGCTTATCGGATCGACTATCCCCTCATCGAGTATTATCTGCTTGAGCTCCTCCAGATTCATGGCGTTCATAGCCACGCTGTAACGCTCGTGCAGCTCGTCGCGCTTCTTCTGGTTCTCCAGCACGCGCGGGTTTGTCTCGCGGAACTTAGCCTCGTCGAACGCCTCACCGAAGCGTTTGCGCGCCTTCTCCACCTCTTTGTTTATCTTCTCCTCATATTTTGCTATCTGATCCTCTATGAGCACGTCGGCGCGGTAGCGTTTCTTCGAGTCGCGGTTGTCTATGAGCGGGTCATTGAAAGCGTCGACATGTCCCGACGCCTTCCATATTGTCGGGTGCATGAATATGGCGGAGTCGATGCCCACGATGTTCTCGTGCAGGAGCACCATGCTCTTCCACCAGTATTCCTTGATATTGTTTTTCAGTTCAACACCGTTCTGTCCGTAGTCGTATACGGCTGCCAGACCGTCGTAGATGTCGCTGCTGGGAAACACAAAACCGTATTCCTTGCAGTGCGATACTATTTTCTTAAAAACGTCTTCCTGTGCCATTGTATAATTGTTTTCTTATATTTCGGGTTCATAAAAGCGTACGTCACAGACATACAGAATGTCATCTCCGCGCACATTTTTTGTGGGCAATGATATTGCAAGGCGAGTGCAACGGCAAAGTGGAAAAACAAAGTTTTTACAACTTTGACACTGCCGAGCCGAAGCTTATCATATGCAATGATATTGCAAACGAGCGGAAAGAGAGCTTGCTCTTTATTTCCCGAGTGCAGCTATATCATATGCAAAGGTAATGTAATTTGCCCAAAGCGCAAAACATTTTCACACACATTATACTTACGGGCGCGCCATTGTGACACACGCACACATTCCGATACACCATACATGAAGCACAGGGCGGCTAACCGCCACATGCCGGATGAATAAATATTCACAACCGTCACGGCAATGCATATTTATGCAATGTCAACTCCGCGAGAACGCCGCAGAGACGGAACGATGCGCCTTCGGCTGCAAATAAGCGAGTATTTTAAAGTTTACATAAAGGTCTGTCAATCAACCATTTGCGCTGTCATGCATCACGACAGTCCCATCGCAGCCATGCGGAAAAGCCTCTTCCGTCATGCCAAACGGGCTCTTCCGCGCCTCAGAAAAGCCTCTTCCGCCACACTGAAGGCACCGTTCCGCCACACCGAAACGGCATTCCTGCAACAGCGGAAGTACTCCGCCACCCCTCCAGACGGGCAGAAAAGGGGTGAGAAACAGGGGTAGACATTCCACATCGCCATTCCTGATGCCGTGAGAAATATATTTTATGACATCTCCGTTTTCTCTTTCCCGATTTTCAGTTGTCAAAATATTTTACTTTCCCTTCCGTATATTTATGCATCCTCCCACCTTCCCACCATCTCCCCTCCCCACCCTCTCATTCTCTCACCATCTCACCTTCTCCCTCCTCACCTTCCCCCCTCTCTTCCCTTTTGCGTTCAAATCTTTCTCAGATAGGATTTTTTTCATTAACTTTGAAGCAAAATTTGTGACCACAGAAAAATATGAGTGACGAAATAAAAGACAACGAGAGTTTTGATGAAGAGATAAACAACGAAAGCGCGGACGATGCCGTCAATGTGCCGGAGGCGCGGTCAGACTACAAGCCGGTGAACCGGTTTGACGCCTCGGCGGTGCATCATCTCAGCGGCATGTACCAGACGTGGTTTCTCGACTACGCCTCATACGTGATACTCGAACGCGCCGTGCCACACATAGAGGACGGACTGAAGCCCGTGCAGAGACGCATACTGCACTCCATGAAGCGCATGGACGACGGACGGTACAACAAGGTGGCGAACATCGTGGGACACACCATGCAGTTCCATCCGCACGGCGACGCATCCATAGGAGACGCCCTCGTGCAGATGGGACAGAAGGATTTGCTCATCGACTGTCAGGGAAACTGGGGCAACATACTTACCGGTGACCGGGCTGCCGCACCACGTTACATAGAGGCGAGGCTGTCGAAGTTCGCGCTCGACGTGGTGTTCAACCCCAAGACAACCGACTGGCAGCTGAGCTACGACGGACGCAACCGCGAGCCCATCACGCTGCCGGCGAAGTTTCCGCTGCTGCTCGCGCAGGGAGCGGAGGGCATAGCCGTGGGTCTGAGCTCGAAGATTCTGCCGCACAACCTTGTGGAGATATGCGACGCGGCGATAAGCTATCTGCGCGGAGAGGAGTTCACCCTCTATCCCGACTTCCCCACAGGCGGCTCCATAGACGTGAGCAAATACAACGACGGACAGCGCGGAGGACAGCTCAAGGTGCGCGCCAAGATAGAGAAGATAGACAGCAAGACCATCGCCATAAAGGAGATACCTTACAGCAAGACCACATCGACGCTCATCGACTCCATACTCAAAGCCATTGACAAGGGAAAGATAAAGGCGCGCAAGGTGGACGACAACACGGCGGCGGAGGTGGAGATTCTGGTACACCTCACGCCGGGCATATCGTCCGACAAGACCATCGACGCGCTCTACGCCTTCTCCGACTGCGAGATAAACCTGTCTCCCAACTGCTGCGTCATTGAGGACAACAAACCGTGCTTCCTTACCGTCAGCGACGTGCTGCGCCACTCGGTGGACAGCACCATGGGGCTTCTGCGCAAGGAACTCGAGATAAGGCGCGGCGAGCTTTTCGAACAACTGTTCTTCGCCTCGCTCGAACGCATATTCATAGAGGAACGCATATACAAGGACAAGGGGTTCGAGAACGCGCCCGACATGGACGCCGCCGTGGCTCACGTGGACAACCGGCTGGAGCCGTTCAAGAAACAGCTGGTGCGCGAGGTGACCCGCGACGACATACTGCGGCTCATGGAGATAAAGATGCAACGCATACTGAAGTTCAACAAGGACAAGGCTGACGAACTCATACTCAGGACGAAAGAGGAGATAAAGTCGATAGACCACGACCTCGCCCACATGACCGGCGTCACCATACGGTGGTTCGGATTCATAAAGGAAAAGTACGGCAAGGACCATCCCAGACGCACGGAGATACGCAGCTTCGACACCATCGAGGCGGCGAAAGTGGTGGAGGCGAACGAGAAACTCTACATCAACAGGCAGGAGGGATTCATCGGCACAGGACTGAAGAAGGACGAGTTCGTGTGCAACTGCTCAGACATTGACGACATCATCGTGTTCTTCAAGGACGGAAAATATAAGGTGATGCGCGTGGCTGACAAGATTTTCGTAGGCAAGAACGTGATGCACGTGCAGGTGTTCAAGCGCAACGACAGGCGCACCACATACAACGCGGTATACCGCGACGGCAGAAACGGACCGTCATACATCAAACGCTTCAACGTGACGTCGATGACACGCGACCGCGAGTATGACCTCACGCAAGGCACACCGGGCTCGCGCGTGCTATACTTCACTGCCAACCCGAACGGCGAGGCGGAGGTGATAAAGGTGACGCTGGAGGTGACCGCCAAGATGAAGAAGATTTTTCTGGAGAAGGACTTCTCCGACATCGCCATAAAGGCACGCACCGCCAAAGGCAACATTCTCACCAAACATGCCGTCAACAGGATAGGACTGAAGAGCCACGGACGCTCCACACTCGGAGGAAGAAAGGTGTGGTTCGACGCCGACGTGAACAGACTGAACTACGACGGACGCGGAAAGCTGCTCGGAGAATTCAACGACGGAGACTCCATACTGGTGGTGCTCGACGACAACGAGTTCTATATCACCGACTTCGACGCCAACAACCACTACGAGGACAACATCCGCATAATAGAGAAATGGAAGCCCGGCAAGGTGTGGACAGCAGTGCTCTACGACGCCGACAATGACAACTATCCTTACATAAAACGCTTCTGCATGGAGGCGACGAAACGACACCAGGACTTCCTCGGCGACAACCCGCAGAGCAGGCTCGTGCTTCTCACCGACACGGTATACCCGCGCATACGCGTGACATTCAAGCCGGTGGAGGGCAGAGACGGCAACTCCACGCAACGCCCGCCCATGGAAATAGACATGGAACAGTTTGTTGGAGTGAAGGGATTCAAGGCTAAAGGCAAGCGCATATGCACATGGGAGGTTGAGGACATAGAGGAGCTGGAGCCTCTGAGAATGCCGGAGCCTGAACCGGAAGACGAGCCCGACGGCGGCGAAGAGCCGGAGGAGGAGCCGGAGAACCTCGATCCGGACGCAGGCAAAAGCAGGCAGCAGGTGATAGACGAGATGACGGGACAGCTTAATCTCTTCGGCGATGACGACATGTAGAGTGTTTATCGCGGCGGCGGCATTGCTCTACGCCACAGCTTCACGGGCGCAGAGCGACACCATAACGTCGGACAAGGTGATAACGAACGCACGAATGGCTGCCATAGGGTCGGCTGACATACTCGACACTTATCTCTCGCCGGAGAAATACAAGGGTGTGGAGCTGCGCTACATATCGCACACCACACGCGACTCCGAACGCAGCCGCTGGTCGCGGAGGATAACCCATCAGGGCAGCATATCCTACGCCGACAACCGCTCGGGCAACGGGGCGGAGATGGCGGGAGCGTACTTCTTCCAGTACGCATGGCTTTACAACTGGCGTCTCTCAGGCAACAGACTGAACCTGAAGGCGGGTGCCGCAGCCGACGCCACCATCGGTTTCATCTACAACACACGCAACGGCAACAACCCGGCGCAGGCAAGGGCAATGGTGAACATAACGCCTACGGGAAGCGCGGACTACAGATTCACCCTCGCGGGCAGACCGTTCACCGCACGCTACGAGCTGAACATACCGCTCTGCGGACTGATGTTCAGCCCCAACTACGGGCAGTCTTACTACGAGATATTCTCACGAGGCAACTACGACCGCAACATTGTGCCTACCACATTCGTATGCTCACCGTCGGTCAGACAGATGCTATCGCTCGACTTCACCATAGGACGCACAACGCTGCGGGCTGGTTATCTGTGCGACATACAGCAGGCCCGGGTGAACAATCTAAAGTCGCACATCTACACGCACGCCTTCATGATAGGCGTGGTAAGGCGGTTCAAACTCATAAAGATACATCCATGAGACGACTGACACTGTTTTTTCTCTACATCACGGCTATGACGGCATGCATCACTTCATGCGTTGACGAGGAGGAGTATGCCGACAATCCGCGCGGCAACTTCGAGGCTCTGTGGCGCATAATGGACGAGCACTACTGCTTCTTCGAGGCGAAGGGCAAGGAGTACGGGCTCGACTGGGACGAGGTACGCAGCCGCTACTCGGTGCAGATGAGCGACAACCTGACGGAGGACCAGCTGTTCGAGATTCTCGGAAACATGCTCGGCGAACTGCGCGACGGGCACGTCAACATGTACTCGGCGTGGGACGTGGCGCGCAACTGGTCGTGGAAGGAGGACTATCCGTCAAACTACAGCGACACGCTTATAAGAAAATACCTTGGCACGGACTACCGCATAGCGGCGGGAATGGAATACCGCGTGCTCGACGACAACACGGGCTACCTGCGCTGCAAGTCGTTCTCCACGGCTCCGGGCGACGGCAATCTGGACGAGATACTGCTTTTCCTCGCACCCTGCAACGGACTCATCATCGACCTGCGCGACAACAGCGGAGGCATGCTCACGGCTGCGGAGAAACTCGCGGCACGCTTCACCAACGAGGAAATATGCGTGGGTTACATGCAGCACAAGACCGGTCCGGGGCACAACGACTTCTCCAAGATGGAGGAGCAGAGGCTCAAGCCTGCCAAGGGACTGCGATGGCAGAAACGCGCCGTGGTGCTTACCAACAGGGCGGTATACAGCGCAGCCAACGAGTTTGTGAAGTACATGAAGTGCTGTCCGGGCGTTACCGTCGTGGGCGACAGGACGGGCGGCGGAGCAGGAATGCCCTACACGAGCGAGCTCCCTATAGGATGGAGTGTGCGGTTCTCGGCATGTCCCATGTACGACACTGACAGACAGACCACCGAGTTCGGCATAGAGCCTGACTACAGGGTGTCGCTCGACAATGCCGACATGCTGCGCGGAAGGGACACCATAATAGAATACGCACGGCGCATCATCAACGGCGGCACGGCGGAAGACACTCACTGAGCACTACGGACACCGCGCACGGCAACGGCACGAAAATGATACGACAACACGGAAAACCAATATTCACACAACAATAAAACATCAACACACATGAAAGCAATAAGCACAGAAAAGGCTCCGAAAGCAATCGGACCATACAGTCAGGTCATCGAGGCAGGAGGAATGGTATTCATCTCCGGACAGCTTCCCATCGATCCGGCAACTGGAATGTTTGCAGAGGGTGGCATAAAGGAGCAGACCAGACAGTCGCTCACCAACGCTAAGCACATCCTGGAAGAGGCGGGCACAGACCTGGCACACGTTGTCAAGACCACCGTTTTCCTCTCCGACATGGACAACTTCGCCGCTATGAACGAGGTGTATGCCGAGTTTTTCAGCATGCCTTTCCCCGCACGGTCGGCTGTGGCGGTGAAAACGCTGCCCAAGAACGCACTTGTGGAGGTGGAATGCACTGCGATAAAAGGGTAAAAAGGTACAAAGGTAAAGAGGTAAAAGGCAATTGGAAAGGGTAAAAAGATAAAAAGGTAAAGAGGTAAAAACAGGCGGATTGGAACAAGACAGGAGCGACATGGAGCTTCTTGATAATGCATGTCAACATTCAAAAGACAGCTCGTCGATACCTCAAACGTTATTTTTACTTCTTTACCTTTTTACCCTTTTACTCTTTCCAATTGCCTTTTACCTTTTTACTTTTTTACCCTTTTACCCTTACCAATTGCCTTTTACCTCTTTACCTTTTTACACTTTTACCCTTTCCCCCGCCTTTTTACCTTTTTACCCTTTTACATTTTTACCTTTTAAACCAAATTGGACCGGTCGTGAAGATGCCCCGACCGGTCCGTGTTACCCTAAAAACAGCAATTGACTCACGTCAATATTTTATTATGAAAACATTCGTCTTATTATGAAATAAAAGTTTGATTACAGCAACCGTGAGCCTTGCGGAAGCACCGGCTGCGCGACCTTCGATATGGCACATATGCCTTTCACGCACTACAACTTTATCCTGTAGCTCAGTCCGAGCACATGTTCGTCGGTGTCGTCATCATCCTTGTCGTTGTTTACATTCTGATAAAGATAATACAACCCCACGCTGTGCGTCCTCGTGATTTTCCACTCCGCGCCCACTATATAGCGCGATTTCTCCAGCGAAAACGAGTTGTACATCTCGGCACTGGCGTAAGGGTCTATCCTGCATCCGGGAATATCGTACTCCACTTTGAGCCGCGAGCGCAGCACATTGTGCCCCTTGCCTCTCACATTATAGTCCTCCCACAATCCGTTATCATAGTCGTAACGCTCCGTGGTTTTCCTCGGACGGTAGGTGTACTGCCATCTTTCGCGCAGCGAAATACCGAACCTTCCAGCCTTGACACTTCCCGTTAGCGACACGTTGAAGCGGTGGCGCAGTCCCCAGTAGGACGGTCTCCGACTGTTGTATGAGCCGTCCTCATGAACGGTTATCTCCCCGTCGTTGTTGTCGTAGAGCAGAGTGTATCCTGCTGAGAGCTTCAGTCCGGTCACAATCTTGTAGCTTCCTTCCAGTCCGAAGCTCCATCTGTCGGCTGTTCCGGAATTGTCGCGCGTCCTGAACTCGCCTTCAGCCCCTACGCTCCATTTCTCTCCAAGACTCTTCTCCGCACCCACCGTTGTCCATACACCGAAGTCACTGTGCTGCGCCATAATGCCTTCAGGCATCATGAGAAGCACCGTCAGCAACACGGCAGTACGCACGGCACGCACTATCCACGTCTCTATATGTTTTCTACTGTTCATTTCTCGTGTGATAATTTCAGTCCGCTTCTTATCCTACTACTGCTTTCGTAAACATCCGTTTCACAGCAAATCTTCACCATTGCCCTGCCCCTCGGAGCGCACCAGAATACACTGTGCGGCACGACGCGGTGCGTCCGCCTTCTGTTTCCTGCACGCTACAAGTGTCCTTAGCCATGACAATGAGCCTTGCGGACAACTTTTCTGTAGCCGCAATCCCTACATCCGTCCAGTTCATAAGATATATGCCGTTCTTTTCGTCAAGGGTAATAGGTTCAAATAAATACAGCAGTCCGGTCACAGCAGTAAATTTATAGTTGTTTTGTAGAGACAATGCAAACGAGCGGAAAAGAAGCTTGCTTCTATTTTCCCGAGCGCAGCTTGTCTTCTACAAAGACAATGCGAGGCGAGTGCAACAGCAAGACGGTGAAACGAAGTTTTACCGGACTTGATACTGCCGAGCCGAAGCTTGTCTTCTACAAAGACAATGCAAACGAGCGGAAAGGGAGCTTGCTCCTATTTTCCCGAGTGCAGCTTGTCTTCTACAAAGATAATGTAATATTCATTACAACGCAAACAAAACCATCCATTATATCTTTTTTTCACAATAAATTAAGCATAAAAGTGTATGCGCGGTGCGTTTTCGTAGAATCGACAGTCCGCATATAACATCATTCCAACACGCAGCCCGTCTCCTTGCCTGTCCCTCCCCGCGATATACTTCCGAATGAACAGCCCTGCCGAAGGCGACTAAAAAAAATACCGTTTCGTTCGTGTATGATATAAAAAAAAGTGTAACTTTGCAGCGATTCCCGTTCATACAGAATCACAGCGACCGCAACACGCCACCACACAGGTGGAAAAAACGTCGGTTACGGTACACTCTACTCGCGCTTGTGGCGGAATTGGTAGACGCGCCAGACTTAGGATCTGGTGTCTCGCGACGTGTAGGTTCGAGTCCTATCAGGCGCACACGCACAACGCCGGACGGTTTTTCATTACCGCCCGGCGTTTTATTTTCACATCACACCTTTATCAATATACATGCGCGCATACATTAATATAATATGATGCATACATTAATATAATGGCACGAAAAATATCTTACGGCATGCCTTCCCGTCACTGTCCGTCTTACGCGAATAATGCCGCGATGCCACGGCAGCCTCACCGTCATGCCTGAGCCCTAACCATACGCGCATGAAAAAACGGCGTATGCTGAGGTTGGCTCACAGCATACGCCGTATCTATATCCACCGGTCTGCCGACCGTCACAAATCATTTCACGTCACCCACCTTTATCAGATATTCGGCTATCTGCACGGCGTTGAGCGCGGCACCCTTGCGTATCTGGTCACCGCTGAGCCACAGCGTGAGACCGCAGTCGTCGGTAAGGTCCTTGCGGATGCGTCCCACGTACACATCATCCAGTCCGGCTGTCTCCAGCGGCATAGGATAGACAAGGTTCGCCGGGTCGTCCTTCAGCGTACATCCCGGTGCGGCTGCTATTGCCTTACGCGCATCCTCTACGCTTATCGGAGCCTCCGTCTCGATCCAAACGCTCTCCGAATGGGAGCGGAGAGACGACACACGCACGCATGTAGCCGAACACTTCACGTCGCTGTGCATTATCTTCCGTGTCTCGTTGAACATCTTCATCTCCTCCTTTGTATACCCGTTGTCGGTGAAGACATCAATCTGCGGAATGACGTTATAGGCGAGCTGATGCGGGAACTTCTCCACAGTCACAGGCTTGCCCTCCACGAGCTGCTCATACTGCTGCTGCAATTCAGCCATCGCAGCGGCACCCGCACCGCTCGCGCTCTGGTAGCTCGACACGTGCACACGGCGTATGTGACTGAGCTGCTCCAGCGGTTTGAGCACCACCACCATCATTATTGTAGTGCAGTTGGGGTTGGCGATGATGCCGCGCGGACGGTTGAGCGCATCCTCGGCATTGCACTCCGGCACAACCAGAGGCACGTCGTCACACATGCGGAACGCGCTCGAGTTGTCTATCATCACAGCTCCGTGCTTGGTGATTGTGTCGGCATACTCCTTCGATGTGCCTCCTCCTGCGGAGACGAACGCTATGTCGACATCCTTGAAATCGTCGTTGTGCTGCAACAGTCTCACCTCGTAATCCTTTCCCTTGAAGCTGTACTTTCGTCCAGCCGAACGCTCTGAGCCGAACAACACCAGTTCATCCATCGGGAAATCACGCTCTGCAAGTATGCGCAGGAACTCCTGTCCTACGGCTCCGCTTGCTCCTACAATTGCTACTTTCATAATGTTATAGTGTTTATGTTGTTATATATCGGTATGCCGGACGGCATCTTCCGCACCGCCTTACCGTGATTTCAAAATATCGACGAGCCGAAGCTTATCCTATGCAAAGATAATGCAAACGAGCGCAATGAGAGCTTGCTCTCACATTGCCGAGTGCAGCTTATCTTATGCAAAGATACAACATTTCCATTAAAATGCAATTACCACGACTTTATTTATCACAAAGCCATGCGAATCATCCGCCTCTGCCATCACTCCCCACACACCACATGCAGACATCATCGCATCCTGTCTCCGTCATACACGGGTCAATATGTGATTAACATTATTTTAATATCACACTATAATAATTTAACTTTTCTAATCTCACAATCAGGAAAAGACTTAGCCGATAAATGTATACAATACAACCGAAAAGGAACAATCATGTAGTCGTATTCAAAAGACCGGATTACAGGAAAGCCTGTTCCGCATCGCCAAACGGCATGTCTCATGCTACGAAGAAGGCTCTTTCGTGTTGCAAAAGATACCATTCGGCACGACAGAAAAGGCTCTTTCGCAAAACAGAGGATAAAGTGTCACGAGCCACCGGAAGTTTAACAGCGTATCAGTCAGCAGATTACGGAAAGAGCGTAAAAACCGTCATTTTCCGCGAAAACAGCGTCCAGAGCGTCCGTGTTTCAGAATACGGCAGTTTTAGAGACAATGTTTTAACATTTAGGATATACAATATGTTAATTTATATTTACCAAAACTATTCCGCCATATTATATCCGCCATTCTTTTCCATACTGTCATCCGTTCCGCAGATCAAGCCACGCGCCGCTGTGTCACGGTGTCGGTCACGCGATATCACAGCAATGACGCGGAGGAAAGTCAGACTGCATGCGTGCGCTGAAACGCCCAAATAGCGTCCCGTAACACCCATTTCCGCATTTTTTTTCGTTTATTCCAGCGATTTTGATTAAGTTTGCATATTAATCAGACAACAGACATACAAACACCGGCAACATACCTATGTCCCAGATAGCGCAATACTTTCCGATAACCGATCCCACGCTGATATTCTTCGTGGTGATGATAATCATACTCTCGGCACCCATCATCATGGGAAAGCTACGTATTCCCCACATCATCGGAATGGTGCTCGCCGGAGTGCTCATAGGCAAGTACGGACTCAACATTCTGGTGCGCGACGACTCCTTCGAGCTGTTCGGCAAGGTGGGACTATACTACATCATGTTCCTCGCGTCGCTCGAGATGAACATGGACGGCATACGTAAGGACGGACGGAGGTTTCTCACTTTCGGTCTGCTCACATTCTCCGCGCCGTTCGTGCTTACCTACATCATGAGCTACACGCTGCTCGGCTACTCCCTTCAGGCGTCGCTGCTGCTGGGCTGCATCATGGCTTCCAACACTCTGATAGCCTATCCCATAGTGAGCCGTTACGGACTCCAGCGCAAGAAGAGCGTGTCGCTGAGCGTCGGCTCGTCCATGATCTCGCTGCTGATGGCTCTTGTCACGCTCGCCGCCCTCGTGGCATCACACAGGGAGAGCACAGGTTTCTGGTTCTGGGTGTGGTTCGCAGCCAAGTTCTTCGTGTACATCGGGGCGATGGTTCTCGTCATACCGAGGCTCACGCGATGGTTCCTGCGCCGCTACAGCGACGCCGTGATGCAGTTCATCTTCGTCATGTCTATGCTCTTCATGAGCGCCGCCCTGAGCGAGGCTGTGGGTCTTGAGGGCATCTTCGGAGCCTTCGTCGCCGGACTCATACTCAACCGCTACATACCCCACGTGTCGCCTCTGATGAACCGCATAGAGTTCATCGGCAACGCCCTGTTCATCCCCTATTTCCTCATAGGCGTGGGAATGCTCATCAACGTGCGCCTGCTCTTCGCCGGGACAGGCATCATATGGGTGGTGCTCGCCATCACCTTCATAGGCACCTTCGGCAAGGCGATAGCGGCATATCTGTCAGCCCGCCTGTTCCGCCTGCCGCTCTCGTCGGGCAACATGATGTTCGGACTCACCTCGGCACACGCCGCCGGCTCGATAGCCATGATAATGGTGGGCATGAGGATAGAGACCGCTCCGGGACAGGTGCTCGTGAACGACGAGATGCTCAACGCCGTGGTGATAATGATTCTCTTCACGTGCATCATATCGACGATGATGACCGAGTCGGCTGCACAGCAGATAATACTGCGCGACAAGGACATGCCGCAGGACGAACAGCAGACCGACGACGAGCGCATACTCATACCGATGAAGTATCCCGAGTATGCCAACAGACTGCTGAGTCTTGCCATCATGATGCGCAACCCTAAGCTGCGGCGGGAGATAGTGGGGCTTAACGTGGTGTACGACGACGACGACATGCGGGCAAACCAGGAGCGCGGACAACGCCTTCTCGAGAATGTGAGCAAGTATGCGGCGGCTGCCGACGTGAAGATGCAGACTCAGGTGAGGGTCGCCGCCAACATAGCCAACGGCATAAAGCATGCCTTCAAGGAGTTCCGCGCGTCGGAGATAATCATCGGGATGCACATGCACAAGGAGGTGTCGCAGAAGTTCTGGGGCGCGTTCCACCAGAGCCTGTTCAACGGACTGAACAACCAGATAATAATGGCGCGACTCAACCAGCCGCTAACAACCATACGGCACATACACGTGGCGGTGCCGTCGAAGGCGCAGTTCGAACCGGGATTCTACCGCTGGCTCGAACGTCTGGACCGCCTCGCGGGCAACATGGAGTGCCGCATGATGTTCCACGGACGCCCCGACACGCTCTCGCTCATCAACAAATACACCATGCAGCACCATCCGGACGTGAAGGCTGAATACATGGCGATGGACCATTGGAACGAGCTGCCACGCCTCGCGGCGAACATAAGCGGGGACAACCTCTTTGTGGTTGTGGCTGCGCGGAAGGGCACAGTGTCATACAAGAACGCGATAGAATATCTGCCCGAGGAGCTGACAACGCATTTCTCCGGCACGAATCTCATAATAATATTCCCCGACCAGCACGGCAACGCCATGGACGAAATGACCTTCGCACAGCCTCAGCACACCGAGGACCGCAGCGCATACGAGAGCATCGGCAAGTGGATAAACCGCATGAAGAAGTCGGGGAAAAGCCCTGCCGACGGCAACGCGGAACAATGAACGCCGCACGGAGAGGCAACACTAACGCCGCGCCAAGGCAAGAGACAAACGACAAACACACTGCATTTTATGATAGACATCAAGGGAATTACAAAAAGCTTCGGCTCACTGCAGGTGCTCAAAGGCATCGACCTGCACATCGACAAAGGCGAGGTGGTGAGCATAGTAGGTCCGAGCGGAGCGGGAAAGACCACTCTGCTGCAGATCATCGGAACGCTCGACAGACCTGACAGCGGCTCAATCGTCATCGACGGGACTGACGTGAGGAAACTCACCCCGGCACAGATAGGCGACTTCCGCAACCGACGCTTAGGCTTCGTGTTCCAGTTCCACCAGCTCCTTCCGGAGTTTACGGCACTGGAGAACATTATGATTCCGGCATTCATAGGGGGTACCGGCAAGGCTGAGGCGAAAGAACGCGCAGGCGAACTGCTGCGATTCATGGGACTGGAAGACCGTGCCACGCACAAGCCGGCTGAACTGTCGGGAGGCGAGAAACAGCGCGTCGCGGTGGCAAGGGCACTGATGAACAACCCGGCGGTGATTCTTGCAGACGAGCCCAGCGGCAGCCTCGACTCAAAGAACAAGGAGGAGCTGCACCGCCTTTTCTTCGAACTGCGCGACAAGTTCGGACAGACGTTCGTCATAGTGACACACGACGAGAACCTGGCAAGCATAACCGACCGCACCATAGTGATGAAGGACGGAATGCTCGAAAGCTGCTCCGCAACGGCTGTCCCGCACGTTTCCGACCCCGTCGCGGAAAACGCTGTGGAGGAGAACAATGATTCCCGCGACGGCGAATGAACTTTCACATACTCATAAAGCAAAAAGACTGACTCATATGATAAAGCTCGGCGACTACAACATACTTACCGTCGTGAAGGAGGTTGACTTCGGTCTGTACCTCGACGGAGGCGACGAGGGGGAGATACTCCTGCCGCGCCGCTATGTGCCGGAGGGTGCATGCCCAGGCGACACGATGGAAGTGTTCATCTATCTCGATAACGAGGAGAGGCTCGTGGCTACCACGGAGATTCCTCGGGCGAAGGTGGGCGACTTCGCATATCTTGAAGTGGCGTGGGTGAACAACCACGGGGCGTTCCTCGACTGGGGACTGATGAAAGACCTCTTCTGCCCGTTCCGCGAACAGAAGATGCGCATGGAGAAAGGCAAGAGATACATAGTGCACGTGCACATCGACGAAGAGAGCTACCGCATAATGGCTTCGGCAAAGGTGGAACACTTCCTGAGCGAGGACATGCCGCCATACCGTCGCGGCGACGAAGTGGACATGCTGGTGTGGCAGAAGACCGATCTGGGCTTCAAGGTCATTGTGGACAACAGGTTCCAAGGACTCATCTACGACAGCCAGATATTTGAGGACATACACACGGGCGACCGTATGAAGGGCTACGTCAGCAACGTACGGGAAGACGGGAAGATAGACCTCATGGCGCAGCCGTCGGGACGCCGGCACACCAAAGACTTCGCCGAGGCACTGCTGGAATACTTGCACGGCAACGGCGGAACGTGTCCGCTGGGCGACAAGAGCGACGCGGAGGACATAAAGAACATGTTCCATGTGAGCAAGAAGGTGTTCAAACGCGCCGTCGGCGACCTGTACAGACGGAGGCTGATAAGCATCTCCGACAAATCCATAAAACTGAACAGATGATGCAGAAGTGGTATGCAAGGACAGAGATGCTGTTCGGACGTGACGCCATAGAGACTCTCGCCAAAGCGCGCGTTGCAGTGTTCGGCGTAGGAGGAGTGGGCGGTTATGCCGTCGAGGTGATGGCTCGCAGCGGTGTGGGACACATCACTCTCATCGACAACGACACCGTGAGCATAACCAACCTCAACCGTCAGATAATCGCACTCAACAGCAACCTCGGGGAATATAAGGTGGATGTGGCACGCCGGAGGATTCTCGACATCAACCCTGAATGCAACGTCAATGCCATACGCATGTTCTACCTGCCGGAGGAGGCGGACAATATTGACCTGTCAGAATACGACTATGTGGCTGACTGCATCGACACAATAAAGGCGAAGATAGACATAGCCATGCGCTGCCACGGGCTCGGTGTGCCGCTGATAAGCAGCATGGGGGCGGCAAACAAGTTCGACCCTACAATGTTCAGAGTGGCTGACCTGAGCAGGACAAGCATGGACCCGATAGCCAAAATCATGCGGAAGAAACTGCGGAAGGCTGGTATAGAGCATCTGAAAGTGGTATACAGCGAGGAGCAGCCCGCTCATTCACCGGCACAAGACGCGCCGGACAGCGGTGCCGAAGCCTCAAAACGCCCGGTTCCGGCAAGCAATGCCTTCGTGCCGGCGGCGGCAGGTATAATATTAGGTGGGGAAATAGTGAAGGACATCATAGGCTTTCCCGGAAAATCATAAAGCGGCACGCCCGGCACAGGCACGCGATGCTGATGGGACACGACCGCCTGAACGGAATGGAAAAGACAATCCCGGAACAGAAGCGCAAAGGCTTTGTTCCGGGATTGTCCGTATATGATGATGCCCTTTCTCAGAACTCCGCAGTCTTCGGAGTACGCGGGAACGGGATGACATCGCGTATGTTCTGCATGCCCGTGACGAAAAGGATGAGACGCTCGAAACCGAGTCCGAAACCGCCGTGAGGGCATGTTCCGTACTTGCGGGTGTCGAGATACCACCACATGTCCTTCATCGGGATGTTGCGCTCCGTTATCTGCGCCATGAGCTTGTCGTAGCTTTCCTCACGCACGCTTCCTCCTATTATCTCGCCGATCTGCGGGAACAGCACGTCCGTTCCCTGCACCGTGCGTCCGTCTTCGTTCATCTTCATGTAGAAAGCCTTTATCTCTTTAGGATAATCATTCATTATCACGGGCTTCTTGAAGTGCTCCTCGACGAGGTAACGCTCGTGTTCGCTGGCGAGATCCATGCCCCATGAAACCGGGAACTCGAACTTCTTGCCGTTCGAAACAGCCTCTTCGAGTATCCTGATGCCGTCGGTATAGGTGAGACGCACGAACGAATCCTTCAGCACTCCTTCAAGTCTTGCGATGAGACCTTTATCAATCATCTTGTTGAGGAACTCCAGATCGTCCTTGCAGTTGTCCAAAGCCCACTGCACACAATACTTGATGAACTCCTCCTCAAGGTCCATAAGGTCGTCCTTGTCGATGAAAGCCACCTCGGGCTCTATCATCCAGAACTCAGCAAGATGGCGCGGAGTGTTGCTGTTCTCGGCACGGAACGTCGGTCCGAACGTGTATATCTGTCCGAGGGCAGTGGCTCCGAGCTCACCCTCAAGCTGTCCGGAAACGGTGAGAGACGTCATCTTTCCGAAGAAGTCATCGCTGTAGATGATCTTTCCGTCCTCGTCTTTCTTAAGGTCGTACAGGTTCTTTGTCGTCACCTGGAACATCTCGCCGGCACCCTCGCAGTCGCTTGCGGTGATGATGGGCGAATGGAAATAGAAGAAGCCACGGTCGTGGAAGAACTTGTGTATGGCAATCGCCATGTTATGACGGATGCGCATCACGGCACCGAAAGTGTTGGTGCGCAGACGCATGTGCGCGTACTGGCGCATGTATTCGAAGCTCTGTCCCTTCTTCTGCATGGGATAGTCGGAGCCGCACAGACCGTAAATCTCTATCTCACTGCACTGTATCTCAGAAGCCTGACCGGCTCCCTGGCTCTCGACAAGCACTCCCGTGGCACTTATGCAGGCACCTGTGGTGATCTGCTTCAGCATATTCTCGTCGAACTTGGAGGGATCGACAACTATCTGAACGTTCTTTATGGTCGAGCCGTCGTTCAGTGCTATGAAATCAACAGCCTTGCTGCTGCGGTGCGTACGCACCCATCCCTTCACATTGACAACCGCTCCGAAGTCGGTGCGTTTGAGAATGTCGACTACCTTTGTTCTACGTATTGTCTCCATATTATATATATGTTATAAAATGCCGTCAGCCTTTTCAGCCCGCGCCCCTGCCCTTCCCCGGCAACTGAAGCCGTGTTATGTGGCGGCGGCACGGTCCGAACAGGCCGACACGTCATCTGTTTATGTTATTATGTATTGTTATGTCTGTTTACTCGAAAGCACCCATGCGCAGCATGTCGACCTCCTTCTCAGTGAGGAAACGCCAGTCTCCGCGACGCAGGTTCTTCTTTGTCAGTCCCGCGAACTGTACACGGTCGAGCTTCACGACGCGATAGCCCAGATGTTCGAAGATGCGGCGCACGATGCGGTTCTTGCCGCTATGAATCTCTATGCCCACCTGACTCTTGTCCGTATCGCTGGCATACTCGATGGCGTCGGCATGTATCTCACCGTCCTCAAGCTCTATTCCCTCAGCTATCTGCTGCATGTCGTGTGCGGTGACATTCTTGTCGAGGAACACGTGGTAAACCTTTTTCTTGAGGAACTTGGGATGAGTCAGCTTGCTCGCAAGGTCGCCATCGTTAGTGAGAAGCAGCACACCGGTCGTGTTGCGGTCAAGCCTTCCCACCGGATAAATGCGCTCCGGACACACGTTACCCACAATATCCATGACGGTCTTGCGGTTCTGCGGGTCGTCGCTTGTGGTGACACAGTCCTTCGGTTTGTTAAGAAGCACGTAGACCTTTTTCTCGAGTGTAACCACATTATCCTGGAACTTGATCTCGTCCGAACGCTTTACCTTGGTGCCGAGTTCGGTAACCACGGTCCCGTTTACGGTCACTGCGCCTGCCTCTATGTACTCGTCAGCCTCGCGGCGGCTGCACACTCCGGCATTGGCAAGGAACTTGTTGAGACGTATAGGCTCGTTCGGGTCGATGTGACTCTCGCTGTACTCGATGCGCTTCTTCATGCTATACTTGGCGTTGGGGTCGTAGTCGGCGGTACGCGGACGGTAACCTCCCTGCTGATAATTCTTGTTATAGCCACCGCGCTGCGGACGTGCGCCACGCTGCTGGAAGCCGCCCTGGCGCGCCTGATAGCCTCCCTGATTGCCCTCGGCGTTGTTGAAACGAGGACGATAGCCTGTCTGCTGGCGTGGCTGATAGCCTGTCTGGTTGCCCTCGGTGTTGTTGAAGCGCGGACGATAACCTGCCTGCTGGCGTGGCTGATAGCCTGTCTGGTTGCCCTCGGCGTTGTTGAAGCGAGGACGGTAGCCTGCCTGCTGGCGTGGCTGATAGCCTGTCTGGTTGCCCTCGGCATTGTTGAAGCGCGGACGATAGCCTGCCTGCTGGCGCGGCTGATAGCCCGTGTTATTATTGTTTTGCAGCAATCCCGTCCCGAAACCTTCCGGCCGGAATCCGCCATCATCGCCGTTGCTGCGCCCTGTAGTATAGGCGCGCTGCACGCGGATGCGCGGACGTTGCGGACGAGTGCCGCTACGATAATCCTTCTGATAGTTTGTGGCAGAGTTCTCCTGACCCTCGTTTTTCTGCTCTGAAGACTGCCCTTGAGCTTTGTTTTCTAATTCTAAGTCCATATTAAATGATGATGTTCTGGCCTCACGGCTCCGGTTAATAAATTATAACTCTCTGATAAATATAACTCTGTTATGTGTAAAATGACGATTCACTGTCATATACCCGTGTAGTTGTGCGGTGTGATTGCCATCAGCTCCGCCTTCACCTCATCGCTCACATCGAGCGTACTGATGAAGTCGTGTATGGTCTCCTCCGTCATCTTCTTGTTTGTACGGGTAAGCGCCTTCAACGCCTCGTAAGGGTGAGGATAAGCCTCACGGCGCAGTATTGTCTGTATAGCCTCAGCCACCACAGCCCATGTGTTGTCGAGATCGTCGTATATTTTCTGTTCGTTGAGAATGAGCTTGCGCAGTCCTTTCAGCGTGCTCATTATGGCAATAAGACCGTGACCGAACGGCACACCCACATTACGGAGCACCGTGGAGTCGGTAAGATCGCGCTGCAGACGGCTCACCGGCAGTTTTGCGGCAAGGAACTGGAGCACGGCGTTTGCCACTCCCAGATTGCCCTCGCTGTTCTCGAAGTCGATGGGATTCACCTTATGAGGCATCGCACTCGACCCTACCTCGCCAGCCTTTATCTTCTGTTTGAAGTAGTCCATGGATATATACATCCACATATCACGGTCAAGGTCGATGATGATTGTATTGATCCGGCGCATGGCATCGAACACACCGCCGAGGCAGTCGTAGTTGCTTATCTGCGTGGTATACTGCTCGCGCTCCATACCGAGTTTCTCCTTGGCGAACCGGTCGCCGAAAGCCTTCCAGTCGAACTGCGGATATGCCACGTGATGGGCGTTGTAGTTGCCTGTCGCGCCTCCGAACTTCACAGTCATCCTGCACGCCTTCAGCTCCCTGAGTTGTTCGGTGAGACGGTACACATACACCATTATTTCCTTACCGAGCCGTGTAGGCGACGCCGGCTGTCCGTGTGTCTTGGCGAGCATCGCCACGTCTTTCCACTCTTCGGCATAATCGTTGAGCTGCGCTATAAGCTCCTCCACTGCCGGACAGTACACCTTCTCGAGAGCCTCTTTTACGGAGAGCGGCACGCTGGTGTTGTTGATGTCCTGCGATGTCAGTCCGAAATGTATGAACTCCTTATACGCATCCAGTCCTCCTATCTTGTCGAACTCCTCCTTTATGAAATACTCCACTGCCTTCACGTCGTGGTTGGTCACCGCCTCGATGTCCTTCACGCGCTGTGCGCAAACCTCGTCGAAAGCGGTGTAGATGCTTCTCAGCCGTGGGAACAAAGAATGGTCGAACGAAGCCAGCTGAGGCAGCGGAAGCTCGCACAATGTGATGAAATACTCTATCTCCACACGCACCCTGTAGCGTATGAGCGCATATTCTGAAAAGTAATCAGCCAATGCCTCCGTTTTACCTCTGTAACGTCCGTCTATCGGAGATATGGCAGTAAGCAAGTCAAGTGTCATAAAAATACCTATTATAAGATGCTGCAAAATTAATAATTAAAATCGAAACATGCGAAAAGAATGCCAAAACTTAGCCTCCGGATTCTCTTATTTTATGTACACTTAACTTTTAATGTCATTTCGGCACGTTTATTTTCACATATCGGGATATTCCCGCATGCCGTACAGCACGCACGCGGAGAGCAGACAGCAACACACATACGGACAAAAAATTAGCCGGATGCAAAATCACATCCGGCTATGGCTGTGGGCGTTGACGGATTCGAACCGCCGACCCTCTGCTTGTAAGGCAGATGCTCTAAACCAGCTGAGCTAAACGCCCCTTGCTTGTCTTAAAAGCGGTGCAAAGATATCAATATTTATCCGAACAGCCAAACAAACGCCGTTATATTTCATATATTTTAACAAAACAGTATCTTTTATTCGCCCTCACACTCCTGTCCGCACACCACATCCGCACCGTCGCGCCATCACGCACGCACCGTTTACGCCGCGCCTCACACATGCAATGGCAAGCCGCGCGAGCCTGTCACGCAAGCCTGCCGCACACATTGCATATTTATGCAAAGACTGAGGGACATCCGCATAATTATGCATCGCCAACTTCACGAGAGTGCCCTCAGATTCTGCGAAAGCGGATACGGCTGCAAATAACGCAGTATTTCGAGGTTTGCATAAGACATTGTCACACAGCGGCTTACACCGACACGGCACAAAAAAGAAACTTTACGACGTCATGGAAGAACCTCTTCGGGCATGCGGAAAAGGCTCTTTCATGGTGCGGGAAAGGCTCTTCCGCACAACGGAAAAGCCCGTTCCGCACGCCGATACAGTCATCATGGCACACAAAAACGGCTCTCCGATGTGTCCGAAGAGCCGTTTTCAGCTTTTTCAAAGTACGGAAGCGTGCCGATGGAAGCGTCTCCGACGCCTCACGACACGTTTCCCGTCACATTGCCTTTTCTCTTTCGAGAATTTCCGTTGTAAAGATTTTTTACTTCCGGAAACGCATATTTATTCACTTTCATATATCCTTATGCCATATCCGGAGGCGGCATGCGTCATAACGTCAGTGCCGTTCGTTCACGCCCTCACACCCCCGCCGCCTTGCCGTCTGCGGTGTCAGCGTTCAGCCAGAGGCACATACGTGCGCTCCTCCATGACACTCTTGTAGGCAGGACGGATGATGCGCCGTCCCTCGAAATTGAGTTCCTCTATGCGGTGTGCCATCCATCCCACGATGCGCGACATGGCGAATATCGGGGTGTAAATCTCCTGCGGCAGACCTATCATCTCGTATATGAAGCCCGAATAGAAGTCCACATTGGCGCAGAGAGGCTTCTTTGTCTTGCGCCGGGCGGACACACACTTGATGCTCTCCTGCTCGAGCAGCCGGAGGAAATCATACTCCTTGTCGCGCCCCTTCTCTTTGGCGAGTTCGCCGGCAAGCCTTTTCAGCTCCACGGCACGCGGGTCGCTCACGGTATACACGGCGTGTCCTATGCCGTAGATGAGTCCGCTTCCGTCGTAGGCATCGCCGTCGAGGATGCGGTTAAGATAAGTGTCTATCTCCGCGATATCGGTCCAGTCGCTTATGTTCTCCTTCAGATGGTGGAACATGTTGATGGCTCTGATGTTGGCGCCTCCGTGCAGCGGACCCTTGAGCGAGCCAATGCCGGCTGCTATGCTCGAGTAAGTGTCGGTGCGGCTCGACGACGTCACCCTCACCGTGAACGTGGAGTTGTTTCCTCCTCCGTGCTCCGCCTGTATGATGAGGAGCATGTCGAGCATCCTCGCGTCGAGCTCGGTGTAGTCTCCCTCCTTCAGCATGTAGAGGAAGTTCTCGGCTATCGAGAGGTTCTCATGCGGGTGATGGATGTGCAGCGAGCGTCCGCGCACGGTGTGGCGGTAGCTGTTGTAGGCGTAAGCCACGATTGTGGGGAGCTTCGCGGTGAGCTCCACCGCCTGGCGCATGAGGTTGTCGCGCGACAGGTCGTCGGGGTTAGGGTCGAACGTGTACATCTCCAGCACGGTGCGCGCGAGTATGTTCATGATGTTCGAACCCTCAAGGTCTAATATATGAACTACCGATTTATGGTCCAGAGCCATGTTGTCGTTGATGAGCTCTTTGAACGCTGCGAGCTCCTCGCGGTCGGGAAGATTGCCCGAGAGAAGCAGGAAAGCTATCTCCTCAAAGCCCAGTCTCTTCTCGGCAAGTATGGGTGACACGAGGTCGTCAAGCTCATAGCCACGGTAGTAAAGCTTGCCTGCGGTGGGCACGAGCCTGCCTTCCCCGTCGCGTTCGTAGCCCACGACGTTTCCTATCTTTGTGAGTCCGACAAGCACACCGCTTCCGTCCTCGTTTCTCAATCCGCGTTTCACGCCATACTTAGGAAACAGTTCGTTGTCTATCTTACACGAGTTTTTCACCTCGTCAGACAGCTTATATATCAGATATTCCTTCTTCATAACCTTATGTTTTGTATGTTCTAAACTGCCGGGCGGCGCGATGTGCCCGTCCGGTGAAATCATAGTGCGGTCACAGTGCGGAGGCGAGCATGGAGCCGAAAGCTCTCGTCCCGAGCGGTTTCCCGTCGGGCATGAACCGCGCGAGGTCCGCCGTGGCATGTCCTCCGGCAAAAAGCCGCTCCATAGCCGAGGTGATGAGACGCGCCGCCTCGTCCCATCCCATATACTCGAGCATCATCACCGCCGAGAGGATAATGGAACAGGGGTTCACCACATCCTTGCCCGCGATGTCGGGCGCGATGCCGTGTGTCGCCTCGAAAATGGCGTGTCCGCTGCCGTAGTTTATGTTTGCGCCGGGCGCGATGCCTATTCCTCCCACCTGCGCGGCAAGCATGTCGGACACGTAATCGCCGTTAAGGTTCATCGTGGCGATGACCTCATAGTCGCGCGGACGCAGCAGGGCGTTCTGCAGGAAGGCGTCGCATATGCAGTCGTTCACCACAAGCCTGCCGCTCCGCAGCTCCTCGCCATACTCGCGTTCAGCCAGTTCGTAGCCCCACTTCTTGAATCCTCCTTCCGTGAACTTCATTATATTGCCTTTGTGGACAAGCGTCACCGTCTTGCGTCCGTGCGCCAGAGCATACTCTATGGCACTGCGTATGAGCCGCTCGCTGCCCTCTCGCGACACAGGCTTCACGCCATATGCCGAGGTGGCAGGAAACCTCACCTTGCCCACTCCCATCTCTTCCGAAATGAACTTATAGAACTTCTCCGCCTCGGGCGTGCCTGCCTCCCACTCTATTCCTGCGTATATGTCCTCGGTGTTCTCGCGGAATATGCACATGTCCACATCCTCGGGATGCTTCACAGGCGACTCTATGCCACGGAAATATCTCACCGGACGCTGGCACACATACAGGTCGAGCGTCTGCCGCAAAGCCACGTTGAGCGAGCGCATGCCGCCTCCCACCGGTGTCATCAGCGGACCTTTTATTCCTACAAGATATTCGGTGAAGGCGTCAAGCGTAGCCTTCGGCAGCCACTCTCCGGTAAGTTCGTGAGCCTTGCCGCCCGCAAGCACCTCCATCCATTCTATCTTTCTCCGTCCGCCGTAAGCCTTTCTCACAGCCTCATCCACCACTTCCCGGCACACGGGAGACACCTCGCTGCCCACGCCGTCGCCCTCTATGAAGGGCACTGTAGGCATATCCGGCACGGCAAGAACGCCGTTTTTCATTTCGATTTTCATTATTATTCGGTTGTTTTGGGATTTCCTTCAATGTGTGATAAAACCATTAGTCTTATCCGGTATGTACGCCGCCTTTATCCGGCTGACGCTCATCTGTGCCTTCCGACGTAGTTGAGCGCGCTGCCGGCGCGGAACCATTCTATCTGCGTTGAGTTGTAGGAGTGGCACGCCTCGAAAGTGTCTGTCGTGCCGTCGGCGTGTCTCAATGTCACGGTGAGCGGTTTTCCGGGCTCGAAGGATCCGAGTCCTGTCACCGAGATGCGGTCGTCCTCCCTCACCTTATCATAGTCGTCCTTGTCCGCGAAGGTCAGTGCGAGCATGCCCTGTTTCTTCAGATTGGTCTCATGAATGCGCGCGAAGCTCTTCGCCAGCACCACACGCACGTTGAGATAGCGCGGCTCCATGGCTGCGTGCTCGCGCGAGCTGCCCTCGCCGTAGTTATCTTCCGCCACCACGACAGACGCAAGTCCGGCAGCCTTATAGGCTTTCGCTGCGGCGGAGACGGTCTTTTCCGTGCCGTCGGTGAGGCATATCACGCGGTTGCTCTCGTCGTTGAAGGCGTTCACCGCTCCCATGAGCAGGTTGTCTGAGATGTTCTGCAGATGTCCGCGATACCTCAGCCACGGTCCCGCCATGGATATATGGTCGGTGGTGCATTTGCCTTTCACCTTTATCAACAACGGCATGTCGCACAGGTCTTTGCCGTTCCACGGGTCGAACGGAGCCAGCTTCTGCAGTCTGTCGGAGTCGGGCGAGATTGCCACCTTCACACCGCTGCCGTCTGCGGGAGGCTCTACGAACCCCTCGTCCGTGGCATCGAACCCTTCGGGAGGGAACACGTTGCCGTGCGGCTCGTCGAGCATCACACTGTGTCCGGAGCCGTCCTGCAGCGCGTCGGTTGCCGGATTGAAGTCGAGACGGCCCGCCACGGCGAGCGCCATGGTCAGTTCGGGACTGCCGATGAAGGCATATGTGTTCGGATTACCGTCCGCACGGCGTCTGAAGTTGCGGTTGAACGATGTCACGATGGAGTTTTTCCGCTCATTGTCATCGGTATGCCGCTTCCACTGTCCGATGCACGGACCACACGCATTGGTCATTATCACGGCTCCGATACGCCTGAAGTCGTCAAGTATACCGTCTCTCTCGGCAGTGCGGCGTATCTGTTCAGAGCCCGGATTGATTATTATCTGTCCTTTTACAGGGATGTTTTTCTCATAAGCCTGACGCGCCACCGATGCGGCACGGCACAGGTCCTGATAAGACGAATTGGTGCACGAGCCTATCAGTCCCACCTCCACTGCGGGCGGGAATCCGTACTCCTCCACCCTGGCTTTCATCTGAGAGACAGGCGTCGCGGCGTCGGGCGTGAACGGACCGTTGAGATGCGGCTCCACCTTACTGAGGTCGATGTCTATCAGACGGTCGTAGTATGCTTCCGGATTTGCGTACACCTCGTCGTCGGCACGCAGGTCATCGGCGCACGTGCGCGCCATTGCGGCTATCTCCTCACGCCCCGTACGGCACAGATATTCCGCCCCGTTGTCGTCGAACGGGAATATGGAGCAGGTCGCGCCAAGCTCCGCTCCCATGTTGCATATGGTAGCCTTGCCTGTTGCCGACATCGAAGAGAGACCGTCGCCGAAATATTCAAGTATGGCGTTGGTGCCGCCCTTGACGGTCAGCATGCCGAGAATCTGAAGTATGACATCCTTTGGCGACGCCCACCCGGAGAGTTTTCCGCCCAGCCGCACACCTATGAGCTTGGGCATCTTCAGTTCCCACGGCTGCCCGGTAAGCACGTCTACGGCATCCGCGCCGCCCACTCCCACAGCCACCATACCGAGTCCTCCGGCGTTGGGAGTGTGTGAGTCGGTGCCCACCATCATTCCTCCGGGGAAGGCATAGTTCTCGAGCACCACCTGATGTATGATGCCCGCGCCCGGTCCCCAGAACCCTATGTGATACCTGGCGGATACGGAGCGCAGGAAGTCATACACTTCCCTGTTGGCTGTCATTGCAGCCGGCAGATCGCTGTCAGCACCGGCATCTGCCTTTATGAGATGGTCGCAGTGCACCGACGCGGGCACAGCCACACGGTCTTTTCCTGCATTCATGAACTGCAGCAACGCCATCTGAGCCGTCGCGTCCTGCATCGCCACACGGTCGGGGCGGAAGTCCACATAGTCGGTTCCGCGCTCATACCGCCTCAGTCCGTTCTCATCAAACAGATGGGCATACAGCACTTTCTCCGCATAAGTGAGCGGTCTGCCTAACAATCCTTTTACCTTCGCTACCTTATTATTATATGAAGAGTAGAAGCTCTTCAGCATTTCGTAATCCAGAATCATCTTATGTTGCTTTTGATTGGATGCAAATATACAAAAAAAAATCATATTTGCATCATTTCATTCAATATAGTTAGCAAACTGACATTAATATTTAAGCAAACCGATAAATATGTTGCATTTTTATACAAAAAGCAATGTCAGTGAACGCAATAGAGCTTGTCATGACATTTCCGAGCGCAGCCTGCTTTATATAAAATCAGTGCCAGCGAGCGCAATGAGAGCTTGCTGCGACATTGACTGCCGCAGAATGTTTTATAAAAAAGAAAAAATAAAAGTACAATGACCGACTCTTTGACCCTCTTACGTACTGCCGTCGTCATTCTGTTTTCCCCTCTTGTACGATTCTAACCATTGCATTTTCTGCATAATATGGAAAACAACAACATGCCGTCAGCACGGAATGCGGATGCGGCATGACGGCTGATTCGGGTCAAATCACATCTCTGCGAGCAGTCCCCGACACGCATCCTCGATGAGATCGAGGGCATAGTCGAAGTCGGAATCGTCACCGTAGTAAGGGTCGGGTATCTCACTGACACCGGCATGCGATGTCATATACGAGCCGAGCATCCTCACCTTGTCCCTCTGCTCAGGCGCGGACGCCATCGCCTTTACCGCCCGCACGTTGGCGTTATCCATCACAAGGATAAGGTCGAAACGGCTGAAGTCGGCTTCGGAAAGCTGCCGCGCCCTGCTGTCAAACCTGTATCCGCGCACCGCCCCGCGCCTGCGCATGCGGCTGTCGGGCAACTGTCCGACGTGCCATCCGCCTATTCCGGCAGAGTCGATGACGAATTCGTCACCGCGTCCGGCATTCTCCACAAGTGTCCTCATCACTCCCTCGGCAGCCGGACTGCGGCATATGTTGCCGAGACAGACAAACAACAGTCTTTTCTTATTTTTCTTCATCGTCTTCATTTAAAAGTGTCTGCGGTTCCGGTATCGGGTAGTTGGCGCTCTCCTTCACGCCGAGCGACTTCAGCTCGTTTGCCTTCTGCACGATGCTCTGGCGTCCTGTGTAAGCCTTGTTGTAGGCATCGTCGTAGTCCTTATGCAGCGTGTCGATGTCCTTCTTGAGCTTGTCGAACCTCTTGATGAACTCTCCCACGCGCTTTATCATCTCGTCCGCCATCTCGAAAACCTTCTTCTGGTTCTCGGTCTGGGCATACTGCCGCCATGCTATCTGAATCATCCTGAGTATCGCCATGAGGTTCTGCTGCCCGGTGATGAACACATGCCGGTCGAACGCCTCGCGCCAAATCTTGGGGTCGTGAGCCAGTGCCAGCTGCAGCGCGCCCTCGTTCGGCACGAACATTATGACAAAGTCGATTGCCCGCCTCGGCTTTGTGATGTATCGGCTGTAGTCCTTCCGCGCGAGGTTCACAGCCTGCGTGCGCACGCTTTTCACAAGGTCGTCGGCAAACTTGCGCTTGAGCGTCTCGTCGTCCGTATTCACATACTGATAGTAAGCGTCTATCGACATCTTCGAGTCTATCACTACGTCCTCGTTGTCGGGATAATGCAGTATGACGTCGGGAATCATCCTCTTGCCGCTCTCGTCGCTTACGACGATGTTGCCCTTGTCGTCCGTGATGGTCTGCTGCACGTCGTAGTCGGTCCCCAACTTGTATCCCTGCGCGTCGAGAATCTCGGTCAGCATACGCTCTCCCCAGTTTCCCTGCGCCTTGTTGCCCCCTCTTATGACGTTGGTGAGCATCGTAGCCGTGCGGTCTATCTTCGTTGTCTGGTCACTCATGGCCTTAAGCTGCTCTGAAAGTGACGCCGTGCTCTTTGCCGTCTCGCTGTTAGTGAGGCGTATCGCCTCCTGAAGCTGTTTGAGATTGTCGCGCAGCGGCTTGGTGATATTCTCCATACTCTCTGAGTTGTCAGCCTTCAGACGGTCGGTGGTCTGGCTGAGCACCTTGGTGGCAAGGTTGGCGAACTGCTCCTGAACGGTCTTCAGCTGCTGGGCGAACTGCTCCTGCCTCATCTGCATCTCCTTGGAGTTGTGCTCCTTCTCTGCCTTCAGCTCGGCGGCAGAACGCTCCGCCTCCAACAACGCCTGCGTCAGTCTGCCGTTCATCTCCTCCGTTCCGGCTCTGGCGGCGTCGGTCTCCGCCCTGAGCTGTGCGGCAGTATGCTCCAGCTGCTCCGCCTTCTGCGCGGCAAGCGCAAGCTCCGTTCTCACCCCCCTTATCTTCGACTGCATGAAAAAGAAAGCCGTCACACCGCCGACAACCATACCTATCATTAAATATACTATCTCCATATTCCGGAATATTTTATACTTTCAACTGTCACGATGCAGCCGCCATGAAACCGCCGACGGCTGACACCGGTAAAGGAAAAAACACGTGGAAGCGCAAATATAATAAAATAAATCGGCTCCGCACGCCACTTTCCCGAAAATATTTAAAGTCTGACTGACAATCGGGTCTAATCTGTCTTTCGTCATTGCGGCGCACTCATTGGTTTACGGTTTGGCGCAAACGCCCGGACGAGGGCGTCACACCTGTCGTGCCATATGCATAATGTCAGCCAGAAAAAACTTCCTCCGGCATGCGTCATAAACAATGAAACGCATATCCGCAACCACTCTGAGCACATATATATAATAATGTGTAACTGCTGACTTACACATTTTCCGCAATGTCCGGACGGGGAAATCATACTGCCACACCGGCATACGCATATAACCGTTTTATACAGTTTTATTATAAATTTTATTGTTCCAAACCATAAAAAAGCATGCTGTGTGCGCACACGGAGCACTTTTTTGGAAAAAAGGAATAAAATATTTTGGCAGACATAAAAAATGTCCTATCTTTGTAAACGTTATCCTGAAAACAATCTTTTTACCTTAATGGAAGAGACTAATACCTATTGAAGATTCGAAGCGGTCGCCTGTGAAGGTTGTCGCTTTTTTTATGCGGTGAAGCGAACAGGACAAGCTTGCACCCCGATATTAAAAAACACAAGACACAATGGACAACAACACAGCAGACTATATAAGACTCCTTGCGGAGAGATATGAGACGGCGGACTTTCTGAAAGACGACCCCAGCCTGTTCATGCACAAGGTGGAGGCGGCGGCAGACAGGGAGGTCATGGCGTTCGCGGCGTCGTGCCTGAGCTACGGCTCGCGCAAACAGTTCTTCCCGAAAATACAATACATGCTCGACAGCTCGGGCGGAAGGATGGACGAATGGGTGAGAAGCGGAAGCTTCCAGACAGACATTCCAGACGACAGCCGGTGCTACTACCGCCTCTATACGCGGCACGACGTGCACCGGCTACTGCACACCCTGCGCCTTCTTCTCACGGAGCACGGCAGCCTCGGACAGTTTGTCAGGGCGAACGCCACCGACGGATACGGAGCGGTGAACGCCATATGCGCATACTTCGCCGCGCACGAGGCAAGCACGGTGATACCGCGCGACACCAAGTCGGCATGCAAGCGGGTGTGCATGTTCATGCGATGGATGGTGCGCGACAGTTCACCCGTCGACCTCGGACTGTGGACACGGTTCATCGACAAGCGCACGCTCATCATGCCGCTCGACACGCACGTGGTGCAGCAGTCGCAGCGGCTGGGACTCCTCCGGAGCCGTACAGCGTCGATGAGTGCGGCACGCCGTCTGACGCAGGCTATGCTGGAGGTGTTTCCCGACGACCCTCTGAAAGGCGACTTCGCACTGTTCGGATACGGGGTGAACAAGGAGTGAGACGGAGGCTGGCACCATACAGGGCTGGCATACGACGGCAAGAGGCGGACGAGAGGCGGACTTTGACATGCGTCTAAGCAATATACATTTTAACATTTTTATGTTAACACACCTACGGAAAAGCCCCGCCAGCCTTCCCGCACCACAGATTCCGGACATCGCAAAAACACCTTCCATACCCCCATACACACCATTCCGGCATGCCGTTCTCACATTCCGGAGACGCCGAAGACACCGTTCAGCCACGCCATAAAGCCCGTTCCGCCATCCGGAAAAGCCTATTCCACACCTCAGAAAAGCCTCTTTCGCAATACGGAAAAGCCTCTTTCGCACCACCAAAAAGCCCGTTCCGCACCCCCTGAGAGTCCCCTCCGAAAGCCATCCACATACAACACACTGAGCCACAAGCATTTACACACACCGTCAGAAAATCACATTTTTCAACCCAAAACACTCGCACGACATGGAAAACGCTCCCATCCTGACGTTCAATTTAACACTTGCCGCACCATAATTATCCCTACACGCACACGCAACCCCGCCCTCATCCCCTCACCTTTTCCCCTCCTCACCCTCCCACCTTCTCACCGTCTCGCATTGCTTTTTATTTTATTTAACCATCCGATACTATAACTTACGTTATTTTTCAATAAATTTGCAAATTATGAGAATAGACATTATCACAGTCTTGCCGGAGATGCTCGAAGGCTTCATAAACGAGTCAATACTCGCAAGGGCACAGAAGAAAGGACTGGCGGAGATACATCTGCACAACCTGCGCGACTACACCACAGACAAGTGGAGGCGCGTGGACGACTATCCGTACGGGGGATTCGCGGGAATGGTGATGCAGTGCGAGCCGATAGACCGGTGCATTTCGGCACTGAAGGCGGAGCGCAGTTACGACGAGGTGATATTCACTTCGCCCGACGGCGAACGCTTTGACCAGCACGTGGCAAACGACCTCTCGTTGAAGGAAAACATGATAATACTGTGCGGGCACTACAAAGGCATAGACCAGAGGGTGCGCGACCATCTCATAACACGCGAGATAAGCATAGGCGACTATGTGCTCACCGGAGGCGAACTTGCAGCCGCCGTCATGGCGGACGCCATAGTGAGAGTGGTGCCCGGAGTGATAGGCGACGAGCAGAGCGCGCTGAGCGACTGCTTCCAGGACGACATGCTGTCTGCCCCCATCTACACGCGCCCAGCGGAATACAAGGGATGGAAGGTGCCCGAAATACTCCTCAGCGGCAACGAGGCGAAGATAAAGGAATGGGAAATGGAGCAGGCTATGGAGCGCACAAGGCGGCTGCGGCCCGACCTTCTGGACAGATGACCGGCGCGGCGGCACTCCTCACGGCGCACAGGCAAGACCCGTAAACGCGACAAACGACAATAAAGATATGAAAAACCTGAACTTCCTAAGCAAAGCCCTATGCCTCATCACGATGCTCATGATATGCCGCACGGCGGCGGAGGCGGCACCCGGAGGAGACGGAAATGAACTGCGCGTGGCTGTGGCAGGAGTGGCTCACGGTCATCTCAACGACATAATCTCGCGCATGGACAGGGGCGACTTCAAGGTAGTTGGAGTATGGGAGAAGGACGACCGCATGCGCCGCGACAACGGACTAATAAGGCACGACCGCACCATACCCGCCTTTGACGATCTCGGAGAGATGCTCGACACCACGCGACCGGAGGCCGTCGTGGCTTACGGACCGATATACGACCACATGGAAGTGGTGGAGGCTTGCGCGCCGAGAGGCATACACGTGATGGTGGAAAAGCCGCTGGCGGTGAACAACAGGCATGCCCGCCGCATGGCAAAGCTGGCACGCGGGCACGGCATACTGCTGCTCACAAACTATGAGACGAGCTGGTACAGCTCAAACCACGAGGCATACCGCATGGTGAAGGACGGCATCATAGGCGACATCACACGCATGCTTGTCTATGACGGACACCAGGGTCCGATAGAGATAGGGTGCGGAAAGGATTTCACAACGTGGCTTACCGACCCGGTGATGAACGGCGGAGGCGCCATAACCGACTTCGGATGCTACGGCGCCAACCTCGCCACGTGGCTCTTCGGAGGGCGGAAGCCGCTGAGCGTATATGCCGTGACAAACAGCCAGAAACCCGGGAAATACCCTAAAGTGGACGACGACGCCACAATCATACTGCAATATCCAGACGTCACGGTGCAGCTTATGCCGTCGTGGAACTGGCCCATGAACCGCAAGGACATGTACGTATACGGCTCGAAGGGATATATATACCAAAGCGCGCCGTCGCGCATGTCACTATACAGGAACGGGAAGGAGAGCGACGTGAAGCCCACGCCTCTCGAAGCTCCATACGACGACTCGTTCCGCTATCTGAAGGCTGCCGTGAGAGGAGAGATAAAGGTGAACGCCACCGACCTCGCCTCGCTGGAGAACAACCTTACCGTAGTGGAGATTCTTGACGCGGCGGTGAAAAGCGCGCGGAAAGGGAAACCGGTGCGCCTGAGATAAGCAGACGGCGCGCCGCGACACAACCGACACAAGCCTGCCAACGGAGAAACGGAGCCCACTCCGGAGCAGACAACATAACAATACGTTGGGCTACACATTTAAAACCTAAATTAAACATGAGAGAATTGACAGTACTTCCACAGTTGGGATTTACAGAAGCGCTGGGCGCGGCATGTAAGAAGGTAACACAGTTCAAGGGGCGTTCGCGCCGTTCGGAGTTCTGGTGGACCTACCTTGCGGTATTCATCATCAACTTCATTTGCTCGTTCATACCGTCCATAGGAACCTTGATATCGATTCTGCTGGGCTTGGCGATGATACCTATCACATTCCGCCGCCTGCACGACACGGGCAGAAGCGGATGGTGGTATGGCGTCAGCATGATATGCGGAACCATATACACCATTGTAGCATGTTCTCTTGTCATCGCCGCTCTCGGTGGCAGTGCGTCCGCGGCAGACCTGAGCTCGATGTCGTCGGAGGAAATAGTGGAGGCTCTGATGGAAGGTCCGGCAATGGGATTCATCGGCATCGGATTGCTGGCTGGAGTCATCTACGGCATCATCCTGCTCATATTCTACTGCCAGGACAGTCAGAAGGTGGAGAACAAATACGGTCCGTCACCGAAATACGTAGAGGAAAACGCCGACGCGGAAAGTCAGGACACAATGCAGACAATGGCATAAGCAAGCGGCAGGACACCTGCCTTGCGCTGACGTGACACGTCATCAGAGAACATTCGCGCGGCTACTTCGCGCCGCCATAATCCTTACAGAAGGCTTCGCCAAGCGCGAAGCCTTCCTCGTAGAGAGCCTCCAGCTTCTTCGTGTCTTTCTCTATCCGGTCCACCTCCATGGGTCGCTGGGGACGTATGCAGGTGATGCGTCCCTCCTGTTCCAGCCGGTCTATCATGTCGAGCTGGCGGTTGTACACCTCTATCCTGTGGCTCAACGCCACGCGCAGACGCGGATAGTCGCGGTAGATGAAGCGCGGAATCTTAATGTCGCGGCTGTCGTTGCGGTAGCCCTTATTGCGGGTCAGCACCACCACATTGTGGCTGTAGCCCTTCTGCATGGCATGTTCCACGGGTATGCTGTCTACTATTCCCCCGTCGAGCATGGGTTTTCCGTCCACAAAGACAATCTTGCTCACATACGGAAGGCTGCTCGACGCGCGCACCACATCGAGCGCGCGCTGACGGTCGTGACGCTCTGATAGATATTCGGCAAGACCTGTTCGGCAGTTGGTTGTCACCATCTCAAACTCTGTCTCGCTCTTGAAGAACGTGTCGAAATCGAAAGGTATGTAGCTGTTCGGAAACTTGTCGTAAAGCAGTTTCTGGTCGAATATGCTGCCCTGCGTGAACAGATAGCGCAGCCCTATGTAGTCGTAGCGCGCCAGATAGTCGATGTTGGAAATGCGGGCGCGGCGCGGCTGGCGGCTGACATACGACATGCCGTTGCACGCCCCAGCCGAAACAGCCACGACATAAGGAAAATACAAACCGTGCTTCATGAACGAATCGAGCACTCCGGTGGTGAAAACGCCACGCATGCCACCGCCTTCAAGCACAAGCCCCGTATTGTTGTCCATCTGCGAAAAAAACGTTTAAATCACTCTGCAAAATTACACATTTTAAATATAAAAGTTGTAACTTTGCAATCAATTGACACGAATTTTTAATATATGTTTGACAAACAGACCTACGTAAACCGCCGGGCAAGGCTCAGAAGTCTTGTGAACGACGGCATAATAATTATTTTCGGCAACAACGAGTCGCCCTGTAACTACCCGAGCAACGGTTATTATCCGTTCAGACAGGACTCTTCGTTCCTGTATTATTTCGGTCTGAACAGAGACGGACTCGTAGGAGTCATCGACATAGACAACAACAGTGAGACTGTCTTCGGCAACGATATCGACATCGAGGACATCGTATGGTATGGCAGCGTGGACAGCGTTCGCGACCTCGCCGCACAGGTAGGCGTGGAGCACACGGCACCGATGCGCGCGCTGAAAAACACATGCAACGAGGCTCTGAGGCAGAAACGCAGGATACATTTCCTGCCGCCCTACCGCCACGACATAAAGATACAGATATTCGATTTGCTCGGAATACACCCGGTGCAGCAGAAGGAAGCCGCAAGCATGGAGCTGATAAAGGCGGTGGTGAGCATGCGTTCGGTGAAGGAGCAGCAGGAAATAGAGGAGCTGGAGAGGGCTGCGGAGATAGGCTATCTCATGCACACCACTGCCATGAGGCTTACACGTCCCGGAGTGACGGAGAAGTTCGTGGGCGGTCAGGTAGACGGAATAGCCCACTCATACGGTGCCATGACGAGCTTCCCCACAATATACAGCCAGCACGGAGAGATAATGCACGGCAACCCGTCGATGAGCGTCCTGCAGGCAGGACGGCTCGCGCTGTGCGACGCCGGAGCAGAGACAATCAACAACTATTGCTCGGACAACACGCGCACAATGCCTGTAAGCGGTACCTTCACACAGCGTCAGCTGGAGATATACAGCATAGTCGAGGCGTGCCATGACCACGTGCTGGAGGTGGCGAAGCCGGGAGTGAAATACTTCGACGTCCATCTTGCAGTGTGCCGACTGATGACCGAACGCCTGAAAGAGCTCGGACTGATGAAAGGCGACACCGACGAGGCGGTGGCAGCAGGCGCACATGCCATGTTCCTGCCGCACGGACTGGGACACATGATGGGCATGGACGTGCACGACATGGAGGGTCTCGGTCAGACAAACGTGGGCTTCGACGAGGAGACACGACCCAATCTTGAGCAGTTCGGGACAAACGCCCTGCGCATGGGACGACGCCTTCAGAAGGGCTTCGTGGTCACCGACGAGCCGGGAATATACTTCATCCCCGCGCTCATAGACGAATGGAAAGCCGACGGACACTGCAAGGAGTTCATCAACTTCGACCTGCTCGAGACCTACAAGGACTTCGGAGGAATACGCATCGAGGACGATATCCTCATAACAGAAGACGGATGCCGCTTCATCGGAGAGAAGAGAATACCTTATCATCCGAAAGATGTCGAGGCTTTCATGCAGAACAATCAATAAAAAACAAACTACATAACAACACACTATGAAGAAGATTATGACACTTGCGTTCCTCGCCATGGTGGCCATGGGAGTGAGCGCCCAGGACAAGAAAGAGAACAGTAACAAGCCTGTTTTCACCGTTGTCAAGGAGAATCCGATTACAAGTATCAAGGACCAAAGCCGCAGTGGAACATGCTGGGACTACTCTACGCTTGCCTTCTTTGAGAGCGAAATACTCAAGGCAACGGGCAAGACATACGACCTCTGCGAGTCTTTCGTGGCTAACAAGAACTACATGGAGCGTGCCATTCAGGTGGTAAGACTGCACGGCGACTGCCAGTTCTCACAGGGAGGATCGGCATACGACGTCTATCATGTGCTGAAAACATACGGCATCTGCCCCGAAGACGCGATGCCGTTCCCTGGTTCTCTCTACGGCGACTCGCTTAACAACTTCAACGAGTTCTTCTCTCTGATGGAACCGTATGTAGCCGCCGTTTCGAGGAACAAGGCTAAGAAGATATCCGGACAGTGGAAAGTCGGACTGCAGGGCATACTCGACGCTTATCTCGGAAAATGCCCGGAGAGCTTCACATACGAGGGAAAGACATACACTCCGAAGTCGTTTGCGGCAAGCCTCGGACTCGACTGGAACAACTATGTCACCGTAACAAGCTACACACACCATCCTTTCTACACCAAGTTCCCGGTTGAGGTACAGGACAACTGGCGCAACCCGGGTTCATGGAACCTGCCCATCGACGACATGGCACGCATCATCGACAACGCCGTGATGAACGGTTACACAGTGGCATGGGGCGGTGACGTGAGCGAGGAAGGATTCACACGCTCTGGTCTCGCCTACTCTTACGACACCGACGCTATGCAGAGCTATGCAGGCAGCGACATGGCACGCTGGCTCAAGCTGTCGTCTTCGAAGAGGACAAACATCATCGACTCGCTCGGATGCAAGGTTCCGGAGCTCACTCCGACACAGGAGAAGCGTCAGGAACGCTTTGACAACTGGGAGCTGACAGACGACCACGGAATGCTCATCTTCGGTATCGCGAAGGACCAGAACGGCAAGGAATACTACATGGTGAAGAACTCATGGGGCGAAGCCGGTGACTATAAAGGCATATGGTATATGTCGAAGAACTTCATCGTTGCCAACACAATGGACTACATGGTGAACATCAACGCCATACCTAAGGATATCCGCAAGAAGATGGAGGATGCTGTGAAGAAAGCCGGCATTGGTGAATAAAGCCGCACGGCAAACGCTTACAGGACTGCGGAGCAGGGAAACGCACACACCGGCACATTCCGGATGGAATGGAAAGTGAGGCGGAACGGACCTGCCCCGCAGCCTTTTTTTATACATGCCTGACCGAATAAGGCAATCTGAAAACATAGTATCATTGCGCTCGCTGGCACTGTTTTTACATAAAACAGGCTGCGCTCGGCAATCTGAAAGCAAGCTTTCATTGCCCTCGCTTGCACTGTTTTTTTTACAAAAACGCATTATCCATACAATGATTTCCATTTTTATTTTGTAACTTTACGGGCAGTTTGTGCGTGTCAATCCGCACATTCGCCTCATGCAGAATAAAAAAACTAAACTATATAATGCTTTTCAAATGGAATTACAAACCACCGACATCCGAAGAGATAAAGGCGGCTGAAGAGTTAGGAGAAAAGCTTAACATAAGTCCGATTCTTGCCGGTCTGCTCATAAAACGCGGCATAACGACCGAGTCGGCAGCCAAACGCTTCTTCCATCCGCAACTGTCTGACCTCATAAATCCCTTTCTGATGAAAGACATGGATGTCGCTGTCGACAGACTGAATGACGCCATGGGAAGGAAAGAACGCATAATGGTGTACGGCGACTACGACGTCGACGGATGCACGGCAGTGGCATTGGTGTACCGCTTTCTGCTTCAGTTCTACTCCAACATAGAATATTACATACCCGACAGATACGATGAAGGATACGGCTTAAGCAAGAAAGGCATAGACTATGCGCATGCAAACAACGTGAAGCTTATCATAATACTCGACTGCGGAATAAAGGCAGCCGAGGAGATAGCCTATGCCAAATCGCTCGGCATAGACTTCATAATATGCGACCATCACGTGCCCGACGAGGACATGCCGCAGGCAGTTGCCATCCTCAACCCTAAGCGCAGCGACGACACCTATCCCTTCAAGCATCTGTGCGGATGCGGCATCGGATTCAAGTTCATGCAGGCTTTCGCCAAGAACAACGGCATTCCGTTCTCACGGCTCATGCCGCTGCTCGACCTGTGTGCGGTAAGCATAGCAGCCGACATAGTGCCCGTGACCGACGAGAACCGCATACTCGCCTATCACGGACTGAAGATTCTCAACCAGAACCCGAGCACCGGACTGAAGGCGATAATAGACATCTGCGGACTGAACAACCGCGAGATAGCCATGAGCGACATCGTTTTCAAGATAGGACCGCGCATCAACGCGTCGGGCAGAATAGAGAACGGACGGGAGAGCGTAGACCTTCTTGTGGAGAAAGAGTTCTCGCACGCGCTGGAGAAAGCAAAGCACATAGACTGCTACAACGAACAACGCAAGGACATAGACAAGCAGATGACCGAGGAGGCAAACCAGATTGTGGCTCGTCTGGAAAGCCAGCGTCACCGCTCGTCCATCGTCCTTTACGACGAGAACTGGAAGAAGGGAGTCATCGGCATCGTAGCCTCGCGCCTCACGGAAATATATTTCAGACCCACAGTTGTGCTCACGCGCGACGGCGACCTTGCAACAGGCTCGGCACGGAGCGTCACGGGCTTCGACGTATATTCGGCGATAAAGAGCTGCCGCGACATTCTTCTCAACTTCGGAGGACACACGTATGCCGCCGGACTGACGCTGAAGTGGGACGACATACCCGAGTTCAGACAGCGGTTCCAGAAATACGTAGACAACCACATACAGCCCGAACAGACAGAGGCGATGCTCAACATCGACACCGTGATAGACTTCAAGGACATCACCAAAAGACTGCACAACGACCTTAAGAAGTTCTCACCCTTCGGTCCGTGCAACCCGAAACCCATCTTCTGTACGGTGGGAGTGTACGACTACGGTACGAGTAAGGTGGTGGGAAGGGAGCAGGAACACATCAAGCTTGAGCTTGTAGACTCCAAGTCGAGCAACGTTGTCAACGGCATAGCATTCGGTCAGAGCGCATCGGCAAGGTACATAAAGTCGAAGCGCAGTTTCGACATCGCCTACACACTCGAGGACAACGTATTCAAGAAAAACATGGTTCAGCTGCAGATAGAGGACATACGTCCGGCGGAAGAAGAGGATAACGTGCAGGCGGAACCGCACCCGTTCTAAAACAACACCACAAAACCCGACCTTCGTGAGCAACGGCTCTGACAGATACACAAGGATACTCCGGCAATACTGGGGGCACTCAGCGTTCAGGGGAATACAGCGTGACATAATAGAAAGCATCGGCAGCGGACACGACACTCTCGGACTGATGCCGACCGGAGGAGGCAAGTCGATAACCTTTCAGGTACCGGCTCTTGCCGCCGAAGGGGTGTGCATTGTCATCACCCCACTCATCGCGCTGATGAAAGACCAGGTGTACAACCTGCGCCGCCGCGGCATACTGGCTGCCGCAATATACTCGGGCATGACGCGCCACGAGATATTGCGCACGCTCGAGAACTGCATACTCGGAAGCACCAAGGTGCTTTACGTCTCTCCGGAACGCATTGCCTCAGAGCTGTTCAAGACAAAACTGCGCCACATGAAGGTGAGTTTCATCACCGTGGACGAGGCTCACTGCATCAGCCAGTGGGGATATGACTTCAGACCGTCATACCTCCACATTGCCGACATAAGGCAGATAAAACCTGAGGCACCGCTGCTCGCCCTCACAGCAACGGCTACAAGACAGGTCGCCGACGACATTCAGGAGAAGCTGAAGTTCAAGGACGGCAACATGTTCCGCATGAGTTTCGAGCGCAAGAACCTTGCCTACATCGTGCGGCATGCCACAGACAAGCGCGGCGAGATGCTGCATATACTGCGCAGCGTGAGGGGAAGCGCCATAGTGTATGTGAGGAGCCGGAAGCGCGCCTCGGAGATAAGCGGGTGGCTGGAGGAGAACGGCGTGGAGGCGACATTCTATCATGCGGGGCTCGAACACACAGTGAAGGACGAGCGGCAGAAACTGTGGCACGACGACGTGAAGCGCGTCATGGTGGCTACAAACGCCTTCGGCATGGGCATAGACAAGCCTGACGTGCGCGTGGTGATACACTTCGACTGCCCCAGCTCGCTCGAGGCTTACTTCCAGGAAGCGGGACGTGCCGGGCGCGACGGGATGAAGTCGTATGCCGTGATGCTCTATAACGGCAGCGACGACACCAAACTCCAGAAGCGCATAGCCGACGAGTTTCCGGAGAAGGAATACATCCGCAGCGTGTACGACCATCTCGCCGGATTCTTCCAGATTGCCGTGAACAACGGCTGCGGACACACATTCATGTTCGACATAAGGAAATTCTGCCGCACATACAAGCTCTTCCCGGTACAGACCGACGCCGCGCTGAAGATACTCGAACGTGCCGGATACATAGAATACAACACCGACCCGAACTCCGACCCGCGCATTGTCTTCCTCATTTCGCGCGACCATCTTTACATGCTCAACGAGCTCTCGCCGCTTGAGGACAGGCTCATAACCACACTGCTGAGAAACTACGGCTCGCTGTTCATCGACTACACTTACATCGACGAGGACATGATATCCGCGCAGGCAGGACTCACAAGCCAGCAGATATACCTCCTACTGAAAGGGCTCACGCAGAAACGCATACTCCACTTCGTGCCGCGAAGCAAGACGCCTTTCATCACTTATACGCGCGACAGGGTGGACGGCGAGGACCTCATCATAACCCGCGACGTGTACGAAGACCGAAAGGAACAGTTCGCAAAAAGGATAAACACCGTAATAGGATATGCCACCAACGACAACGTATGCCGTAGCAGGCAGTTGCTGAGATACTTCGACGAGCCGCGCTCGACAGACTGCGGACAGTGCGACGTGTGTCTGGCGCACAAGAGGATGCCCGACACCGAGCGTCTGCTCAGGGATGCGAGGGACATGATAACCGCACTTCTCGACGACAGAAAGAGGCATCATCTCACCGAACTGCTCTCGCTCCGGCTGCCATCTGACGCTCTCGACACGGCTCTGGAACAGCTTATAGCCGAGGAGACGATACACGTTGAGAGCAGTTATGTGTATATAGAAGACTGACACCGCGGCTTTGCATAAATATACGGAAACACACTTTGCGTCATGAATAAATATTCACCGTAACCTGAAAATACCGCCGTTTTTCTGTCCTTACGACTCTTCGGGCGCAAATACGCGAGTTTTCAGCGTTTCACATACATCATTGACAATCAGGCATTTGCATCATCCCGACAATCCGTACCGCCCATTCCGCCTCGCCAAAGAGCCTCTTTCACACCCCCAAAAAGCCTCTTCCGCACCCTCAAAAAGCCTCTTTCACCCCCTCAAAAAGCCCATCCCATCCTCTCAAAAAAACTCTCCCGCGCCCTCAAGCCCCCTCCCGCGTCCTCAAAAAGCCTTTTCCACACTCCCACCCCCTCACTTTCTCACCCTCTCACCCCTTCTCACTCTCTCTCCCTCTCACCTTTTCCCGTTTTCCGTTGTCAATATTTTTTACTTCCGGAATGAATAATTATGCATTTCAAGCAGGTTAAACCCGAACAGAATATAAGGCTTCCATTCTCATTTCGTACTGCTGTCATCCGGATTATGTTCAGCCTTATAGAAGATGTGGCGGGCTGCACCGGGGAAAAGCCGGAGACAATATGACGGCAGCGGTACGGAAGAAGAATGAAGAGCTGACAATAAATCTTAAATGTACAACCGGCGTTCTGATGACCTATCTGGGTTAAAACCTGAATACGACACGGCGGAAGCGGTGAGGGAAAAGCATGGGGAGACGACAGTCAGACAGCAATACAGCCATGGCGGCTGACGGCATGTAAGAGTTTAACCCCTACATGCTGCAGAACAGACTCACGAAGAACGGCACACTCATGTCCACAAGCATGCCGTGCAGGATGGCTACCGGCATCACCTCCTTGCCCGAACAGCGCGTGATGGAAGGCAGCAGCACATCCATCGAGTTAACCCCTGCGGCGGAGATGGGAGCAAGCTTTCCGAAGTAGCGGCGTATGAGAGGAGCCGCCACAAGCGACATCATCTCGCGCATGATGTTGCTCAGCAGGGCTATCGTACCGAGCTCGGTGGCTATCTGCAACCCCACCGACGGCTCCTTGAACTGTGTTATCAGTATTGACGAAAGCGAATAGTAGGCGAACCCGCTGCCCACAGCCATGCAGTCGAACACGCTCCAGCGGCTCAGCAGAAGACTCGCGGCGGCAGAGAAAAGCAGCGTGCCCGTGATGGTGGCGACAGGCACAAGCAATATCTTAGGGCTGACATGTCTCAGGCTCTCGCGCAGTTCCCTGTTGCCGCCGATGCCCATTCCCACCTGCAACATGAGCGCATAGAGTATGCAGAGAGATATGCCGTGAATGTCGGCGTCTATCTCAAGATACGCGCCTGCGACACATCCGGCGACGAACATAGCCACAACAGACATGCTATTTTTCATTCTTCTCACCTCCTTTCCTGAAAAACAGTCGCGTCACAACGCGCGCTGCGATGACGCTTCCGCTCATTCCGAGTATGGCAAGGACGGCTGCCTGCCATCCGAAACGTCCCAGATTTGATGTTATCACACTGTTTGAGCCTACTGAAAGACCAAGCACGAAGAGCAGCACGAAGATGGTTATGGAGGTGCTCTTCTCTATCTTCTCCAGTCTCTTTCCGTCGCGCAGGAAATGCCCTATAAGCATACCTGCCAACATGGTGAATACTATGCTGAACATGATTTATGTTTCCTGTTTTGATAAAAATATATGTATAGGATGCCGACAACGGTGCGGCGCACCGGTCAAAGTGGCGGCGCCATAAAGTGTCATGCCTCATCCTGGCGGCACGACTCAATCATATGAAAAGACGGGAAGAATAATCAGATGAATCCGCTGAACCAATGGACATGCACGGTATGACTGATGTCGGTGCCTCTGTAAAGCCCACCGTCACGCCGCTTTCCACATATTATATATAATGTATAGTTCATCGGATATCTCTTTTTTTTATATTTTCAGCTGACGCAATCGGACGTAAAGAAAACTTGCTTTTACTTTCCCGAGTGCAGTTTTTATTTCGCAAAGCTTATGCAAGCGAGAGGAATAAGAACTTGTTCTTATATTCCCGAGTGCAGATAAGCTTATGCAAAGCTAATGCAAACGAGCGGAAAGAAAGCTTGCTTTTACTTTCCCGAGTGCAGTTTTGTTTATGCTGAGGTAATGCAAACGAGCGCAGTGAGAGCTTGCTCTTACACTGCCGAGTGCAGATAAGTTTATACAAAGATAATGATTTTATGCATATTTCGCAAATAAATATACAAAAAATCGTGCCATTAAGGTATATAATCACATGGCGGATATTTGTATAATTGACCCATAAGAAGTAATTTTGTACGTCTTTTCACAACTACGCCATGAGCCGGTTATACGATAAAGGAAATCTCACCGAAGGCGGCATCACCGTCACGATGCTCCGTTTCGCGCTGCCGCTGATGCTCGGCAACCTGCTGCAACAGTGCTACAACATAGCCGACACACTCATCGTGGGGCGTGTCCTCGGTCCCGACGCGCTGGCAGCCGTAGGCTCGTCGTATGCCCTCATCGTGTTTGTCACGTCCGTATTCATCGGTCTGTGCATGGGCTGCAGCGCGCTTTTCTCCATACACTACGGTGCCCGCGACCTGAAGGCATTGCGCCGCAGCGTGTACTCGTCGATGCTCATCATAGGCGGAACGACGCTCGCCCTCAACGCGGCGGCACTCATTTTCCTCAATCCCATAATCCGTCTCATGCAGACACCAGCCGAGGTGGAGCGGCTCACATACGACTATCTGTTCGTCACCTTTTGCGGAATGGTGCCCGTGTGCGTGTACAATTTCTATGCGTTCCTGCTGCGGGCGATAGGCAACTCCGTCGTTCCGCTGGTGTTCCTTGGTGTCTCCGTGGTGCTCAACATCGCGCTCGACCTCACTCTCATCCTCTCGATGGGCATGGGAGTGGAGGGTGCCGCGCTTGCCACAGTGGCGGCACAGACAGTCGCGGCAGCCGGACTGTGCATTTACACACGCCGGCGCTATCCGGAGCTTAACCTCACACGAGCCGACTGCAAGACCGACATGGAGTCGCTCAGGCGTGTCTCCTCATGGTCGTTTCTCACATGCCTGCAACAGTCTGTCATGAATTTCGGCATACTGATGGTGCAGGGTCTTGTCAACAGTTTCGGCACATCAGTGATGGCAGCGTTCGCCGCCGCGGTGAAGATAGACTCGTTCGCCTACATGCCAGTGCAGGATTTCGGCAACGCCTTCTCAACGTTCATCGCGCAGAACTTCGGTGCAGGGCGCGCCGGACGCATAAGGCGCGGCATCCGCAGTGCCGTCATCGTCACCACACTCTTCTCACTTGCCGTATCGGCACTGGTGTTCTGGCTGTCTCCATGGCTCATGTCGCTGTTCGTGTCTGAGGCTGAAAGCGGGATAATAGCAATCGGTGTGGAGTATCTCCGCATCGAAGGCAGCTTCTATGTAGGCATCGGCTGGCTGTTCCTTCTCTACGGACTCTACCGCGCCGTCGCCCTGCCCTCGATGTCGGTCGTACTCACCGTGGTGTCGCTCGGCACCCGCGTGGCTCTGGCATACGCTCTTGCCGCCATCCCGTCGGTGGGATACACCGGCATATGGTGGTCGGTGCCGATAGGCTGGGCACAGGCTGACATCATCGGACTGTGGTATTACCGTCGGCGGCGCGACACGCTGATGAGTTTCGGAGGATGCCGCATGACCGCTCCGCAATGATCATGGCATAGCGTTGACACAATACATATAAAACATCACTTCATGTTTTTTAAGACACGGCACATGGCAAGTCTTGAAAATATTGCTTATCTTTGAAAAACAGACAGGCACATGTCAAGTGCAAAAGACATACGCCTGCACATTGGCATAACAGCGGCTGTGGCATACAGCGGCAACGTCACACGGAGACAGACATTATAATATTGTACAGGAAAAGAAAGGAGACAATCACAATGCTGGCATATACTTACATCGGAAAAGGGCACTTCGGACTGACAGAAAAACCCGTGCCCGAACTGCAGGACCCGCGCGACGCCATCGTGAGGGTGACGCTCGGAAGCATCTGCACGAGCGACCTGCACATAAAGCACGGCAGTGTTCCGCGCGCCGTACCGGGCATCACCGTAGGTCATGAGATGGTGGGCATAGTGGAAAAGACAGGCGCGGAGGTGACGAACGTCAGACCGGGCGACCGCGTGACAGTGAATGTGGAGACCTTCTGCGGCGAATGTTTCTTCTGCCGTAAGGGCTACGTGAACAACTGCGAGGACCCCGACGGAGGCTGGGCTCTCGGTTGCCGCATCGACGGAGGGCAGGCTGAGTATGTCCGTGTGCCGCATGCCGGACAGGGACTCAACCGCATACCCGACGGCGTAAGCGACGAACAGGCTCTCTTCACGGGCGACATCCTCGCCACAGGATACTGGGCTGCGCGCATATCGGAGATTGATCCGGACGACACTGTGCTCATCATCGGAGCCGGACCGACGGGCATCTGCACCCTGCTGTGCGTCATGCTGAAGAGCCCGCGACGCATCATCGTGTGCGAGAAATCGCGGGAGCGCGCCGCCTTCGTGCGCAGCCATTATCCCGGAGTGGTTGTCACCGGTCCGGAAAACTGCGCCGCTGTCGTATCGGAAAACAGTCTCCACGGTGGCGCGGATGTGGTGATTGAGGTGGCGGGGAGCGATGACACGTTCCGCATGGCGTGGCAGTGCGCGCGTCCGAACGCCATCGTCACGGTGGTGGCGCTTTACGACAGTCCGCAGACATTGCCCCTTCCGGACATGTACGGAAAGAATCTCACGTTCAAGACCGGCGGTGTCGACGGCTGCGACTGTGAGGAGATACTGCGCCTTATAGCCGAAGGCAAGATAGACACGACACCGCTCATCACCCACAGGTTCGGTCTCTCGCAGATAGATGAGGCTTACCGCGTGTTCGAGAACCGCCTTGACGGGGTGATAAAGGTAGCCATAAGCAACGACACTCAGACGGGTGTCACAACACCATAAGTACGCTTCGCGACGCCAATGACGGCATCCGCAGCCTGCTGACGCGCCCTACTGGGACACCGGCTCAGCCTCTTCCGCCGCCTTATAATAACGACAACATACATGCAGGACATCATGTCGGTAATGATGTCCTGCATTTTTTATTTTATATACAGCCCCGCCTGAAACAGCGTTTTTCCCATACCTGACAGCCAACACAGACCTTATTCCCAATCAGCCATCGGCATACAGCGCACGTGAAACTTACGATTTGTCATTCTGATTGGATATTTTGTTACAATCAGAAAGCCGTTCCCGTCATATGAGAAAGCAACTGTAAGACAGCCGAATTATATTTTCCAAAAGTCAGAATAAATATTATTTCAATTACATTTATTATTAATTTTGCAACAGAAATAATACAAAAAGACAGTAATTATTATATTTTAGTATCATAAGGACAGGCAAACCAAGACTCAGGAAACAACATATTTAATAACTTAAAAGGCAAAAGTATGATGAACAACCGTTTAAAAGAGACCACATTCCTGCTGTTATCATTTATTGCGACCGTGCAGACGGCACACGCGCAGGACAGACCCGAAGTATCAGTAGGTGCCGACATAGTGAGCGGATACATATGGCGCGGTCAGGAGCTTGGCGGTTTCAGTGTCCAGCCATCGGCTTCGCTGTCATGGAAAGGACTGTCTCTTTCGGCATGGGGTTCGGCAAGTCTTGAGAGCGAATACGCCAAAGAGTTCGACCTTACACTCGGTTATGCCACAGGAGGATTCAGCATTTCGCTGACCGACTACAGCTTCAGCAAAGGCACAAACTTCAAGAGCGGCAGCATGATAGAGGGCAAATATTTCCATTACGGCAGCCGTTCCACACTCCATGTGTTTGAGGCACAGGTCGGCTACGACTTCGATGTGGTGGCTGTAAACTGGCATACCAACATCGGAGGGAACGACGGCAGACGCTCAAACGGCAAGAGAGCATACTCCTCCTACGTCTCCGCCACGGCTCCGTTCAGGCTCGGCGGCATAGACTGGAACGCCACAATAGGTGTCACACCGTGGGAGACGACCTTCTACAACAACGGCTGCGACGGTTTCGAAGTGTCCGAGCTAAGCCTCGGGGCGTCCAAGACCATCCGCGTGACCGACAGTTTCGGTCTGCCGCTGTCGGCAAAGGCGATATGGAATCCCGCTACCGAGAACGCATACTTCACCGTGGGTCTGAGTCTGTGAAACTCAATAACTATATCCGGCAACACATCCATACATTATATAATAATATAAAAAGACACATCATTATGAAGAAAATTGAAGCAATCATCCGCCGCACCCGGTTTGACGATGTTAAGGAAGCGCTGCTTGAGGCGGACATTGAATGGTTCTCATACTATGAAGTAAGAGGTGTGGGAAAGACACGCGAGGCGCGTATCTACCGCGGAGTGGCATACGACACAAGCTCCATTGAGCGCATCCTCATATCCATTGTCGTGAGAGAGAAAAACGTGGAGAAGACCATTCAGGCGGTCATGAAGGCGGCATATACGGGCGAGATAGGCGACGGACGCATATTCGTCATACCCGTGGAAGACGCCATACGCATACGCACGGGAGAGCGTGGCGACATCGCGCTCTACAACGCCGAGCACGAGAAATAGCGGCAGACATGAGAGAAGAAAGCATAAGATAACAACAAAAATAAAGTGAACGATATTATGACAACAGCAATACCACTCAATTCAGGAAACACTGCATGGCTCATCATGGCAACCGTTCTTGTGCTGATGATGACCATTCCGGGCATCGCCCTGTTCTATGGCGGACTCGTGAGAAGGAAAAACATGCTCAGCGTTATAATGCAGAGCCTCTCCATAGTAGCCGTTATCAGCATCATATGGTTTGTCTTCGGCTACAGCCTCGCGTTCGGATCTGGATTCGACGGAAACCTTTTCCGCTATGGCATAGGCGGATTCGACAAGGTGATGCTCAAAGGCATAAGCCTCGACACCATCACTACGGGCGGCATACCCGAACTGCTCTTCGTCATGTTCCAGTGCATGTTCGCCGTCATAACGCCCGCCCTCATCCTCGGAGCGTTCGCCGAGCGCGTGAAGTTCTCGGGCTTCCTGATGTTCACAATACTGTGGAGCGTGTTCGTATACATGCCGATGGCGCACTGGGTATGGGGCGGAGGATTCCTCATGGAGATGGGAGCCATCGACTTCGCGGGCGGTACCGTGGTGCACATCAACGCCGGAGTGTCGGCTCTTGTGATGGCTCTGCTCGTGGGACGCCGCAATGACTACCGACCGGGAAAGCCCATCACGCCCCACAACATACCGTTCGTGTTCATCGGAACGGCACTTCTCTGGCTCGGATGGTTCGGTTTCAACGCCGGCAGCGGACTCGCAGCCGACGGACTGGCAGCCAACGCTTTCCTCGTGACACACATAGCGACGTGCGTCGCGGCAGTCTCGTGGATGACCGTAGACTGGATTGTCAACAGGAAGCCCACCACCGTAGGGGCGTGCACCGGAGCCGTCGCCGGACTTGTGGCGATAACACCCGCCGCCGGCACGGCAGACATTCCGGGAGCCATATGCATCGGACTCGTCGCCTCACTCGTATGCTTCTGGATGGTGGCTGTGGTGAAACCGAAGTTCGGATATGACGACGCTCTCGACGCATTCGGCGTTCACGGCATGGGCGGAATGGTCGGTTCGGTGCTCACGGGAGTGTTCGCCACGAGAGCCGTGACGGGTGACGACGGTGTCCAGGGCGCGCTCTACGGCGACTGGCACCAGCTCTGGGTGCAGACAGCCACGACCCTCATATCAGTCGTCTTCAGCGCGGTGATGACGTTCGTCATATTCCGTATCACCGACGCAGTGTGCGGTATAAGGGTCATGAGACGCGTCGAGGAGGAAGGACTCGATGTCTACGAGCACGGTGAGGCGGCGTACGACATGTAGTATGCAGCACACAATATGATGGCAATTAATTTGGAACATCTGCTTATAAGCAGCTTATTGCAAAACAAGATAAATAACAACAACCAACAAAAACAACACAACAATTATGTCGAGTTTAAGATTCAGAGTAGTTGAAAAGGCTTTTCAGACCAAAGCCAGGGAATTTCCAATACCGGAGGAAAGACCGAGTGAGTATTTCGGAAAATACGTGTTCAACCGCGAGAAGATGTTCAAATATCTCCCGGGCGACGTGTTCGCCAAGCTCGTGGACGTGATAGACAACGGCGCGGCACTCGATAGCGGCATCGCCGACGAGGTGGCGTCGGGCATGAAACGGTGGGCTATGGAGCTCGGAGCGACCCACTACACCCACTGGTTCCAGCCTCTCACGGAGGGCACGGCAGAGAAACATGACGCCTTCGTGGAGCACAACGGCAAGGGCGGAATGATGGAGGAGTTCTCTGGAAAACTGCTCGTGCAGCAGGAGCCCGACGCCTCGTCGTTCCCCAACGGAGGCATACGCAACACGTTCGAGGCGCGCGGCTACAGCGCGTGGGACCCTTCGTCGCCCGTCTTCGTGGTGGACGACACGCTCTGCATACCCACCATATTCATATCATACACAGGCGAGTCGCTCGACTACAAGACGCCTCTTCTGAAGGCTCTCCGCGCTATGAACAAGGCGGCGGTGGACGTATGCCATTACTTCGACCCCTCAGTGAAGAAGGTGTTTTCCTATCTCGGATGGGAGCAGGAGTATTTTCTGGTGGACGAGGGACTCTATGCGGCGCGCCCTGACCTGCTTCTCACCGGACGCACGCTCATGGGTCATGAGGCGTCGAAGAACCAGCAGCTCGAGGACCATTACTTCGGCGCCATCCCGATACGTGTCGCCGCGTTCATGAAAGACCTCGAGATACAGGCTCTCGAACTGGGAATACCGGTGAAGACGCGTCACAACGAGGTGGCACCGAACCAGTTTGAGCTTGCCCCGATATACGAGGAGTGCAATCTGGCGGTGGACCACAACATGCTCATAATGTCGCTCATGCGCAAGGTGGCGCGCGCCCATGGCTTCAGAGTGCTGCTCCACGAAAAGCCCTTCAAGGGCATAAACGGCTCCGGAAAACACAACAACTGGTCGCTCGGGACAGACAACGGCACCGCACTCATGGCTCCGGGAAAGACGGCTGAGGAAAACCTGCGCTTCATCACATTCATCGTCAACACGCTGATGGCTGTCTACCGTCACAACGGACTGCTCAAGGCGAGCATCATGAGCGCCACAAACGCCCACCGTCTGGGAGCCAACGAGGCACCGCCTGCCATCATCTCGTCGTTTCTCGGCACACAGCTCAGCCAGGTGCTCGACCATCTTGAGGTGAGCACCGACGAGGACATGGGTGTTCTGGTAGGCAAGCACGGCATGAAGCTCGACATTCCCCAGATACCCGAACTGCTCATCGACAACACCGACCGCAACCGTACGTCGCCCTTCGCCTTCACAGGCAACAGGTTCGAATTCCGCGCCGTAGGGTCGGAAGCCAACTGCGCCAGCGCGATGATTGCGCTCAACACCGCCATGGCAGAGCAGCTCACCGACTTCAAACGCGACGTGGACGAGGCGATGTCTGACGACGTATCGAAGGAGACAGCCATCCTTCAGGTGCTCAGAAGATACATAAAGACATGCAAGCCCATACGTTTCGACGGCAACGGATACAGCGAGGAGTGGAAGGCGGAAGCAGCCAGACGCGGGCTCGACTGCGAGACATCATGCCCCGTGATATTCGACAACTACCTCTCGGAAAGCAGCGTCAGGATGTTCACCTCCACAGGCGTGATGACCAAAGTGGAGCTGGAGGCGCGCAACGAGGTGAAATGGGAGACCTACACCAAGAAGATACAGATAGAGGCGCGGGTGCTCGGCGACCTCGCCATGAACCACATCGTGCCCGTAGCCACGCACTACCAGAGCATGCTCATCAACAATGTCTACAGACTGAAAGAGCTGTTCGACGCCTCTGAGGCTGAGGGAATGTCGGCTGAAAACATCTCTCTCATCCGTGAGATTGCCGAACGCACGGCATACATAAAGAAGCATGTGGACGACATGGTGGAGGCGCGCAAGGTGGCGAACAGGATTGACAACGTGCGCGAGAAAGCCATAGCCTATCACGACACCATCGCTCCGATGCTCGAGCAGATACGCTACCACATAGACAAACTGGAGCTTATCGTGGACGACCAGATGTGGACTCTGCCCAAATACAGAGAGTTGTTATTTATCCGGTAAATAAAGATTCCTTCATTGTTAGTTATTCAACAAGTGATTCCGGGCTGCCGCGAGGCAGTCCGGTTTTTCTTTTCCGTCAGTCCGTTCCGCCTGTCACGGTATGTAAATGAAATCCTTTTCTTCATACACCGACACGCTTTCAGAATGCCATACACTCATCCGCACACCACTGTATGCCCGCCGTTCCTTATGCGCACATCCGCCTTTATCCTGTTTGAAGCCTTGTCATGAACGAACCCTCCGCGTATTCCGCAAAACCGGGAAGTGACATTGCCTAAAGAATAATAGAACAACAAAGAAGCATGACAGCCGGTCATGATTCAACGGATATGCTCCGGAAAATGCATAAACATTCATTTTCATGGTAAAAAAATTTGACAACGGAAAACTGGAAAAGGGGAGATGGGGAGAGAGTGAGGAGGGGGTGAGAAGGTGAGAAAGTGAGGGGGTGGGAGTGTGGGAAAGGCTTTTTGAGGACACGGGACGGGGTTTGGAGGCGCGGGAAAGGTTTTTTGGTGGTGCGGAAGAGGGTCTTTGGGGGTGTGGAATGGGCTTTTTGAGGGTGCGAAAGAGGCTTTTTGAGGGTGCGAAAGAGGCTCTTTGAGGGTGCGGGAGAGGCTCTTTGGAGAGGCGGAATGGGCGGTACGGATTATTGGGATGATGCAAATGGCTGATTGTCAATGACGTATGCAAAACGCTGAAAACTCGCGTATTTGCGCCCGAAGAGGCATGAGGACAGAAAAACGGCGGTATTTTCAAGTTACGGTGAATATTTATTCACGACGCCACGGTGTGTTCCGTATATTTATGCAGTATCTCTTTCTCCGCCCGCACACGTCAGTTTACAGAAAAAGTCCTGTCCGAGCCGCACCGGAACATACCTCCGATGACAGTCACGTACAGGACAGACAACTATTGATTTATCACAAAATAAACAATCAGTCGTGCGGAGGCTGACCTCTAATAAGCATCCTCATGCACGCCGCTCACGGCTCTTCCGCTCGGCTCGTTTACGCCTGCGAACGAGTCGTCCCACGCAAGAGCCTCAGCCGTGGAGCACGCCACGCTCGGCACGCTGGGCACGCTGCGGGCGGCACTCTCGCTCGGAAAATACTCCTCGAATATGCTGCGGTAGTAGTATTCCTCCTTGTTCATCGGAGTGTTTACGGGGAAACGCTCCGCCGCGCGCGCCATCTGCCCGTCGCTCACAGCCTTCGACGTGACGTCCTTCAGCGTGTCTATCCAGCTGTAGCCCACCCCGTCGCTGAACTGTTCCTTCTGTCTCCACGCCACACTTTCGGGCAGCAGGTCGCAGAAAGCGTCTCTCACAATCTTCTTCTCGATGGTTTTGCCGGGGCACATCTTCACCGAAGGGTTGAGCCGCATAGCCGTGTCGAGAAACTCCTTGTCAAGAAACGGCACCCTGCCCTCCACTCCCCACGCCGACAGAGACTTGTTGGCGCGCAGGCAGTCATACAGATACAGCTTCGAGAGCTTGCGCACCGTCTCCTCGTGGAAAGCCCGTGCGTCGGGTGCCTTATGGAAATAGAGGTATCCGCCGAACACCTCGTCGGCTCCCTCTCCGCTAAGCACCATCTTTATGCCCATGCTCTTTATCACCCTCGCGAGCAGATACATGGGGGTGGATGCGCGCACAGTGGTGACGTCGTATGTCTCGATGTAGTATATCACATCGCGCAAGGCGTCAAGCCCTTCCTCTATTGTGTAGTTTATCTCATGGTGCACCGTGCCTATGTGAAGAGCCACTTCGCGCGCCTTCTCAAGGTCGGGCGAGCCCTTCAGTCCCACCGCGAAGCTGTGCAGCTGCGGCCACCATGCTGCGTTGCGCCCGCCCGTCTCTATGCGGCGCGCGGCGTATTTCTTTGCCAGAGCCGATATGACCGAGCTGTCGAGACCACCCGAGAGCAGCACACCGTAGGGCACGTCGCTCATCAGCTGCCGCCTCACCGCACTGTCGAGAGCCTCGCGCAGGTCGGCGGTCTGCCTTGCGGCGGCATCCTCCCCTGGCGCGACGCGCGTATGGTTCACCGCCTCCGGAGTGTAGTTGAGCCTCACATTGTCATATTCCGTCCACTCTCTCCTGTACCAGCGTCTCATCTTCCCCTCGCGGCTCCAGTAATAGTGTCCGGGCAGGAAGGGCTCGTAGCTCTCGCACACACCCTCGAGAGCCTTCAGCTCACTGGCGCAGCAGACGCGCCCCTCGCTATCTTTGCCGATGTAAAGCGGTATCACCCCGATGGCGTCGCGTGCTATGAGATACTCGTCCCTCTCCTCATCATAGAGCGCGAAAGCGAATATTCCGTTCAGTTCCTCGATGAAGTCCACGCCCTTGTCGCGATAGAGCGCGAGTATCACCTCACAGTCGCTGCCCGTGCCGAAAGCGTATTTTCCGGCATAGCGCGCGCGTATCTCGCGGTGGTTGTATATCTCCCCGTTCACTGCGAGAATCTGTTTTCTGTCGGGAGAGAACAGCGGCTGTCCGCCGCTTTGCGGGTCGACGATCGACAACCGTTCATGACACAGTATGGCAGACCGTCCGCAGTAAATGCCGCTCCAGTCAGGTCCGCGGTGCCTTATCTTCCTCGACATGCCGAGAGCCTTTGTCCTCAGCGTGCCCACGTCGCCCTTTATATCAAATATGGCAGTTATTCCACACATACGCTATAGCTTTTTAAGATAATTGTCTATGTCCTGAGCGGCTTTCCGTCCGCCCGCTATGCATCTCACCACGAGGCTTGCTCCGGTAGCCGCGTCGCCCGCCACGAACACGTTGTCGGCATATTCGGGATGCTGCGGTCTGAGGAATCCCATTGCCAGAAGCACCATGTCGGCGTCTATCATTTCCTTCTTGCCCGTGGGTCTCATCACCGGGCGTCCGCCGTCGGAGGCAGGAGTCCACTCCACTTCCTCCACTTCCACACTGCTCACCCGTCCGTCCTCCGTCCCGACGAAGCGTGTCGAGGCAAGACACCAGCGGCGTTCGCAGCCCTCCTCGTGGCTCGAGCTGGTCTTCAGCACCTGCTGCCACTGCGGCCATGGAGTAGCCGGATTGTGCCCTACCGGCGGTTTCGGCATTATCTCTATCTGCATCACCGACACCGCACCCTGCCTGTTGCTCGTGCCGATGCAGTCGCTGCCCGTGTCGCCTCCGCCTATCACGAGCACCCGTTTGCCCTTGGCACTGATGTGGCTGTCGCCCTCGAAGGTCTGTCCGGCAAGCACCCTGTTCTGCTGCGAGAGCATCTCCAGTGCGAAGTGTATGCCTTTCAGCTCGCGCCCGGGAATGTCAAGGTCGCGCGCCTGCGGCGTTCCTGTGCACAGACACCATGCGTCGAAGCCGTCAGGAAGGTCCTGGGTGTCTATCGGAGTGTTCACGCAGAACCTCACGCCCTCGGCTTCCATGATGCCGATGCGGCGGTCGATGACAGCCTTGTTGAGTTTGAAGTTGGGTATGCCGAAGCGCAACAGTCCGCCCACATACTCATCCTTCTCAAACACCGTCACCTCATAGCCCATGGCGTTGAGGCGGTTTGCGGCGGCAAGCCCTGCCGGTCCGGAGCCCACTATGCCCACCTTCATGCCGTTGCGCCCATACTTGTGCGGCTGCACATATCCTTCCCTGAACGCCGCCTCTATTATGGCAGCCTCGTCCTCCCTTATCGTCACGGGGGCGTCGATTGCCAGTTTGAGCACGCAACTCTTCTCGCAGAGCGCCGGACAGATGCGTCCGGTGAACTCAGGAAAGTCGTTTGTGGCGGTCAGTATCTCGTAAGCCTCGCGCCACTTGCCCTTATACAGTGCGTCCTGAAACTCCGGAGGACGGTTGCCCAAGGGGCACGCCCAATGGCAGAAAGGCACTCCGCAGTCCATGCAGCGCGACGCCTGCAGCTTGCGTTCACTCGTGTTCAACGTCTGTTCCACCTCACCGTAGTCGCTTATCCTGTCGTGCACCGGACGGTAGCCCGCCTCCTGCCGTGGTATGGTGAGAAATGCTTTAGGGTTTCCCATATATGTTTCTGTGATAATGTTCTGACTCTGTTTAATAATCTCTCTGCACGTCCGCTATCTTCTGTTGCAGCTTCCGCATCTGCTCTTCGGCAAGTACGCGCTTGTATTCGATAGGTGTCACCTGTATGAACTCGTCGGCATAGCGGTTCCAGTCGTCAAGCATGGTGCGCGCCAAGGGTGAGCATGTGTACAGATAATGCTGTCTGATGAGCTCGTGAAGCTCCTTTCTTGCAGTGGAACTCTCGAGCAGCGACAGCTCCACTATCTCCATATTGCAGAAGTAGTCGAACGTGCGGTCGCGGTCCCAGACGTATGCCACGCCGCCGCTCATGCCCGCGGCGAAGTTGCGTCCGGTCTTTCCGAGCACCACGACCCTGCCTCCCGTCATGTACTCGCAGCAGTGGTCGCCCACGCCTTCCACCACTGCCACGGCGCCGGAGTTGCGCACCGCGAACCTCTCGCCCACGCAACCGTTGATGTAGACCTGTCCTCCCGTGGCTCCGTAGAGCAGCGTGTTGCCTGCGATGGTGTTCTTTCCGGCGTCGAAGTTCGACCTTATGGGCGGACGAACAGATATGAGTCCGCCGCTCAGACCCTTGCCCAGATAGTCGTTTGCCTCACCTTCGAGGCGGAAACTTATGCCGTGCGCGAGGAACGCCCCGAAGCTCTGACCCGCCGAGCCTTTGAATCTGACGTTGATGGAATGCTCGGGCAGTCCGTCGTTGCCGTATCTCGCGGCGACCGCTCCCGACAGCATCGCGCCGACAGAACGGTCGGTGTTGGCGATGGCATAGTCGAGCGACACCTCCCTGCCGTTCTCTATGGCGTCGCGCGCTGCGGCAATCATGCCGACGTCCATCACACTTCCGATGTCGTGCCGCTGCTCTCCCGTGTGGCGGATGGCTGCTCCGTTGTCAACCATATGCAGCATACGGCTAAAGTCGAGCAGCGAAGCCCTGCCGTGTCCTTCGGTGTTCTTCAGCACGATAAGGTCTGTCCTGCCCACTATGTCGTCGAGTCTGGTGAATCCCATCTGCGCAAGATACTCCCTCACTTCCTGCGCGAGGAACCTGAAATAGTTCACGACGAACTTGTAATGACCGCGGAAATGCGCGCGCAGACGTTCGTCCTGAGTAGCCACTCCCACCGGACACATGTTGGTGTGACACTTCCTCATCATCACACAACCGAGCACAATGAGCACCGAAGTGCCGAATCCGAACTCGTCGGCACCGAGCAACGCCATGCTTATAATGTCGCGTCCGGTCTTCAGCTGACCGTCCGCCTGCAGGCGCACCTGCCCGCGCAGACCGTTGAGGACGAGCGTCTGCTGTGTCTCGCTGAGCCCTATCTCCGGCGGAACACCGGCATAGCGCATCGACGAAGCGGGCGAGGCACCCGTTCCACCCTCCGCTCCTGAGATGACGATGAGGTCAGCCTTCGCCTTGGCAACGCCCGCCGCGATGGTCCCCACTCCGCTTTCCGCCACGAGCTTCACGCTTATCCGTGCCTTGGGATTGACATTCTTAAGGTCGAAAATGAGCTGCGCGAGGTCCTCGATGGAGTATATGTCGTGATGGGGAGGTGGAGATATGAGCGAGATACCGGGTATGGAGTGGCGCGTACGGGCTATTACCTCGTCCACCTTGAAGCCGGGCAGCTGTCCTCCCTCGCCCGGTTTGGCTCCCTGCGCCACCTTTATCTGTATCTCGTCGGCATTGACAAGATATTCGGCAGTCACTCCGAAACGTCCCGACGCCACCTGTTTTGTCCTGCTGTTGAGCGATATGCCGTCCGACGAACCGTGAAAACGGCTGCTGTCCTCGCCTCCCTCGCCGGTGTTGCTGCGCGTTCCCAGCTCGTTCATAGCAAGCGCGAGAGCCTCGTGAGCCTCCTTGCTGATGGCTCCGAACGACATAGCTCCGGTCACGAAACGGCGCACTATGTCCTCCACCGGCTCCACACGGTCTATCGGGATGGGACTGGTCTTGAAGTCGAAGAAATCGCGGAGGAATATCTCACCGTCCTTCCGGTCGGCAAGAGAAGTGAACTCCTTGAACTTCTTATAGCTCCCCAACCTCGTCGCGAGCTGCAAGGCGGAGATGGTCTCAGGGTTCCAGGCATGCCTCACCCCGTCCTTACGATAGGAGAAAAGTCCGATGTGAGGCAGCAGTCCCGACACAGCGGCAGAGCCGAACCCGTCGTTGTGGAACGCCGCATAGTCGCGCGCTATCTCCTCCAAGCCTATTCCGCCGATGGTGGAGACATCCGTTCCGAAGCAGTCGTGCAGCAGTTCGGCTCCCACTCCCACCGCCTCGAATATCTTGGCACCGCGATAAGAGCGGATGGTACTTATGCCCATCTTGCTCATTATCTTGTATAATCCCTTGCAGAGAGCCTTGACATAGTTCTTCTCCGCAGTGTCGTAGTCGAGCTGTATGGCGTTGCTTCTCACCAGAGAGTCGGTCACCGCGAACGCCATATAGGGATTGATGGCACTCGCCCCGTAGCCAAGCAGCAGGGCGGCATGCATCACCTCGCGTATCTCACCGCTCTCCACGATGAGCGCGGTCTGCACTCTCTTCTGCACGGATATGAGGTGATGGTGCACGGCACTCACCGCAAGGAGCGACGGGATGGCTGCATGCGAGGCGTCCACAGCGCGGTCGGAGAGTATGATATAGTTAGCCCCCTCGTCCACCGACGCCTCCGCCTGACGGCACAGACTGCCGAGCGCGGCGTGCAGGGATGCTTTTCCGCCATCCGGACTGAATACAGCCGACAGCTTAACGGTGTTGAATCCCTTGTAGCGTATGTTGCAGAGGATGTCGAGCTGGGTGTTTGTGAGCACGGGGTGAGGCAGTCTCACCATCTTGCAGTGCGACTCGTCGGGCATCAGGATGTTCATGCCCACCGCACCGATGTACTCCGTGAGCGACATGACAAGCTCCTCGCGGATGGGGTCAATGGGCGGATTGGTGACCTGGGCGAACTGCTGCCGGAAGTAGTTGAAGAGCAGTTGGGGACGGTCGGACAGTACTGCGAGCGGCGTGTCGTTGCCCATGGAGGCAGTCGGCTCGGAGCCGTTGACACACATAGGCTGTATGACAAGCTCCACATCCTCGCGCGTATATCCGAACGCCCTCAGCTTTCTGGCATAGTCGTCCACGCTGTTCTGCGCCTTGCGTCCGCTGCGCAGGGTGTCCAGCTCAATGCGGTTGGCTGACAGCCACTGCCTGTAGGGCTTCATAGAAGCCAGACTCTCCTTCAGTTCCCCGTCGTAGTATATCCTGCCCTCCTGTGTGTCCACGAGCAGAATCTTGCCCGGCTGGAGGCGTCCTTTCTCCTTTATGTCGCCCGGCTCGAAGCCTATGACGCCAGCCTCGCTCGCCACAACCATCATGTCGTTGCGCGTTATGAGATAGCGGGCGGGGCGCAGACCGTTGCGGTCGAGCATGCCACCGGCATAGCGACCGTCGCTGAAGAGGAGCGCCGCCGGACCGTCCCACGGCTCCATGAGGATGGAGTGGTACTCGTAGAACGCCTTCAGGTCCTCGCTGATCGGGTTCTTGTCGTTGAACGACTCGGGTATGAGCATCGCCATGGCATGGGGCAGACTGAGTCCCGACATGACGAAGAACTCAAGCACATTGTCGAGCGAGGCACTGTCGCTCATGCCCGGCTGTATGACGGGACGTATGCCTCTGACATCGCCCAGAGCCGGAGTGGAGAGCACACTCTCGCGCGCCTCCATCCACGCGCGGTTGCCCCTAATGGTGTTTATCTCGCCGTTGTGCGCGAGCAGACGGAACGGCTGGGCAAGGCTCCACGTGGGAAACGTGTTGGTACTGAAGCGCGAGTGCACCACGGCTATGCCGCTCGTGAAATAAGGTTGGGTGAGGTCGGGGAAATATTCGCGCACCTGCACCGACGAGAGCATGCCCTTGTAGACGATGTTCTTGCTCGAGAGCGACACGATGTAGAAGTCCTTATGCGTGATGCGACGCTCGATGCGCTTGCGTATGATGTACAGGGTGCGGTCGAAGGTGGCAGTGTCCGCCGCCCCCGTTATGAATACCTGCCTGATGTCCGGCTCCGTGGCGAGCGCGTCCTTGCCGAGCACCGACGAGTTGACGGGCACGCTGCGGAGGTGCATCAGAGTGAGTCCCTCGCGCTCAATCTCCTCTATCATTATGCTGAGCATGCCCGCCTGAAGGTCCGGGTCTTTGGGAAGGAACACCAGACCCGTGCCGTACTTGCCCTTCTCCGGCACTGGAATGCCTTGCAGGAGAATGAACTCGTGGGGTATCTGAAGCATGATGCCGGCACCGTCGCCGGTCTTGTTGTCAGCCCCCTCGGCGCCCCTGTGCTTCATGTTCTCGAGCACCTTGAGAGCCGAGTCCACCAGTTCGTGCGACTTGTTGCCGTGTATGTCCACTATCATACCCACTCCGCACGCATCGTGTTCGTGTGATGCGTCATATAATCCGGTTCTTTCCGACATTGTCATATTATCAAAAGTTATCGTTTTACCCTATAATTCTTTCCTTGTGAAATATATTTATCACAAATCATTTACTTTGTCCTGCAAAAGTAATAATTTCCTTTCAGAATGACAGGAAAGACCATTCTGATAATCAAAAAAAATAAAGCCATCTTACGATTTATAACATAGCAGCCATCCAAGGCACCGATATCACAATATATGTAAGCAAAAACCGGTATTTTATAACATATTGTAAATCGCGCGATATTTATATAATAAAAATGCCGGAAAAACGCTCCGGTTATGTTTATTCTGCCATAAAAGACTCCGGAACCGACGGCATGGCATGACGGGAAACAGCCTGTGCGCAAGCGTAAGCGTCAAAACGCACCGCCCGGGAATCCCATGCAGACACGACGGCAAGTGGATGAAACAGGGCGATGAAGGGGTTTGGTATTGGCGTAGAAACAAACATTGGGGAGGAACAACGGTGGAACGTCAACTCCGCGAGAACGGTGCGGAAGCGTGCAGGAGCAGTTCCCGACACAAATACGCGAGTTTTGCACGGTTTTGGTATCTCTCTGTCTGCCAGCCGTTTACGCGATACAATCAAATAAAAAAGGATTTATCCTCGTGCGGAAGAGCCCGTTCGGGCAGACGGAAGAGCCTTTTTGACACCACAGGAAAGGCTTTTCCGGATGCCGACAGAGTCTCTTTCGTACACCGGAAAAGCGGGTCTCGCCCGTCGGAAAACTTTTTTCAGGCTCATCATACGAAAGAAACGGAGATATGAAACAACAAAAACAGCATCGCTTCCGGACAGACTCCGCGATGCCATTTCTGTTTTACAGCTTTCAGACTGTCAAAATTTTTTACTTCAGCCACAGCTTGTCCGTCCATGCTAAGCAACTGCGGCGGCATGGCGGAAAGGTAACGTACCGTCCGCAGGCTGACCTGCATCAGAGTCCGCGCGCCGTCACCTCCTCAACTATCTCACGCGCCACGGCGGCTATGACGGCTGCATTGACAGCGTCGGTCTCGGCGGAATCTTTTATGAAGACGGTGATGTAGCAGTTGCGTCCCGACGGCATGCGCACCACGGCGACATCGTTGTCACCTGTCTTTATGCCTGCTATGCGGTCGGAGCTGCCCGTCTTGTGGGCTACAGGAAGGCTTTCGGGCACTCCGGCGCGTATCTTGTCAGCACCCGTCACGGTGGCAGCCATCATGCTCCGCAGAGGCGCGTAGAGCGGTGCGGAGCCTTCGAAGACGATTTTCATGAGCCGTGTCATAGCCTCCGGGGTGCTCCAGTTGTCGTAGCAGCGGGTGATGTCGCGGTGCATGGCGTCCTCATTGTGCATCAGGCGGAAGCCGTCCACACCGAGCGAGCGCACATAACGGTCGACCTGCCCTATTCCGCCCGCCATGCGTATGAGTATGTCGCAGGCGTTGTTGTCGCTTTCCGCCACGCTGTATCTCATCAGTCCGGCAAGCGTGATGTCGACGTCTCCCGACGGACGGGCGTCCCTCAGCGGACTGTAAGTGTTCTCGCGCAGCATGGCCCTCTCAACATGCACCACGGTGTCGAGGCTTGTACCGCTTGCCGACATGTCGGCAAGCACCTTCATGGCGACATGTACCTTGAACACGCTCATGAGCGGAAAGCGCACCCGCGCGTTCCTTACATAACTGAAGTCACCGCATTCAGCCGACACTCCGACGGTCATCCGCCTGCCCGAAAGGATGGAGTCAATGCGCTCCGCGAGGGATGACGGCATGCCGGCACACCACAGACGGCAAGGCAGGAGTGTGACGGCGAAGAGGAAAAACAGACGTGTAAGATTTATCATATGTATATAAATATGGTGCAAAGATAATGCAAGGCGAGTGCAACAGCAAGTCGGAAAAACGAAGTTTTGCCGGACTTGATACTGCCGAGCCGAAGCTTATCTTATGCAAAGATAATGCAAATGAGAGGAAAAGAAAGCTTGCTTTCAATTTCCCGAATGCAGCTTAGCTTATGCAAAGATAATGCAAATGAGAGGAAAAGAAAGCACATTACAGAAGAAAAACAATGGCGCCAGCCTGTAGAGACGCAAAATCTTGCGTCTCACGAGGAAGGAATGCGCTGACGGGAGATATGTTATTGATATTACATATTGGTATGGGTAGGACGGGAGACGCAAGATTTTGCGTCTCTACTTTTGGGGCGCGAGTATTATATATATGATTTAACGATACATAAAAACTATGGCGCGAGCCTGTAATGATGCAAAATCTTGCGTCTCACGATTAATCCATTGCAAGGTGCGGACACTGTTGCGCGCTGTCCTTCAATGCGGTTTTTAATCGGGAGACGCAAGATTTTGCGTCTCTACTCAGGCTCGCGCCATGATAATCATAAGCATGTCACAGTGCGTCAGTCGTCATATTCCTTATGCAGGAGCGTCCCCGCAGCGTTTATGACATACTGCACCTCCATGCGGGCGGTCTCTATCTCAATGGTGTAAATGGTGTCGGAAGGTTTCTCCTTGACCTCCATCTCCATGTTCACCTTACTGAAGTCCTTGTCAGCCTCGAGCGTGGCGCGCACCGCACGCGGCAGGGCGTCGTAGCTGTAAAGGTCGTACTCGGTCTCCACCCATTCGCTTCTGCCGTTGAACTTCACCTCCTTTATCAGTCCGTCGTGCTTTATCTTTATCTCCAGCAGACCGTCGTCATACTCCTTTCCTATCACCACCGCACCGTTGTATTTCTGTTCGATGAATGTCAGGAGGTCTTCGGCAACGGGCACCTTACCGTTCTCTCCGCCGGAGATGTCAGGATTCTGCGGACGGTCGATGAACGTTCCGTCGGCACTGATGTACACGTCGGTCTCGTCGTCCCACGCGCTCCGTATGCGTTCAAGCTCAAAACAGTAGTAGTGGTTTGTGGCAGACAGGAACTCCTCGGCATCGTCCACGCGCCACTCTCCGGTGCTGTACTTGCCGGTGAGAGCACTGAGCACCACCTCAGGAACGAGTCTGGCGTAGTTCCGTCCCAAGTCGGTCTTGGTGTAGACCCACTGTCCTGACGAGTCGAACACCGCCTCATACTTCAGTCCTCCGTGCACGAACTCTATCTCTGTGGAGTTGTGCTCGCGCTCCATATCCACCATGCGGGCTCCCGGATAGTTTTGTGTGAGCCATGCGCTGATGGCGTCAGACGGTGTCTGCGGCAGGTAGTCGTGATAGTCGTTGTCCTTCTCCACGTCGGCAATTTCCTTCACGAGTATGCCGTCGGCGGTGTAGTAGAGATCCATCTCGGTCTCGACGCCCGACTCCTTTTTCTCCACCTGTATCACATAGAGAGCCTCGGCGTTTCCCGGTCTTTGCAGATAGTCCACCTCATCGTCGGTCACCCACGGTGACTTGGAATAGTCGCTTGCCTCGAAAGCGGTCTTCACGGCATCGGGAATCATGGCGTAAGGCATCTCTATCTCGGTCATGTTCCACTTTCCCGTGCCCCATTCAAACCATGCCGTATGGTCTTTGGCAGCGGCTTTCTGTCCGTTTGTGGTGAAGCTGGCAACGGCATACGAGTTGTATTTCTTAGCCCACGTGACGTTCGTGGCGTCCGGATATTTCTGCTCAAACTCAGCCAACACAGCCTTGGGCACCTGACTCTCGCTCAGACGTCCGTCGTCAAAAGAATCATTGTTGTCACACGATAACATGATGAACATCGCCATCATAAGTGTCAGAATAGTGAATCTTCCTTTCATACGCATAAGTTTTTATTTTTACGTTATTATTATTCTGTTATGCCGCAAAATTATTACACGATTCTGAAAAGAATCTGAAATCCGCACCTGAATTCATTATTTTTGTTTCAAAAAGAATAATATATAATCATATAAAAGGTGGTGCATTCGCCTTATTCCGACCGCGCGAGCCAGTAGAGACGCAAAATCTTGCGTCTCACGAGGGAGAATTGCGATGACGGAGGGGATGATATTGATATAATATATTGGTATGGATTGGACGGGAGACGCAAGATTTTGCGTCTCTACTGAGGGGCGCAAGTATTATATATATGATTTTACCGATACATAAAAACGATGGCGCCAGCCTGTAGAGACGCAAAATCTTGCGTCTCACGAGGGAGAATTGCGATGACAGAGGGGATGATATTGATATAATATATTGGTATGGGTGGGTCGGGAGACGCAAGATTTTGCGTCTCTACTGAGGGAAACAAACAATATTAATTTGATTTTATCCATAACAGGAACGGGAACAGATATACACCAACCGAGCGATGAAAGCACCATGGACATGCCGCCATAGACTATGCGATATAAAAAAGTCCGGCAACCGGGAACCGGTGCCGGACCGTTTTTTACTGCCGTTATGAAAAATTGAACAGCAATGAAAAAACAAAGCAAACTATCTACAAATAATTATTTATCATGTCATCCGCCAACTGACTCCCAGCATCTCACAACCCGAAACATCACCACAGCCTGTTGAGCTGATACCGGAACAGCCAACAATGAAGGCTGTTGAGCTAAGACTTATTATGCTCCAGACCTATATAAACGGAATAATGGACATCACCGTACGGTCTTGTACGCATCATTGCGGGAACTGGAATCCACCGTCTTTAGAGTCTTTGGCTTTCGCTGTAAACCATAAAGATTTTGCAGCAAAAGTCATTTCGCCCTTCGTTTTCAGTGTCCATTTATTATATTTTACACCTATCACATCTTTCAGATAGAGGTTTGCCGACATTACACGTTCGCCTGCGCAGTTCTCTGAAAAGGAATAAGCCACGATTGCGGATATGTTAACAGGCGAATTGTCTGTTGTATAATTGTAATGGCTACCGTTCTTTAATACACCTTTCTGATATGACATTCTCAGGCAACTCAGATATTTGCTTTGCATCAAATCAACAGAATACGTCAATCCGGGAATAATTTCCGTATTCTCGATTCCGAATATATACATTGCGCTGAGGTCATAGCTCGCCTTTGGAGGAATGGATATTACACGCTGTGCATACGTTGTTGTGCTTCCGCCATTTGTGCTTCCGCCACCCACATTAACACCTCCTGCCAGCTGACCAACGACTCCTCCTATGTTCAACGCACCCGCAACGCTGCCGAGATTCACGCCCGCACCTGATGAAGAAGATGAGCTTGATGTTGTTGACGATGGCACATAATAGCAATAAGACTGACCCATACGCACGAAGAAACTGTTTCCGAGGTCTATATACACCGTACGGTCAGACTTGTTTTCAACACGTACTGTTATAGCAGGATTGTATAATCCATATGCAAAATCATTCTCAATATTCTTAAATTCATCAGGTTTGTTTTTACTACGCAACATCATTCCACGTATTAAACTTATCTTTACGTTTCCATCATCCAAGACAGATCCGTCTTTAACACCAAGATTCAACAACGCCCTGTCGGCGTCTTCTTCCTCCTCACCTTCTTCCGGCTGATAAGTTATCTCCGCATTCACCTGAGCCAATGCCTCCTCATTGGCTTTCCTCGCGGCATCGTCCAGATCCGTCACCTTCACCATCACCGGACCCTGTCCCGTCGGTTCGGCAGCCGCCGGAGCCTGCTTTTCCGCCGGCTGCGCGTCCTCATACAGGTTCAACGTGGAGCCGTCATGACGCTTCACCATCAGCACCTTGTCCTTCTCCATGCGCTTGATGTCGGCATCGGTCTTATTCTCCGTGTTGTAGAAAACATACTTGTCGCTCACTTCCACATTCCATCCTTGGAGCACGTCACCGTCCTTCGTGATGATCTTATCCTGTGCCACGGCAGGCATGAAAGCCATGAATGCCGCAAAGACAGTTGAGACCAGAATCTTGAAATCGTTCATATTATAATCGTTTTATATTGTCCCTGCAATCTGCTGACGGACATATGACTGCCCGACAACACGGGTAACATGAAAAAGGAATGCCCGAGTATCACCTCTGCCTGCACGAGTTTTTATTTTTCCATAGTGAATGCAAGCCGACAGTGACGTCAGACATTCCCTATCAGGAAAGTCTCGCCATAAGAGGCGGATGAGAATACCGTCTCTGCGTATGTCCGCATACCTGATGCCGTTACGCGCTCCATACATGCCTGCGCAGCCGCTTCGGAGAAACGGCGGAGTCGCGTGAGACGCACGGCATCCGTATGCGCAAAGTTAGGAAAACAAAAGAAAAAATGCAAACACGGTCGGAGCGGGCGTGCACCGTACGCGCTCCAACCGTGCCCGAACGGGAGAAAAACGTGACTATGCGGTAATTAAAAAACACCAGGAAAATAATCAAGGATTAACGCACACAATAGTCATAAGCCATACAGCCTGCCGCACTGTGCCGCCGAAGAGCCGCACCGGCAGTTCACAGCAGCTTCAGAGCCTCCTTTATCTCCGAATAGTGACGGCGGCTCGCCATTATCTCCAGATTGTTGAACGGCGGGAAGAGCACACACCTGAGCGTGGTGTACTCCACCGATGCGAGGTAGTCGATGTTGAGAATACAGTTGGAGCTCACCTTCACAAACGTACTGCTCATGGCGAGTATTTCCTTAGCCTTGGTGGTGCGGCGCAGGCGGTGCTCCTCCATGCTGGTAAGAACAATGACCCAGCAACGGCTCTCGTCATAGCGGAAAAAGAGAATCTCGCGACGCCGGAGCAGCATGAGACGGTCTACGGTCTGCACGGCGAAGCGGTCGCCAGAGACAACGTCGGGTGTCTGCGGTGCCGCCACACCTCTGCCGCTGCGCCTGTCGTCCCTCACACGCTCTATTATGGCGCGCAGCTCTTCGGTGGTATATGGTTTGAGAAGATAGTCGAACGCCGAGGCGCGCAGCGCGTCGATAAGGTACTTGTCGTATGCCGTGTAGAACACCACGTGCATGTTGCTGCCCATGAGAGGTCTCATCTCCTTCATCAGCTCTATGCCGCTCGTGCCCGGCATCTCCACGTCAACGAAAATAATATCGGGCTGATGGCGCATTATGCTGCGCCTCGCCTTCCCGACACTTGTCTGTGTGTCGGCAACGACAATGTCGTCGTAAGCCAGCAGGTCAGCCTCCAAGGCACGTATGGCTCCTGGTTCGTCATCGATGATGACGGCTGACATCACTTTATTGTTCATAGGTCTTTTTATGTGTTATAGGTTGAACTGATAGCTATAAGGTATGTATATTGTGACGAGAGTGCCACGCTCTCCCGCATCCGAAAGGTTGCGTATGTCGAACCGCATCTTCACGGTGTTTCTCGCGTTGAGCATCTCCACCGTGCGGTAGAGCATCTTCAGACCGTTTCCAGTGCCGCGTTCCGAGTTGCTGTGCGCGCCGGGATTGTATCCGCATCCGTTGTCGAGGATGCTCACAAGCGCTCCCCTGTCCCTGCCGTCGATGCTCACCGTTATCCCTCCACAGCCTTCCATGCCGTCGAAGGCGTACTTCAAGGCGTTCTCAACGGGAATCTGTATGCACATAGTGGGCACGAGGATGCCCGTGTCCACAGTCTCGTCCACATGCCAAGAGACATGCGGCGTCACCGGATTGGTCTGCTCGCGGAGACTCACGAAGTCCTTAACAACCTCCATCTCCTCGGCAAGTGTCATCGCCATCTTGTCTGATGCGAGCAGGTTTGAGCGCAACACCTTCACGAAGAGCTGCATCTTATGCGACAGTTCCTCATACTGCCTCATAGCCGGCATGATGGCGTTGAGCACGTTGAGCGTGAAATGCGGTGATATGCGGTTCTTCACATTGTCCATGCGAAGCCTTGTAACCAGAGCGAGCTGACGGGCATATATGCGCTCGTTCTTGCGCCGCACGTATACGAACACCAGCACCGCCCCGAGCACTACAATGAGGAGCAGGGCGACGATGAAGACAATGGTGGTGTGCTGTTCGGACAGCTGCACGTTCTTTCCGGCTATGAGTATGTCACGCTTCAGGAGCGTTGTGTCCTGCCGGTAGCGGTAGTCTATCTCCGCGATGCTGTTCATGTGTCGCTCGTTGCGTATCGAGTCGTTGTATTTCTCCACCATTTCCCTGTACATGTAAGCCTTGCGCCAGTCGCCCTGACGCTCGTAATACTCCATCAGACGCTTGTTGTGAAGATACATGTAAGAAGGTCCCACGCGCTCGGGATTGTAAGGCTTTGACAGATACCTGCCCGCCTCGTCGAGCCTGTGCTCGTTGAGTGCGAGCGCAGCCTGCAGGCTGTTGAGATAGAACATGGCGTCCTCGTTTGCCTGCGGAGCCTGAGCGAAATGCGCATACGACTTGTCCAGATAGAAGTGAGCGGAGTCGTAACGTCCCAGTAGAGTGTATATCTCACCGATGTTGGCCTCCGTAAGCGCGTCGAGCGACGGCTGGCTGAACTTCCTGACTATGCCGTATGCCTTCATGAAGCACTCCAATGCCTCTGTGTAACGTTCCTCGAAGTAGTAGCAGTTGCCCTTGGAGTTAAGGAAGTAATACTCCTCATACTCCAGCCTTTCCTCCGGATTGCGCTCCGCCATGTCGAAATAATGATGTGCCTGAGAGAAGTTATGCATATCCGCATACACCTGTGCCAGACCGACATATATGCTGAACCTCACCTTCTCCGAGCCCAGTGAGTCAGCCACCCACAATGCTTTGCGGTAGTAACGTGCCGCACTGTCCCAGTCGCCTTTCTGTCTGTACTCGTCCGCAAGGTTTATGCAGATGTTCTCAAGCTCACGCCGGTCGGAGGTGCGGTAGAGCGCGTCGTAGGCGTGATGAAGGCATGCTATGGACGAGTCGCGCATGTTCATGCCCAGCAACAGCGCGCGACGATGATTCCAGCACATGGCTTCCAGAGCCTCACACCCCTCGTGCGAACGGGCATAAGCCATCACCTTGCGGTTGATACTGACGGCATCTGAGGTGCTCCCCATAAGGTGGCGGCAGTATCCGGCAAACAGTTCCAGCCTGTAATACGACATACTGTCGGTCAGTCCTTTTTGTGCCTCACGGAACCGTTTCTCCATCAGGTCAGGATTGGTATATACAGAATCGAAACGCGATATGAGCAGTGTGTCTATGCGTTCCCGCTATCACACCGGTCTGTCCGGCATGTCCGCACGACAGCATTCCGATAAGCGTCATGCACATGCCTATGATTGTCTTGGAGTATCTCTTTTGTCTTTCCATACACGGTTCAAGGGTTTTCCCTTTTCTATTTATGGTTTGCTTACATCAGGCGGAGGAGCGCGGCGAATGTAGCATATCACCACGCTTAAAATGTTTCCCTCCTTTAAAATAATAGTACAAATATACAACAAAAAATCGGAAAAATACAAACCAAACGTACTTCATCGCCTTTTTTTAAAGGCATCCGACACATGAAAACTCAAAATTAAGCCATATTATTACAGATTATACACGAAAATCGTTCATATAAATCCGCGCCAGCATAAATGCAAGAACAACATATGAAATATGCGTGCCGTTCACACCATATTATATATATAGCATGATGTAATAATATATATGGCATGATGTAAAGCCTAAGACGGCTCATCGGAAAACGGAGATTCATGGCGCGGAACCGTGCGTTCCGCGAGATGGAAAAGCACTGACGGGCAGGATGATGTTGTGATTACATATTGGTATGGAGTGGACGGGAGACGCAAGATTTTGCGTCTCTACTGGCGGAGCGGTACGATGGCGGGCGGGGAAAGCACCTGAAATGAGGCGCGGTATGGCATTCATGGCATGAATATGAAATAAAAAAAGCGTCACAACCAAGCCTTAATGAAAAACAGACATGGTTGTGACGGATTGTAGAATGAGCAGTCTTATGCTCAGAGCTCCTCGTTCTCAGGACGGAGCTTGCGCACAGTTTCGGCAGCGCGCCACATTTCTTTCTCACGCATAGCCTTCAGTTCGGCGTTGAGTTTCTCACGATAGTCGGGCTGCGAGTTGCTGTCGATGGAAATCTGCGCCTCGTTGCCTGTCTTCACGGAAAGATAAAGCCACTCCATGACAGGCTTTATAGCGTCGCGGAAACGGGGTGCCCAGTCGAGCGCGCCACGTTGTGCGGTGGTGGAGCAATTGGCGTACATCCAGTCCATTCCCTTAGCCGCGAAGAGCGGCATGAGGCTCTGGGTGAGTTCCTCCACAGTCTCGTTGAAAGCCTCCGACGGTGAATGTCCGTGCTCGCGCAGCACCTCATACTGCGCCTCGAGCAGTCCTTCGATGGCACCCATGAGCGATCCGCGCTCACCGGTAAGGTCGCTTGTAGCCTCGCGCTGGAACGTTGTCTTGAACAGATAGCCCGCGCCTATGCCTATTCCGAAGGCTATAGCCTTGTCCTCTGCCCTACCCGACGCATCCTGATATACGGCATACGAGCAGTTCAGTCCGCGTCCCTCGAGGAACATCGAGCGCAGCGACGTGCCCGAGCCTTTGGGCGCAACCATCATCACATCGACATCATCAGGCGGCACAACGCCCGTGCGGTCGTTCCACGTGATGGCGAATCCATGCGAGTAATAAAGAGTCTTGCCAGCCGTGAGATAAGGTTTCACCTTAGGCCATACGGCTATCTGTCCGGCGTCAGACAGAAGCATACATATTATCGTACCCTTGTCGGCAGCCTCCTCTATGGAGAACAACGTTTTACCTGGTACCCATCCGTCCTCCACAGCCTTGTCGTATGTCTTGCCCTGACGCTGCCCAACAATCACGTTGAATCCGTTGTCGCGCAGGTTGCATGCCTGTCCGGGACCCTGAATGCCATAGCCCAGAACCGCTATGGTCTCGTTCTTGAGCACTTCGCGTGCCTTTTCCAATGAAAACTCTTTGCTGGTGACAACTGTTTCCAACACGCCACCGAAATTCAATTCTGCCATATATTCAACTTGTTTTTATGCAACCCGAAGGCCACGGTTTATTATATTATTTCATCAAACGGGGTGGCAAATATAGCAATTTATAAGCTATCAGCCAAATATCCTGTCACTTTTTCACAAATTTAATCTTACAACGGCATGTCTCCGACTCCTTTTCCGCGTCGCCGGAGAGCCTTGTCACGCGCACGCAATACTCACTTTCACCGGTCTGTTCAAGATAAATGTTGAGCCGGTCGCCCATGTATGCCTCCGCAACATAGGCAATGTCGATGCGGCGTATGTCGTTGCCTCGATACCACCCGATGTCCCACAGGTCGAGAATATGCTCTATATATTTCACACTGTTGAAGTGTCCGTTCACGTCAATGTCGCTGTAGCGTGTCTCGACGGTACGCACCGGAGCAGCCCCGTCGTCCATTTTCACGCGCGAGGGCGGATCTATGGGGCAAGGCGTCACATCGTCGACATACCCGGCAATGAGTCCGTCGCGCACAGCCATTATGTCAACCGGCTGCCGCGTCACGGTGTCGATCATCGCCCATATGCTCCTTCCATATCCGCACAGCCGTCCGCCGCTGTCCCTCACGGCATAGTTGCGGCTTGTGAAATAGCGTTTCACATTCTCCACCCATGTGCTTACGGTGATGGTGTCGTAAGCCTCCGGCATGCGTTCCATCTCCATGACGAGGCGCGAGAGCACCCATGTGCGGTGTAAAGGATTGAGGTAGTTCATGCCGAATCCCCTGTCGTTGGAGTGGAAGTCGGCTGCATTGAGCAGACTGTTGCCCAGATGTCCGAGGAACATACGGTGCGAGAAATCGCAGTGGAAAGGCTCCACCAGAAAATCATAATTACCTATCTTACTCTTCATTTCCATTGTCGTCGTTGTATTTCTGCCTGTGAAGATAGTCAGCCGCAGGCTCGTCGAAGCTCCTTGTCACGGCTATCCTGCCCGAGCGGCTGTATTGCAGCAGACATCCGAACTTGCTCAGGCAATAATAAAGGTCGGTGACATCCTCGGTCAGTCCGGCATACTGCACGGTGCTGTAAGTAGGGTTCACCTCCATCATACGCGCCCCGTGCCTCCGTATGGTGCGCGATATCTCCGGATTGTCGAGCAGTTTCGGAGTGGATATCTTGTAGAGTCCCACCTCATGGATGAACAGTTCGTCGTCGCGGTAGAAGTCAGCCTTCACCACGTCTATCTTCTTCTCGATGAGCTTTGTTATCTTCTGTATCTGCTCCTCGTCGCTCCACGCTGTGATGGTGTACTTGTGTATGTCGCGTATGCTCGACGCCGACACGTTGAGACTCTCTATGTTTATCTGGCAGCGCGTGAACACAGAGGTTATCTGATTGAGTATTCCGGCGAGGTTCTCCGAATAAACAAGCAATGTATATAAGTTTTTCTCCATTTCCTTCCTGTTGATAGTTATTTTATTTCAAGGAGCATCTCGTCGACGCTGCAGCCCGGCGGCGTCATCGGCAGGACATTGTCCTCCTCCCTCACGGCGCACTCGAGCACGTAAGGTCCGGGCGTCGAGAGCATGCGTGCGACAGCGTCGTGCAGCGCGTCACGCTCCGTAACGACGGCGTAAGGGATGCCATATCCCCGGCAGACGTGCTCATAAGAGGGGTTGAGCATGTGTGTGAAGGAGTAGCGTCTGTTGAAAAACATGTACTGCCACTGGCGCACATTGCCCAGAAAACTGTTGTTGAGCAGTATTATCTTAACGGGTGCCTGCTGTTCCATTATGGTGCCGAGCTCCTGTATGCTCATCTGGAATCCGCCGTCGCCTGTGAAAAGACACACCGTGCGATGAGGCGCTCCGAACGTCGCCCCCACAGCCGCCGGCAGTCCGAACCCCATCGTTCCGAGTCCGCCGCTGGTGACGACGCTCCGCTTGGAGTTGTATCTGAAGTAACGGCACGAGAACATCTGGTTCTGCCCCACATCGTTCACGAGCACCGCGTCGCCGCCTGTCGCCTCAGCCACGGCATTGACCACCTCGCCCATAAGCAGCGGACCATCGTGCGGATGTATGGCAGGCTGTATGACACGGGCGTCCTCCTCGTCGGCGAGCGGGCGGAAACTGTCTATCCACTCACGGTGACTGTTCTTCTCGAGCAGCCTTGTCACGGCAGGCAGCGACATCTTGCAGTCGCCCAGAACCGCCACATCGGTCTTCACGTTCTTGTCTATCTCGGCGTTGTCGATGTCGAAATGTATTATCTTAGCCTGTCGGGCATAGGTGTCGAGACGCCCCGTCACGCGGTCGCTGAACCTCATTCCGATGGCAATGAGCACGTCACACTGCTGCTCCTTGACGTTTGGCGCATAGCTGCCGTGCATGCCGAGCATGCCCATATTGAGCGGATGGCCCGACGGAAGAGCCGAGAGTCCGAGCAGCGTGCGCGCCGCCGGTATGTCGGCTTTCTCAAGAAACTCCACCAGCTCGTTGTGCGCGCCGCCCAGCTCGACGCCCTGTCCCACGAGGGCGAGCGGCCGGCGGGCAGAGTTGATGAGTGCGGCGGCACGCGCCACAGCCCCGTCGTCGAGCTTGGGGTAAGGCTCATAGCTGCGCACTGACGTCACCTTGACCGGTTTCCACTCCGTTGTTCCCACCTGCGCGTTCTTCGGGAAGTCGAGCACCACAGGTCCGGGACGTCCCGAACGGGCTATGTAGAACGCCTGACTGACAGCCCACGCAATGTCCTCGGGGCGTCTTATCTGATAGCTCCATTTGGATATAGGCTGCGCTATGCCCACGAGGTCGACCTCCTGAAAGGCGTCCGTGCCGAGCGCGCTTACGCCCACCTGTCCTGCTATGACCACTATGGGAGTGGAGTCCATCATGGCGTCAGCCACTCCGGTGAGAGTGTTCGTGGCGCCGGGACCGCTCGTGACCAGACACACGCCCACCTCACCGCTCACGCGGGCATATCCCTCCGCGGCATGGGCAGCCCCCTGCTCGTGGCGCACGAGCACATGGTTGAAGGCGTGTCTGTCGCCTACCGTATAATCGTAAAGAGCGTCGAAAACCGGCATTATGGCTCCGCCGGGATAGCCGAAGATGGTTTTCACCCCCTCGTTCTGCAGCGAGCGCATGAGCGCCTCCGCTCCTGTTATAATTTCCTTTGACATTTATATTCCTTTTTACCGAGCCGCGCGGCGTGTAATGGAAACGTCTTCCGTCCGCCAGCCCATTGTTTCTAATCTATCAATCTCACTCCTCCCTTGTCCGCCGAGCTTACGCTCCGTGCGTATGCCTTCAGCGCGCGGCTCACCTCGCGGGTGCGTCTCAATGGTCTCTGCGGGCGCGCCTGCAGCACGGCATCGGTGAGGCGCACGTTTATGGAGCGCGAAGGTATGTCGATGTCGATGATGTCGCCGTCCATAATCTTGCCTATGTTGCCTCCTGCGGCAGCCTCAGGCGATATGTGTCCGATGCTCAGTCCGCTTGTCCCTCCGGAGAACCTGCCGTCGGTGATGAGCGCGCATTCCTTGCCGAGATGCATGCTCTTGATGTATGACGTGGGATAGAGCATCTCCTGCATGCCCGGTCCGCCCTTCGGTCCCTCGTGTGTGATGACCACGCAGTCGCCCTTTCTCACCTTTCCGCCCAGTATGGCGTCGCACGCATCTTCCTGCGAGTCGAACACCCGCGCCGGACCGCTGAACTTCCACAGCGAAGGGTCCACGCCGGCAGTCTTCACCACACATCCGTCCTGCGCGATGTTGCCGAAGAGCACCGCAAGCCCCCCGTCCTTGGTGTAGGCGTGCTCCAGAGAGCGTATGCATCCTGAGACGCGGTCGGTGTCGAGCGTCTCCCACTCGCTGTCCTGACTGCCCATGACGGTGGAGAACCGCCTGCCGGGCGCGCTGCGGTAGATGCGCAGAGCCTCAGCATCGGCATCACCGCGAGTGATGTCATATTTCGCCATCGCTCCGGCGAGCGTCATTCCGTCGACGCGCCTCACCGAGGCGTCGACCAGTCCGCCCTTGTCCAGCTCGTTCATTATACCGAGTATGCCTCCAGCACGGTTGCACTCCTGCACGCTGTATTTCTGAGTGTTGGGCGCGAGCATGCAAAGGCAGGGCACCTTACGGCTGAGACGGTCGATGTCTTTCATGCTGAAGTCCACCCCAGCCTCGTTTGCCACGGCAAGCAGATGGAGCACTGTGTTGGTGCTTCCGCCCATTGCTATGTCGAGAGTCATGGCGTTGAGGAAAGCCGCACGTGTGGCGATGCTCCGCGGCAATACGCCCTCGTCGCCGTCCTCATAGTATGCCAGCGCGTTTCTCACGATGAGACGGGCAGCGTCGCGGAACAGTCTGACGCGGTTGGCATGCGTCGCGAGAACCGTGCCGTTGCCCGGCAGGGCGAGTCCTATCGCCTCCGTGAGCGAGTTCATGGAGTTGGCGGTGAACATGCCCGAGCAGCTTCCGCATCCCGGACAGGCACACTCCTCTATACGACTCATCTCCTCGTCGCTCACCGAAGGGTCGGCACCCTTCACCATGGCAGTGATGAGGTCGGCGTTCTCACCGCGCCACCGTCCTGCCTCCATCGGTCCTCCGGAACAGAAGACAGTGGGAATGTTGAGCCTCATGGCAGCCATGAGCATGCCCGGCGTCACCTTGTCGCAGTTGGATATGCATATCATGGCGTCAGCCTTATGCGCGTTCACCATATACTCCACGGAGTCGGCGATGATGTCGCGCGACGGAAGCGAGTAGAGCATACCGTCGTGTCCCATGGCAATGCCGTCGTCGATGGCTATGGTGTTGAACTCGGCGGCATAGCAGCCCATGCTTTCTATCTCCTTCTTCACTATCTGTCCGATTTCGTGCAGATGCGTATGTCCCGGCACAAACTGCGTGAACGAGTTCACCACAGCTATCACGGGCTTTCCGAACTGCTCCCGCCTCATGCCGGCGGCGACCCACAGTGCCCTGGCTCCCGCCATGCGCCTGCCCTCTGTACATACTGAGCTTCTCAACTTGTGTTTCATATCTGTTCTCCCTTCCTGTCACATGCCGCGCTACGTGGAAATCTCCGATGCGGCGGCACGGCTATAAAATAAAAATGACAGACACATCCGTGAGTCTCACCACTCCGGCATGCCGGACGGTATGCCGACTCACGGACGGTCCGGTTGCAAAGGTAGTCAGTTTTTGTGTAAAGAACAAACAAACCGTCATTATTTATTCTGCAAAACAATCAAATTAACAACAAAATGACGTAAAATATTACAATCAAGAAGAAAATAACGCACATTCGAAGGTTTTTTGTGCAATATACAGACCGGCTGAATAGCACACATGTGCCTCCTGCGGCGCTCCTCAGACAGCCCGCCGAAGGTCACGCACGTATATTGGCACGCCTTGACCCGAACAGGTCATCATACCGCCAGAGCAACCGTTCTGAACTTACAGCCAACCGCTCATTCCTCTTCCGCACCGCTGACACAACTTCTATCGCCAGCAAAAAGACAGCGGAAACGCATATTTATGCACTGTGCGGAAGTAAAATATTTTGACAACCGTTTTTCGTGAAACAGATTACGGAAAACCGCCGGACACCGCCCCGTACCCCCATAATGACGTTACGGACACACCGGAAAACAATGCCGGAGCAACGGCGGAGCACGTTCGGAAAGCCCGAACATGCCTTACGGCACTCCCGAAAAGCCCGTCCGGCACCATGACAAAGACCGTATCGCACCGCCAAACAGCCTCTTCCGCAAGTCAACAAAGCCCATCCTGCGACACGGAAAAGGCGCGACAATCTGACCATACCGCGTAAACAGCTGTATATCAAAGCATTGCGAAAACCGCTTAAAACCCGCGTATTTCCGGCAGGAAATACTTTTGAACGAAAACACACGATTCTCGCGAGGTTGACAACATATAAATATGCATACACATGACAATATCCGCATATTTATGCAAAAGCGGCGATTTGCCGTCAGCAGTATCACATGCCGGTGACAGACATACGGGTTTTGTCTTTAAACCTCAATCGGTCAATAGAACGCCGAATATACATCCAAGGTTTATCGTCAGCCCTTCATCCTTCTTCCGCACTGCTGCCGCCATCCTGTCTTTCGCTTTTTCACAGTGTAACCCGCCACATATTCAATAAAGCTGAAGACAATCCGGCTGACAGCAGTATGAGTTATGAAGGGATGTCTAATGACCTGTTCGGGTAAAAAAGATGCGGCATACCACATTCAGATAAAGCAGGAAACCATATGATGGCAGCAGCACGGAAGATGTTATCGTTTCTTGTCAACAAACACCATGGCGTTACGCTCGTCGGCAATGATGCTTATATAACGGTCGTACTCACGCAGCACGTCTGCCGTAATCTCCTCTTTGCTGAGATACTGTATGTCATTTCCCGCGCGTCCGTCGGTATAATAGGTGACGGGGACATACTGCATACCGTCATCGACATCTGGTGTGTTGTCCTCATCTATGAGATAATCGGATATGCGCTGCTTCTCTGTAGTGACGCCATAACGGAAATTGCGTATGCGCTCATGAGGGATGTTCAGCTCTATGGAAAGCGGTCCTTTCCTGCCTCTGAGTATGTCTGCCTGTATGCCGTACTTCGAGAACTCAGTCTGAAGTTCGCTGAACGCCGGCTCCACATTGTCTCTGAAGAAACGCTTTATGTCGCTTTTCTTATGGAAGGTGACAATCTGCCGCAGGCGCAGCTGCCAGTTCTCACCGTTCCATGTCCTGCTTCCGTAAGGCATGTGGGCGGAGTTGTAGAGTCCGTCGGTGCGCAAAGCCTTGAACAGGCACAGACAGAGCACAAGCATAATCAAGCCGAATGGTAAGGCGGAGATGAGCGTCATGGTCTGAAGCGACTTCAGTCCGCCGGCATAGATGAGCGCCATCGTGATGATTGCCATCAACGCTCCCCAGAACACGTTCTGCCATTTGGGCGAGTGAGGATGATTGGATGTGGAGATGCTGTTCATGACAAGGATGCCCGAATCAGCCGATGTGACAAAGAAGATGGCAATCATCGCTACAGCCAGCACGCAAATTGCCTTAGCCATGGGGAAGCTCTCGAAGAAGGAGAACAGCAGGATGTCGGGATTGTCCACGAGCCTGCTCAACGCTCCGCCCACAACATTCCGGTCTATCCATATGGCTCCATTGCCGAACACAGTCATCCAAAGAAAGATGAACAATGACGGCACCAGCAGCACCGCCAGCACATACTCGCGGATGGTACGCCCCTTTGATATGCGGGCGATGAACAGACCCACGAACGGCGCCCAGCTTATCCACCACGCCCAGAACATAACAGTCCAGTTGGTGAACCATCCTCTGCCCGCCTTCTCGAAGGCGAAGGTGTTGAACGTGAGGGTGGCGAAATTCTCTATGTAATTGCCAACTCCCTCAAGGAAAGCGCTCAGGAGAAACGTGGTAGGACCAAGAAACAGCACGAAAAGCAGCATCACTATAGCCGCACCGATATTTATCTCGCTGAGCCGTTTCACCCCTTTGTTCACTCCGGCAACGGCAGAACTTATCGCCAGCGCGCTGACAACGATGATGATGGCGCACTGAAAAAGGAAGTCGGAATGGCGCAGCAAGCCCAGATGAACAAGTCCGGCATTGAGCTGCATGACTCCGAAGCCCATCGAGGTGGATATTCCGAAGAACGTGCTTACCAGCGCGAAGATGTCGACAACGTCGCCTATCCAACCGTGTATCCTGTCACCCAGAATGGGATAAAGCCCGCTGCGGATGCTGAGAGGCAGTTTATAGCGGAATGAGAAATATGCAAGGACAAGCCCCATCACGGCAAATATCGCCCAAGCATGTATTCCCCAATGGAAGAATGTGGCGAGCTGCGCGTCCTTGGCATGGTTCGCAATCTCGGGAAGAGCGGGATAGACATAGTGTGACATGGGCTCGGCAACACCGAAATACATCAGTCCTATGCCCATGCCTGCGGCAAAGAGCATGGATATCCATGAGAAGAAGGAGTACTGTGGCTCGGAGTTGTCTGCCCCAAGACGTATATTCCCCATCTTGCTGAACGTCAGAACAAGCAGAGAGATGACAAAAAACGACACCAGAAGTATATAGACCCAGCTCATGTGTCTGTATACGCTGTCCTGTATGTTTGTCAATGCCGTGTTGACCGTATCAGGGAAAAAAGCCGCCACCAGCGATAAAATGATAAGTACAAGCAGCCCGGGATAGGCTACATTTTTTGCAAATGTTGTTTTTGTATTAAGTGTATTCATCATGTCTGAAATATATTATCTTAAATGAAGAATGCAGCAGAGTGCGCCGCACATCATACATGCAAAACAATGAAAGAACCCGAATGTGTTTCTTTCACACTGAATGCAAATATACAAAAAACATTTCAAAACAGACGGTTTAAGTGCATATAAAATGAAATAACATACTATATATAACAATATATGTGACACATAGAAAAACCGAAAGCATGAAAAGGAGCATGGCGGAATGACGTGTATTCATCTCCAAAAGTCATACATAATCCTGTTCGGGAGAAAAAGACATACCCTGCCATACGCCATAAAAGCCACGCTCATGGCACAGACGTCAGACGTGGCGCAATGTGGGGGAAGCGGCGCAAAAGCACACATTCCTTTTCCATAAAGTAATGTTTCAGACACGTCAGCCCGGATTGCGAGGCAGCGGCATGAATGAAACGGCATGCAAGGACGGACGATGTGCGACGGATCAATACGAACAGTACGCCACACTACCGGCGTCTCTTTTCCTTGGCGGGGAAGAGTCTGGCTTTCAGCCACGCCCTTACAGGCAGGTCGTACAACTTGTATGCAGCCCATGCATTTGCCACTGCCATAACATAAACACACACAGCCACAGCCACATGTGTAGACAGCGGCGCGTCGGGATGATAATAAACCCACGACTTCTGAAGATATACCAGCGGGAAATGGGTGATGTAAAGCGGATAGGACAACTCTCCGAAAAACCGGCATACGGCAGAAGAGCGACCTGTAATGCGGCTTCCCGCTCCCACGGATACAATAAAGGGGAACAGCAGCAATATGACAACAGCCTCATAAACTCCGTTCATCCATAAACTGTCCGTACCTCCCACACGCAGCATCACGAGGACTGCGGCTATCAGTGCCGAGCACAGCCAGAAGCCTCCTCTCACCTTTATGAGCCTGTTTGCGCGAGAGAGAAGCAGTCCGGCAAAGAACGGATAAAGCAGTCGGGTGCTGCCTATAAGGAGCTGGTCCGGCGACAGACTCCATCCGCCTATCACAGTGAAAGCCTCAGCCGTGCGGTTTTCCCACACTCCCAGCCAGTCTACATTGAGACAAAGAAGCAGCGTCATCACACCGAAAAGCCACCACACATACCGTGAGCCAAAGTTTTGTAAACCTGCGTATGACAAGCGCATAAAGAATATTGGCAAGATACTCCCATTGCAAAGACCACACCGGTCCGTTCAGCGGATTGGTCTCAGCCCATCCGCGTATGTCCCACGAAGCGGGCATGGGAACGATGGTGCAGCACCACAGGAAGACAAGTATCAGCATCCACCATGGAGTCTGGTCGACAAGAGGGAACTGATCCTGACATCCCGTGAAATAAAACATAAGCGCACCGAAGGCGCAACCGTAAACAACCATAGGGTGCAGTCTTATGACACGACGCTTGAAGAAGCTCCATATAGTCATTCTGTCCCAGCGGTCGTCATAGGCATATCCGATGACAAAACCTGAAAGAACGAAGAAGAAATTCACAGCGAGATAGCCATGGTTTATAATCTGACCGGCAGCGGCGAACGCATCATCGGCGACACACGCGAGAAGTTCAAGGCTGGAGAAATATGGCTGATTGTTCCCGGTATGCCGCACCAGTGGATATTCAATCCAGACGACACCGACAGCGAGGGCAACATAGAGAACATCACAATAATATTTCCCGCAGACCTGCCCGAAACGGCTCGCAGGGATTGTCCCCGAATATAATGTGCTTGCAGAGCGGTACGGACGCATGGAGCAATCGGTCATGTTCGGCAACAAAGACAGTGAATTTATAGGCGCATGCCTAAGAAGAATGGAGGATGAGACTGCGGCTGAAAGAATGAGCACACTGATATTTCTGCTGACCGCAATACTGAAAAGCAGAGACCTCACATATGCCCGCCACCATCTGAAAGACACGTCACCGGCAGAGAAAGCCAAGAAAATAAAGACATTCATAAACTGTAACTTCCCGAAGGACATCACCATTGACATGATTGCCGCGCACATGAAGATGAACCGCAGCATTGTCTGCTCGACATTCAAGCGGCATACCGGCACAACCATCATCAGCTATCTCACAAAACGAAGAGTGCGTGAGGCGTGTGACCTGCTGATGTCAAAGAAATACACCGTGGCGGAGTGCTGCTACAAAAGCGGATTCAACGACGTGCAGCACTTCAACAGGGTGTTCAGGAAAATGACTGGAATGACACCTAACCAGTTCAGGAAACAGAACGGCGTGAAAGGAAAACGAGACATGAACGATTCATGATTACGCCGAAACCCATCACAGTTCAGACTGATTCCGCACGCATGTCTGGCTGCCTGTATTCTGCTTTTGCATGGGCGGACAACACCGGGATAAGTTCACCCACGCTCCGTCCTGCCCGGCAAAAGGGAGGAAAGCGTACGTGCGACCTTGAATATATATAATGCAAACATCGTGGTGGCGACCGCCATCGTTTTCTCAAGAGCATAATGGACAATGCCTTGAAAACTCTATCTGAGTGAGAGACTTGAACGTACATTTTCCCATCACCGCCTAAAAAACCGGAAGATGTCATACGCCATACAAAATAATTCCGTACCTTTGTAATAAGTGAGCACGAAGATTATCGTCTGTAATTCTTTATGATTAAGAACGTTTTCGATAAGCCAGATGAACAGAGACAAACTCGCTTGAACTATGTCATGTCGAGAATAGATGCGCGCAAGCGAGCGATAATGACACAATAAATTCAGTCAACAACAAAGTTCACATACTGATATATTTCGTCAGACTCACGTCAAACCATACAAATATATGCGACAATTAAGATTATTCACAACAGTGCTGCTCTGCCTCTGCTTTATTGCAGAGACGAATGCGCAGACGCCTGATGACAGCGAGGATGTTGTAACAGTGAGGATTGACTCCATCATCTACCCTCGCATAAAAATGAAAGAGGAGGAAGAACAAATATCAAGGAGCGATACTGTGTACGCTTACATGTACAACATATATTATCACTACTATAAGAATGGAGAAAAGACATGGCTGATAAACAATGTCTTGGGAAATGACGGCTCAAGTGCAGATGAGGTACGGTTCGATGTGTCAGACAGTGATTTCACCGGATATATGACGTTTGATGATGTAATGCACGGGCTGAGATATGTTGTGGCAGATGCCAACAAGCGGTACGGCATAAGGAAAAGATTCCAGATATGGGTAAATACACTTGACTTCGGAGAGGAAAGCGTTGAGCTCTGCCGTATATATGACAAGAAGCGTCATAAGATAAGACATGATTTTTCTTTATTCAAAAGAGTATTTCTCGAGAGCGGGATATTCAGGAGCATAAAGGATATGATGAAAGAGTATGGGATGGAGTTCGAGGATTGCGGGTATTCCGATTTTGCGCGATGGAATTATTTGAGTCCTGACGCTTATGTCAGGTCTTACGGATATAAAGGTGATAAGGAGACGCTTCCCGAGAAGATGATTTATTCATGGGACTATATAATAGAATTTGTAGAAAGGAAATAGGTTCCGGATTTAACAAACGTTTTCGATAAGCCATATGAACAAGACGAAGACTGCTTCAGGCTTGGCCTGGCGAGAAAACGAAGGGTGCAATCCATTGTTTATATACCGGCATCATGATAATTAGAATAACAAAAGATATGCGACAAGTAAGATTTTTAATGATATTATTCCATCTCCTCGTTGTTGCAGAGACGTCTGCCCATACATCGGACGACAATGTGCAGGCAATATCGGTGAAGATTGACTCAACGTATTATGACCGTATTCATAAAGATGTATTTAACAAAATGACAGACTATTCCTTTTATAAATATGGGAAAAAGACAGGCAATACGGTTGAGGTATATACAGCCGACGAGGACGGTCTGGCTCATTCTATACGAATAGACTGCAAGGACGAGAATCTTGAGACCCTCGGCTGCTACATGTCCTTAGAGGACATGATGAGCGGACTGAAGTGTGTCATGGACGACATATCAAAGAGGTATGGCATATACAAGGAACTTATAGTGAAGATAAACACGTTGGATTTCGGGGACGGGAGCGTGGACATTTGTCGGCAGTATGATAGGAAAACGGGCAAAAAAGGGACAGACAACCCTTCCGTATTCTCAAAAGTATGCCTTAAAAGCAAGCTCGTCAGAAGCCTGAGAGAACTGATGGAGCAATACGGAAAAGAACATGCCACAGACCATCCTTTTGTCTCCGACGGCTTTACGTACAACACACTTGATTATGTAAGCCCGGAGATTTATACACAATTCTATAAATATGAAGGCAGCAAGGATGAGCTTCCCGAAAAAATGTTTTATTCCACAGACCTGTTAATGGTGTTCTGTGATAAGGAGAAGTAAAGGTAAGGATTCGCTTTTGTGCACCTTCTCGCCATGGCAAGCCTGGAGCAGTATTCGTCTTGTTCATCTGGCTTATAGAATAAAAAAAATCCGCATCCCGGACGGCAGATGCGCGCGGGATGCGGAGACATAACGATATTGTCGTGAGACGAAAATATCAGGAATTCTTATGATTGATGCAGATGCCTTTCTGATACCACTCGTAGAGCCTGTGGATGCCTTCGTCTATCTCCACCTTATGATGCCATCCGAGGTTGTGGAGCTTGGTGACATCAGTCAGCTTGCGCGGAGTGCCGTCAGGTTTGGAAGCATCCCAACGCAGTTCGCCATGGAAGCCAATTTCCGCCACGACCTTCTCTGCCACCTCACGTATGGACAGTTCCTTGCCGGTTCCCACATTGATATGGCAGTTGCGTATCTCCTTGTCACCGGGCTTGTATGTATCCTTGAAGTCAACATTCAGAAGCACGTGCACACTGGCGTCCGCCATCTCCTCACTCCAAAGGAACTCACGCATCGGACTGCCGGTGCCCCAAAGAGTCACAGCCTCAGGCGTTATGCCGTATTTGGCAAGCGTGGCAAGAATCTCATCATCTGAACGGCTGCCGTCAACACCCTCTACCGGACGCAGGCTGATGTCCTTACGCACAGCATCCCAGTTGCCCTCGTTGAGGCATTTTGCAAGATACACCTTGCGGATCATGGCAGGGAGCACATGACTGTTCTCCAGATGGAAGTTGTCGTTAGGACCATATAGGTTGGTCGGCATCACTGCTATGTAATTGCAGCCATACTGCAGCGAGAAACTCTCACACATCTTCAGACCGGCAATCTTTGCTATGGCGTAAGGCTCGTTGGTGTATTCCAGTTCGGAGGTGAGCAACGCCTCCTCCTTCATCGGCTGCGGAGCCATGCGCGGATAGATGCATGTGCTGCCGAGGAAGAGCAGCTTCTTCACCCCGTGACGGTAGCTCTCGCCTATGACATTCTGCTGTATCTGCAGGTTCTGATAGATGAAGTCGGCACGATAGTTGAGGTTGGCCATGATGCCGCCAACATGAGCGGCAGCCAGCACAACGGCGTCTGGCTGTTCCTCGTCGAAGAAACGCTTCACGGCTACAGGATCGAGCAGGTCGAGGTCCTTGTGCGATCTGCCAACAAGATTAGTATAACCTCTGCCCATAAGATTGTTCCAGATGGCAGAGCCCACCAGACCATTATGTCCGGCTACATAAATCTTACTGTTTTTGTCCAACATCTTATTAAAATATTATATACCCGACCGGTCGTCAGGCGGCATCATCATAATATATATCATTCAATGCTCCATTCCCCGTATCCGCGCCTTCTGTCCGCGCCTTGACATCAACATCCTGAAACCGCAACACGTAATGTCCGCGATACTATCGACGCCAACGCGCCCGGATATAAAGCAAACGACACGTTATGAATCCCGACGACCAAACCGAGATTTGTTATTTCACAATACCTTTTTCCAGATACTCGGCAAGGTTAACCTTCACTTCTTCACCGGCACGTTCAACAGCCACCTTGGCCATATCAGCGTCAACCATTATCTTGACAAGCTCCTCGAACGAAGTCTTCGACGGGTTCCATCCCAGTTCATTCTTAGCCTTCGTCGGATCACCCCAGAGGTTGACAACATCAGTAGGACGATAGAAATCCTTTGACACTTCGACGAGCACACGTCCTGTTGCCTTGTCGATACCTTTCTCGTCCTCGCCCTCGCCGACGAACTCGAGTTCTATGCCCACGTGTTTGAACGCGAGATAGCAGAACTCACGTACAGAGTGCTGCACACCGGTAGCGATGACAAAGTCCTCCGGTTTCTCCTGCTGCAGGATGAGCCACATGCACTCCACATAATCCTTGGCATATCCCCAATCGCGCAAAGAAGAAAGGTTACCCAGATACAGCTTGTCCTGCTTGCCCTGAGCTATACGTGCGGCGGCAAGAGTAATCTTACGTGTAACGAAAGTCTCGCCACGACGCTCACTCTCGTGGTTGAACAGGATGCCCGAGCAGCAATACATATTGTAAGCCTCACGATACTCCTTCACAATCCAGAAACCGTAGAGCTTGGCCACAGCATACGGACTGTAAGGATGGAACGGAGTCTTCTCGTTCTGCGGAACCTCCTCCACCTTACCGTAAAGCTCCGAAGTAGAAGCCTGATATATACGGCAGCTGTCGGTCAGTCCACACTGGCGCACAGCCTCGAGCACACGCAGCACACCCGTTGCGTCAACGTCGGCAGTGAACTCCGGAGAGTCGAAGCTCACCTGCACATGGCTCTGAGCCGCAAGGTTGTATATCTCGGTTGGCTTCACCTTGTTCACCACCTGAATCATACTCATAGAGTCGCTCAGGTCGGCATAGTGAAGATGGAAATGAGGACGTCCCTCCAGATGAGCGATGCGCTCACGGAAATCCACCGACGAACGACGGATTGTGCCGTGCACATCATAACCTTTTTCCAACAAGAACTCGGCAAGGAACGAACCGTCCTGACCGGTAATACCAGTAATCAATGCTGCTTTTCTTTCCATAAATTATATATGTTTTTTTAAGTTTATAAATTCCATTATTTTCTATTCCGTGGCGCAACCAATGGTGAGAACCTCACAGTCGGTCACAGCCTCCATCTCGTGCTCCACTCCCGCAGGCACGCTCACGAACTCGTCTGCGCCGAACACCTCCGTCTCGTCACCCACGGTTATGCTCATGCGTCCGCTCCTTATAAGGAAAAACTCGTCCATCGTCGCATGGCTGTGCCTCTCAGCCTTCTCCCCTTTTACAAACGCCGTCACCGCTATCTGCGTGATAGGCGAAGCCACGTCGCCGTTCTTCACCAGCACCCGCTTCATGCCGCAACCGTGCGAGGTGAATACGGGAGCGATAGAATACAAATTCTTTATATTCATTAATATATATATTTCTCTTTAAATATATTCCAAATAAATAATGTATTTCCTATTATATAACGTCTCCACATACGTTTCGGCTCTTTCATAAGTCTATAAAGCCATTCCAGACTATGTTTCTGCCACCACAACGGAGCGCGTTCCACTGTTCCTGCAAAGAAATCAAACACTGCCCCAATTGTACCACAATGACAATGTATGTCCAATTCATTCCAATGAGTATATGCCCATTTTTCCTGTTTCGGAGCAGTCATTCCAATCCATAGAAGATCTGGATTTGCATTATTTATCGCCTCAATAATCATTCTATTATCTTCATCGCTAAATTCAGGCTTATATGGAGGAGAATATGTTTCGACAATAATATTAGGATATATCTTTTGTGCTTTTTCCTTTATTAGCGCAAGAACCTTCTCACTACTTCCCATAAAAAAACACTTTCCACCTTTTTCATTAAGACGATTCATCTCATACTCAAAAAGATCCCAGCCTGCGATACGCTCTATAGGTTGCGATTTCGCTTTCAACCAACGGCAAGCCATCACGATACTTGCTCCATCCGGAATAAGTGCATCACCATTCATCAAAGCCTCAGCAAATACAGGATCTTTCAGTGCAGTATTATACGAATGAGCATTAATGGTATTTATAAGCATCTTGCCGTCACCAATACCTTTAAGGTCATTCATAGAACATACAATATTTATATCTTTCAATCTCATGACATTTTCTCCTTTATTCTATATAAAAACAGATACATTTCAAATAAAGGCTTCCATAAAGCTTCCTCTCTGTAAGCCCCCCATTTCCTTATGCTATTAATATTTCTTAGTATAAACTCAAATATTTTATTATGCCGTTTTTTTCTATAATTGACCTTGAACTTGCCAAAGTTTCCACCTTCCATAATATCGTCTAACAACAATTTACCAAGCACATTATCAGGATTCACAAGCAACAACTCATCTGCGAGGCCAAATACTTCTTTCATAATATACATCACAGCAGCAGCAAAACGTCTCACATTCAATCTTTTTGTTTGAAGTAGGAATATACGTTTTTCCTCCTCAGAACATCCCTTCTTCAAAAATATAGCATAATCGTAGAGCTGTCTTAATCCTATACCTTCACAAAAAACATGTCTATACATATGTAGCAACAGATACACCCTATTCATCTCATCCGATGGCACAATTATTTTTCCAACCCCATTCGGAAGTTCACTGCACACAACATTCTCTTTCCATTTGTCAAACAAAGCTCTCAGGCGCATATTTCTTAAAGGCGAAAATAGGAGCGACGGAAACACATGAGCCTCCAACTCCACACGACTTCCTATCAACGAAGAAACATGAAGATAATCAATGTTTATATCCGTGCCATATTCTTTTTTTATAAATTCAATAATATCCCTTCTCTTACAATCCACCATCCATAAGTCAATATCTCCCGGACACCTCGACATAACATTATTATAAAGTAACGCCAGTCCCTGTCCCTTAAGTATAACACCTCGTATACCATACTTTTTAAGGCGTTTATATAAATCTACCACACTGTCATTCAACATTCTGTTCGCAGATTCTATAACCAACGCCTTCTTTATTAAAAGCATCTTCACTCCAATAGTCGGCAACCTAACACCATCCGGCAACATATTCATGGTGTCAGATATCACACCTGTCATTGTCTGCTTTTCTGATAAATCATATAATTTTTCCCAATCTTTATCTGTTATTTGCTTATACACTAATTTCTTTTGTGTACCGAGTGAATATCTGAGAAGAGAGAAAAATATGTCAATTATTTGAGACTCCATAAATTATGATCAGACAATTAATTTTGTTTTTTTAAGTATAAAAAAGCAAGTTCAATGAAATTGCATTATATTTAAATTATCAGGATATCCTTTCAGAAAAAACATATTAATGAGAAAATATCATACAAAAAACTTAATTCCTTTTATTTGTAAAATATTTTTATTTGCCAATCAGCATAAATCATTAAACCATTTTAAAAATCTCTTTCCAATTATATTCTGCATCCTTAAATGTTTGTGCAAAAATTCTACTACAACATCTTAATATATAGGCTGCAAATACTATTATAATGAAAACAAATAGAATATTAAACGGAAAAATACAATTAAACTTATCATTAAGAAAAACACCCTGTACAATATATATCTCCAAACAAAGTCCCCCTATAAATTTAATAATCCATCCTCCTATATTACTTTTATATATATTAATAACTTTGTTACAACTGCAAGTGTTATAACAGAAATAAGTAATTGATAAAAGCGGAAGAATGGAGATTATTTGCAAATCATTATAAGCAGGATACAGCCGTCCTACTAAAAGAATTAAATAATATACAACAATACTAATGAATAAGAAGATAGTATTTTTTATGACGCCCCAATTATTTTTTCCAGAGCCAAGCCCCATAATAGCTCCCAAAAGCATAAAAAGAAAATAATGGCCCCATTTGAAATATGTTTCACCATACATATTATAATCATCAGGCTTGTCTAACAAAATATACCATATTACACATATTAAGCTCACTATCCCAAAAACCATCCATAATTTGCCGATCAAAAAACGCTGGATAAAGTATAAAACAATATAATATATCATTATGCACGTCACAAACCATCCACCTCCATGAATTATTATATAATCCATACCCATATTCATATCAAAAATGAATGCTGACAATATAGCCCAAGCAAAAATTGTTGGATATATTCTGTTTATTCGTCTTTTATACCAATTATCAAACCTAACACCTCTACTTAAGAATAAAGTAAAACCTGAACAAAAGAAAAAAAGCACATCACCTATTGCACCTCCTGTTGCAAGTTCATTATATTTTCCATAGAGTATGCCCATATGAGAATTAGTAATAAGTATTGCAGCGATGAATTTTAATACATCAATTGCTATATTTCTCTCCTTTACCATTATTATAAATAATTTTTTTATACAATCTCACCATTTGAGAAGCCTTATTTTCCCATGATAATTCTATTCTTTTGGAAATACAATTTTTAGATAATATTCTCAGTTTATTTCTATCTGCCTCCAAATCATTTATGACGTTTGCAAAATCATTTATTGATTTTTTCGTATTTGTTAAATTTATTTTTACTCCAACAGACTCGTCTATCACATATCCCATACCACAAGTATTAAAACAAACAACAGGAAGAAGATTACTAATCGCCTCTAAAACAACAGTCGAAGTATCCTCACTTAGACTTGTAAACATAAACACATGCGATTTTCTCATTGCGTCCATTACTTCATTATTAGACCTCTTTCCATAAAAAGTAATTTGATCTCCGATTCCTAACTCTTTAATTAATCTTTTTATCTTTTCTTTCTGATTATTATTTCCAGAACCATATATATTTAAATGAATGTTCCTATTATTAGCCATACTGATAGCTTTTATTGCTATTGGTAGTTGTTTTCTGAAATCGAATTTACCAACCCATAGTATCTGAAATTTCTCATTGAGGTCATCATACTTATCGGATAAGTCCCTTGGTATCGATAAATTATTATTTTTAACAAAGCATCCTGTTTCTGGAATTATAACAGAGTCTAATCCTTTATATTTTCTTATTGCATTATAAGAATCAGGAATAGAGCTAATCAACAAATCAGCTTTTTTAAAAGCCTTACCGATTCTACTATCAAAATACAATTGTATTATGTTGATTGCATTCTTAATATAATTAAAAATTACCTGCTTGATACTAGCACCTTTCAGATAAGCTGTAGGAAATTGTTTTAAGCCACCAATAGGTCCCCATACAAAAGGTAGATTCTCTATTTTCCACAAGTACCCAGGTTCTCTAAAGCCGATCATATTAAGTTGATGCACAATATCAATTTTATGCATTTTTATAATTTCCTTTGCTAAAATATATGTTTTCCACTGCCACTTCTTATAATAAAAATAAAAACGCCAATCCCCTTGATTCCAGCATTTCTTCCGAACTTCTTCTGAAACAGGGGTATAATAGAAATGCATATTCTTTCCTTGTGGAAGAGTTGGTAATACAGCTTCTATCTTATCTCGGAATTCCCCCTCCGTAATGATATGAAGTTCGCAGTACTTTGCAAGGTTTATACACCAGTTCCAGGCCATTCCCGGTTCACTACCCATATTAGGAGAACAGGCATAGGCATTAATAAGTATTGTAAGCATAGATGAACAAATCTAAAAAATATTCTAAAAATAAACTAAATATCGAATTGATATTATTTTAATTGCTATTCCATTTATTGTTTAATTTTTATTAAAAAGATACTTTTTTAAAGTCCTTAACAAAACATTTATATAGGAGGCTATAGTACATATAATTATGCATATCAAGATAGATACAATATCAGTTTTCATTGCAGGAGGCAGAAGCTTGTCATACAAAACTCTAATAATTGGCCAATGAATACACAGAATAAATAGAGAATATGCCCCCATAAGGAGAAAATATGATTGACAATCTTGAGCCTTTCTACGATATAGCTAACAGATAAAATAAATCCAATGCCAGCAATAGAGCTTAGTAAATATACAATAGGATTTTGTGGAAGAATTAACCAACGGATTCCAATATTAACAGGATAAATTTCAACAAAAATATAACAAATAATTACACTTATAAATAGGAGCAAATATTTATATTGCTTTAATATTTTCTCTATCTTAAGATAATAAGTACCTATTAATATAAATGGAATAGATATTCCTGCTTTTGTTAGATTGGTATAATCATCAATATGTTTTAATCCTAGAAAATAACAAATTATAAAAATTAATATACTTCCTGCAATAGAAATATATCGTTTTCCTATTTGATTAAAAGATAATAGTATGATTGTTAAAGTGAAAAGCGCTATTAAGAACCATTGTGGTCCATTATCAAATGAGTCAGGATCGTACATATGTATATTTTCTATACTTGTCCGTTTTGTTACTAAAACAAATATGGAGCAAATCATTCCAAAAAACAGATATGGGAAAATTAGGCTTTTGACTTTCTTATATAGATAGGTCTCTAATGTATGAGAACTATTAAAAAAAATACCACTTAAAAAGAAAAAGACTTGTACATAATAAAATGTAAACCAACTATCCCAAGAACAATAACTATGGCTTAATACTATTAAAAATATACAAATACCACGTGCTATATCTAATGATTTATTTCGTTGATTGGTTCTCATTTAGAAGTTTAATTTTAGTCCAATTTTTTTTGTTATTTTTACTATGAAAATAAGTATCCTATCACAATTAAATTTAAGTAAGTAGATGGGTATCTTTAATTTAATTGGCAATCGGTCTATTTGTATTTTATGAATACCATTCTTTACATCTTCTAATGTAACATACTTTTTGTATAATATCCATGATTTACTAAATGGTAAATCTGACAATTTTATAATTAATTCCAATGCACTAAAGACAATCGTTCCAATATAACAATTGAAAATATCCTCATTGTGTACTTTTTTATAAAGTTCTCTTATCTTGTTTCTCTGTATAACACCATTTATTTTATCATTAACTAATGTTTCATGATTAGATATGGATGAAGACAACAATCCTTTTTCTCGAATAAAATAATTATAAAAAATTTCATCCATTATAGCTATACTTTGAGCATAGCAAAAAAAACAAGCATTAAAAAGTTTGTCTTCAAAAAGTTTCACTCCTTTATAGAAGAAAACTTTATTTTCAATTAAAACACTTCTTTTGTAGAGAAATCTCCATACGCTAGAGAACTGCTTCCTTTCTTTCCAAAGATAATTAATATCTATCCAAGTGTTAATGTCATCTTGTGTTGTACCTAAAAATTTAGGCATGTATTCTTTCCTAATAATATCATTGCCTTTATAAACATAAGATTTTTCTGTAGTATCATAATGAATTCCACCTTGATCCTCGTATATTGTTTGAAATCCAAAATGCACAGCATCATAGTCCTCCTCTTTTGCTTTATTGTATACAGCAGAAAGCATTCCTGGATTTATGTAATCATCTGGGTCAAAAAAATACACATATTCACCTTTGGCCAAGAGTAGGCCTTCATTCCGTGCTTGGGATAATCCTTGATTTTGAAATGTATAAATTGATATCTTTTTATTACTTAGATATTTATTGCATATTTCTAATAAATTATCTGTACTCCCATCATTAATAATGATGATCTCGTAATCAGAAAAATCTTGCTGCAAGATACTATTTAAACTTCTTTCAATATATTGTGCTACATTATAGCATGGTAATATAATAGATATTTTCATCTAGTAAGTCTATAAAATTTATGAAAAATAATTATAACGTAAAACTCCTGTATTTCTTTAAAGAATTTACTTTAATATAGATTTCTTTTAATAGTTCCTTGAATTTAAAGAAATACCTTTCCAATAATATATTTTAAATCATTTTTACCTACGACTTGATCGGGCTATTGACTATAATTTACCCAAATTATATACATTACAATTGCTACATAAAATTATTATAAAATAACTACCAGTCTTGCATATATAATCTATAATTGAATGGATAGCTGTTTTTGTTAGATTATTATTTCCACATACTCTATATAATACCATACCCCTCTAATGTTTCCAACCAATCAGGATACTATTTATATCGTGATAATTAAAGAATCATATCATTCTGAGTCTACAATATAGAAGTCTTTATGAATAAGTATTGGTATATTTTTCTTCTCTTGAGTTAAAATCATAGATAATGAGTCTTCTCATTCCATGAGGGAACCAAATATCGTCTTGGTCACAAAACATATAATCATCAGAGTCTACTTTATCTAATAAATACATAAAACATTCTTGAGATCCAAGTCTTTTTCCTGATGTTCTACTATATTTATATTTGAATAGTTTTTAACAATAGCCACTGTCTTATCTATTGATCAATTATCTCTGATATATAAATATCCTGTTTTTATCGGTTTGAGATAAAATAGATTATATTTGATAAGATATGTATGTTTCCTATATAATGGGGAACATTAGTATAATACTATATGTATAATAAATAACTTTATTATTATATTCGTTATATTATTTCTATCTCATTTTTTTTGTATAGTCATACTTTGTGCTTAGCTTTCGTATAATATGATTTAACTTACGAGTATTCTTAAAAAATTTAATTATTTTATAGGGTGTTAAGATGTTGTTTCTTCTGACTTAATTCGATAAACCTGTCTTTAATCTTTTTAGCAGGATTTCCTCCCCATATCTCACATGGAGGAACATTTTTTGTCACAACGGCTCCCGCTGCAATTATACTGCCTTTTCCAATTGTTATACCAGACAAAATGATAGCCCCAGTTCCTATCCATACGTCATCTTCTATAATAGTTATTCCATTATTTCCTCTTTCTCCCTGCCATATCGTTTGTCCAGGCACATCAAAAATGTGATCATGTCTACCAACAAAAGAAACCATACCAGCAATCAATATATTATTACAAAAATGAACATTAGACGCAACATTACAGTATTTACCAAACTGAACATTATGCCCAATAATGACATCCATATTTTGCGCGAACCCAGTTCCTTTCATGATACGTACAAACCCATTGTATTTCACCCAAGGAAACCTTATATGAAAAATATACCATGTTCTTAAGCAATTGAATATATATCTTAAAATAAAATTCAACTTGCCAGAACCATTAGGCATATTGTTATAATCTATTTTCATCTTTCATAAACTTTCTTACATGCATTAAATATTCTCTCTGCAGCTTTATCAGGCGTAAAATAATTTTCTATATCCACGGACAGTTTTCCCATTTTTTCTAAATCTACACTATGAAATTTATCCAAGATTTCAATAATATTATTCTGATTCATAGGGTCAAACTTAAACCCATTCACATTATCTTTCACAAGTTCATAATGTCCCCCGTTATATATAGAACATGCAATTGGCTTTCCACAAGCCATTGCTTCCGGCACCACAAGACACCAGTTGTCTTCCAATGTCGGCATAACAAAAACATCACAAAGTGCATAATATTTATATATATCATCATAATCAATGCTACCTAAAATCTTAATAGATTTATAATTTCTATATTCTGTTGATAGCTTATCTAACAAAATACCTTTTCCTATAACAAGCAGATTATCATTATTGTACACCTCTATATGTTTCTTCCATGCAGCCAGCAGTTCTGAGATACCTTTCCGTTCTACCATCTGTCCTACAAAAAGATATGTCAACCCACTATCTAGTGCAAGTTGTTTTTTTTCTTTAAGTATATCTTCCTTGCTCATGTATTTAACAGCATTGGCCAACCCATAACTGTCCGCACTCATACACCCTTTCACTTTTGGTTTTTTCTTAAATTTTAATACATCTGTGAGGTATTCTTCTGTAAGAGTTCCATTAATAAGAAATCCATCAATAGGCAAACCGATAATTCGTCTATACATAGACCGCCATCGAGGCGAGTTCCGTTCCACGTATGAAGTTCTTTCGTAGAAAGTAAGTAACCTTCTACCATGTGTTACCGCATACATTATACCTACAGGTGCCCAACCACCGAATCCTTCGGTTATTACGATATCCGGTTTTATATTTCTTATTGCCTTATACAATCCTGGTTGTTTTTTAATAACCAAAGCACTGTTGGCAAAATCTGAAGATGTGTCGCCCATTGTCATCTTCTTTTCACCACTCATTATTATTACATTGTCATGTAATGTTTTCTTCAACTTCTCTCTTACAAGTTCTGATGTATTTTCTTCAGAACAAATAAGAAAGAAATCCCCATTACTAAGCTTGTTCAGATAATCGTAAACAGGTATTCTGTAATTACCAAACCACGGTGATATCCATAATATTTTCATAACATTTCGTTTCCTATTACCCAATTATAATATTCTATAGTTTGTTTCAATATAACATCAAGAGAGAAATTATCTTTTATCCGATTCCTTGCATTATCAGAGATAGTCACAAGTTTATCATCACTCATCGATAATATCTCTTTTATTTTTGAAGCCAGCAACTCCGGATTCTTCGGTTCTACAAGGAAACCATTTTCTCCATCTTTAATAACTTCGCTCATACCTCCAGAGCTACTACCTAAAACGATTGCTCCACTCAACATCGCCTCGATACAAACCATAGGCATGTTTTCCCACCATGAAGGGAAACACACAAGATTTGCTTTATTATATCTATCCATCAAATCTTCTCTTGACATCTTCCCTATGAGATTAAACCATGGGAAATCCTGATATTTCGTTTTAAGCATATCCGCATAAGCTCCGGTTTTACCAATAATATCAAGTCTTAAATTAAGTCCCTTATCAAAAAGAATTTTACAGGCAGCAGCCAATTCCCCACATCCTTTCCAATCACAAACAGTACCGGCAAATAAAATTTCCTTTATTTCCCTATTATTATTTTCTCTTAATAAGTTTTTTTTGCCATAATCCACATTAACAGGATTATATATTACTTTAATTTTATTTCCGTCACATCCCGTATGTTTTACAGCCCATTGTTTGAGAGAATTGCTACAAGATGTTATATATTCAGCTGTTTTTATGATCTCTAGTTCTTTCTTACCCTGAAAATAATAATACCAGTTGGTTCTATCCATCTTCTTTATTGAAAAATTGTAATGGTCCAACAAGACTGGGGTGTGTAATCTCACAACAATAGGTATCTTCAAATCACTAAGATATAAACCTTCAGCTCCAAACTCTGCAACCTCTATAATATCAACATCTTTGATCCTTTTTAAGGTTGCCAATACCTTTTTTCTGTAACTTCTAAATCTGTATATCGCTCTGAATTTTTTTATAATAGATATTTTCTCTATTCCATTTATAACAAAGTCTCCACCACTTAGCCTTATAACCCTAACACCATAAACATCAAATGTATCACTTTGTTTTCTTGTATCATCAGAGGCACATATTACAGTAACTTTATGGCCAACAGCTACAAGTCCCTCTGCCATTTCCTTTATATAAGATGCAATTCCTCCTGCACGTAAAGAAGGAACATATTCACGACATACCAAACAAATGTGCATATTATTAAATTGTATAATAGTTTCCAAACAGAAGTACAACTGGGCTCTTGATTATGATATCTAATTCGGGAGCATAATTCCATACAATCTTATCAAATTTTAGATAGAACCAGCAAATCATAACTATAGAAATGCTCACCAAAATAAAATTCCTAACCTTTATATTGTTTGATATAAAAGGATATACAAATGGCATGAATGCAAATATCATCATAAAATAACGATACTGCGCCAAAGGCTGACGGTACATACCGATAACTGTCAGAAGCAGCAATAGCATAACATTTAATATAAAAGCATTATTATCTGTCAATGTATTCCTTTCCAGCCACAGTTTTCTTAAAACGATCAACATTAATGGAATATAAATTATTATAATCTGCGATAAAACCAACGCATTTGTTTCTGTATCATTATTTGTTTCTGATTGAGAAAACCTACTTATACCATAAGTCAAAGCATTTGTATCTTCTGAATCAACAATATTTCCAGCTAGTGATGGGCCTAATATGATCAATGTAACAAAAGCAGTTCCCAAAATAATCCATCCAACTTTTGTCAATCTTGTATGTAAAGGTTTTAATATAATAAATGGAACAAACAAAAGCATTGATGCATGAGTAAAAACTGCACATATTGTCATTATCCACAGTTTCTTATTCATTTTACATTTATATGCATAATTTCCCAACACATACATAATTATTGCCTGCGCAAGAAATTGTTTCTGTATCTGTAATGTATATTGAAAAAAAAGATAAAAGAAGGACAATATCAACACGCCGCAAATAATCGGCACCCGTGGATTCTTCAAGGACAAACAGAATTTATAAAACCCTAAGAAAATCAGCATATATTCAACAAATGTCAATAATGCTGCAAACAATTGATAATGCCCGAATGTAATATAATAACCAATATAATTATAAACTCCATTCATGAACTCTCCTGAAATTCCATTTATTTCCTTTCCCAGATCAAATCCATAAATATAAATAAGAGACTGAATAAATCCTACATGTGGAACATTCATATAAGCAGCCCAATATTGCCATTGATCACCTCCAGGCATCTTTGTTGCATTTATCGCTCCAAAATATAACGACATACAGACAAAGAATATTATATAACTATTATAATTTATATTTCTTTTTTGAAATAGCCATACAATCAAGAAAGGCAAACTTATTATAGGAGGAATCAAAATAAATAATACACCTATAACAAATATTTCTATAAGATTTATTTGTATTTGATTATTGTACTTCCACATCATCTTTTTATCCTTATCAAATTAATAAATATCATTATAGTTCTAATTATCTTAGAATAATAATGTATATATATACTACCTATCTTTCCTAAATTAGAAATTCTATAAAGTTTATCTTTCACCGGAAACCCGTTTATTATATTTCTATAATATGAAATATATTTACTTTTTTTCTGTTCTATAACAAATAGAGAAAGAAATTTATAAATATAATTTCTATATTCAATATCCTTACATTCACTGCAAAAAGAGAATAATGAATCAAAAACCATCTTTAAATCTTCATCATACTTTCTCGCATTACAGAATGTTGCAGCATTATCATGTTTACGATATGCATAAAATTCATCAGGAATATACAAAACATTTTTACAATAAAAAAGATAACGTATAATAAAGTCTGCATCTTCCCTCATTCTACACCCTTCTAGAAACCTAATTTTATACCTCTTTATAATATATGCTTTAAAGAAAGAAAAACATAAAAAGAACTCATCATGAGCAACATTATCACAATATTCACAAGGGGTTATAACTTTATTATAATATTTTCGTCTTAAATACTTATTTGAATTATTGAATAAAAAAGTATCTTTTATATCAACAGCCTTATATTCAAATCGTATATAATCCAAATCGTTAACTTCAATTAACTCTGTTAATTTACTTAAACAATCTTTATCTAATAAATAATCATCTGCATCCAAGAAAAAGATATAATCCCCATTACATAAATCTAATGCCTTATTTCGTGTAATACTAACACCTTCATTTATTTTCTTTATAAGCCTAAATCTTTTATCATCTTTAATTAACTTATTACATACATTATATGATTCATCACTTGAACCATCATCTATAATAATAGCTTCCCAATTTGTAAAAGTTTGATTTTTTATACTAAGAAGACATTGGTTAATATATAATTCTGCATTATATAATGGGATTATAATAGAAATAGAAACATTATCCATTGTTGTTTTCAATAAAATGTATAGAAGTATTTAAATCCGTCCAAGGGATGAACGCACTTTTAATTTTCCCATAAGAGTTGTCAAGAATATAAATTTTCTTTTTTAATAGCAAGGCTATAATTGCAGCATGAAGTCTTGTTGTATATATTGTTTCGTATGTATTAATAAATTTAATTCCACTTTTAATAATGTAATTTTTTAATATATATTTATAATAGAAATCCATGAACAGTTTACTACATTGAATATTAAAATACTTATCCAACGGAATAAAGAAACTATATAACAATTTATTATATACACGTAATCTAAAAAAGTTTTTTTCCATAGGGGGCCAATCAGCAATAATAGCATCCTGTGGTATAAGCTTGTAAATATCTGTATTTGGACATTGCTCTTTGTCTTGTCTACGCACAAATAAAGTTTGATGTTGATTATATGTTGATTTTACCCATGGTTGGATATCAAATGAAAAAACCATATCTGGGACTAAAAAGGCATTTACATTTTTATAATATTTTGTAATTAAGTTATATGAGTTCAAATCTCTTAAGAAAAAATCTATTTTACCACGATGTTGACTAAACTTATGTATGTCTTTTTTTAAATATGTTTCATTGGAAAAATATACACTTTGAGGTAATTGTAAAATTGGGTTATAAGGAAAATCATTTAAAATTTGATGTCTAAATTCTTGGTGTCGAATCCATAAATCACCATAATTTCCACCACCCATAAAAATAATAAGAGTGTTTGACTTTAATTTTTGAGGCTTTATATAACTTTCCAAACTACATGAATAGAGGCATTTATATGGAATATTGGCTCTAGTTAATTATACCGTTGCAAACTTGACATTATAATGGTTCATGGAAAG